>Ga0180085_1000364_pt1 | contig 16188 bp, 17 predicted proteins | sample EasRiv730_16_10D_FD_123013 | JGI IMG/M metagenome (GOLD analysis project Ga0180085, IMG submission 123013) | Soil microbial communities from meander-bound floodplain in the East River, Colorado, USA - East River metaG ERMLT730_16_10D | ecosystem: Environmental > Terrestrial > Soil > Floodplain ... | reverse complement strand
ACGCCCAGCAGTCGGCGGCGGCTTACGAGATGCACGCGGAATCGGCCGAGGGGCGGAAGCTCGTCTTTCGCGACGAGTCGATTCTGCGGTGGACTAATCCGCTGGGCGGACGCAAGGCGCACGGCGACGTGTTCCTGTGGACCGACGAAGGGCGGCCCGCCGCGGTGCTGTCGCTCTACGAATACACGACTCCCGACGGAGTTGTGCACGAACACCACGAATTCTGCTCGCTCGCCACCACTCCGCTCGTTGGCCTCGGGCCGAATGGTCGCAATTGGTTGCCCAAAGTCGCCGGGATCGAGCTCGTGCCACTCGCGGATGCTCCGGAACCTGCCGCCGCACCCAGGAGCCGATTGAGCCAAATGCGGCAACTGGCCGGCCGATTCACGGGGGCGAAGATTACCCGAGAAGACCGGGAAAAGCGGGACCTGCGCATCCTGCCGCAGCCGGTGCTGCGCTACGAAAGCCAGCATCACGGCGTGCTCGACGGCGGCCTGTTCGCCCTGGTTGAGGCGACCGATCCGGAGATTTTTCTCGTGCTTGAGGCCCGCCCGCACGATGGCAAAGACCAATGGCACTATGCCCTGGCTCGCATGAATAGCCTGGCGCTCGCGGCGTCGTACCAGGAGCGGCAAGTCTGGGAGGCCGAGGAATTGCCGTGGAACGAGATCGTGCGGCGCGGCGATAAGCCGTACATGATCTTTCCGATTCGCTAGGCCACTCAGGCGGCCATTGGTGGCTTCCCAAAGTGGGCCTTCACGCCCGAATCGAGCATCACGATCATCGGCCAGATGCCGGGCAATGCCAGCAGACAGACGAGCAGCCCCGCAACCATCATTACCACGAGGCTGACCATAACGAACCAGTATGACCGCAGGGCCTTAAGTTGGCTGCCGCAATAGACCGCAAAGGCATCCAGCAACAGGGCGACCGGGGCCGCGCCGAACGAGACCACGGCGGATACGGGGTGCCGGTCGTGGTCCACGACGAAGTAGAGCGCAGCCGCCGGAATCGCTGCGACGATCAAGAGCCAGCCGAAGCCCTGGATCATTAGCGCCGATCCGCGGACCTTTGCCAGGGCCATTTCGCGGCTCATCACGGGGGGCGCGAAGTAGCCCGGGGCGAAGGGGCTGGGCGAGTAGCCTCCCGGGTAGCTGAAGCCGGCCGGCGGGTCGGCGAACGGATTGGCCGGCTGCACGGGGCCGGACTGCGTCGCCAGTTGGCCGCCCGTCGTCGTCACCAGGGCCACTCCGCAGCGAATGCACTGAAAGCTGCGGCCGGGCGAATCGTCCGGCAATTGCATGGGGACGCCGCAGGCCGGGCAGGAGACTGGGTGGGGCATGTCTGCATTTTCGCGGGGACAAATCTCCTGTCAAACCAAGGGGCAGGCTTGACCCGCCAGTCGCGCGACCATTCTATTCATCGTTGCAACTGCCCTTCTGCGCCAACCTTGATGCACTGGAACTGTCCGAATTGCGGTGAATCGATCGATCCAGCGCTCGACATCTGTTGGCAGTGCGGCACGATGCGGGACGGCTCGATCGATCCCAATTTTGCGCACGCCGATGACTATCAGCCTCCGATCATTGAGGAAAGGCCTCAATTCCACCTGCGAACGATGCTGAAGTTGATGGCGGCTGGCTGCCTGGTCTATGCCATGTGCGGCGGACTGACTCGTGGAACGTGGAATGCACTTTCAGTTCTGCTTGGGGTGGCTGGATTGATGTTCGTCAGTCTCTATGCCTTCAGTTGGCTGCTCCTCAATAGGGTGCGTAAATGGCAGCGCGAGGTCCGCCAAAGTGTGCGGACGAGCGGCGTGGATCGGAAGTCGATTGACGATTGATCGCGCGACCAGGTTGTGGCAAGGTGGGCAGCCGCACACAATCAGGGCTATAGGCAACTCTCTCCGACAGCCGCGATCAGGAGCCATCCCTATGGAAAACATCTCAACTGCCCAGCGGCTGTGGTACGCGATTCTGTTCATTCCGGGGGCGTCGCTGGAGCGCGGCTTTTGGTACGTCGTGCTGGCGGGCGGCGCGTGGCTGGTGCTGCATGTGCTCTTGGCTCGTTGGATCGCCCACCGCCGGATCAACCAGGCGCCGACCGTGCGCCAGATGAGCTGGGAAGTGGTCTATTCGCTGCGCAGCCTGGCAATCTATGGCCTGGTTGGCGGATTCATGGCGTTCGCGGTGCTGTCGGGCTGGACCCCCATGTATTTCCGCATCGAGCGCTTCGGCTGGCCGTATTTCCTTCTCAGCATCGGCCTGATCATCCTGATTCACGACACGTACTTCTATTGGACGCACCGGCTGATGCATCATCCGCGACTGTTCCGGCTGTTCCACCGGACGCATCACCTCTCGACCAGCCCGTCGCCCTGGGCGGCCTACTCGTTCAGCCCGCTCGAAGCATTCGTCCAAGCGGGCATCGCCCCACTGGTGCTGTTCACGCTGCCGTGCCACCCGCTGGCATTCTCGACATTCATGATCTGGCAGATCTCGTTCAACGTGCTCGGGCACTGCGGCTTCGAGATATTCCCCCGCTGGTTCATCCGCTCGTGGTGCGGCCGCGTCTTGAACACCGCCACGCACCACGCCCAGCACCACGAAACCAACCGCGCCAACTTCAGCCTCTACTTCAACGTCTGGGACCGGCTGATGGGCACCAACCACGCGCGGTATGCCGAGCGGTTTGAGGAGGTGGTGGGGGAAAGGGGATAGGAGGCGTCAAGAGTCGGCTACCGCGAATGCGTCAACACTGACTTCATATGGGTTCCGATTGTCGGCCATACTTCAAGCGGGAGGACCCACGAAGCGATCGTCTGATCCCTACGGCCGACCATAATCGACCAGCGGAATTTAACTCTTCTTCCGCAGGTGCCCAGCCGTCGATTGAAAGTACTTGGTCCGCCGAGTCTTCACCATTTCGGCCGTTTCGTCCTGCTGGCGGCGGAGATCTTCCAGGTTCGCCTGGCAATAGCGGCAGCCGACGACGTTGAGGTGGAAGTCGATGTAGGCGGCGTGCCCTTCGTCGAGTGCGCCGAGCAAGTGGCTACCGAGTTGCTGGCGGGGCGGGCAACTGAGGCGTTGCCGCCGCCAGATCTCGCCGACGCTGTGCACCCCGGCGTCCCGGCGGCCGTTAATCAAGGCGAGTTGGCGGAGCAAATCGGGCCGCGAGCGCAGCTCGGCTTCAATGGCGGCCATTTCGTCCGGGGGCAGCGCCTCGTCGAGGTAGGCCTGGAGATCGGATTGAGTGATACGCGGCATTAGGATTCGGCTTCGTCCTCGTATAGTTCCGGAAACACTTCTTCGCTCAAGTCCTGCCGCTTGACCAGCGTCCGCAGGCGGGCGATGAAGTCGAACTTGTAGTTGGCGACCTGCTGCTCGGTGATGTCCAGGTGCTCGGCCACGTCCTTGTTGGCCCAGCCGCGAACGAACAAGAGCTCGGCGCACATCAGCTTCGTCCACTCGGCTTTCTCGCGCCAGCGATCGATTTGCTCGGCCAGGGCCTCGGTGATCGCCTTGATCTCGAGCTCCTTCCGCTCGCCGCTACGGGCGATCGAACTGGCCTGGCGGGCGCTATCGGAGACTTGCCAGTCGCCGCTGGTGTCGGACGCGCTCGACAGAGGCACTGCCGGCCGGCGCCCCTCGCGGCGCAAGTGGTCGGTCAACTTATAAGCGCAAATCGAGAACAAGTAGCTTTCCAGCGGGCGGCGGCCGTCGTAGTTCGGCAGGCTGTTCAGAAAGCCGAGAAACGACTCCTGCACGATGTCTTCGCTCGGTCCGCGGCGGCCGAGGCGGCTTTCGACGAACGCCAGTAAACGCCCTTCGTAGCGTGCGATCAGGTCGTCCCAGGCCTGAGTTTCGCCGCGGCGGATCCGATCGACGAGCAGGCTGTCGGCGTCCGGCTGCGTGGTCATGACGACGGGCGGAACAACTGGGAGGAGGGAGGCACAAGGCCCCTCGCCCCGACCCACTCCCGGAGTGAGAGGGGTAGGGAAGGCCGCGCCCTCACAGCACGCGTCACTTACAACCACGTGAACCGAAAGGCAGCCGCGGCCCCAAGGGCAACGATGGCCAGTATCGCCGCAGCCGTCATGAACTGCAAGCGTCCCGTGTAATAGCCGCGGGTCGCGTTGTCGAGCCGGAAGTAGCCGAAAACCGAGGCGAGCAACAGCAGCACCGCTCCCGCGCCCAGGCCAGCCTGGTAGAGACGGCTTTCGGCGATCCGGCCGACCCAGTGGTGGCGCAACTCCTGGCGGAACGCGTCGTCAAACTGGAGCAGGGCGTGGCGCTGCTCCATGGGGCCGACCGTCCCGAAGTTGATCGTCTCGTTGTAGGTCTGCTTCACGAATCGATCCTGAATTGCCTCGATGCTGTAAGGAATGAACTTGGCCGCCAGGGGACTGTTGAGCTGATCGGCGATGTACTCGTCGGTGGCTCGCTTCATCGCCTCTTCCAGGCCGCGCTGGGCGTCGCGGTTCAGCTTGTACGGTCCCGAAGTTACCGGAATCGTGTGGATTGAGCCGAAGAGGTTGGGCTTGGAATCTTTGACCCACTGCGGTCGGCCAGCGGGAATCTGAATCGTGCCGTCGGGGAGCGTTTCAATTTTGATCTCGTCGGCCTTCTCGGCCGCAGTGGAATTGGAGGATTCGACGACGATTTCGGGCGGCGTCGCCGCCGGTTGAGCGGTGACAGCCGCCGCCGCCGGCTTTTGTGCCGGCTCCGATTCGCTGGCCAGTTCGGCCGCTGTGGCCGAGTCAGGGGCTTTCTCCTGCGCGGCCGCCTCCAGAGAAGTCGTGCCGGGCAGCGCGATCAGGCCCGCGGCCAACAGGCCCATGAACGTGGAGCCAGCCGCCACGCAGCACGAGCCGCTGGTCAACTGAAGCGCGGGGCGGAGGCGACGCAGCACGAGGAGCGGCCAGCCGGCGACGGCAAGCGCCGTAAGCAGGATGGCCGTTATGGTGAAGGTCAACATGATTGGTTCTCGCGAAGGTAGCCGAACTCGCCAGAGTTCGGGGCCTGAAGTCTGGCGACTTCAGCTACGAGTTGCGTTTTTCCTTCCCACGGCCGCGGTCCGCTCTTGCGGGCTGAGCCACGGGGCCGATAGTTGCGTCGTGATGGAAATGGCTGCGACGAGCATGAACCCCCAAGGTTGTGGGAAAGCCCACAACAGCCACCACGCCCAGGCCACCAGGATGACCACGAGAATGGGACCGATACGTAAGCGCGACGTGCGCAGCGGGTCAGTCTGCTTCCACCAGCCAATAGTCAGGAAGATGGAGCCAAAGTAGGCCAGGAAGGCGGCAACCTTCGGCATTCCATCGACCCCGTACATATTGCGGGCGAATTGTTCTCCAACGAGTCCCCGACTGACGATGTCGTCGTGCAAGCGGACCATCAGGAATTTGCTGGTCGCAAAGGCAATCGCGCCAAACACCAGACCCAGCACGAGCATCGCGAAGCGGCGCTTCACCATTTCGCCCGAGTTGCGTTCGCAGAACTTGCCCGCACCCAGAACCATCCAGGAACCGACGGTGGTCATCAGCCACAGCCAGGCGGGGCCAGCGAAAGCATTCGGCGAGGTCTCGAGTGAATTGCCGCCGATGGCCGTCATGACGACCGTGAGCACCATCGCGGTCGCCGCGGCCGCGAGCATCGACCCAGTCAGTTCGCCGACGCGGTCGCCAGCTGTTTTCATGCCGAGGAGCTGCCGGCCCTGCTGCTCCCAGGCCTGCGGGTGCCAGCCGGTGCAGCGCACATCGACGGCCGCCGCTGCCGGAGCGGCCGGGGCGCTCATCGCTTGCGTTACCAGGCGGATGCCGAAATAGACGAGATAGACGCTTCCCAGTACCAGCGCACCGGCCAGCAGCCACGGTCCGTTGAAAATGGCGACGATGGCCACAATCACTAAGAGGCCGATCTTCAGCGGCGTAGTCATTGGGCCGTGATTCCACCAGTGGGCCAGCCGGCTCCAGCCGCTGGCGAACGCCCGGGCGATCGGCTCGTCGGGAGTGCGAACGGGTCGGGGCGTCGCCCCCTTGTTGCCGTTGGCATTGACCAATTCGGCAACCACCGGCTTCTCCTGAAGCGGCCCAAGCTTGATCTCGTCGTCATCGTCGCCGATATAGACCGGCGGCTCGGGGAGCGCGGCGGCGGTAGGGAAGGCGAATGAGGATGGCAGCGCGGTGGGCAGAGCGGAACCAGGTTTGGTCCCGGCTGCTTTGTTGTAGGAAGCGGGCTGATCCAACGCCGCGAGCATATCGCCGACGCAAGCGAACCGCTTGGCCGGGTCCTTCTGCATCGCCCGCTCGATGATCGCACGAAACGGCTGCTGGATGCCCGACAGGTCGGGATCAGCCGTGAGGTGCTTCATGATGATTTCCTGGCTGCTTTCGCCCTCGAAGGGAACCCGGCCGGTGAGCATTTCGTAGAGAATGATTCCCAGGGCATAGATGTCGATCTCTTTGCCGTAAATCCCCTTGCCGATCTCCGGAGCCATGTAGTGGAACGTGCCGACGCTTTCGGTCTGCCCGCTCCGGCGGCTGGTGGAGATGAACTTCGAGAGGCCGTAGTCGCCGATTTTGACGACCAGTTCATCCTCGAAGATGTTGCCGGGCTTCAGGTCGCGGTGGACGATGCCGTGATCGTGCAAATAGGCAGTGCCCGCCGCCATGCCGCGGAACCAGCGGTTGACTTCTTCGAGCGGCAGTCCGTTGGGGTTGCGATCGATAACGTCCTTGAGACTCGACCCGGCGACATATTCCATCACAACCCAGGCATCGCCTTGTTCGTCGTAGCGGACGTCGTACAGGTCGATCAGGTTGACGTGCTTCAGGTTCAGACACTGGCTGACGCCGCGGAGCTCGACTTCGAGGTTCCGCTCGACGTGTTTGAGGGCCAGCTCCTTGCCGGCGTCGCTCGTCGCAAAATAGACCTCGCCAAAGCCGCCACGCCCGATTCCGCGCTTGATCGTGTAACCATCGAGCGGGCGAGAACCATGGGCATAGAGGAACTTCATGGCGCCGGCTTTGGGGGCGGGTGAAGCAGGATGAGCGGTCGGTGCAACGTTACTGTCAACGAGCTGAGCGGCCTGTTCGCCTTCGACAGGGCCGCCGGCGTCGATCGTCGCGGCACGGGAAGTCATGCGAATATTCTACCCCCAGGCGCAATAAGCCAACAGAAACTGATACACCGCTTGCGCCTGCTGGGTTTTCGTCCTGTCGTGTGAATTCTTGGAGAAAACCGCAATCGCCGCCTATAGTTTATCGTAAGTGATTGGTGGAAAACGACTTACTTGCTCCCTGGCGGAGCCTCGTAACGAGTTATTACGATTTGATTGGCGGAAGTTACACGGCCTCCAAAGTCATCGAAAAGTCGGTTCCTAGCACCTGCGAACCGGGCCGCACGGGGCCGCGGCCGTCGTGCAGCTTGCCGTCAATTTCAATCGACTCCATCGCCCGGCAGAAAATGTGATCGTCTTGCCGATACAACACCACGTCGCCGCCCCAATCGCGGCAGACGACGTGGTTCTGCCATTTTGGCCCTAAAACGCACGATTCGGCCATCAATAATACCGCGTCCGCAAAGGGATGCGTCCGGTGCTGGCTGACCATCTCCAGCCGGGCCGACGAGCTGAGCACGTGCGGCTTGCGGAAGCGGAAACGGACCGTCCCATTGAGACCGATTTCGTCGCCGTCCGATAACAGGGCCGGGCCGGTGAGGGGCTTGCCCTCGAGCGAGACGTTGGGGCCGATTGGCTCAATGACATAACCTTCGCCCAAGCGGCGAAGTTTGACGTGCCGGCGGGAAATATCGGCCTGAATTGGCACATCGACCCGGGCGTTGGGATGGGCCTGACCGACGATGATTTCGTCGCCGAGACAGACCAGGTAGCCGCCGACCGCATCGATCCAGAGCATGAAACGGGGCCCCTGGCGAGCGGGGGACGTGAGTCCCCCGGTATCGTCAACGGACCGGGAGGCTGACGCGTCCCGCTCGCCATTGATTCCGTGCCAGTGCTGCGTGTCGCCCAGATTGCGGGAATCGCCGATTCGCTCGCCGACCTCGGCCCAGGCGCGCTTGCGGGCATCGCGGGCGACGCGGTTGTCGGGCGAGATTTCCAGCAGCTCATTGGCCAGGGCCAAGAGCTTCGTCCAGTCGCTGGCGGCGGTCGCGGCATGGAGTTGTTCCAGGAGCACTCGCGCCCGATCGGTTCGTTCCAGGCATTGCCGTTTGGCCTCGACGATGAGCGGCAGGTCGGGCCGCAAAGTTTCAGCCGCGGAAAGTTGCTCCAGGGCTTCGACGAATTTGCCCCGCTGGCTGAGCTTGCGGGCCGAGTCGAGCTTGCGCGTTACCTCCAGAAGTGAGGTGAGCGGCAGGCCGGGAATCTTGCGTTTCTCGAGCAATGTCAGGCGCGACGCAGCGCCGGCAAAATCGCCGGCCCGGAGATGGTGAACGACTTCACCGACAGCGACTTCCGCCACCGCTTGGCGAAGCTGAGTCCAATCGGTCGTTTCGCCGGAGAGTTCGCGGGCAGACTCAAGATCCTGCCAGCCAGCGGGAATATCGCCGTTCGCCGCCCGCTCCAGGGCCCGGCGGGCCATTTGCGTGGCAATTTGCGTCTGAAGCTGCTGGACCGGCAGGAATTGTTTGAGAGCCGGATCGGCCACCAGGCGCGCAGCTTCTTCGAGCCGGCCCTGATCCAGGGCGACTTGCGCTTCCCGCAATTTGAATCGCCACGGAGGGAACATGATCACCTGTGGTGCTCCCGATTCTATCGCGCCCGCTCAAATAGTAGGCACACTCCGTGTGCCGTTCTGACTCGACGGCACACGGAGTGTGCCTACCTACCTACCCATACGCCGGTTGCTTGATCGGCTTGGCCGGCGGCACATCGGTAATATTCTCCGGCCGCGAGCCTTTCTTGGCCGCGACGACCTGCACAATCTCCTGAACCGTGTAGCCGCGGGCGACCATGTCGCGCTTCAACTTCGTTTCCTGCCAGGCTTTCACCGACTGGTATCCGTAGTACGCGACGATCCAGATCATCGGCCAGCCGAAGAGGAAAAACGTGCCCGATAGCGCGATGATGACTTCACCAGGACCAATGCCGTGCATGGGATGCTCCTCGTCCGACGCAGCCCTCTAACAGCCTGACGGATTGAAATCTGTCCTACCCATACGCCGGTTGACGGACTGGCTTGGCGGGCGGCACATCCGGCAGTAGTTGCTCCTCACCCTTCGATGGCCGCTTGCAACGGACCACCGCAATGATCTCGCGCGCCGTGTAACCACGGCCGATCATGTCGCGTTTGACCTTCGCGTCTTGCCAGGCCCGCCAGGCATGGGCTGCGTAGCCGACGACGACCCAGATTGACAGTAACGTGAATAGTCCAACGGCACCAACCACGCCGATAATTGCTTCTTCATCCACGGCAGTAACCTCCGCAAACCAACCTCGAATCGGGCCGTTTATTGTACTAACCCGAAGCGTCCGCGAGGAATTGGCGGGCCTCGCAAACGCTTCGGGTTAGTGGGTTGCTCTGCTTGCTCCCACGCTCTGCGTGGGGGCAAAAGGACCGACGCTCCGCGTCGTGTGAGGCCGCGGAGCGGCGGAAAATGCGTTCCCACGCGGAGCGTGGGAACGAGGGTCCAGCGGCACACGGAGTGTGCCTACGACTCTTACTACTTACTCCAGCTTCACCGCGACGCTCTCGTCGGCCTTCCGCGAGGCCTCGAAGTACTTCGTCACTTGCTCGGTGATGTTGGTGGTCTCTTCCTGGTCGAGGTTGATCTCGCCGGGATAAGCCGACTCGGCATTGACCAGCTTCTCCGCCACGTCGATCCGAGCGCTGATTCCGCTGACCAGGTCCTTCGTCCTCGACAGACGGCTGTCGTCGAAGTTGAATTCGCTGGTCGCCTGCGCGACTTTCACCATCTCCAGGCGGGCGTCGAGATTTGCCACATCGACTTCGAGCTGACCCTTGGCGGCTTGCATCGCCTTGAGCTTCTCGCGGCCGGCGGTCAGGCCCCGCTCGCGGGCAGCCAGCACCTGCTGGAGCTTCGCAAGCGTCGCTTCCTTGACCTTGAACTGCTCGAAGCGGCGGGCGAGGTCGGTCTCGACCTGCTTGTCCGTGTAAGTCTTACCGGCATACACGAAATTGCTATCGCCCCGCTTCAGATCGTCGGTCAGCCGCTGAATGTCGGCCTTGTTCTTGGCCAGGTTCTTCTCGGCGCCGCCGAGCTGCTCGCGGAGCTGGGCCACTTCGACCTCTTCCTTCGCGATCACGTGCATGTTCCGGTGGATCTCAGGATCGAGGTCCTTGATCATCTGGCGGGCCCGGCTGAGCTCGAACTCAACCGGCACCGCATCATGAACCGCTTGCCGGGCCATGCCCAGCGACGTCTTGAGGTGACTCAAGCCTTCGCGGCCAAAGAGCAGGCCGAGCAATACCAACACCCCAGCACCAATCAAAATCCCCTTTTTCACCATGGTTCGGCCCTCCCTTAATGCAGCCGCTACTAGATGGGAATCGAGTACGATTCAACTCGGCCGTTCGGAACCACATCCGGGGCCGCTCACGTATCACACGCGAGGCCGCATGTCGCGGTCATAGGGAGTCTTTCGCCGGTGGCGGGCGGGTCTTGGGCCGGATTGGAATTTGGGCGCGATTTTTTTTCAAGTTTCTTGGGTCCAGGCGAGCGGAAGGCGTCCGCCTCCTGGTATGCACCCCAATTTGCACCTTGCAATTTGCAATTCTCAATTGATCGCGCTGGCGATGGCAAATGGATTGGCCATTTCTCTTCACCTTTTTTCGCTCTTCCCACAGATTCGCCCTCAATTCCCCGCCCTTTGCCAGCCGTTCTATTTTGAGACGAGATTGTCGCGTGGCAGCAACGCGTTGCGGCTGCGGGAGACGAATCTGGCCCATAGAAAGGCGGACACGATCGAGCGTAACGAATGAATTGGAAACGACTTAGGACAAAGTTGTCTGGCGGGCTGTAACAAAGGCATAGCAGTTGCACCTAAGCTAAGCAGAACAGGTGCGACTGTCAGAAAAATGGTTGCCCAGGAGGGAAGTTGCGATGCTCACGCCCACCACAAAATTCGCCCCCAAGCTGATCCATCACCCTTCCACGGTTCTGGACGACCTGTGTGCCTTTGACCTGACCCACGAAGCCTGGGTGCTCTTTGATGAGAAGTTGACCGCGCTGCTCCTCCAATATGAGGAGGCCCACCGGGCCGATTTCACCCCGAAGGCGGTTCGACAGTCGTTGGGGCGATAACCACCCCCCAGATTTCTGAACAATTCTGCATATTGGCGATCCATTTGGGGTATCGCCGGGACGGTTTGGAAATTCTTCCTACAATCGGCGGCAGGCCGTCGAGAGCCGATCTGTCTTTGCTTCTTCAGAGGGGTTCGAACGGGCCAATCAGCGACTCAACCCCAGTCGAGAGATGGCACAGGCTTGGTGTCGTGCCAAGCAGCAGGCCAATCGCCGGTTCGCAGCCCACGCGAGTGATATCGCAAATTACTGAACTGACTACCCACGGCGCGTGCTCGCACACCATTCGATGCAGCCTGCCGCGGCGATCGGGCACAAAAGCCGCGTAACGCTCGACCAGCCAGGCGTCGAGCGAATTTTCGTTCGCACATGCCGCGGCGCCCCACTCTTCAAAGTGCCCGTCCAAGAGCACTGGCCAATTCGCAGAATTCCCGCCGCATCGTAAGTGCCACCCTTTGCGCTCATTGCGGCACGTCATGGGTGCAAATCGGTACGGCAGCGGCGTCAACCAGCGGGCCGCCGCGACGGCCACCCGCGAGTCGGCGTGCATGCTCAGAAAGTAAATCCCCAGCTGGCCGCGATACCGCACATACGTTCGTAGATTGAGTTCCAGAAAGTCCGTGCATAGTGGAATGGGCGGCAGACCGCGCAGCTGCACCTTCGCTAAGCGAAATGCGATGGCGGAGACCCATACCGAGCCTTGCCAGCGATCGAGTTCGAGCGCCCCCGGCACGAGCTCCCGCAGCCGACGGTCGGCAACGTCCCAGTGCAGAAACAGCACGTTCCGCCACGTCTGCGACCACCGCCACGCCCTGACGCATTGCAGGGCAACGTGTCGCTTGGGTGGCGATGGGGGCGAAACGAGCCCAGTCACGCGGCGACTCCTCGGCCGATGTTGCGGGACAAGCACGGCTTCTGGCCACTTATCCGTGCAATCTGGAGGGATGTAACGCCCGGTTGTAACGATCATGCCCAGTTTCGCGCATGCCGACCGGCGAGTCATTCAGGTCCCGCACCACGTCACGCCAACCCATGCTAGGGTTCTTAAACTGTTCCCAATCGTCCGTCTCGGAGCCCCTTCATGCGCACGTATCAGCACTCCGGCACCGTCCCCGTTCTGGGCGCAATTCAGGCCTTGGCCATTGGCTCCGCAGCCGCCGTGGTCTTGGGCATCGTCTATTCGTTTTCGTTCTATTACATCCCTTACGTCTATCTGAACTTCTTATTGGCGCTGGGGTTCGGCGCGGGCGTCGGAGCGACGATCGGTTGGGCCGCCCGCGAAGGGAAGATTCGCAACACGGGCGTGACCGTCGCCCTGGCTGTGGTCGCATCGCTAGTTGGCATTTACGCCGAGTGGGGCTCGACCCTCTACGCCTTGGCGCCGATGACCGAGATGGGTGACTATTGGAAGGAGTTCGGCCTGTCGAGCTTTCTGCCGCAGTCGATCATCGGCCTGATGGTGCACCTCTTTCAAGAAGGCTCGTGGGGCCTGACGGCTGGCGCGATGGTGAAGGGCTGGCCACTGTTTGCCATGTGGTTGGTCGAGGCGGGCGTGATCGTCGGCCTCGCGGGGGCCACGGCCTTCGCCCAGATTGCCAAGAGACCCTTCTGCGAGTCATGCGACGAGTGGATCACCGGCGAGACGCCGCACTTTTACATCGGCGACGGCACGGAACCGGTCTGGACCGAAGTCCAAAACGGCAACTTCGATCCGCTGGCTGACACCGAACAAGCGACCGGCAGCGAGCCGACGTACGTGCGGATCAAGCTGCACGTGTGCGACACCTGCACCCAGAGCAATTATCTGACGATCACGCGGTGCGAGAACACGGTCGATAACAAGGGCAATCCCAAGCTGGAAGAGAAGGACATCATCACCAACCTGGCCGTGGATGACACCGAGGTCGAGCTGATTCGGACGGCTCACATGATCGCCCCCGTTGCCGGCATGCCGCCGCTCGGCCCGCCGGTCGCGGAACCGGACGGGGCTGCGCTTGGCGCCGTCGCCGCTGGACCCCCAGAAGCGCCCGGCGCAAACTGGACGATGCAGAGCTGATCCGCGGCTGTCCAGCACCGGCTAGAGCGGCCCGCGCATCAATCGGTCATATTCCAGTCTGATCACCTGGTAGCATTCGCAGGCCTGACCTTCGAGTCCCTTGCGATCGAGCACCGAGACGACGCCCCGCCGCGAGCGGATGAGGCCGTTTTCCTGAAGCGGGCGGAGGACGTCGCTGACGCTGGCCCGCCGCACCCCCAGCATCTGGGCCAGGAACTCGTGGGTGACCATGACGTCGGCCGTCTCGGCCCGATCGAGACAGCGCAAGAGCCATCGCGCACAGCGCTCCTGTACGTTATGCAGGCCATTGCAGGCGACACTTTGCATGACCTGCGTCAGAAATGCCGTTTGATACCGAAGCAGAAGCCGGCGCAGCGGCGTGTCAAACTGCGTCTCTTCGTGCACGCGCTCGGCGCTCATCCGCAGCGCCCGCCCCTCGATCTGCACCAGGTGGCGGTAGGGCGTCGTGCCATCGCTCAGCAGGGGAAGGCCGGACATGCCTTCCGGGCCTATCGTGCCGACCTCGATCGAGTCGCCGTCGTCCATCATCGCCACGACGGAAATCAGCCCCTGCTCGGGGAAATAGACGTGGCGAAAGGGCGTCCCCGGTTCATAGATCGACTGGCGGAGCTTGAGATCGAGCGGCTCCAGCCCCGGCCGCAACCGCGCCAATTCGCGCGGCGGAAGGCTGGCCAGCAAGCGGTTCTCACTGTGGTTGCGGTGCGTGATGATCGTGTCCATGAGGGAACCTCCGGCAGGGGGACTCTGGGCGAACGATTCTCCGTGAAGCGAGAGTCAACTGCGGGCGGATGCGACAATCCACTGCGGAATCGCAACAATCGCAACTGGCGTGCCGCGTCGGCGCGGTGGAGCGCAGAAGTGGTGAGAGGGTGGCTCGAAAGCCGACAGTTTGTCGGTCCCCTGCGACAGTGAAGGAAACCGCGGAGAATTCGCCCGACGACCTGTCTGGTCCGTACGTTGCCGGACCGACCTTCTGGCAATTCGCGACGACAATGGCCGTCAGACTGTGCGGACCCTTGGACCAACTGCTTGAGCGACGAACCATTCATGACAGGTCCCGTGCCGGATGACGGAGTGACTCCGGCTGAAGCCTTGCGTGTGCTTGTCGTGGATGACCTCGTTGATGCAGCCGCCACGATGGGCCGGCTGCTGGAGTTGATGGCGTGCGAGGTTCGGACTGTCCACGACGGGCACGCGGCGCTCGCCGCCGCCAGCGAGTTTCTCCCGGATGTCGTGCTGCTCGACCTTGGTTTGCCGGGACTCGACGGCAATGAGGTTGCGCGGCGGTTGCGGTCGCAGCCGGCCACCGCCAGATCACTCATCATCGCGCTCTCCGGTTATGGGCATGCCGCCGCCCGCGACGATGCTTTGGCCGCCGGCTGCGATTACCACCTGCTCAAGCCGGCTGGGATCGACCAGTTGCTGGCGCTTGTGAATCAATGGCGGCGCTTGCGCTGACGATCGCGCGAACCCTGGCGAGGACAGCTCCCTCAGGGTATCGTGGCGTTGCGATTCAACCTGGTTCGTTCTCGTCCAATTCATGCCTCACGCCATCGAGTGCCGCCAGCTTGTCAAGCGCTACGACGGCCGGCCACCAGTGGAGGCGGTTCGCGGGCTGGACCTCATCGTCCATGAAGGCGAGTGCTTCGGCCTGCTCGGTCCCAACGGGGCTGGCAAGACAACGACGATGGAAATTCTTGAGGGCCTGCTCGACGCCACCAGCGGCGACGTCCAAGTGCTTGGGCTGCGGTGGGGCGCCAACGACGACCTCCTCCGCCAGCGAATTGGCATCTCGCTCCAAGAGACGCGGCTGGCCGACAAGCTCACGGTCCGCGAAACGTTGACGGTCTTTCGCAGCTTCTACCAGGAAGGGATCGAACCGGACGAGGCCATTCGCCGCGTCTCGCTGGAGGAAAAGGCCAACACCTATTTCGTCAAACTGTCGGGCGGACAAAAACAGCGGCTGGCGGTGGCCTGTGCCCTCGTCGGCAACCCGCAGCTCGTTTTTCTCGACGAGCCGACGACCGGCCTCGATCCGCAGTCGCGGCGGCAGCTCTGGGAAGTGATCCGCACGTTCCGCGCCCAGGGCCGCGCCGTGATGCTGACCACGCACTACATGGACGAGGCCGAGCGGCTCTGCGACCGGGTCGCCGTAGTCGATCACGGAAAAGTGATCGCCCTGGGCACTCCGGCCAAGCTGATCGCTCAGCTCGGCGGCGAAAACATCGTTTCATTTTCGCTGGTCGAAGGTTCGCAGCCGCTCGACGAGGCGGAGCTGGCCCGCCTGCCGTCGGTCCGGTCCGCCCGCCGTGACGCGGACAATTACGCCTTGGCGGTCGAGCAGCCGCACATCGCCCTGCCGGCCCTGCTCGCGCACTTGCAAGCCACGGACCACACGCTGGCCAACCTGACGACGCGGCATGCGACGCTGGAGGACGTGTTTGTCTCGCTCACCGGCCGCCACCTTGATTCTGAATCCGCCGAGGAGCCCGCCAATGGCCAGCCTGCGTGATTGGCCCGTGTGGCAATTGACCCTGGCGCGGCTGCGGCTCTTCCTCCGCGAGCCCGCGGCCATCTTCTGGGTCTATGGCTTCCCGATCCTGATGATGATGTCGCTGGGAATCGCCTTCCGCGACAACCCGCAGGAGCTGATTGCCGTGGATCTGGTGGAGGCTCGGGAGAGCGAGGCTCCTGCCGAGCCGCGAGCTGCGAGCAAGGGTTCAGGGTTCGGGGTTCAGAGTTCAGGAGGGGAAAGAGGCGGCGGCGTTCGAGGTGGCTCGCTTCCGCGAGAAGCCGGCGAGGAGCATCGCGGAAGAATACGTT
>Ga0180085_1000362_pt1 | contig 16207 bp, 16 predicted proteins | sample EasRiv730_16_10D_FD_123013 | JGI IMG/M metagenome (GOLD analysis project Ga0180085, IMG submission 123013) | Soil microbial communities from meander-bound floodplain in the East River, Colorado, USA - East River metaG ERMLT730_16_10D | ecosystem: Environmental > Terrestrial > Soil > Floodplain ... | reverse complement strand
TGGAGGCAGGAACGGGATAGTGAAATTACCACTTGCATCGGTTGTCCCTTTGGAATCGACCGATGTTGCAACGTTCGTGGCGGTCACTGCAGCTCCTGCCACAACAGCTCCACTGGGGTCACTCACGGTGCCCCGGATCGCGCCACGGTTAATCTGAGCGATCACCGGACTAACAACCCCAAAGCAAATGAGTAACGTGACCACTATTAGAATGAGCGTTCGCTTAGAGTTCACCACAGGCTCCTCCTTGTATCTCCATATTCAAAGCCCCAACGGTTCAATGGCTTTCAACCCAAGGTTGTCAATGTGCTGGTTTCCCGATGCTTAGGCTAGAAATTTAAGCAATTGTCACAGAAGTGTCAAGCAGTATTTTGAAAAATGGATGTCTATCCGTAGTACGGAATACAATTTGTCAGGGTCGTTGTCAAACTGGCTGTAGGAGACGGTGGAATCTCCGTTATCCGGAAACATGCAAAGAAACCGTGGGGTGTCCTTCTGGGAGTGTCATCAAATAGGCTACCAGGACGCTCATCTCCCCTTCGCTTAGATCGTATCCAGGCATGACGGTCTCAGACTTATGCTTGCCTGGTTTCCGGATTTGGACTTCCACCCAAGTCGGGGGTTGGCGGCGCGACAACCCATTTAAGGGTGGCCCCACCGCCATGCCACTCCCATTCACGCTATGGCAGGCGCTGCATTTGTGGTCCTGGTACATGGCTGCGCCTGCAACCACTGCGTCCGGGGCAGATTCAATCTGACTTGCATTCTTCACTGTCAGGCTTTTCAGGAAGCCAGCTAATGCCACGAGCTGTGCGTCTTCAAGATGCACCGGCGGCATCGCACTGCCAGGTACTGTTCCCGGCGAATTCTTGAAGTGCATCATCATCCAGGCCGGTGTCCTCCGGACTACCGCAGTCGCCAGATCGGGTCCAACCTTTTTCGGCCCAGGCGTCAAGTTATGGCAGCTGGAGCACTGTTCTCTGCGGTAGTAAAGCAACCCCGCTAGCGATTCGGGCGAAAGCTGGCGCCAGTCGCTTACTTCGGTTGCCACGACTTCTGAAGCAGTTTTAGGGGGAGGCGTCGTGACGATGGCAGCAACCGTCAGTGCCGTCCAGCCAAGTGCTGCCATCCCAGCCACTCCGAATGCGGTTGTTCGCTGTGTCCACTTTCGGACGGCCTTGCGATCGATAAACGGCACGAGAAGCAAGGTCGTAATAGCAATGGCTGGCAACACCGTGCTACCGACGGTTTCCAGGGGACCCTCGCAGTACTTCAAGATCTCAAACAAGAACAGGAAGTACCAATCCGGGCGTGGCGTATAGGCAGTGTCAGTGGGATCCGCCAATCTTTCGAGCGGAACTTTCACGGCCACCGCCACGACAAACAAGATCGCAAAAGCAATGAAGATTGCGACGGTGTCCTTGAAGACCTGACCGGGGAAAAACTTCTTGGTGGCTCCCCGATCCTCTGGTGCGGGAGTCACGCCGTGCTTCCGCACGAGGTAAACATGAACTGCAATGAGCAATGTCGTGATCGGGGGCAGAAGTAGAACGTGCATCGCAAAAAAACGAGCAAAAGTGACGGCGCCAACAGCTCCCTCGCTGCCCAACAGCCGGGTGAGATAAGGTCCGAGGAGCGGAGCATTGCTCGCGATCTGGGTGGTGACGACCGTTCCCCAATAGGCGCGATTGTCCCAAGGAAGCAAATAGCCGGTGAGCCCGAAGGCCAGCGTGATGAGCAGGAGTCCAACCCCTACCATCCACGTCGCTTCCCGAGGTTTCTTGTAGGCGCCCCAAATGAAGACCTGAGTCATGTGCAGGACGACCCCCACTATCATCAAACTGGCGCCCCAATGGTGCAGCCCTCGGATGAGGCTGCCTCCCGTAAGCTCGGTGAGGATGTATTTTAAACTGTTGTAGGCCTCGCCCGGCGTGGGAGCATAGTTAAAAGCTAACAGCACTCCGGAGAACGCTTGAACCAGAAACAGAAACACTGCCACACTGCCACACTGCCAAAAACCTGGTGCCAACCCGACGAGGCTGGGATGTCCTCATATAGAAAGCTCTTCACAGCACTTTCAAGCCCCGTCCGATGTTCCAGCCAATCTGCTATTCTGCGCTTCAGGCTCATACGGGGCTCTCTCCCGACTTGCGTACAGATCCTACCAAGAGCTTGTCTTGTTCAATCTTTAGATCATATCGGTCAAGGGCCCTCGGCGCCGGCCCCGTTAGCACCTCGCCTTGAATCGAAAATGTAGAGGAATGACACGGGCAGAGAAACTCGTGCTTGGGTGCGTTCCAGTGATAGGCGCATCCAAGGTGCGGGCACTGGGGCGCAAAGGCGATGACTTCACTGTCTGAAACCTTAACGGCCCAGGTCGTCGCCTTCTCGCTACTTACCTTCCAGCCATCCACTCGATTCCGTCGGAAGACCAGCTCCGCTGGTGTATCCAGCCGCAGGTCACTGAGCCTTCCCGCTTCAGTCCAGGGGTCTTCTTTCTTGGGTCTGGGCGGCCACAGGAGGTAAACCGATGCGGGAATCGCGAGCATCAGGCCTATGAATGCCCAGAGACCATAGATAAAAGACAGCAGGAAGGTTCTGCGATCTGGTTCAAGTTTTTGGTTCATGATGTGGAGGTAAAGGTTGACTGCGAACCAGGGTTTTGGTGCACCCTAGCATTGAGGGTTGCGACAGAATAAAAAATGCCGTAAAAGAATTTGTCAAGAAACAATCGGACAAATATCCGCGTAACGGATGCACCTCTACCCAAGTGGGGCTGAGCACCAACTCAAAGTTGCATACATCAAGGAACCGGGCAATAACCGCTGACGCAGGCCCTTCCACAATAATAATGATGCACGAACGCAAAAGAATGGCGTGGTGAAACCTTTCGGCGTCACCTTCTTCCGGTTATTCAGTCGGAGTGGAGGGTTGGACGGTCGCGGGACCTTCAGTGAAGCTCGCTGCAATTCTGGCTGCGGCACCTTCAGAGGCAGAAAGTGGCCCAAGCATCCGTGAAATCTTCACACCGGCATTCCGGACGTCGTCCCGAATAGCCATCAGCTTCGATTCCATGCGGCTCGTTGGACCGGAGACGCTGACACCGGCTACAGCGCGGCCATGCTGGTCAAAAATTGGGCCAGCCACGCAAAGCACTCCGTCCACGTTCTCTCCCAAATCAAAAGCAACACCCTGCTCCCGCACTGCAGCCAAGTGTTCCAAGAGGTGTGCCTTCTGCGTAATCGTCTTGGACGTCATCCTAATGAGGGGGTACTGCTTCAACACCTTGTCAACTTCTGGCTCGGGCAGGTAGGCCAGGATGACCTTACCCAACGAAGTGCTGTGCACCGGGTTACGATCCCCCGGATTCGCAGCTATCCGGAGAGCGCTGGGACTTTGGACGACGTCCATGTACGCCACTTGGCCGTTGTCCAGCACGCCCAAGTTCACTGTCTCCGAATGGCGAACGAGAAGTTCGAGCATCACCGCATGCGCGACCGATTGGAGTCGTCTGAACTGCGATGCTGGCTGCGTCAAAGCAAAAAACTTTGGTCCTAGATGATAGTGCGCCTTGGCGTCAGCCTTTTCAACGTACCCTAGCTTCTCCAAAGAGTACAAAACTCGGTGAATCGTCGTTCGGGCAAATGGCAGGGCGCCAGACAGTTCCTGAAATGACACTGCCTGCTGCTGGGCACCCACCTGAATGAAGTATTCCAAGACAGAGAATATTTTCGCCGTGACACCAATATAGTTCTTGTCCGTCTGCTGCTTCTTTGGACTCTGAGCCCGCTTTTTCATCCAGCTGCTCCGTGGCCTTGAGAAACAGGACCCAACCGCCAGAAAATCAATACACCTCGAGGCTTTATACGTCCGGTATTCGGAAATGTCAAGGAGATCATGAGTTTTTTGGGACGGCGTTCCACGATCCGGGCATCAAGACTTTGCCCGCTTTTGCCTGGCATGCACTAGAGTTCCGTATAACGGAGAGATATCCGTAAACATAGAATTGCCTTGACAGAAGCGCGGTGGGCTGTGTAAAAGTCACCTTTCGAAGATGACCCGATCCTTACGCCCGGATCGGTGAATCGCTGGGAGGGGCATCATGAGAAAGACAGGAATTAGCCATCTCTCGGGAATCTTTGCCCCCACCGTTACGGGCTACCACTCCGACGGATCTATTTCTCTGGAAGGAACTCGTAAGTTCGTCCGCTTTCTGTTGAACTCTGGTGCAGACGGCTTGACGCCACTGGGTAGCGCGGGCGAGCCCGTCGCGTTAACCATCGACGAACGGAAGTCGTTGCTGGAGGCAATCGTAGCCGAGAATGCTGGCCAGGTGCCTATTTACGCGGGCACGGGGGATTACGGAACAGAGACCACCGTGGAGTTAAGTCTTCACGCTAAGTCGCTCGGATGCGATGGATTGATGCTTATCACTCCTTTCTTCCTGAGGCCGCCAAAACAGGATGTGCTTAACCATCTCCGCCGGGTGAGGGACCGGGTGGGCTTACCCATCATGCTCTACAATGTGCCCCTGTTGACCGGTACCGAAATCACACCTCAGGAAATCAAGACGCTTTCGGACGAGGATGTGGTTCACTCAGTCAAGTGGTCGCACCTGGAGGTTTCGCGTATTCACGACACTCGATTGCTCTGTGGCCCGAACTTTCCGATTTTTGCCGGTATCGATGTCATTGCTTTCGAAGCCATGGCTGTTGGGGCTGACGGATGGATTAGTGGCCTGCCAATGATCGTGCCGACCCTGGCGCGCCGCTTGCATCGATTGCTGACGGTCGAGAAAAACTTGGAGGACGCTCGCGCTCTTTGGTATCGTGTGCTGCCTCTCATCAATCTGGAGTACCGGGCGCTCAGTACTACCGATGGCAATCCGCACTGGCTGGCCGTCTGTCGGGAGGCGGCCGTGCTGCGCGGCATCCCAGTTGGTGTATCGCGGGGACCGTTGGCTCCGGTTGACGCTGGGGTGCGCGCTGAGCTCAAGTCCCTTCTTGAAGGTCTGGAACAGCTATGAAAGTAGTGAAGATTGAGGTTCTTCTAACCGCAGCCGTCTGGCGAAACTTCCTATTTGTCAAACTGACGACGGATGAAGGCATCATTGGCTGGGGTGATGGCACTCTGGAATGGAAGGAAAGCACAGTCCGGGACTTGATTCTCGACTTGGGACGGCGCTATGTCATTGGTCACAACCCATTTGATATCGAGTCGATCTGGTTCCAGCTATACCAAGTTGAACATAACACAGGGCCCATCATGTATGCCGCAATGGCTGGCATCGAAACGGCACTGTGGGACATTGTCGGAAAGGCGACCGGACAGCCTGTCTACAACCTTGTCGGTGGTCGGGTGCGGAGCAAACTTAAGGCTTACGCGAATGGCTGGTACGCTTATGACGGTGACTTGGGAAAGCTGTCTGAACGCGCTCAGGAAGCAGTGGGCCGTGGGTATCGCGCTCTCAAATTCGATCCGTTTGGCCCGGGCGGACGCGAGATGTCACGCGACGACTTTAAACTGTCGTGCCTGGTGGTTGAAACCGTTCGAAAGGCTGTCGGTGACGATATCGAACTGTTGTTGGAGTTTCACGGACGGTTCAGTCCGATTACGGCCTTAGAGTCGATCCGGGCGATGGTGCCGTATCGCCCAGGGTGGTGCGAAGAACCCATTCCAGCCCATAACCATGAATCCATGGCCCAGGTTGTCGCAGCCTCTCCGCTACGTATCGCAACCGGCGAGCACACCTACAGCCGGTTTGGCTTTCTTGACTTGTTAGCCCACAAGGCAGCCCATGTGATTCAGCCGGATATCGTTTATAGCGGCGGCTTCATGGAGACAAAGAAGATCGCAGCCATTGGAGAAACCCACTACGTCAGCGTCGCTCCTCACAACTGTCGTGGGCCCCTCGGCACCGTCATTGCGATGCACCTTTGTGCCAACATTCCTAACTTTCAGATCCTGGAGACGTTTGAGGACTATGACGTCCCCTGGCGGTGCGATCTTACCCCGGGGACTCCCCGCGTCAGGGATGGATTCTACGAACTTCCAACCGGTCCGGGCTGGGGCGTCGAAATCGACGAGAAGCTTATTGCGGCGCACCCTGAAAATCCGGACGCCAAGCTGAATATGTTTAAGAGCGGGTGGGAACAGCAGATGTGCAAGTAGCCAGAGCGGCCATTAGTCCATCCCGAAGAAATTCATCCCCCACAACGAATGGTATTTCCTGAGGCGACTTCAAGCGCATGGCCAAGGATCGGCGCCACCGCCGCAAGAGATTCCTGCACTCCCCTGACACTACCGGGCAGATTGATGATGAGAGTTTTCTTGCGTAGGCCAGCGACCGCTCGGGACAATGCAGACCTCGGATTCGACTTCAACCCCTCCATCCGAATGAGTTCGGGCAGGCCTGGTATGGATTTTTCAATGACTTGCTGAGTCGCTTCAGGGGTGACATCTCGGGGCGCCAACCCAGTGCCGCCGGTGGTAACGATGAGATCGATTGCATCCGAGTCTGAATGCTGCAACAGCCTCTCGCGAATCATGCTCAGGTCATCGGGAACAACAGTGACGGAGACAACGGTGCACCCCAGACGTTCCAGCTCTGCGCGAGCTGCCGGCCCCGACAGGTCGGCACGCTCTCCCCGAGACGCCGAATCGCTGATGGTGAGAACGATCGCTTGAGGTGTGCGCATCCCGAGAAACTCACTTTGCCGACTAAAACCTCTCCAGGTCTCCCAATGCAGACAACCCGTGTTTCTTGAGATATGGAATGATGCCGCCTTCCTGGTAGAGTCTCAGCATCATGCTGGGAATCTGGATACGAATGTCCTGCCTGTTGGTCTTGTTCCTGAGTGTCTGTGACTCCGCATCTAATTCCAGCTCATCGGATTCGTCGATGCCGTCGGTGTCAGCAATGACGCAAAGCAACCCAAGATTGATGGCATTGCGAAAAAAGATGCGCGCGTACGATTTTGCGATCACCGCGCGGATGTCTGAGTATTTCAACGACACTGGCGCCGTCTCGCGAGAACTGCCGCAACCGAAGTTGTCGCCGGCAATCACGAAATCTCCTGCCTTGACCTGCTTCGAAAACTCAGGACGATATTCAATGAAGCACGCCTTTGCCAACTCGCGCGGATCAGTGGTGATGTTATAACGGCCGGGCGTGATGAGATCCGTGTTGATGTTATCGCCAAATTTCCAATTCATAGCGTTCCCGATTTCATCCTTCAGTTCACAAACTCCCTGGGATCGGTGATGTATCCTGTTAACGCTGACGCTGCAGCCGTTGCTGGGCTGGCTAAGTAGATTTTTGCCTTTGGACTTCCCATCCGACCTTCGAAATTACGATTGCTGGTGGAAACACAAACTTCATTGTCGTATAACACACCGCCGGCCCGGCCAAGACACGGGCCACAACCCGGGCTGGACACCACTGCGCCCATTTTCACGAACTCCTCAATGTAGCCACGCTGCAAAGCCTGCACATAAACCTTTCTCGAAGCGGGCGTGACAATAATGCGTAGTCCTTCCTTCAGTCGGCGCCCCTTCCACATCCGATAGACAACCTCCAAGTCATCTATCCTGCAGTTGGTGCAGGAACCGATGAACACCTGATCGACAACCACCTTTTCGGCTTGCACGTCTTCCACAGGGACATCGTTGTCGATGTCTGGGGGGCACGCGATCATGGGTCTTAGGCTTGAAACGTCGAAGTTCAACACCCGTTCGAAGTGTGCGTCGTTGTCGCTGCGCAACGTTTCGAATTCAATGAGGCGGTCATTCTCCTGCAAGTAGGCACGCGTCTGATCGTCAGGTGCCACAATCGCCGCCTTCGCGCCCATCTCGGCACTCATGTTTGTGAGTGTCAAACGCGCCGGGACATTGAACCCTTCTACTGTTTCGCCACCGTATTCAATCACCCTATAGTTGGCACCATCCGCTCCCATCTCACGGGCAACGGTAAGAACAACATCTTTGGAATAGCTCCCTCGTGGGAGCTTGCCCGTGATGTTGATGCGAATGGTCTGCGGCACGCGAAACCACGCTTTGCCTGTCGCCATGGCGATCGCGGCATCCGTCGAACCAACTCCAATCGTCAGCGCACCCACGCCGCCGCCCGTCGGGCTGTGGGAGTCGGCTCCCAGAATGAGATTACCCGGATTGATCAATCTCTCGGACATGACTTGATGGCAAACGCCCTCGAAGCTGATGGGAATGCCCTGCTCCTCGGCAAACTTTCGAATCTCCGATTGAAGTTTGGACATCGCCACACTTGGGCTCGGGAATGCGTGGTCGAACGGAATAAAGATCTTCTTGGGATCGAACACCTTCTTGGCAATCTGGTAGAACGGTTCCAGGGCCCACGCACAGGTTGTGTCATGCGCCATCACCAGATCAAGGTCGGCCAGAATGAAGTCACCGGCGTGAACTCTTTTCCCGCAATGCTTCGAGAAGATTTTTTCGGCTAGTGTCTGTCCCATCAAATTCCTATGAGAAGTTTCAGATTAACGATGTGCGACTGAGAGAACGACGGCCGGCAGATGCTGGTGCGCAGATGAACACGGAACGCAAGACCACCAACAGCAACATTGTGATTGTAGTGAAAGCATTGGGTTCAACGCAACCTTTGGGCAGTCACGTGATGGCACCCTCCAGCGCAGCCCATTTCATCAGGGTAGCCAGTGGAATCCGACCTGCAATTTTTGGTCAAGGCACGTAGCTAACCGCCGGAATAAAAGTTCCATCATTCGACGTGTTGTTGACGACGACGGCATAACAAAACGCGGCACCGGTCGGCCTCCAGCGGACGTAGCCGCCCGAGACCGAGTTTGGAAGGGAGACTTGAGTCCAACTGCCGCCTCCCAGGGTCAATCCGATGGTGGTGACGAGCCTGTTGGCTGAGTCATAGACTTCGGCACTGATCACATTCGTACTGAAGGAGGCATTGAAGCACCCAAGATTCGTCCGATTATCGGCGTCTACAGTGATTCCAATGCTGTAGGCATTCGCCGTTGGTGAAACCGGGTCTAGTGGGCCCCCAGTTGAGACCACCGTCTTGAATCGTCCCTTCTCACTGTCCATGTAAACCTCGGTACTGACCAGAAATTTCAAGTTTGAGTTGCCGCCTGTGGGCGAAAGGCTGTCGAAGTTGACGGTTCCGGCTCCCGTATACGAGAACACGTCACCCAGGAAATTTTCGTAGTTCCGAACTTGCCCAGCGACCAGGTTTATCGTGGTTTTGCCCACGAATCCATTGGTTCCGTACAGAGAGACCTCAACCGGAAACGAGAATATTGTTGGATTAAAGACAACCACCTTTGTCTTGAAGACGCCGCCGAGTGCACCAGGAGCATTCGTCATCACCGGGATCGTAATGACCGGAGAGGCGTTGGCAGCCTGACTCTGAAGCGGTATGAGCTCAGCGCCGATGGAAACTGCTATCGAAAACAGGAGGAAGAGTACGCTGATGACGGCAGTCTTTTTCATGACAGGGTTGTCCTTTCGGGAAAGTGAACAATCTCTCGTGCGGCAAGGAGTATAAACCACAATAGGTTCCAAAAATTGCGGGGTCTGATCTTTTTCCGCATTCAGATCCGAGTGTTACTGCCACACAGGGATTGTTGGGAGACTTGTTTCGGGCGATACACCTTGACCCTCCTGAGCGCCACCATTAAGATACGGCTGCCATGAAAAGCCACTCCAGTCCGCTAGTCGGCGTGATTATGGGCAGCAAATCTGATTGGGAAACTTTGCGGCATGCCGATGAGTTGCTGACGCAGTTCGAGGTGCCGCACGAATGCCGGATCGTCTCCGCTCATCGTACGCCGCTGTGGCTTGCTGAGTATGCGTCCCAAGCTGAAGGCCGGGGCCTGGAAGTGATCATCGCCGGTGCTGGCGGCGCCGCGCATCTTCCGGGCATGGCCGCAGCCCAGACAATTCTGCCTGTTCTCGGAGTTCCGGTAGAAAGTCAGGTGCTAAAGGGAGTGGACTCTCTCCTCTCGATTGTGCAGATGCCTGCGGGAGTGCCTGTAGGTACGCTCGCGATCGGCAAAGCCGGAGCCACCAATGCCGCACTGCTGGCAGTGGCCATTCTCGCAAACTCACGTCCACAGCTGCGCGAAAAACTGAAGCAGTACCGCCAGAGCCAAACCGACCGAGTGATGACCGAGCAGTTGCCTTGAATCAACCATTCCAACAAATTCTTCCAGGTTCAGCTATCGGAGTCTTGGGTAGCGGCCAGTTAGGGCGGATGTTTGCTATTGCAGCCCGCCGAATGGGCTATCGAGTCCATACCCTTTCCCCTGAAAGCGATACTCCCACCGGCCAAGTCGCGGACGTTGAATTCACGGCCTCGTATCAAGATTTGGATGCCGTGCGCAGGTTTGCGCAGGGTGTCAGTGTCGTGACCTTTGAATTCGAAAACGTTCCTGCCATCACCGCCCGGGCGGCTGCCGAGTTTGCTCCGGTGAGACCTGGCGGTATGGTTTTGCACATCACTCAGAACCGATTAAGGGAGAAGTCGTTCCTCGCATCTCATGGACTTCCGGTCACTCCCTTTCGAAGAATCGAGAGTCCTCAGGATCTGCAGGCTGCGCTCGACGAGTTGGGGTTTCCAGCTGTACTCAAGACCGCAGGTTACGGTTACGATGGCAAGGGACAGATCAAGATCACTTCTCCAGAGCAGGTAGCGTCCGCTTGGGTTTCTGTTTCGGAACAGGAACTGGTTCTGGAGGCTTTTGTCGACTTTCAGTGTGAAGTCTCCGTTATCGGCGCGCGAGGCTTGGATGGCAGTTTCGCTGACTGGGGCGTGATCGAGAACAGCCATCGAAATCACATCCTCGATGTGTCGGTTGCACCGGCAAGGATTGATGAAAGGGTTGCAAGACGGGCGGTTGAGATCACGCGTACCGTCCTCGAAAAGTTGGACGTGGTTGGTCTGCTGTGCGTCGAGTTCTTCCTCACGCAAACCGGCGATCTGTTGATCAACGAACTGGCACCGCGGCCGCATAACTCCGGGCACCTAACGTTCGACGCCTGTGTTACCAGCCAGTTCGAGCAACAATTGCGGGCGGTCTGCGGCTTGCCCCTTGGCTCAACGGAAATGCTCCGCCCAGCTGCTATGGCAAATCTGCTGGGTTGCTTGTGGCAGGACGGAGAACCGCTCTGGGGTGCGGCTTGCTCTTTTCCGGATGTTAAGCTTCATCTTTACGGGAAGCTTACGCCAAAGCCCGGGCGCAAAATGGGTCACCTTACAGCTCTAGCCGACAGTCCAGAAAAGGCATCACAACAAGTGCGGCAGGCTCGTGCGGCTTTAGCGCACGCACCCAGGGCCGACGTGTGAAAGATATTTTGAGCCCGTTGTGCTTTGAGTCGCGCATGGGGATGGAGCCACGGGGGATGATTGAGCTCGGCAATCGGGCATACATGCTGTTCGACGGGGATTGTGGTATCTGCACATGGTTTGCGGACTTCGCTATGCGCACGGATGTGCCCCGCTACTTTTATGTCGAGCCCTACCAGCGAGTGCCGGAGGCGGAGATGCAGCCGTTCGGTCTTAGCCATGCCGATTGCGCCCGGAGGCTGCGCGTGATTACACGGCGTGGGAAGGTGCATAGCGGCGCCTTCGCGGTGAACAATTTTCTCATTCACTACTTTCCCTGGAACCTGCTGGTGGTGCTGCTATATCTGGTCACACCCCTTTTGTTACTGGAAATCATCGCATACGAACTGGTGGCCAGGAACCGGGCACGCCTGTCCCGTTGGCTGGGAATGAAGGCTTGCCTCGCGCAAAAATAACTCAAACGAGTGCTGGCAAGTATGACGGTGGCTCCCTGCCGCCTACAATCGCGGTCGAAGTCCTTCAATGCTGGGCCAAATGCTGGGCTTGCAAGCAAATATTCTGCCCTTAGTGGGCTACCGGCATCTTTTTTTTGAAGTCGAGCGTCTCATGAGGAGTTGGAGCCTGAAGACCGCGGAATGAATGCACGAATGCCCAACGGTCTGGGGCTTAACGCAAAGAATCTTCACCGTTTTGTTTGAAGTACAGATAGAATTCGGCAGGTAGCACTAAGAACACTCCGAAAGGAAAGTGGCATATATGAATAGTTTTACGGATGGCAAGCCCCTGGACCAGACGACGCCAAGCAGTCCCATCGTCATTAGCCGCGGCAAAACGAGCCCTCGCTACGGTTTGTTTGGCTTTCTGATCCTGCTCGGCATCCTCGCGTATACATTTTACGACCTCCAGTCGACGAAGAGGGAGCTTAGGCAGTCACAACAGACCCAGCTAGCGGCGTTGGAGGCAAAGCTCGATTCGTGGGCAAGCAACAACGAGAAAGCTCTGGCTTCGCTAAACTCCGACGTCAAAGTGGTTGGAGATAGATTGGGAGTCACCAAGAAGGAGCTTGAGAACGCCCGCTCCTACGCCCAGCATCTGAAGGCTGAACAGGAACAATCGGTTGAACGCCTGAATGCACAGATCTCGCAAAAGGCCGACTCGCAGCAGTTGAGCGCTTTGAAGGAAGAGTCCACAACCAAGTTCGGTGCTGTGAACAAAGACGTCACCGCAGTTCGGACCGATGTGGAAACCACGCGCAAAGAACTGGAAGGAACCCGGCGGGATCTGGTCGATGTGAAAGATACTCTCACGCAACAGATCGCTCGCAACCGCGACGAACTGCAGCAGCTCAGGCTGAAGGGGGAACGCAATTTCTACGAGTTCGAACTAGACAAGAAAAAGAAAGTAGCCCTGGTGGGTGATGTTCGGATTCTGTTGCTCGACACCAACGACAAAAAGAAGAGTTATGGTGTTCGGATTGTGGTCGACGACCATCAACTTGAAAAGAAGAATCGTACCGTGAACGAGCCTGTACAGTTTTTGGTAGGGCGAACCAAGCTGCGTTATGAGCTCGTCGTCAACGATGTTCAGAAAGACAAGATTGCGGGCTATCTGAGTACTCCCAAAGACAAAGGACTATCCGCCGAAAGACTGTAACAGACGACTGCCAATTGCTGGACTTCGAAAAGCGTTCCCTCCGAATGGGGAACGCTTTTCAAATTCACAGTTGCCTGCCTGAGAACCTTGGCTGCGAGCATTCACCACCAGTGCGGAATCTCGCAGCGTTCCCTTCCCGTTCCTAACGATTGGCATTCGAAGAACGGCTGTTACCCTGAGACCGTTCGATCTTCAAGTTTAAGACCTTCTTGTCTGCGGCTGGATGTGTTCCGGGCACCCATTGGCGGGATCAAGAAATTCGAGTCGGAGATTCGGAGGGAATTTAGAGGAGGCGTTCATGCTAAATCGCAGACAGTTTCTTGCCGTAGCTGCCAGTGGCGTGGCTCTGGCACAGCCGGTCTCAAAGCTGGCGGAGGACGGCGGCAGGCCAGTTCGCGAAATGCCGCTCAGAGCCGACTACTGGGGTACTCAGTTCTATGATGAGAAAGAGCTTCAGCAGTTGACCGAAGTGCACAGCAGCCGGCAGCCTTTCCGTTGGTACGGGCCGGGCAATCAGCCGCCCACGAAGGTGGCAACCTTTGAGAAGGAATGGGCGAATCGCATGCAAACCCGTTTCGCTCTGGCCGTAACCTCTGGCACCGCTGCCTTGCAGACGGCATTAGCTGCCCTGCAGATTGGTCCCGGCGACGAGGTCATTCTCCCAGCCTGGACCTGGCACTCCTGCTTCAATTCGATTGTGCTGGCCGGAGCGCTGCCCGTCTTCGCCGAGATTGATGAATCGTTCAACATCGATCCAGCAGATATTGAAGGGAAGATCACTCCTCAAACCAAAGCGATCATGGCAGTTCATCTTCAGGGAAATCCCTGTGATATGGACCGCATCATGCGTATCGCCGGCAAGCATCAGCTCAAGGTCTTGGAGGACTGCGCACAGAGCGTCGGAGCCAGCTACAAGGGCCGCCCATTGGGATCGATTGGACAGATCGGAATCTATAGCCTCCAATTGAACAAAACGATCACGGCTGGAGAGGGTGGCGCCGTCGTCACCAACGACCCCATCCTCTTCGAACGCGCTACTCGCTTCCATGATCTGGGGGCGCTGCGGCCCGGGCATGAGAAAGTGCTCGGCCAGGCAAAACTGGATTGGTTCATTGCACCCCAATACCGATTGAACGAGTTCAGCGGCGGGGTCTTGCTGGCTCAGACCCGCAAGCTCGATACCATCGTGGAGGCCGTACGGAGCAATGCGCGCCGCGTCTATTCGGGAATCCGTGATTTGCCTGGCGTCCATCTTCGGCGTTTGCCTGACCCCGAGGGCGAGCTGGGCAGTGCTGTATTTCTGGGTTTCCCCACCAAGGCTCAGTGCGAGCGATACATGATCCGCATGAAGGAAGAGAATGTACCGGCGAACCGCCCCGTGGGCTCGGTGATTCTGCCCGTTTTCCCCCACATCGAGAAAAAGACTACAGTCCATCCGGCTTGGCCGTCCTTCAATACACAGCGAGGGCGATCCATTCAGTACGGAGCTGCGTGTTGCCCGCGCACGATCGATATCCTGTCCCGCTTTGCTGGAGTTTCCCTCCACCCGAAGTTCACAAAGCAGGATACCGATGACATTGTAGCTGCTATCCGGAAAGTCTATCCAACCATCACCTGACTGGCTGTCAACCATTCAAAATGGCCTGGTTCCCAGAAATTGCTCGGCGATCGATTGCCCAGCGAAATATCCTGAGCAATTCGAACTGTCTTCTAAAACGACTCTTGCTTCTACAGACAACCAACCCCACTGAGGTACGCAAATATGAAGACGCCCGATGAAATTCTAAAGGATCTCGGATACCCGCTGGAGAAGACTACCCGCGAAAGCAAGCTCGTCGACGCGCTGGTGGTCGAGGGCCAGACGCTCTATGCCTCCGGCCAGGTTGCATTTGACGGCGAACAACTCGTCAGCAAAGGCAAAGTTCCCTCTCAGGTCAGCCTCGAAGCGGCCACCCAGGCCGCGGCGTTGTGCGCGGCGAACGTGTTGCGCGCTGTGCGCAAACGGCTGGGATCCCTGGAGCGGGTCGAGCGCGTTCTGCGCATCACCGGTTATGTAAACGCCGATCCAGACTTCACCGATGAGCACCTCGTCATCAACGGTGCTTCCCAATTGGTGCGGGACGTTTTTGCAGATGCAGGCCGTCATGCCCGCACGGCCCTCGGGCTGGCCCAGTTGCCCCTGGGATCCTCAGTTGAAGTGGAGATGATCTTGAAAATCAAGCAGGATTGAAGCTGCCTTCACTTGGTCACTTCGCCCACCAGTTGGGGAACGGTTGTCGAACCAAACGAGACGTTGTGTTCAGAATCTAATAGAAGTTGGTCACCATTGAAGCGGAGAATCATGGTGCTGTAGAACGGTGTTTCATAGAGACACAGTTTCAAGGTGAATGTATCCTCCCCTGTCCAAGCGCCACTGGCGGCCATTGGCTGCTCGGATGACGCAACCATTCTTCCGCCTACGCCGTTAACAAACGCTGTACGCCCTCTTTTCCACGCGCCCGGCTCGCACTCAATCCGGCTTTCTCCTCGTGGCGTCCAGACCACCACTGTCGCTCCGTTCTCTCGAGTTTCAAGTGCCACAGCTTCGATCTGGCGGTAGTTGCTTGCAAACGCGTAGCGCTTCCCCGAGATGGCGGCTCCGCGAGGCGAAGTGACCTTTCCCAAGACTGGGCGCACCGCGAGGCCTGCGAGTTTCTTGTTAAGTTTTTCGGCGCCTAAGCCATCGGCGGGCAATGGCGCCGCCTTCAACCCAGGCAGCAGCTTTTCCCATACCAGATTCATCACCGCTTGCATGTCGCGGCCCCCACTCGTGATTGTGACCACAGCGTCCTGTTCAGGCATTACGATGCAAAACTGCCCGAAAGCCCCGTCGCCCCTGTACAAACCGTGTCGGCAGCGCCAGAACTGATAACCGTAGCCCTGCTCCCAGTCGCTCTTTGGATTGCTACCACTCGACGTCTGTCGCGTGGTCGCCGTTTCAATCCAAGCAGAAGGTATCAGACGCTTCCCCATCCAGACGCCTTTCTGGAGATAGAGCTGGCCAAAGCGGGCAATGTCTTCGGTGCGCACACTCAATCCATATCCTCCCAGTGAAATGCCCTGCGGGCTGGTATCCCATTGTGGGTTTTCAATTCCCAAAGGCTCGAACAATCTGGGGCGCAGATAGTCGAGGACCGTCATCCCAGTCACCTTCTGCACAATGGC
>Ga0180085_1000361_pt1 | contig 16220 bp, 12 predicted proteins | sample EasRiv730_16_10D_FD_123013 | JGI IMG/M metagenome (GOLD analysis project Ga0180085, IMG submission 123013) | Soil microbial communities from meander-bound floodplain in the East River, Colorado, USA - East River metaG ERMLT730_16_10D | ecosystem: Environmental > Terrestrial > Soil > Floodplain ... | reverse complement strand
GCAGTCGTGATTCAGGACACGCGGGGACGCTACGAATCGGAAGGCAAATGGGAGCCCTTCCGGAATGAAGCAGAGGATGGCTACGATACGATCCAGTGGGCCGCCCAGCAGCCCTGGTCAAACGGCAAGGTCGCCACTGAGGGTGGATCGTATCTGGGGCATGTGCAGTGGCGGGCTGCCAGCCAGGCGCCACCCAACCTGGTCACGGCGTTCCCGGCCGTCGCGTCCACCAGCATCTATCACAACTGGGCCTATTTCGGTGGCGCGTTCAGGCTGTCCTTCAACTATGGATGGGGAGCGGTTCGCATGCCGCAGCGCATCATGCTCCCTCAATTCTGGCACGACGCGCCGTTTGCTCCTGAAGAGTGGCGCTACCAGAACATTCTTTGGCATCTACCGTTGGGAACCGGAGATCGCGTTTCCGCAAACCAAACCGTCCAACACTATCGCGACTGGCTGAAACACCAGAGCTACGATGGGTATTGGAAGGCGATTAGCGATGAGGAAAGATTCTCAAACATAAAGGTCCCTGTTCACACGCATGGCGGTTGGTTCGACATTTTCCTGGCAGGCACCCTGAATGGCTTCACCGGTATGCGAACCCAGGGAGGTTCGGAGTTGGCACGCCGGGAAACCAAAATGACTGTAGGCCCCTGGGGCCATGGTGCCAGCCAGAAGTTTGGGGATGTGGACTTTGGACCAACGGCCATGCGGTCCCTGTCTGAGCGCGAGCTCCGATGGTACAACCACTATTTGAAAGGCGAAGCCAATGGCATCGACCGGGAACCTCCCGTGGAGATCTTCTACATGGGCATCAACCAATGGCGCCATGAGAAGGATTGGCCTGTTCCCGGGACGAAGTACACGGAGTTTTATCTTGCGAGCGATGGGAAGGCGAATACGGTGCGCGGCGATGGCCGGCTAGGCCAGGAGAAACCCACTGGCGCGAACTCTGATCAATACCTGTACGACCCCAATCAACCCGTTCCAACAGTGGGTGGCAACAACTGCTGTGGCACGCCGACGCTGGCAGGACCCAGGGACCAACGGCCGGTTGAATCCCGAAACGATGTCCTTGTCTACACCAGCACCATCCTCAAGCAGCCCTTGGCCATAGCCGGTCCTGTGAAGATGAAGCTACATTCGGCCACCGACGGGCCCGACACTGACTTTGTCGCGAAGCTCGTCGACGTCCATCCCAATGGCTTCGCGATGAATGTGGCAGAAGGTATTCTTCGCGCGCGATTCCGAAAGGGGCTCGACCAGATGGAGTTGCTCAAAGCGGGACAGGCTTATGAGTTCGTCATTGACATGGCTGGCACCGCCAACGTCTTCCTTCCGGGCCACCGCATCCGTGTCGACATTACCAGCAGCCACTTCCCTCAGTTTGACCGGAATCCCAACACCGGTGAGGACCTCGGTGTGTCTGACAAGGTGCGGATTGCGCGCCAGACAGTGTTCCATTCTGGGGACAAAACCAGCCATATCCTGCTGCCCGTTGTGGAAGTGCCGGTGAACGAGAAACTTGGGGAAACGCTCAGTGGACAGCGGTAGTTGGGCTTGCAGTTCAAGAAATGCTCAAGGACAAATGGGACTTCAGGCACTGCGTGGGCTCGTTGCGTGGTGGCTGACGAATTGGGGTCCCAGAAACTAATTTGATCCACTGAGTTCAGCCAACAGTTTTCTTTGTTCTGCCAGCACAGTGAGTTCTCTGTCCAGGGCTTCGAGAACCAGTTTCCTTTCTGCTTCCGCTGCCTCAGATCCCGAAAACAACCCTTCACCCAAGGTAAGTGCTTTCGCTTTCAAAACCTCTTTGCGCCGTGCCTCCAGAAGTTTCTGCGCTTTTGCCAACAGGGGAACTTCTTCGCTCAACAGCGGGCGAATTTGAGCTTGAACTTCCTCAAAACGCTCCTTGGCCTCCGCACGAATCTCAGCGCTTCTTTTCGAAACGGCCTCGCTCGCACCACTGCTCTCAGCGGTTCGCCCTTCAGTCATGCCTTGAGCGCTTGGGCTGCTTGTCCGGACACTCTGGGACGACGGAGTGATTCTCGGTGTGCCAACCTGCCGGGTTCCTGGTTGAAAAAGGATGATCGCCGTGATGATGGCTGCACTAGCAGCCATCACTAACTTCAGGAGCAGGGCAATCTTTCGCCGCTGCGGGCAAAACAGGCATTGGACCGGTTGACTGAATTCGATCATGGTTCCCTCAGCATAGCAGATCCGGTGCCGACCGGCTGCGAGTTTGAGTCATTCGTAACCATTCCCGGGCCGTCCAATTTGAAACACACCGCTACCAAATCCTTGAGATAATTGTGGAAATTCGGGAATATGCCGATGGATGAGCCTCGGTGCAACCTGAATTGCAGGCAAGCCAATCAAACCTCTCCGGTGGCCAGGCGCCCCCCGATCGAAGTTATTGCATGCGCCGTCTTCACTACTTCCAGGTACCGTGCGATGTCTCCTGTCAAGTCCGCAGGCCCCCGGTTCTCTCTATGCTCCTTTGTACCGTGCTGAGACGGCACAGATGGTGCTGCCACGATGAAGCTGACAGACCTGAAGCTGTTTGCGCTGCCGATTGGCAAGCTGCTGACAGCGATTCACCCTGCCACAAGAATCGGCTTCCCCACGTCTTGTGGGTTTTAGTCACGTTGATTAGCGTGGCCGCTCTCACAACTTGGCAGGCCACGGCAGCTCCGATCGACAAATACCTGGGAGTACCAGTTGCCAAGGTACAGTTCACATCCGAAGATTTCATTGACGTGACTGCTCTGGAACAGGCAGCGACCGTGGCCGTCGGCAAGCCACTCGACGCGTCTGATGTGCGACACAGCATTTCCACCCTGTATCAGACCCGCGAGTTTTCTCAAATTGAAGCAGATGCCGTGCTTGGCGATTCCGGATTGGTGATCACCTTCAAGCTGCGGCCGAATTTCTTTTTCGCCGACTTCCGGCTGCGCGGCGATCCCGTGCTTCGTTCGCCCATATCGAGTCTGGTGTCGTTGCCGCTTGGCGAGGCATACACCCCCAAGGCGGTCGAGCAATTGCAGCAAAAAGCCCAGGAAGCTTTGCGGGACGCGGGCTACTACCAGGCCGAGATATTTCCCGACGTGCAGTTCTTGTCCAAGGCGAGGTTGGTCACGGTCAACTACATCGTGAACGCCGGGCAGCGCGCCACCATCAGCGGCATTGACATTACTGGATCGCCCTTGTTGGAACGCAGCGAGATTCTTCAAGAAATCAAACTTCACCCCGGGAGTTACTTTGACAATGAGGCGTTGAAGAGAGACTTTGAACGTCTGCGCAAGCTCTACTCCAATCGTGGATTCTTGAATGCAACACTGCGGTTAGAAAAACTGGACTATTCGCAGGCTTCGAACTCACTCCAAATCCAAATTCAGATTGACTCCGGCTCATTCGTTTACATTGAGCTGACTGGTGGCAAGATTCCGAAGAAGCAGTTGCGCGAGCTGGTTCCGATCTATGAGGAAGGCAGCATTGACGCGGATCTCATCGAAGAAGGGCGTCGGAACATCGAGGATTATTTTCAGCGTAAGGGGTTCTTCGACGTCACCGTGAGCCGGGAGCTTATCGAGGTGCCCACCGAGAATGCCTATCAGGTGAACTACACCATCGACCGGGGCAAGAAGCAAAAGGTGGTCTCCATTGATTTTGCCGGAGCCACTCACTTCAATCGTAACCAGCTGTTGCAGCCACTGGCCACACGCGTAGGAGGATTGACCAACAGAGGCACCTTCAGCGAGGACCTCCTGAAGCAGGATGCCGAGAGCGTCAAGAACCTGTATCTGCGCGATGGGTTCGAGCAGGCCGGTGTCGAATCGAATTTCAAAAAGGACGACGAGGGCGTCAATATCGCCGCCAATTTCGCCGTTCAGGAAGGACCGCGCACGATCGTGTCGGAGGTTGAGATTCAGGGTAACGATGGCATTACCCGAGAGGAACTGATTCAGGGATTGAATCTCACTCCGGGAGGTCCGTTTTCGCAGGCATTGCTCCAAGAAGACCGGAGGTTGATTGAGTCGCGGTATCTCGACCGCGGCTTCACCGACGCGAAGGTCGAGTTCACAACAGAGAGGCTGGAAGGCAATCGCGTCAAGATCATCTACACACTATCTGAAGGACAAGCCATTCGGGTCGATGATATTCACATCATCGGCAGTCAACAGACTCGTAATAAGGTGGTCAGCCGAAACATCACCTTTCACGAAGGTGACCCGCTGAGCCAGGAGCAATTACTGACCAGCCAGCAACAACTTTACGGCCTCGGGTTATTTAACCGAGTGGACGTTGTCCCGGTGAACGTCAATCAGAGCGACGCCTACCGGCCTGTCATCATCCGATTGGAGGATGGCAGTCCAATCATTCTCGGATATGGCGGGGGGTACCAGGATCGAGAAGGTCCACGTGGCACCATCGAAATTTCGCACAACAATCTCTTTGGCTTGGCCCGGTCCATCAGTTTTCGCACCCGCGCGAGCTTTCGCGAACAGCGTGGCCAGATTACTTATAAAGAGCCGCGTCTATTCAATCGTGACCTGGATTCCTATCTCACGCTGTACGCTGAGAATACCGACCAAGTGAGCTTCAGCACGACCACCTTGAATGCGGCCTTACAGATCCTGAAACGTTTCCGCAAGGTGGACAACTTCTTTGTCCGCTATAACTTCGAAACCGTGGACCTTTCTGATATTCGAGTAAACCCGCAAGCTACCGGGCAGGATCTGGGAACGCTGAAGCTGTCGACCTTCTCCACAGCCTGGCTTCGAGACACCCGCGATGATCCCATTGAGCCGTCACGCGGTTTTTTCAATACCCTTAACTTTTCTGTTTCCTCCAAACTGTATGGGTCTGAAGCGAATCTGGTTTCTTTCTTCGGTCAACACCAGAACCATCGCCGAGTTGGCCGAAGCGCTGTTCTGGCCACGTCTCTTCGGGTGGGATTGATTGGACCCTACGGTGAAACGCCTGAAGTTCCAATCAGCGAGAGGTTTTTTGCCGGTGGCTCAACCTCTTTGCGAGGCTTTGATTTGGATCTGGCGGGCCCGCTTGATCCCGTGACGAACAAGCCGCTCGGTGGCAATGCGTTGGTGATTCTCAACGCTGAACTGCGGATTCCAGTCAGTGGGAACTTTGCCTTCGCGCCATTCTATGACACCGGCAACGTCTTCGCACGAATCAAGGACATCGGCATGTCACGTTTCACTAACACTATTGGTTTCGGCGTGCGTTACAAGACACCATTTGGGCCCTTGAGAGTGGATTTGGGGTTCAATCTGTCACCCCCTGCGGGCTTTCCAGCAAGACAGATTTTTTTTACGATCGGCAACCCATTCTGATGAACGCGGAGTTCGAAAACAACGCGAACGGAACAGTTTCGTTGCAGCCATTCCGACGGGTCACAAGGGGACACGTGTCTTTTGCGATCAGAATTGTGGTTCTGGTGGGGTGTCTTGGCTGGCCCGGCATTTGCGTGTATAGGACGGAGGTCATTGACCGGCTGATGGCAGTTGTGAATCGCCAGATCATTACTCTTGGCGATGTGGAGCAAGAACTTAGAATGCAGGTAGTGGACCCAACTGCTGGGGATCTGGCCGGAGTCAATTCGTCGCAACAGCAGAAAATGAATCAGGAGGTCGTGGTGCAGCGCCTGATAGAGCAGACCCTCATTCGAGAGCAGATCCAGCAGTTTCCTGGTCTCGAAATCGACGACGAACAAGTTGAATCGCAGGTTGCTGCGGTTGAAAAGAATGTGGGAGGCGCTGGGAAGCTGGCTGAAATGAAGATTGACATTGGGGCGCTACGCGACCGGTTGCGGTGGCAACTCCAGGTGATGAAGTTCATCGACTACCGGTTTCGCCAATTTGTGGTTGTCGACACGAAGGAGATCGAGGCCTATTATCAAAATCAGTTTTTGCCGGAACTGCAGAAACGGAACGTCCTGCCTGCGCCAGAGCTCGCAGACGTAGAGGAACGAATCCGAAAGATCGTGACCGAAGAAAAACTGAACACCCAAGTCGATGAATGGCTGGTATCCCTGCGAAAGGATGCCACGATTGAAATTTTTCACTGAATTAGTAGTTGCCGATTGAAAGGGCAATGACGCGTACAAAGAAAATATTCCTATGGTTAGGAGCGGCTGGGTTGCTGGCGATCGTGGCTGTTTGGTTCCTCCTGACCGGCGAAACCTTCAGAGCCTACGTCCAGCAAGAATTGGTTCTGCGTCTAGAGAAGGCTACCGGCGGGAAGGTTTCGATGCGTTCCCTCGAGCTTCAATTCCTTCCGCTTCGAGTGGTGATCTCTGATCTCCGCATTGCGAAGGAGTCTTCTCCCGAGGCACCTGTTCTTACAATCCAAACGGTTGAAACTTATCCGCATTTTTCCAGTTTTTTGGGAATGCCGAGCTTGGGAGCACTAACCCTGCGCGAGCCGCAACTCCGGGTCGAGGTCGGGCCTGACGGATCGACAAATATCCCTCAACCCCCCAAGTCCACCGAGCCACAGGAACTGTTCCGGCTTTTGGTTGAGAAGCTCGACGTTGAGAATGGGCTTGTGCGGTACAACCAACGGCAAAGAACCTTCAGTACACAACTTGAGGGCGTTGCGCTATCGGCGCGGTACCTGCCATTGGAAGGCAAGTATCAGGGGAGCTTTCGCCACGAGAAAGGGATCCTGCAGGTTGGGCACAACCAATGGACGTACGGGCTTGACGCGTCTATCAGTCTCAGTCAGGTTCAACTTGATTTCACACGCCTACTGATCACCACGGCCCAGTCCAAGGTTGAAGCAAAGGGAGTCGTCAGAAGCTTCGGTGATCCCGCTGGAGAATTCACTTATCAAGGAAACGTCAGCCTTGCTGAAGTCCGTCCCCTGCATCGGCAGCTACGGGACTTGCAGGGCGTTACTCAAGTTGCAGGCACTTTGAGTTTTTCCGGAGGCCTTTGGAAGTCGATAGGAACTCTGAGCGGGGCAGGTCTCTCAATGAACACAGCCAGGGTGGAGCGTTTCAGGAGCCAGTTTGAGCTTAGCCCTGAGCTGCTGCGATTCACAGGCATCCAAATGACTGGACTGCATGGCAAGGCCGACGGTCAGTTCAGTGTCGAGTCCCCCTTTGCTGTCCGGCGCTACAAGGCCGATTTTCGTCTGGGTGGGATTGGCCTGTTGGACCTTTCGCTGCTCGCCGGCGTTGAAAGAGTGCGCTTCGCTGGGGAACTGAGCGGAACGTTAAAGGCCGCGTGGCTTGACGAAGGGAAGCAGCTCGCGGGGGAGGGACATCTAAGTATCTCGGAGGCGCCGCAAGAGCCTTCCGCACACGGCATGACTGGCCGGATCCTCCCGATTCATGGGGAATTGAATTTTGCACTGTCGCAGTGGAGTTCGCACTTCGATCGCAGCTTCATCAGGTTTGGCCAGAGCACCCTCCAGTTTGTAGGGACGGTTTCTGCGCGGGAACGTTCGAGTCTCCGTGTTGAGGCGAGATCGGAGGATCTGACGGACTTTGCCTTTGTGGTGCCTGAACTGAGAGGGAAGGGCAATCTTCTAGGCGTGGTTGAAGGGACACAGTCGCAGCCTACTGCGCGCGGCAGTTTCGTTATCGACAACGTGTCTTACCAGAAGTACTCCGCCGATCATGTACAAGGTCAATTCACCGCCGACAGGAGAGCGATTGATCTGCTGAATATTGATCTGGTTCGGCAAAGTTCGCAGATCAAGGCCCGGGGCAAGGTTTTTCTGGACCCATCGAACCTCACTCCTACCGGAGACGTTCACCTGCTGGCCGCAATGAAAGACGTTACGATCGAAGATTTGTTGGCAGCGGCCGGTCAATCCTACCCGTTGTCTGGCAATATCACCGGCGACTTCATGGCGACTGGCAAGTACCCGACAATTGAACTTCAAGGTGTTGCCAATGTCCGGAACGGGAGAGTTCTGGATCAACCCTACGAGCAAGGCCGATTTGAGATTCGCTACAAGGAGCCTGTGCTCGACGTGCCAAGCTTGGACGTGCAGATTGGCACCGGGAAAGTTAACGGCTCTGCAACGGTGGACCTCGCCAGCGAAAGCGTGAGATCGCAAATCGAAGGCACCACCATTCCTTTGGACCAACTTCAATGGTTACGATCCAGTAACAATCCGATTTCCGGATCGATTCGCCGCTTCACCCTCAAGGCTGAAGGCCCTTACCGGCGTCCTGCGCTGGACGGGCAGATCGACATCGCGGACTTAGCTGTTGCCGGAGAGAAGGTTGGTGACTTTCAAACACGCGTCAGAACCGAGAACGAGATTCTGCGATTTCAGTCCAGCTCACTGACGCCCGACGTTGATCTGAACGCAGCCGGAACGGTTGATTTGAACGAGAACCTCGACTGCATTGCCCAACTCACTTTTCGCAACTTTGTCCTGACGCCTTACGTGAAGAAGTTGCTGCCAGTGGCTCCAGAAAAGCTTTCGAGCCGCGCAGAAGGCCAGCTTGTCTTGTCTGGTCCGCTGCGGCATACGGAGAGGCTCGTCGTCAGCGGGCGCCTGCAATCTATGCAGATTGACTTTCGCGAGGCGCGACTGCAAGCGGAAAAACCCTTTGATATCGAAGTCCGCGACGAACGGGTGAACATCAAAAAGGCGGTATTTACCGGCAAGGGCACGGTCCTGAACCTTGATGGTTTGGTGGACATGTCTGCTCAGAAACGGTTGCAGCTTTCAGTGCAGGGCAACCTGGATTTGGCGCTCTTGAACGAATTTGTGAGCAAGCTTTCCGCTGGTGGAAACGGAACTGTGAATGCTTCGGTTCGCGGAACGTTGTCGGATCCGCATATTCAAGGCCAGGCGCGCATCACGAACGGACAGTTTAGCTACGCTGATTTTCCAAACTCCTTTTCACAAGCCAGCGGTAATTTCTTCTTCGATGAGAATCAGGTCAGAATCGACAATTTCAGTGCTGTCAGTGGGGGTGGAAAAGTCGAAGCGGGCGGTGATGTTATTTTCGGCGACGAGCAGATCAAGCTGATGAACCTTCGCATTCAGGGCCGTGAAGTTCGTATTCGTTATCCTGAAGGCATGCGGAACGTGGTCGATGCAGATTTGACTTTGCGGGGTTCGCAGCAGGCTCAACAACTGTCCGGCAACATTCGGATCGTGAGCGCCTCTTTTCAGAAAGGTTATGATCCGATTACGCAGTATCTCGAAAATCGCAGCAGCCAAGTCTCCTGGCCTGGCGCGAAGGAACTGGGCGGAGGCTTGAGCCTCGATCTGAACATTGCAGGCGATCGCAACATCAAGCTGGACACGCAGCTTATCAAGATGACTTCACGCGCAGACCTGCGTGTGAAGGGAACAGCCAGCAACCCCCTTGTCACGGGGAGCGTCGAGGCGAGCGGCGGTGAGTTGTACTTTCAGGGCGCACGTTATCGCATCACGCGGGGGCGGCTCGAATTCGTGAATCCGCTGCGGATCGATCCGCGCATTGACCTCGAGGCCGAAAGCGATCTCCGCGACTATAGGATTGTGCTGACGATCAGCGGCACGGCGGGTAAGTTTCGGGCAGACCTGCGTTCCGATCCGCCTCTGCCGACTGTTGACCTATTCGGCTTGGTGTCTTCCGGTGGGACGGCCGGCGGTCGCGGCGGAGCATCTTTCCGCCCTTATGCGCCGTCCGGGCGTCAACAAGACACCTCTGCCGCGGCTTCGGCGCTGCTTTCCGAAGGTCTATCGATGAAAATGGGCTCAGGTGTGAAACGGCTCTTTGGGATTGACCGCTTCCGCGTCGATCCCTTCCTGGTGGGCAACGAGCGCGATCCTTCTGCCCGGGTTACTTTTGGACAGCAAGTCACCAAGGACTTTTCGATTACTTATTCGACCAGCGTGTCTTCCAACGAACAACAGGTGATTCTGATCGAGTACCGGGTGAACGACTCGACATCAGTGATTGCTTCGCGTGACGCCGAAGGCTCGTTCGGTCTGGATGTTCGCTTCCGCAAGCGCCTGCGCCAGAAGAACCGGTAGCAGCTCAGACGTCCCGCGGTGATAGAGGCTCTCGCTATCTAGCAGTGAAACCCACGCCGGATGACTCCTGCCAAGAAGCCGAGAAGGAACCTCCATTACAACAGGCACTCCTGAAGGTCAGCTGAGTTTTCGGAACGGGGCTGAGGGATCTGCCGGGACTCCCGCTTGGCGCTTATCGCACCCGTTTCCAGATATTCGATCAGGCGTTCTCGTGAGCCTTCGAAATAGGAGTGCAGAAGTTCGGTCAGAGCTTCCTGGCGCGAGAGTTCGAATGAAAGCGAAGGTGCGTACACGTAGGCCTTGCCTTCCTTGACTCGGGTCACTGCGCCTTTCCTTGATAGCCGATCAAGTATGGTGAGGACGGTAGTGTAAGCCAGAGGTCGAAGAGGCAGCAAACTCTCCTGCACGTCGGAGACGGTTTGAGCGTGGCGCAACCAAATGGCTTTCATGCACTCCAATTCCAGCCGGCTTAGTTCCTGTGGTCCTCGGCATTGTCGAATGCCGGTTTGAGTAGAGTGGGGCAAGGTCTCAATCGCCTTTTGGAGTGTCTTGGCCATTTCGTTTGAACCCCTTGAAGAGCGGCCGGCCAAACATCGTGTTGTAGCTGGTCCAACTTCCTTCGACATTTGGATCGGCGTGCAGGATCATTTGCATCGCCTCAACCTTGCTGTCCAGGTTGTCGAGGCAATGGAGGATCAGTGCTTCGGGAAACATCGGCAGCTTGGGGCTGCCAAATTCATACTCGCCATGATGAGAGATGATGAGGTGTTGGATGAGGGTCTTAAGCTCCCGGGGGAAGTCTTCGATCTGGGCGATCTTCTGGTTCACAATGTCGAGCTCCAGAATCATGTGCCCCAGGAGCTGTCCTTCATTCGTGTAGCTAAAGCTGCGGGTATAGGCCAGCTCCTGGGTTTTTCCAATGTCGTGAACGACAGCGCCCGTCAGCAGAAGGTCCAAATCAATTCCTTGATAATTCTGTACCACCAGCTTGCAGAGCTTGCAAAGAGAGAGTGTATGCTCGAGCAGGCCCCCAAGCCAGGCATGATGGAGTGACTTGGCTGCGGGTGCCTGCTTGAATTGAGCTGCGAATTCCTCATCCATGAGCAGACTCATCAGCAGCTCCCGCAGCGGCTGGGTTTCGATTCCATCGACGATGCCGAGCAGCTCTTCAAACATCACTTCCACGTCTTTGGTCGTTTTGGGAAAGTAGTCGGAAAAGTCGATCTCTCCATCCTCGCAGAGACGGAGCTTGTGGATTGTGAGCTGTGGGCGGTTTCGATAAATCTGGACCAAGCCTTTCACCTTAATGAAATCGTCACGATCGAAAGTCGATTCCACATCCTCCACGTTGTCCCACATCTTTGCGTCAAGTTCACCGCTACGGTCTCCCAGCGTCAGAGCCAGGTAGGGTTCCCCTGTCTTCTTGGACTTGACGTCTTTGGATTTCACCAGAAACGTCGTTGTGATGGATTGATTTGCCTGGAGGTCGGCAACAAACAGATCTTTCATGATTCGCTTTCTTGGGAGACTGGGGCCGGAGACTCAGTCAGTGGATACTTCGGCGGCATGATAATGGGAATCCCTTGGGACACGCAAGCGAAAGGCCCAGTCTCCGCAGCACCGACCTCTTCCGACGAGGGTTGAGCAGGTCACGGTTCTTCCAGGGTTTTGCGGCCCAAGTGAATGCGAACCCAACCCCGAGACAATCGAGCGCCCCGTCATCGAATCCACCGCAGGTACTCGGGCAAAGAGTGCAGTTGGTCAACATGATCAGGTGCGGAGTTGCCTGCGTAGCCAATCAACAGGAACTTCCCGGCTATGGCTTCGCTGAGTTGTTGAGTCTGCGTCGGCCCCCAGTGGAGCACAGCGTATCGACGCAATCCGAGCTGAGCGACCAAATAGTCCGCGGTTTCTGTGGTGCTGGCGAACCTGCCGGGAAAAATCTCGGAGTGAGTGACAATCATTTGTTTCTTGCCGGCGACTGCATCCTTGGCAAATCGGACAAAGACTTCCAATCGGTCAGTTTCAAGCTGTGACTCCTGCGGGCCCGGCTTGCCATCCACATAGCCTGTATGCATCCCGTCGATAATGAGAATTGCCGCGACTCTTGCGTACCACGCCGGTGACTTGAGGATCTCGCGAATGGCGCCGGTTCCTGCGCTCCATGACGTCAAAACCAGCGGGCTGACACGCGTTGCCAATCGAGTTTCGATCTCCTGAATGAGTCTTCCGAATCGTTGCGAATCGGCAAAAGCATCAGCGTACCTGCTCGAACCCGCCCCAACCTGTATCGAAAGCACTGCTCGGCGTCCCTCCTTCGCAGCGGCAACCTCAGGAAGCCAGGTGCCACCGTGGAAATGTACGAACAAAGGCAATGTGGCTTTGAGTTTCAGCTTGGCTGGCAGAAACAGAGTGCCGAAATCGAGTGTCTCACGGCGTCCGGGCGCGGCCTCTTGTTTCAACCTAGGGTGAGTCCGTGTATGTTCCACCATAGGCGACGGATTCTGAGGTTGCTGAGCGAGCAGGCTTGAAGGAAACGGGAGCCACAGACTCGCACATCCACAGAATAGGAGAACCAATTTTGGCCAGCACAGCCAAACGAGCTCTAATTGCTTGAATGTTCGGTACATTTGATGGTTTCCTTCAACGATCCAGTGAGGATAACAGAAACCGCGAGCCTGCTTCGGCTTGGTGACGCGATTCCGTTGACGACCATAGGATGTTTGCGTTCCTTTTGGCAGCCTTTGGTTTGACAGCGAAGATCTTCCAAGCGATACTACCGCTCCTTTCGCGTCAACATCCCTCAAAGAAGGTGCTCATTGCAAACGAACACAACGAAAGCCAAGCTGCACGCCGGCGAGATGGTTCTGGGTTGTTTTGTCCGTTACCCCGATGCGAGTTTGATCGAAGTCTTGGGATATTTGGGTTGGGATTTTTTGGTGTTTGACGGTGAGCACGGAACCCTGGAACCACGCGACTGCGAAAACCTGGTCCGCGCCGCTGAGCTGCGTGGTGTGACCCCAATCGTTCGCGTAACGACCAATCTTGCCCCAATCATTCTGCGGTATCTGGACACAGGTGCTCAAGGAGCGTTGGTCCCGTGGATCAATTCGGCAGAGGAGGCGGAGCGCGCTGTGCGCGCCGTGAAGTACTTTCCGCGTGGGAATCGCGGACTGGCTGGCGTCCGTGCTTCAGACTTTGCTCAGGCAGGACCGCTAAGCGACTACATTGTGAAGGCAAATGCAGAAACGCTGGTGGTGCTTCAGGTGGAATCGGCTGACGCCGTGGAGCAACTGCCGAAAATCCTGGAAGTGGAAGATGTGGACGTTGTCTTCATTGGCCCCAACGACCTCTCGAATTCGTTGGGCTGTGCCGGCCAACTGGATCACCCGAAGGTCAAACCGGTGCTTGATCGGGCGGTCGATCTCATTCTTAACTCAAAAAGATCCTTGGGCATCATGGTTGGGAATGTTGGAGCAGCCCAGCATTGGAAGCAGCGTGGTGCACGGTTCATCACCATTACCCTCGACAACATCACTGGTCCCGCAATTCGCGCCTACCTGAACGCTCTCCGGTCGTCGTGACCTCTGCAGTGACTCCTGCCCGCTTTGCGAATAGGAATCACTCGTGTGAGTGCGCCTATTCTGATTGGTTCTTTACGATCTCAGATCCCAACCCAACGCAACCCACACCTCAGGCCCGGTCTGGATTCCATCTATCGGCTCTTGCTATTTAGATTTTCTGAATAGGACAGTTTGAGACCGGATCGAGGCGCTTGGGCGGTTGGCCAGTCGGCGGAGACCTAGGAATCCACTGGCTGTGGGATGATTTGGGGCCTTAAAGTCATTTGCTACTGGGGTCGAAAACTGAAATGATTCCAAATGGCTAGGAGGTCCTGATGGTTCGTACAATAACGCTAACGCTTTGCCTGGTGTTGCTGGCCTTGACTGGATTCCAAACTGGCATCGCTCAACAGAAAGCCAAAACGTCCAAGCAAACGTCTCCACATGAGAAGCAAGTTCTTCCCAAGCCGGATTTGAGCGTGGATGAGGCGCGGATGATCGTCAAAGACATCCCCTCGGTGGATATTCGAGCAACGCTCGGTGCATGGAAACTCTCGGAAGCCGAGTTGGGGCAGCTCCGCCAGTGGTCGGGAGTCCTTGTGGAAAAGCCGGGAACCACAGAGTTTTTGGCCAAATGGAGCGAGCTCATTCGGCAGGCTCACGCCAGAACCCCACAGATCAAGGAATCTAACATAACGTCATTGATCCGCATGGTGATGCTGGCGGCCTACGAAGAAGCGCAGAAGCTCCAGACGACAACCGCCTCCTCGGCGTCGGGTGAGGTCTACAAACAACTTCAAGAACAGCTTCGGTCGAACCTTACCGAAGCTCGGCAATTGCAGGCGCTGATGGGTTCAGAACGCAAGGATCCTCTCTCTGGGTCGCGGTTGTCGCTCCCGGCTCACCAAAGAACTCTACGCAAATGCGATGTCGTCGGGCAACCCAAGAGAATGGAGTGCAAAGAAGTCTTGGTTTCAGCTTCGTATGAACTTGATGACTACATTTCTGGTTCTGAGGCGCAACTAGCAAAGGCCGAAGAGGAAGCCAAACGTGGCGGTGGTGCCTCGGAAAGCGGCCAAGAGAAGCGCCGTCAAATGTTGTATGCGCTCTCCGACGTTGCGAAGGCGATGCACGATTCAGCAGCCACGGTCCTCCGCAAAGCTGGCCAGTAATGTGCAAAACAGGGATTTCCAAGAATTGTGGCATCGTGGAATTCCGACCGGTAGAGATTCAGAGTGTAGATTGATATTGGTGTCTTGGTCCTGACTGGAGCGAATCATGCCAATTTACGAATACCGCTGTTTGGAATGCGGAGCCACATTCGAAAAGATTGTCTCACTGAATACTCATTCCATGGATTGCGAGAAGTGCAACAGTTCACGTGTTGAGAAGCTGTTTTCTGCCTTTGCCGTACAAGCAGGGAGCTCGGAATCTTTCGAAGCTCCTTCAGGTGGCTGCGGCACCTGCGGCGCACCCCGTCCAGGCATGTGTCGAGAGATGAATTGAGACGTCGACTCAAGCTCAGCCGCGTCAGCCTGGAGGTCACACCTCGGGTTGTTTGGTTTCCGTCCCATCACGTGGTGCGTCTGTTCTGCGTGTTCCTCATTTTTACTTCGCTCGTCCTACCTCAGTCATTCTTCCTTCAGACTGTTTCAAACCCGGCCACCCCTGTCCGACTCAGTTTGCAACCAACAAAGACCTTTCCTGGCGGTGTGCTCCGCGCCGATCTCAAAGTGGCAAGAGGCGTTGAGACCGTGGATTTGTTCTTAGGCAGCCAAAGAATTGCTTTTCAACCCCAGGTCGGTCGAGACCATTGGTTGGGCCTTGTGGGAATTGACCTGGAAACCCAACCTGGTGGCTACTCTCTGAAAGGGACGGTTGTCTTCACCGGCGGTCAGACAGTTGAATTGGAGCAGGTCTTTCAGGTCTTGCCAAAGGCGTTTCCTGTCCAGCGCATTCAGGTTGAGGAAAAGTATGTGACCTTGGACCCGAAAGCCGAGAAGCGTGTGGAAGAGGAATCAAGGAAATTGAAAGCCATTTGGCAAACATTCACTCCTCACAAACTTTGGCAAGGCCGCTTTCTCTCACCGGTGGCGAGCCAGCTTACAAGTGGATTCGGAAGAAGGCGTATTGTTAACAACCGGCCTCGCAGTCCGCATTCTGGAGTGGATTTGAAAGCAACGACAGGCACACCCATCAAGGCGGCAAATGCGGGCAAGGTTGTTCTGGCAGAGGATCTGTATTTCAGCGGAAACACAGTAGTGCTTGATCATGGCCTTGGACTCTATACGTTTTACGCCCACTGCTCTTCGATGGCCGTGAACCCGGGCGATACGGTGACACTAGGCCAGGTGATCGGTGAAGTCGGTGCTACTGGACGCGTGACGGGTCCTCACTTGCACTGGGCGTGTCGCTTGAACGAAGCACGCGTCAATCCTCTGGAACTGACGAAGGTCTGGATGGCGGAAGCACCGACAGCCAATAAGCTAACACAGCGTCGTTGAGGAGTTCAGGCCGAGTGAAGGAGCCGATTACTCCCTCGGCGTGAAAGTCGGCTGTTCTTCAGACGGGACCGTTTAACCCAAGCCTGACGGAAACGAGCAAGGCGGGTCCTTTGCGAAATATTGGTCTCATTCTCAAAGT
>Ga0180085_1000360_pt1 | contig 16225 bp, 20 predicted proteins | sample EasRiv730_16_10D_FD_123013 | JGI IMG/M metagenome (GOLD analysis project Ga0180085, IMG submission 123013) | Soil microbial communities from meander-bound floodplain in the East River, Colorado, USA - East River metaG ERMLT730_16_10D | ecosystem: Environmental > Terrestrial > Soil > Floodplain ... | reverse complement strand
GGTTACGTCATACGCGATTCGGGTTCCATCGCTTGAGGGAGCGAATGATGTCGTCATGTTCTGATTCGGTCGTCCACCTTGGATCGAAAGGACATCGACACGATCCCCCACGAGCAAAGGACCGCACATGCAACCGCCGCCCGGTATTCACAGACATCCAGCGCGACTCTCACGGCAAGCTCCGTCAAAGTGAGCGAGCCTGCGGTCTAACGGATTAGGCATCACCGGCCGCCCGTTTTGTGGGCGGTTGGAAGCGGTTTGTTATGCCATATCGTGTTCATGTCGAAATCGGCTGCGTCAAAAGAATCCGCGAAGGAATGCCGCCGCTTCATCTGAGATGCCGACGATCTTGTTCGTTGCCTGACGATAGAATTTGAAGTTGAGCTCGGTCTCGGGTCGACCGTCGTTCCAGTCGGACAACGGTTTGAGCTCGCTCCTCCCCAGGCGCCGTTTCGTGAGCGCGGTACGTCTGATCGTGATGCTCACGCACGGCGTTTGCCGGACGATCCCGCGTTTCTTTGCGATCGCTTTCGCCGAGGTGACGACACCGGTTGCGATGAGACCTGGCCCGCCTTCGTTCTCGCTCGCGAAGACGAAGATCGTATCGCCTTTGGCGATGTGCTTGCCACCATACATTGTCTTCTGCGCGCTGAATGCGAAGGTCTCCGCGGACGGATCGCTAACCTCGGCTTTGATCGCGAACCTCATACTCCGCATCTTGCACCACTAGTTCCGTGGCCATCCATGGGGAAGGGACTAACCGCTGCAGGCGGTGCGAACGACTCTCGGCTAAGCTGCCCCGCCTCCCACTGCCGCTGAGACCGAGACAGCTTTGGAAGATTCTCGTGGTGCTTCCAAAAGAACGCGTGGGCGGGGTCAGCTTCAGCCGCGCGTTAGCCGGAGCTCTTCGAATCCGTACGATTTGGCCAGATCGTTCCCACGACGAGGCCGCCCATCATGAGGACGTTTACCCAACCGAACCAGTCTCCGTAGTGCGTGTAGAACGTCGCCCCAGGGCCGGCGGCAATGGCCTGAACCTCCATCGGATCGCGAGCGCTGGATTGTTCAACCAGGATGCGACCGTAAGCATCGCTGACCGTCGCGAGACCCTCTTGGGCCGAACGGGCAATGGCAAATCCGTTCTCGACGCCACGCATGACCGCCATCCGCGAGTGCATGCGGGCGTCCCGGACAAAGTCCCATGCGGGCACTGCCAAAAAGCGCACGCCGCGCCGGCCGTAGGCGCGTGACCAGGCTGGGAAGTCGAGGTCCTTGCAGATGGCGACACCCCATTGTGCCTCCGGACCGGCGAACAGACCGGGCGCGTTGCCGCTGGCGAAGGTCGTTTCGATCATCGGGACCAGGTACCGCTTCTCGTACTGCAACACGAGCGTGCGGTCTTGAGAGATGACCAGGGCCATGTTGCGTCTGGGCTGGACTCCGTTGCGGCTCAGGCCGGCGATGACTGTGGCGTGTGCCGCGCCAGCGGCGTCACTGAGAACTTTCACCACGGCGTCCGCACTGTCTGACGTTACTCCGACCATTTTTTCTGGGAGCACGATAATCTGCGCGCCCCGGGCTGCCAAGTGAGCGACGCGGTCCGCGTACGCGGCGGCCACGCTGAGCGCCATCGCTGGATCGGTGGTGATCGATGCTTCGGGAAGGCCTCGGTCCGTTGCGGCCAGCCCGGCACGCACGATGGGTGGCTCGGGCGCGTGAAGCAAACGCCATGTTCCATAACCCAGCACCAGCAGCAGAATCGCGAGCGCCGGAATCAACGGCGACATGGAGCGGCGATACAGCACGAGCGCGGCTGCCGAAGGGACGAGCGTCAGGACAAAGACGACGCCCCAGAGGCCCGTCAGCGAGACGACTTGCAGCAGCGGGAGAAAATCGGTTTGCGAGTAGCCAAGGCTCCAGAACGTGCCATTAGGCGAGAACTCCGGCCGTCCACCCACCTCCACCTTTGGATTTGTGAGTGTGATATTGGTACGAAATCATAAAATCATCGAGGTTCACCTTCTTGGTGACCAAGAAGTCCCGGAGCTGCGGATAACTGGTCTTAAGAGCAGCGATATCGCGTGCTACATTCTTCAGAACACCCCGAATAGTCTGAGCCACTTGCAAAAGCCGAACACCACAATAGAACCACTGAAACGGTTATGGATGACCGAAACGTCTTGTTCTTTTTCATTGTCGGGATTTTCCCACGGGCTAACGTTCAAATTGAGGGGCTTGCGCGCTTTTGCTCAGTCCCACTCGAATGCAGGGTTAGCTCGCATTTATTTCATTCCGTTTGTCGAGAGAAACTGCCGCCAATACTCAATAGCCTCTCTCAATACGTCCGCCGCCATAAGTTGTTGACCGTCCAAGAGCGTGATCTTTAGAGTATGACAAAATAAGTGATGAAGTTTCTCCACTGTAATGACGGTTGCTATGGTTTCGGCGACTAAGGGGACACGCTTATATCTTGTGCTCTGCTCAAACTTGAAATGCTTGGCGCCAGTGGCTAGCTCTAGCAAACATCCAATGCAAAGCATTGCTTCCGGACGTACTCATGCAGGTTTTGGAAGGAGCGAATGCCAAGCGCCGCGAGCGCGGGCTTGACCCGCGGATCCGGTGACTTCCATAGCCAATCTACGATGTGCCAAAGGCTAATAGCACAGTTGAGCGCATGGTCCGCCAATTCGCATTCGTCACTTTCCCAAAAGTCTTGACTATAAAAGCGCGAGAATTCCCGTTCGGCCTTATGGAGCAGGTCGTTTGGAGTTTTGATGTCGTATCCAAATGTGCTCATGTTTGCGAGCTAACGGATGAGCATCACCGCCGCTCGGCGGTCGAGTGCATGCTGGGTTAGCCGACTTCGGGCAATAGAGGCGTGCTACGGTCGCGGATGAGTCTCCTCAAAGGCAGCAACCAACTCGCCGAGAAGCCGTACGAAGTCTCGGCACGTCGCAAATGCTTCAACCTTTGTGCCGCCGAGTTCGAACTGATGCGCATTCAAACCCACGGTAGGCACCGGAGTACCCGGAGGAGCCCACCAATGAAAACCATAAGCCGGATGTCCTCGAGTGCCAGTGTGAATCTCCGTGATAGGCACATACTGAACGGCCACTTCAACATCCGCTCCGTCGCGGTGAACCTCGGCATTTCTCTGTACTCGCATGAATTCCAGTAGTTCCTGTTCGGTGGCCGTTCTGCCGGTCTTCCAGGTTTCGTACCACGTGCCGTATCGTCGGTTCTCCAAGGAATCTGTGATGCTTCTGCTAGCCGACAACAAAGCGCTCAATAGAAACTCAAACTCTTCTGGGTAGCTTCCGACCCGCTGAGCTACCGCGTTCATCTGGTCTAGGAAGTAACCAGCCTCTCGGAGCTTTTTATACATAATTTCTAAAAGATCCAATTTGTGTTCCCCGAGCAGTACTTGAACGTCCGGCTAACGATCAGGGTTCAGCCGCTGGCGCTTGCTGCCAGTCGGCTGGAACCCGTGTTAGGTGACTCGGTCGCAACGCTTGGCATGACGGTTGTATCCTCACGGGCCGTCGGTCGCAGGAAACAAGACGAACAGGAACAAGAGGTAAGATGCGGTCCAGGCCAGGAGCGCAACGGAGCCAACCTTCGGCCAGCGCCTTCGACCGATGAAGAAGATCATGAACGCCGGAACCAAGAACACGCCGACGTTGAGCAGCAAGGCGACGGACCATACGGGGCCATGGTGCAGATCGGCGTACCGTTCTGACGTAACCGCTGCCACGAAGCCCCACGCACTGAGAACTACGTTCTGATACAACACTGTCCCATAACCGGTGACCGTGGGCAAGGCGGCTGTGCTGGCCGCAACAACGGCGATACCAAAGGCAAGCGCGCGCCCAGGCAAAGTCATCATTGTCTTCGAGTCACCTAACGCCGCAGGCGGTGCGAACGGTAAAGCTCACCTGCCGCGGAGCCGGTGAGAGGTTGAACCCTGGAAAGCCGTGATGCCGCGGTCAGGTGCAGCGCCGGGTTCGGCGGCATGCGTGTTACCCCATGGCGTCCAAATCGAAGATCTTTCGGAGCTGTTTTTCAAACAGCGATCCCGGTAAGACCTGGCGCAGGCGAGGAACCCAGGTCGCATCCTTCCCAACCTTGTAACGCAATTTCGGCGACTCATTCTCGATAATCGAGAGAACGGCATCGGCCACAAGAGTCGGTTCTGGGGCCTTTTCCTCGAGTCGGCGCATTGCTTCGAGAGCCCGCCGTCGCCAATGGTCATAGTCCCCAAGTCGCTCTACCACTTCCAGCCGGTTGCTTGTCAGCTTGGTCTTGATGCTCCCGGGTTCAACCAGCGAGACGTAGATGCCGAAACGCTTGACTTCACGCCACAGGTGCTCGGTGTATGCTTCAAGCGCAAACTTGCTGGCCGAGTATATCCCGCAAAACGGTGGACCAGGAACCAGTCCCGCTAGAGAGCTGATGTTGATGATCCTCCCGCTCCGCTGCTGCCGCAGGATCGGGAGCGCCGCTTTGACAGTTCTCATCGTACCGAAGAAGTTCGTCTCAAACTGTGCCCTTGCCTCTTCAATTGTCGCCTCTTCAACAGCCCCGCCCAACACATAACCAGCGTTGTTGACGAGAATGTCCAATCGTCCCGCACGAACCAACACCGTGTTCACACATGCTTTAACTGACTCGTCCGAACGCACGTCAAGCGGCAAGACTTCCACAGCAGGTACCTGCTCAGCGGCGTGCGGATTCCGGCTCGTCCCGAAGACGATGAAGCCCTTTTGAGCAAGTACTCGGGCAATGCTCTGGCCAATACCTGATGAAGCTCCGGTGATCAGAACGACTTTCTGGCTAGACATAGCAACATCCAGTTTGACTACCCTGCGCGGGTTACCGGCCGCCGAACGGATCTGGGTTCAGCCGCCTGCCGCTGCTTTTGGCGGCAGGTCGACTGCAACCTGTGTTAGGCGGAGTCTAATGCAGACCGCTGCATAGAAATGCGTCCACCTGCACGGGTACCATCGCTCAGGACCTAATCGCGAGCACGTGCTGGTGGGTGTCCAGCAAATGCCGGAAGCGCGTAACTTTGCCGGCCGAGTCGAAGGTGAACAGATGCGCCTCAAGATCGACCACCTTCTTACCACTCGCGCGCACGGTGATGTCTAGATGGATGGTTGCAAGCACCTGGTTTGAGCCGTCGAGAAAGTTAGCGGGCTCGAAGCGGTGAAACTCAACTCCTTGCAGAGACTCGAAGAACTTCACCACCTCGGCGCGGCCCCGCCGAGGAACGAGCCACGGTACGCCATGGTCCACGGCGTCGTACTCCCACTCAACCTCCGGATGAAGACGCTCCAGGATGGCCGGCACATCACCCCGTCCGAACGCCTCGTAGATTGACTGCACCACTTGAATGTTGCTCATGCACTCCTCCTGTTGAAGACCCAAGTATATGTGAACACGATGGTCTGCAACCGTCGGGTTTGCACCGTCTCGAGACGGGGTGCCGTGCTCTCCACGGGGCTCTCGTTCCGCCTAACGACCAAGCTAAGCTGCCCGGCTTCCCACTGCGGTGGAGCCGGAGCACAACCTTGGAAATTCCTACCGCCGTTTCCAAAAAGAACGCGTAAGCCGGGTCAGCTTGAGCCGAATGTTATGCGGCCTCCGTCAAGGTTTGCCTAGCGTCTTTTCCAAGAACGAAAGCTTCGCCTCGAGTTTGCGTAGGTCACTACGAAACTCTTTGAGCGATACCACATCTGCTAAAACGATGTTTCCAGATTTCGGATCAAAAGTGAAAGACCAGGGGTCTCCCGTCGGAAACTCTTTCAGAAACTGTTCGCCAGAGTTGCTTTTGGGGGCGACTTGATTTTCTAAAAGCGTCTCGATGTTCTTCCCAGTGCTCATAGATGTTGCGTAGAAGTCGGAGCGCACGCCGTGTTGAGGCTGACAGTTGGAGGCTAGGAAAGATCTTGTGCGCTCTTGCGAATGCTCTGTCCAGATTGCACGCTGCGACTAGCAGACTATGTTCGTCATAAGAGGTGCGGGCAAAGCGACGCCGACTCGCGAGCGGCGGCACGCCCTTTCTTGGTAGCTCCCGGAGAAAGCTTCTGCGAAGCCGAGTCATCTGCAATCTAGAACTCCAAAGCCAAAACAGCGCGTCGCCTAGAGCCTGTTTTGCAGGATCAGGATCGGCGCTACCGATAGTTGACCGTTTTAACGGGCCTATCAATTTGAAGGTTACAGTGATTGTTTTTTTGGGGCGCGCTCACAAACTGTCAGTTCCGATGGTCCGCATAACGCCCGAGTTGACCGGAGCGAAGCCCGGTCAACTCGGGCGTTCAAGGCCTCCCCTGGGAGCATATCGATTTCGATATGCTCCTGGAAGTATCCAATTTCCATGAGGAGGAGACCTGATGAGATTCTACACCCAAGCCCACCGCTATTACTGCGGGATCGATCTGCATGCCCGTTGGATCTCTGTATCCTGGATCCACAAGGGGAGGTTCTGCTGCACCGTAACCTCCGCGCCTGTTCCGAGGCTTTCCTCAAAGCGGTCGAACCCTACCGCCAGGACCTAGTCGTCGCCGTCGAATGCATCTTCAGCTGGTACTGGCTGGCCGATCTGTGCGCGCAGGAAGGAATCAAGTTCGTCTTGGGCCACGCGCCTTATATGAAAGCCATCCACGGCGGCAAAGCCAAAAACGATAAAATCGATTCCCAGAAAATTGCTGTCCTGCTGCGCGGCGGCATGATTCCGGTCGCCTACGTCTACCCTCCCCAGATGCGTTCCACCCGCGATCTGCTCCGCCGTCGGACTTACCTTATGCGCAAACGGGCCGAGCTGAGTTTCTAGGACGCGGAGAGGCTGGTTCCTCTTGGCTGGTCTCCGGCTGATTCCCCCGATTCAGCCGCACCACTGAGCCTCGATAAGCGTTTGGTGCAGACTACGGTCTGTGGCCGCTTTGAAACGAACTCAGAAACTGGGACAGTCACCAATCGGTATTGTTGTTGATCCTGCGAAAAGTTCGTCGGGACTAGGGGAGGCCTTATAAGGGTTGGGCCGCTCTCTGCGAGACCTCACGACATAGGGTCAAGATTGTGCAACAGCTTCTTCGCGTCATCTGAGGACAGATGAGCTAGCGCGTGCCGGGTGAGTTGTTCTGCCTTTCGTCGACTGCTTCGCTCGTGTTCCGCGCCGGTAGCACCGATCTGGAGTCCAAAGAACGCCCCGACGAGAGTGCCTGTAACACTAGTGAACAAGCCAACAATTGCGACTACCTCCGCGGAGGTATTCATCTTGGCCTCGCCTTTGATCACGAGGAAGATCGCAAGCGCAGCGGCGAGAAATAAGCCAATGACCGCAAGCCAAAACGCGTGCCGGACGCTCGATAGTTCCATCTCAATGCTATTGCTCAAATCATCAGGCATCGTGTACCTCCGTTCGCGCTAGATCAGCCGAACTGCGACTTGGTGCGGCCCAACCATTGATTGACAGGAAAGCTTGCCCTGAAAATCGACAGATTGATGGCTCTCGGGCATCGTTGCCCTTTCGCGTTATTAATCAAAACGTGTGACTTATGGACCAGAAGGCTATGCCTGAAACCGACAAAAGTCAACGACGCTGACAGTAAGAAACGTAATGGATCTGAAGGCTAGTGCGAGTACTCGGTGTCGGGTGCTGGCCTCTAGGGTCGAACTGTGCGGTCCAGGAACTGTCGCCAAGGAGTCCAATAAACTTTTCCCAACCCTCGACCACGCCGTTGTAGTCGTGATCCGGCACATCCAAATGTACCAGGTCAATTCGGCCATTGGCTCCTTCTGACTGAAAGCTGAGGATCAACGTCGAGTCGGGATCCACCGGCTCAAACTTGGCCGAGCGCCAGGATTGAACAATCAGCGAGCTGCGAACAACTCCAAGAACTGTTCCGCTGAGAACCCCGCCGAAAGCCTTGAAGTCTGATCCCGCAATACTGCCGATCGTCACCGGCGCGCCGGTAATGGCCTCGTGCGCCTGAGGATCCAGGTACATGTCGAACAAGGAAGCAGCTGAAGCAGGTAGGACAACGGATTGTGTGATGACGCTGCGCATGTGGAACCCCCATCGCGTATCCGACCCGAAAATTTCATGTACTTGAGCCTTGAGTAGGGTGTCGACGACTTCGCGGCTTCACCCAAATGTTCCCATCGGATTCCCCGTCGATCGGAAAGTCGCCCAAATTCTATAGCTTGAGAAAAACCTCGTCCATCGACAATTAACGCGCGTGGGAACGCGCGTTCCACCTTTGACGCCAAGTGCGAAAGTAGGACGACCAAGTCCAGTGGAAGGAGGCCGTCATGAAAGGAGACGCATCGGTTTATCTTCCTGCCGTGATGGAGTAGGATAACTGCTGTCAGCACAACGCTAGCGCAGTGTTGCTCGCAGCTGAGATGAATCCTTCAAACCGCCGGCATCTCCGCAATGAGCCTTCCTGATTCTCTTCGAGGCAAACGTCCCACGTGGGTTGAAGTTGACCTCAATCGGCTGGAGTCCAATTTTCTCGCCCTCCGCAAGTTGTTGCCCCGCTCTGTGAAGATCATGGCGGTCATCAAGGCGGATGCGTATGGCCATGGCGCAGCACCCGTTGCTTTGCGATTGCAGCAGTTGGGCGCTGACGCACTGGCGGTTGCCATTCTGGAAGAGGCGCTGGTCTTGCGCAACGCCGGGGTGAACTGTCCGCTCTTGCTGCTCAACGGCTTCTGGCCCGGGCAGGAAGAAGACATTATTCACCACGAACTCACTCCGGTGATTTTTCGTCCGGAGATGTTGCAAAGCCTGGAGAAAGCTGCTGCACGGGCTGAGCGGCCGGTGACTTACCATCTGGAAGTAAACACCGGCATCTCGCGCCTGGGGGTGGAATGGGAAGAGGCGGCTGCGCTGGTAACCAAGCAGGTTCAGTCCACCTGGACGCGTTGTGAAGGGGTGTTCACTCACTTCAGCGTCGCTGAGAATCTTCAAGATGGTTCAACCGAAACGCAACTGGAACGCTTCACGCGGTTTCTGGCAGCCGCCGGCGAGTGCGGATGGCAATCCCCATGGCGTCATGCCGCCAACAGCGCGGGCATCTTGAATTTCCGGCAGAGCTGGATGGATGGCGTGCGGCCGGGACTGGCGATCTACGGCGTGAATCCCCTGCCCGTTCCGCAAAGCCTTTTGGAATTGGCGCCGGTCCTGAGTTTCAAGACTCAGGTGATGCAGGTGCGGACGGTTCAGCGCGGCTGTTCCGTTGGATACGGGAACTCCTTCACAGCCAGCCGGGACAGCCGGATCGCGACGCTATCGGTGGGTTATGCAGACGGACTGATGCGGGCACTCTCGAATTGCGGGTATGTTTTGATCCGCGGACAGCGTCTTCCGATCGTCGGTAAGATCAGTATGGATTTGACATTAGTGGATGCGACAGAGGCCGGCCAGACAGAAGTTGGCGACGAAGTTGTGTTGATCGGAAAGCAAGGCAACCTAGAGATTCGCTCTGAGGAATTGGCTGGCCTGGCGCAGACCATACCTTACGAGATCCTCACTCGGATCGGCGCCAGAGTGCCGCGCGTTTATTTGCGGTAGTTCGTTGTTCGTTGTCAGTTGCTGGTAATGACTATCGGTGAGCGGGTGATTTGCCACTCGTCACTTGTCACTGGTCACTCGTCACTTCCCAACAAATGTCCAAACCCAAGTCATCGTTCATCTGCCAGAATTGCGGCTATGCCGTCAGCAAGTGGATGGGAAGGTGTCCCGATTGCGGGGAGTGGAATTCGATTGCTGAAGAGCCAGTGCGGCAATCTGACGTCGGAAGGTCGGGAACAGGTATTAGCGGGAGTTCTGCAGCCACCGCGTTTCATGAGGTCTCCAGCCAGGATCACGCACGTTTCTCTTCGGGGCTTCCTGAATTTGACCGCGTGCTGGGCGGCGGCATCGTGCCGGGTTCGCTCGTCTTACTCGGAGGAGATCCGGGAATCGGCAAATCCACTTTGTTGCTGCAGGCAGCCGAGTTTATCCAACGCGATGGCAAGCGGCTGCTTTATGTCTCGGGTGAGGAATCGGAAAGCCAGATCAAGATGCGCGGCGACCGGTTGGGCATTCGTCCCAGCCACCTGTTTCTGCTGACTGAAACCTGTCTTGAACGTATTCTCGCAAGTGTGGACCAACTGCACCCTGAAGTAATTGTTCTGGACTCGATCCAAACCGTCTATTCCGAAAAGCTGGGCTCGGCTCCCGGCTCCATCAGCCAGGTTCGCGAGGTCGCCACACAGTTTCTGCTGCTTAGCAAGCAGCGTTCGATTCCTGTCTTTCTCATCGGCCACATCACGAAAGACGGTGCTCTAGCTGGTCCCAAGTCGCTTGAACACATTGTTGACACCGTGTTATATTTCGAGGGCGAAAGGTATCACAGCCATCGAATCGTTCGGACCGTGAAGAATCGGTTTGGTGCGGCCAATGAGTTGGGCATCTTCGAAATGACGAACGAAGGTCTGATACCCGTCGACAACCCCTCCAAGCTTTTCCTTTCCGAAAGACCTGCCGGTGCATCTGGATCTGTCGTCATAGGTTGCGTTGAAGGATCGAGACCGATCCTAGTTGAACTGCAGGCCCTTGTGAGCGGTACGAACTACGCCAGCCCGCGCCGGATGGCCGCCGGGGTCGATCCAAACCGGGTTTCTCTCCTGCTGGCGATGCTGGACAAGAGGCTGGGTATGCACCTGGGCGGCAGCGATGTGTATGTGAATGTTGCAGGAGGACTAACGGTGGACGAGCCTGCGGCCGATTTAGGAATTGTGGCCTCCATTGTTTCAAGTTTTCGGAATCGCGCTATCGCGCCTGACCGTGTGATTTTCGGCGAGGTTGGGTTGGCTGGAGAAGTGCGAGCCACCAGCCAGACGCCTCTGCGGATTCGCGAAGCAGCGTCGATGGGATTTAAGCAGTGCATCCTTCCTTACAACAGTCTACCCAAGACCGAGCATCGGCCGGATATCGAACTGATTCCCGTGCGGACCGTGCCGGAGGCAATGGAAGTTTTGTTTGACTGAACGAGCCCCAGCTCAGTTGCGAGTTGAGGCGATCCTGCTGTTTTCATGCCAGCCAGCTCGACTGGACTGGCCTTTTGGAGGAGGTGGAGTTGCTTGCTTGAGATGGTTGTTGTTCGGCTCATCTTTGCAATTGTCTTAACAGTTACGGCTTACTACTTCCAGCCCTTCGGACTCCCGAAACTCTTTTCCGCTATTTACGGTGTCATCGCCTCTGCCGCCATCATTCTGTTTGAAGCCCGGCTGCGGAAAGTTTCGTTGAAGCGGCTGATCGGTGCGGCTATCGGATCGACTCTGGGATTCCTTGCTGCAACGATGATCAGCAGCATGCTGGCCAAGACCTCCATTGAGCCTCGCACGCTCTCGTTCCTGCAAATCAGCTTGTTTCTCCTGATGGGGTACGTGGGACTCGTCTCCGGTGCTAACAAAGGAGACATGCTCAATCTTGCGGCTTTCGGCGGTCTGTTCGGTGGTGAACGCATGGCCAAGCGGAGCTACAAGATTCTCGACACCAGCGTCATTATCGACGGCCGCGTGGCCGACATCTGCGAAACCGGCTTTGTGGACGGCATCCTGGTGATTCCGCAGTTTGTGTTGCGCGAGTTGCAACAGGTGGCTGATTCGGCCGATTCCATGAAGCGCAATCGCGGACGCCGGGGGCTCGATATTCTGCAGCGCATCCAGAAGATGGCCGGGTTGACCGTTCAAATTGTGGAGAACGATTACCCGAGCATCCGGGAAGTGGACTTGAAACTCATCGAACTGGCCAAGGAAATTGAGGGGAAAATCGTCACTAACGATTTCAACCTGAATAAGGTGGCTCAGCTTCAGGGTGTTGAAGTGCTGAACATCAATGAGTTGGCGAATTCCCTGAAGCCCGTGGTGCTTCCCGGAGAAGTGATGAAGGTGTTCATCTTGAAGGAAGGAAAGGAGTACAACCAGGGAGTTGCCTACCTGGACGATGGCACCATGGTGGTAGTAGATAATGCCCGCAAAATGATTGGCAAGACCATCGATACTTCTGTGACGAGCGTGCTCCAGACCACGGCAGGCAAGATGATCTTTGGCCGCTATGAAGAACGCTCCCACGGGCGAGTGGACACTGTCACTCAACCGGTGGCCCAACCCACAGTCCAGTCATGAAAGCCGTTGCCATCATTCCCGCTGCCGGCGAGGGAACTCGGATGAGAACCACGAGTCCGAAGCAGTTTCTCTCGCTGGCGGGTGTTCCCATTCTCGTTCACACCCTGCGTAAATTTTCCCGCTGCTCGTCCATCGGCATGGCAATTGTCCCCATGCGCAAGTCGGACATCGCGTCGTTCGAGCCGGTTCTTGATAAGGAAGGCTTGCTGGGGTTCGCGCGACTGGTGCCGGGAGGCATTCACCGGCAGGATTCTGTTTATAGTGGGTTTCAGGAAGTGGATCCACAGACAGACGTAGTCGTGGTGCACGATGCGGTGCGACCGTTCGTTGAACTGCAATCCATTGACGCGGTCATCGCGGAAGCCTATTCCTCGGGTGCAGCCATTCTGGCAATTCCCTGCACCGATACCATCAAGCAGGTTGACAAGACGCACGTAGTGACCACGCTGCCTCGCGACAAGATCGTACTGGTTCAGACGCCTCAGGCTTTTCGATATGGCCTGCTGAAAGAGGGATTCGAGAGAGCTCGGGCTGAAAATTTCTATGCCACCGACGAATCCTGCCTGGTTGAGCGGTTGGGGCATGCCGTTACGGTGTTGCGCGGTAGCGAGACCAATATCAAAATTACCAAGCCCGCTGATCTGCCCCTGGCGGAATTGTTGATCCGGCAGGAGCAGGCTGCCGCAAAAGCCTAGTCTCGCACTCCAAAGACTCAATCCGAAACAACCTCATTTTTCCGTCGAACCAAGTTTGTGCAGCGGAATTCCCCCTTAACAAAGGGGGAGGCGCCAGAGGCGCGGGGGTTGTCTGGAAGGTCCGAAGGCTATTCTCCCGCGGTTGACTACAATTATTGTGGCTCTAACTTCCCTCACCTTGCTGACAGTCCTCCCTTGTCCAACGGGGAGCCGTCGATTTGTCGAACGTGGCCGCGCGCGCAGCGGGCCCGCAACTCCGCTAAGTATCGCCAAGAGCACGTCACCTCTGCTAACCTACTTTGGAAATTTCGTTGGGCTCGCTTCAGGAAGCTGCGCCACTGGCCTTTTTGTTGAAAGGAACTCATGGTTTCGAACATTCGTGTTCGTTTCGCACCCAGCCCTACTGGGCATTTGCATGTTGGCAACGTGCGAACGGCTATCTTCAACTGGCTCTTTGCACGCAAGGTCGGCGGTCCATTCATCATCCGTATTGAAGACACCGACATCGTCCGTTCAGAAGAGCGATTTGAAGGATTGATCTACGAAGACTTGCGTTGGCTGGGCTTGCAGTGGGACGAAGCGCCCGATGTGGGAGGTCCGCACAGTCCGTATCGCCAAAGCGATCGGTTAGATCTTTATCGTGCAAAGGCCTCGCAGCTTGTTCAATCGCACCGGGCATTCCATTGTTTTTGTAGTGAGGCGGAACTCGAAAAACAGGCAGAGCGCGCAAAACTGGCCGGCATTCCCTGGAAGTATCCAGGAACCTGCCAGTCGCTGGCTGATGAAGAAGTGCAGCAGCGGATGGACCGTGGTGACGCTTCGGTCATTCGTCTGAAGGTGCGCGAAGGCCAGATCCGGTTTCACGATGTCGTGCATGGCGAGATGGAATTCTCGAGCGATGTCATCAGCGACCCCATTTTGATCCGCTCCAACGGCCTGCCCACCTACAACTATGCAGTGGTGGTGGACGATGCTTTGATGGAGATTACCCACGTCATCCGCGGTGACGATCACCTGTCCAACACGCCAAAACAGGTTCTCATCTACGAAGCGTTCGGCTGGCCGCTGCCGGCTTTCGCGCACCTGTCCACGATTCTCGGCAGCGATCACACGCGGCTGAGCAAACGCCACGGCGCCACCTCCGTCAAGAACCTGCAGGACATGGGCATTCTGCCGGAAGCGCTGGTAAACTATCTGGCGCTCCTGGGCTGGGCGCCCCGCGAGGGACAGAGTGAGATTCTTCCGCTCGCTGAGTTGGTTCAGTCGTTCGAGTTGGAGCGAGTCTCGAAAAGTGCGGCCGTTTTCGACCTAAACAAGCTGTATTGGATTAACCGCCATTACCTAAAGGAATGCGACCACAGTCGCTTGCTCGAACTTGCGATTCCGTTCCTCCAACAAGCCGGACTCTTGTCTGATATTGGCGAAGGCATTCGCGAGTGGGCCGGCCTGGTCATTGACGCTTTGCTGCCTGGAGTCGATCATTTAAGTCAGATTCCAATGAAGGCCGCCTTCATCTTCAATTTCGATCCCGCGGAAGCATTGACCACCGAACCCGTGAAGCATGTGCTGTCTGATGCCAAGGCCGCGGACGTGATTCGCGTGTTGGCAGAGGAGTTAGCAAAGCCCGGCGGCGAGCTTCCTCGTGATTGGAAGGAAGTTGTGGCCATCACAAAAGCTCAAACCGGACAAAAAGGCAAACAGCTCTTTCATCCGATCCGCGTCGCTCTCACTGGCAGCGACTCCGGACCGGAGCTGGACAAGCTGCTGCCAATCTTCGAAAACGGAAGCCGCCTCACTCTGCCGAAGCCAGTTCTCAGTTGCAGGCAACGCGCAGCTGCATTTGCCGCTGTGATGACCTCGAATTGAAAGCGTAGGTTGCGGTTCTTGTTCATCCTAGTTCTCGTCTTCCATGCAGATCATCTTCGGCATCCATCCGGTTCTGGAATGTCTCAAAGCTAAGGCCAGACCTATCGAACGGATCCTCGTTGTTCAGGGAACTTCCAACCGCAGTCTCCAGGAAATCATCGACTTGGCACGACAACGCAGCGTGCCGGTTCGCTTCGAACCAAAGGCTGGATTGGACCGCCAATCCGGAGGCGGGACTCACCAGGGAGTGTTGGCAATTTGCGAATCGAGCGCGACTCTGGACTTGGAAGATCTCCTCGACGGTCTGACCGCTTTGCCCTTACTCGTCGCGCTAGATTCCATCGAAGATCCCCGCAACCTCGGTGCAATCTTGCGCACCTGTGCCGCGAGTGGCGTTGAAGGTGTGTTGTTGCCTAAGGATCATTCGGCAGGACTGTCCGAAACCGTAGCGAAGACGGCCGCCGGCGCGCTCGACCATCTCAAGATTGCCAAGGTCACGAATCTCGTCAATGCGTTGAAGAAGCTTAAGGAGAAGGGGGTCTGGATCGCTGGTGTGGAAACGGGTCAAACAAAGTCGTATTACGAACTGGATTGCACCATGCCGCTGGCATTCGTTGTCGGCAACGAAGACTCAGGCCTGCGCCGCCTGGTGCGTGAAACTTGCGACTTTCTCGTTTCTATTCGCACGCCCGGCCCCATTCAATCCCTCAATGTCTCCGTCGCCGCTGGAATTGTTCTGTTCGAAGCCCTGCGGCAGCGTGGTGGAAAACAAAGCGATCGCCGAAGTGGTTAGAGTGGCAGCGGCATCCTGCCGCTGCACAGGGAGAACTGGGAGTCGGCCTCTGGACGACGATCTCAGGTTCTCTTTACTCATCGCCGCCCGGGAGTCGGCTCCCACCCTCAAGTCATGGGCTCGATGTTGACCGAACGCACCGCTCTTAACCTCAGGATTTCCCTTACGGCCAACGCAGGTGGCGGCGCAGGAATTCGAAAGTTCCTTTGCCATTGATGGTGTGGGGACCGTCGAAGAATTCGATTTCCGTCCGATCGGCCATCTTCATCCGCGTGGCGTAGAAGCGTCTGACCTTGGCGAACTCGTAAGCGACCCATTCATCGGGCGCGACTCCGTCGGCGTGACCCCGCTCCACCATGAAGGGGCGCGGCGCCATCAACATGGCGAGCTCCGCGTAGTTGGCGACGTTAGCCAGATTGAACTCAATCATGTCGTATTCCTGCGTCACCATGTAACTGTAACCCGCTTCGACACTGGTGTTCTTCCACACCCATTCATTGAAATCCGCGGAGCAGATGGACAGTGCGTAGCCGTCCAACAGCGGCGGAACGCGAACTGCGGTTTTTCCTCCGTAAGACAACCCGTAGAATCCAATGCGCTGTGGATCGACAAACGGCTGTTGCCCCAGCCACTCGAGCAGACGCTGGTGTTGGCCGAGGATGAATGAGAATAAGGCAAGCTTGAGCGGATGGGC
>Ga0180085_1000359_pt1 | contig 16243 bp, 15 predicted proteins | sample EasRiv730_16_10D_FD_123013 | JGI IMG/M metagenome (GOLD analysis project Ga0180085, IMG submission 123013) | Soil microbial communities from meander-bound floodplain in the East River, Colorado, USA - East River metaG ERMLT730_16_10D | ecosystem: Environmental > Terrestrial > Soil > Floodplain ... | reverse complement strand
GCGGAAAGAATGATGAAGATGAGGTTGTTTCCTGTGTTGAATGCCGCGACGGCAACGATCGAAAGGGTGAAGAGAAAGACCCACCCTTCGCGCGCAATCTGGATGGAGAATCGCAACCATTCGCGGCGTGCCCGCTGAAAGAGCCGAGGCACGACCGTCAGCGATACCACGGCTGCCAATAGCAGCGAGAAGATGGCCAGGGAGATGGCCGCGACTGTGTTGCCCTCGACCGCTGCGAGGGATGAGGCGAGCGCTGCGCCCAAGGCCAGGCCCAGCGCCAGCGTTGCAGCCAGACTGGCACGAAGCTGCCGCCAATGGAAATGTCCTGGTTCAGCGTGGTGCGTCAACATCGCGCCCTCTCCAGTGGTATCGGGTTTGACGGTCTAGAGCGGGACTTCAACAGAATCCAGGATATCTTGCAGAACCTTTTCGGCTTCTTCATTGCGCCGGAGCGTGGAAGCGGCCCGCTGGTTCGCAACAACGCGGTGGGCCAGAACGGGAGCGGCGAGTCTCTTCACGTCGTCTGGCAAGCAATAGTCGCGCCCTTGCACATAGGCCCGAGACTGGCAGGCTCGCAACAAGGCCAGCGATCCCCTCGGACTCACCCCCAGGCTCAAGAATTCCGAGTGCCTGGTTCTCTCCACGATCAGGAGCGCATAGTCAATGATGGATTCATCAATATGGATCGCGCGCACGGCTTCTTGAATTTGGAGCACTTCACCAGAACTGATGACCGCTCGCAAACTCGACAGAGGGTGGGCTTGGCTCTGGCTGCGAAAGATCTCCTTCTCATCCTCCGGCGACGGATAGCCCATCTTGATGCGCATGAGAAATCGGTCCAACTGCGACTCGGGCAGCGGATAGGTTCCGTGATGCTCCACGGGATTCTGGGTTGCAAGAACCAGGAAAGGTTTGGGCAGTTCAATCGTCTGGTTGTCAGCCGTTACCTGGCCTTCGCTCATAGCTTCCAACAGCGCGCTTTGAGTCTTGGGTGTGGTTCGATTGATTTCATCGGCCAGAATGACGTTGGCAAAAATGGGGCCGGGTTTGAACTCAAACGCTTGGCGTGGCTGGTTGTAGATGGAAACCCCGACGATGTCGGACGGTAGTAGATCGCTGGTAAACTGAATTCGATGGAATCGACACTCGAGGATGAGAGCCAACGCATGCGCCAGCGTGGTCTTGCCGACCCCAGGCACATCCTCAACAAGGAGGTGGCCGCCGGCGAAAAGAGCGATCAACGCTTGTTCGATCACCTCCCGCTTGCCTTTGATGACAGTCTCAATGGCTTCAACCAGGAGGCCGATTTTTTCTTGTGGCTGAACCTGTGGCAAAGCAATCCTTGTGGCGATAGGAGGTGCGCTGCCAACCTTGAGGACAGGGTGAAACGGGCCGTGCAGTTGGCTTTTTCGTCTTGTCAAACAGGTTGCTGCGTGCTACAAAAGGCAGCTTGATTCTACCACGGCGGGCGCTTAACTCAGCGGTAGAGTGCCACCTTCACACGGTGGAAGTCACAGGTTCAAATCCTGTAGCGCCCACCATTCCCTCCTAGTTTTTCCTCCCTGACGAGAGCTCTCTCAAACAGAGGTTCGATTAAGTTGACGTAGTGCCTGCCGCTTCGCATCGCGAGGTAGCCAGTCCGACTTGAAGGAAAATGGCAAGCAGGTGGTGTATCGGGTTTCGGAACCAGAGTCACTCTCTGCCCGAAATGCTAAAGACCAAACAGTAAACCGCGCCTCGCCAGAGGTTGGGAGAACTTCTTGCCGTCCGCGGCCGCCGAGTTTCCATTGCAGAGCTGTGAAGTGCCAGTCGATGCCCATTTCTCCGGAGATCTCAACGTAAACAGCGCGCAGGATCTCGCTCAGCTCGCGGACAGAACGGCGTCCCACAAGCGATTCAAGCTCATCCATCGCCTGTTGGGGTTTCTCATCGACCAAGGTGCGCAATCGATGGACTATGCCTTCTACGGTGTCTGGGTGCATGGCGGAACTCCTAGACCATGCCCCGCTTATCGTTTCCGCCAAGACAGAACCTTAGCCCGATGTTTCGGCGCGCCCGCCGACGACACCACACCAGGACGGTTCAGGTGTTGGCTGCTGATCCGACGGTCGAGACAATACAGCCTTACAACGATTTTCTGGGTTTTTGAGTGTTGAATCGCTGGATCAGACCACTCAGGTACTGCGCGGAAGAATGCAGGGATTCACTGGAGAGCACGGCTTTGAGCTGCTCTTCAGCCTTTTCATACGCCTGAGTGAAAAAGTAGTTGTAGCCCAGTAGGAACCGTGCATTGAGATTGGAAGGGTGGGTTTTGACGTAGTTTTCAAGGTTCCTAAGCTGACGGTCAAACTCGGAAGGGTTGTTGTAGAACTCCCGCCGGTTGATCGGATTTTCAGCATACTTCGGGTAGATTTCGAGACCCGTCAGTATGGCCTGGGTCGCTTCGTCAAATCGACCGAGGGCAAACAGAGAGTCCCCGTAAGCAATGTGCACCACGGGCAGCTTCTGATCGAGATCAATGGCTTTCTTGAACAGCTTAGCAGCTGTCTGATAGTCCGCATTCTTGAAAAAAGAGGACCCGTAATCGATCAAAGCGTCCGGTTCAAGTTTGTCGGCGTCGAGATCCTTGAACTGCTGCAGTTTGGCAGATTCTGTTCTTCTTTGCGCGATCGGGATCTGACCTGAGAAGTAACCCGCCATGAAGCTGCCCTTATCGGCACTCAGAGCCTGTGAAAACGAGCGGGAAGCCTGACGGAAGTTCTCGCTGAAGAACTGAATGTATCCGTGGACCAGCCAGTGAACCGGATCTGGCGACGCCTTCATCCGTTCCTCAAGATCACTGACCACAGGACCCGAGAAAAGAGGGTCCTGAAAGAAAACGAGCGACGGGTGGCTGTTAGCCCAGTCTGGATAAGTCTTCAGCCCCCTTTCGAGGGCTTCGAGCGCTTCAGCGTAGCGATGCAGATAGATCAAACTGTGACCAAGGCCAAAGGGAGCGAGAATCAGTTCCTCTTCGATCTCAATCTGTTCCAACTTGTCATTGGCAGGCAGCTTCGAAAGTTGTAGAGTCAGCCTGCGGTCCAGCTCGCGGTAGTATTTTTCCGCCGCCAGAAAGTTGCGCATTCGAAACGCCCGTTCAGCCCGCCCGAGTAGTTCTTCGTGGTCGTACGCGGACAAGTTGGGCTGGTCACTGCCGAAGCAGAGCACACTCAACAACAGGCTCCAGCCAAACCCAAACAATAAGCGGTTTCTCCAACGCGTCGAAAACATAATGCGACAGCTCTCCACTTGGCCTACTTCTTTGCGACTTCCACGGGAATTGCCAGCGCCTCAACCGACCGGCTGCAGTATTTCTCCTTCTCGGAACAATAGAAGTACGTCAGCTTCCCTTCCAGTGCATACTTGCCCGCCTCGGTTGACTTCGCTGGCGCAATCTTCAACTCTAGGGGTCTGAAGCCTCCAAAATAGTCAGCGTCCTTGGCAGGAGCGCTTTCGTTGAAACCACCAACGACCACCTCGAACTGGGTGTTGGGATTCAACTGAAGCTTCGGCGCAGGCCGCTTGGCTACTTTGAATCCTTCTTTGACCGCCAATTCGATGAGCAGCGCACCACGCGCCCCGGAAGCTATCGCTTGCTGAGAATAGCGCGGCTGAAGGATCCCGGATGAGCCGGTTTGTCCACCAATCAACAGTGGAGTGCTTAGTGTAAGGACCAAGCTCACGGCAAGTCGGTTTATTGCGTACGATGACAGCTGTTTGAACATTGAGAGTCCAAGGTAAGACCGAGAGTTCACTTCATCGTGAGCTTCCCAGATTTTCGAGTCAAAGTCAACGGATGCATCGCCTTCGGGAAAACTGCTTGACCCTCTTTTCGGCTTTGTGATAATTTTCGCATTCTCTTTTTGGAGGGATATTCCCTGCCCTCCAATCATCCTGCGAATTTTCACGGAAGAGAAACCTTACCGCCATGGCTGCGATGAGCTTAGACCTTTCTGTGGTTTTGATTGTGTTGATGGTCTGGGCCCTCTATTTTGTTCTGAAGAAGTCCTTTTTCGATCCCATCAATCAGATTCTGACGACGCGAGAGGCTGCCAGCCAAGGGGCTCTGGAAGAAGCACGTGCTCAGATGACCGTGGTGGAAAAGAAGTCGGCCGCCTATGCTGAGGCACTGAAACTGGCCCGTCTCGAAAGTTATCGCCAGCAAGAGGTTTTTCGCAGCGAAGCGGTCCAGCAGCGGTCTCAGATTGTTGTCCAGAGTCGGCAGGGTAGCGAGCAGTTGCTTGGCTCTGCTCGCAGCGAAATTCAGACCCAGGTTGCCTCGGCAAAGAAGTCTCTGGAATCGGAAGTCGCTGGAATTGCGGATGGAATCGTCAAAGGTATTTTGCGGTAAGAGCCAAATCGTGCTGAACGTTAGCTGCCATTCTTCTCACGAACAGCAAGGAAAGACCGGCATCCTACGAACGTTTGCAGGTTTAGTGCTTCTTGTGGCGGCAGTTTGCTTTCTCAACCCCAGAGTTACCCTCGCCGCCGAAGAAGCCCAGCATGGAGCTTCCAGCGGTGAACACGGTGGGGGCCATGCGGAGAGTCCGCTGGCGGTCGTTTGGAAATGGGGGAATTTTCTAATCCTCTTTGGCGGTCTGGGGTGGTATTTGCGGCAACCCCTGCGCGAGTTCCTGGAAACCCGCTCGCGTTCGATTGAGGAAGGCTTGGCGAGCGGTCGTTTCGCACGGGAGTCGGCGCTCAAACAGATGAGCGAGATTGAAAATCGAATGGCGCGCCTTGACGATGAAGTGCGCGGTCTGCGGGCGCAGGCAGTCAAAGAAGCCGAAGAGGAAAGAGCTCGAATTCTCGAGAGCGCCAAGATCGAGGCTCAGAAAATTCTGGAAATAGCCCATCGCGAAATCGAGGGGCTCAAGAAATCCGCCCGGCTTGAGTTGAAGGCACACGTGGCCGACCTTGCCGTCAAGCTGGCAGAGGAACGGCTGCAGAAGTCGGTTGGATCAGAAGAAAATAAGCGGTTGGTGCTGAGATTTCTTGACTCGCTGGAAACAGCCAAGAATTGACCAGCGCGGGATGCGCTGCATGCAGTTCTGTCGATGCTGACGGATTCCTTCACTTGAGGTTTAGCGTTGCCTGCGATTGCAAATCGATATGCGAAGGCTCTGGTAGACATTAGCTTCAAGCTCAACCATCATGAGCAGGTCGCCCAGGAACTTCTTCAGTTTGAAGACCTGCTTGCCCGCCAGAAGGAACTGGTACATTTTTATTCCAACCCCGCCATTGCGGTGACTAAAAAGAAGGTAGCGACCAAGGAAATCCTGGTGAAGCTAGCCTTCGGCCCTACAACTTCCAACTTCCTCCTGGTCTTGATTGACAACCACCGGATGGGTGGCTTCGCCGAAATCCGGAAAGCTTTTCAGCACGAGTTGAACAACCGTCTGGGAGTGACGCAGGCGGAGGTGACAACGGCAACCGAGTTGGACGCGGAGACACACCAAAAGTTGGAGGCGAAGCTTGCGGCGCTGACCGGCAAGAAGGTGGCCTTGAAGTTTGCGAACGATCCTGGCCTGATTGGCGGCGTGGTCACGCGCATTGGAGACACGATTTACGACGGCTCCATCCGCCAGCAGCTCAATTCGATAAGATCCCGTCTGAGCTCAGATTAGGCGCTCCCAATCCCCGGAGAAAATGAATGGACATCAGAGCAGAAGAAATTAGCAAGATCATCCGCGCACAGATCGAAGACTACGATTCGAGCGTGGAGGTTAGTGAAGTAGGAACCGTCATTTCCGTTGGCGATGGCATTGCCCGCGTGCATGGACTGGAAAAGGTGATGTCCGGTGAACTGCTCGAGTTCCCGCATGGCATCGCTGGCATGGCGCTCAACCTGGAAGAGGATCAGGTTGGATGTGTTCTGTTGGGCGAAGCCTCTGAGATCAAGGAAGGCGATCTGGTCAAGCGGACGAAAAAGATCATGGCCGTTCCCGTCGGCGAAGCGATGGTGGGACGCGTGGTCAATGCCCTTGGCCAGCCAATCGACGGCAAAGGCTCCGTCGCCACCGACGAGTTCAACCCGGTCGAGCGCATCGCTCCGGGCATCGTGGATCGCGAGCCGGTGAAGCAGCCGCTGCAAACCGGTCTGAAGGCCATCGACTCGATGATCCCGATTGGCCGCGGACAGCGAGAACTGATTATTGGCGATCGCCAGACGGGCAAGACCGCCGTGGCGATCGACACGATCATCAATCAGAAGGGCGGCGATGTTATTTGTATCTACGTCGCCATCGGCCAGAAACGTTCCACCGTCGCTCAGGTGGTCAAGACTCTCGTTGACGCCGACGCGATGTCTTACACGATTGTGGTGTCCGCCTCAGCCTCCGATCCAGCGCCACTGCAGTATCTTGCGCCTTATTCCGGCTGTGCCATCGGCGAATACTTCCGCGATCGCGGGAAGCACACGCTGTGTATCTACGATGATCTCTCCAAGCATGCAGCGGCCTATCGCGAGATTTCGCTGCTGTTGCGACGTCCCCCTGGGCGCGAAGCTTATCCCGGGGATGTCTTCTTTTTGCACTCGCGGTTGTTGGAAAGGGCGGCCAAGATGAGCGAGCAGCGTGGCGGCGGCTCTCTTACGGCATTACCAATCATTGAGACGCAGGCTGGCGATGTGTCGGCTTACATTCCGACGAACGTCATTTCTATTACCGACGGGCAGATCTATCTGGAGTCAGACCTGTTCCACTCCGGCATTCGTCCAGCCATCAACGTGGGTATCTCGGTTTCGCGCGTCGGCGGTAATGCCCAGATCAAGGCGATGCGGCAGATTGCCGGCTCGTTGCGCCTGGACCTGGCGCAGTACCGGTCACTGGCTGCGTTTGCCCAGTTTGGCAGCGATCTGGACAAGGTTTCTCAGGCACAGCTTTCGCGAGGCCAGAGGCTGGTTGAGATCTTGAAGCAGGGCCAGTATGCGCCTCTCACGGTCGAACAGCAGGTGATCGTGATCTATGCCGCAACGAGCGGTTATCTCGATTCGCTGGAGGTTGCCGATTGTCTGCCCTTCGAGCAGGGCCTGCTGCGCTTCATCGACAACAGTCATCCGTCGCTCGGCCAGAAGATTGCGGACAAAAAGCAGCTCGACGACAGCTTGAAGTCAGAGCTCAACAGGGTGCTCGACGAATTCAAGGAAAGGTTCGCCGCCGAGCGGAAAAGCTAGTGACGAGTGACCCGTGACGAGTGATTAGCCGGGAAACAAGGCTCAATAACTCGTCACTCATCACTCGTCGCTCGTTACTGATTCATGCCCAACATTCTCGACATTCGCCGCCGCATTCGCTCGGTGAAAAATACGCAGCAAATCACCAAGGCCATGAAGATGGTCTCGGCGGCCAAGTTGCGTCGTGCTCAGGAGCGCGTGATGAGCGCGCGGCCGTACGCCCAGAAGATTCTCTCTGTCTTGAACAGCCTCGTGACGCGCTCCGAGGGCCAGACGCATCCGTTGCTGGAGGACCGGGGTGGTGAGCGGATTCAAGTGGTTCTGATCACCGCCGACAAGGGCCTCTGCGGCGCTTTCAATTCAAACATCATCAAGGCGGCCCAGAACTTTATCGGCGAGCACAGACACCGGCAGCTCACGCTCAACTGCGTGGGGCGGAAAGGCCGGGACTTTTTCCGCAAAGGTTCGCTGCCCCTTGTGCATGAAGCAGTAAACATCTTTGCCCGGCTGGATTATTCCCACGCCAAACAAATCTCAGCCACACTGATGGAGGAGTTCTCGAACAAAGAAGTGGATGCCGTGTATCTGGTGTACAACGAATTCAAGTCGGTCATTCAGCAAAGAATCGTGGTCGAGCAACTGTTGCCCATTCAGAAATTGGCCGCATCCGAGGAAGCCAGCCTGATTGACTACATCTACGAGCAGCCGGCTGGGGAGATTTTCAGCAGCCTCATCCCAAAGCATGTCGAGGTTCAGGTTTACAGGGCCTTGCTGGAGTCGGCTGCCGCTGAGCACGGCGCGCGCATGACCGCAATGGACGCAGCCACAAACAACGCCGTCGATCTGATCGACTCGCTGACCCTCACAATGAACCGGGCTCGCCAGGCTGGAATCACCAAAGAGATCATCGAGATCGTAGGCGGCGCGGCCGCCCTCGAATAGGCCAATCGCATTCAGGAGAGTGGAACTGCTTCGCCGGCCACCTCGTTTGACAGTTTGGCAGTTGAAGTTTGCCAGGAAAGATTGACGGTGTTGGACCTCAGAGGAAAGAACATGAATATTGGCAAAGTAGTGGAGGTGATCGGCCCGGTCGTGGTCGTGGCCTTTGACGAGAAGAATCTGCCGCCGATTTACACGGCCGTGCGAATTATCAGCGATGGATTCGAAGTGCCGGCACCCATCGACATTGTCACCGAAGTCCAGCAGCACCTGGGCGAGGGACGTGTCAAGGCGGTTGCGATGCAGCCTACAGACGGCCTGGTGCGCGGTATGAAGGCGATTGACACCGGCGCTCCCATCTCGGTTCCCGTGGGCCGTGGGACACTGGGCCGCATCATGAACGTCATCGGCAATCCGGTCGATGAACAAGGCCCCATTAAATACACGAAGACGTATCCGATTCACCGCCAGGCTCCTACCTTTGAGCAGCAGAATACGAGCCTGGAGATGTTCGAGACCGGCATCAAGGTCATCGATCTCTTGGAGCCGTATTTGCGCGGCGGCAAGATTGGTCTGTTTGGTGGCGCCGGCGTCGGCAAGACGGTCATCATCATGGAGCTGATCAACAACATTGCAACCAAGCACGGTGGCTTCTCGGTGTTTGCGGGTGTTGGCGAGCGAACGCGCGAAGGCAATGACCTTTGGTTGGAAATGAAGGAGTCGGGCGTTATCAACAAAACCGCCCTCGTCTATGGTCAGATGACCGAGCCACCCGGCGCTCGGTTGCGCGTGGGATTGACCGGTCTGACTGTGGCCGAGTTCTTCCGCGACGAGGAAGGCCAGGACGTGCTGCTCTTCATCGACAACATTTTCCGTTTCACTCAGGCCGGATCGGAAGTTTCGGCGCTGCTCGGGCGCATGCCCTCGGCTGTGGGATACCAACCCAACCTCGCGTCCGAAATGGGAGAACTGCAAGAGCGCATTACTTCCACGAAGAAGGGTTCCATCACTTCGGTCCAGGCCATTTACGTTCCGGCTGACGACTACACCGACCCGGCCCCAGCGACGGCTTTTGCTCACCTGGATGCCACCACCAACCTCTCACGGCAGATTTCAGAGATGGGGATTTATCCCGCTGTCGATCCGCTTGCGTCCACGTCGCGCATTCTGGACGCGCGCATCATCGGAGACGAGCACTACAACACAGCCCGTGCCGTGAAGCAGATCCTGCAGAAGTACAAGGACCTTCAAGACATCATCGCGATTCTCGGTATTGACGAGCTCTCAGAGGAAGACAAGCTGGTGGTCGCGCGCGCGCGCAAGATTCAGCGTTTCCTGTCGCAACCGTTTTTCGTGGCGGCGCAGTTCACGGGACGTGAAGGCAAGTATGTTCCGCTCAGCGAAACGGTGCGGGGGTTCAAGGAAATCGTCGAAGGGAAGCACGACGATCTGCCTGAACAGGCCTTCTACATGGTGGGTAACATCGACGAGGTTATCCAGCAGGCGGAGAAGATGAAGAAGCAGTAAGGATTAGTTGTTCGTTGCTCGTTGTCAGCTGCCCGCTCGCTAGTTCATTTCGGCGGCACCTTCGTTCTGACAACGAACAACCAACAACGAACAACTACCATGGATAAACTTCAGTTAGAAATTGTCACTCCCGATCGCCTCCTGTTGAGGGAGTCGGTGGATGAGGTTCAAGTTCCTGCCAAGGGTGGTTACATCGGCATTTTGCCAGGGCATGCACCGTTGATCGCCGAGATGCAGATCGGCGAGATCTCCTATCATCAAGGGAAGGCAGTCCACTCTTTAGCCGTGGTGTGGGGCTATTGTGAGGTTTTGCCCGACCGGGTCACCATTCTGGCAGAAAAGGCGGAAAAAGCAGAAGAGATCGACCTGAAGCGAGCCCAATCCGCCAAAGAGCGCGCTGAAAAGCGTCTATCCGATCTACAAAACTCGGAGATCGATTTCGACCGTGCCGCCGTTAGCTTGCAGCGAGCCGTCTCTCGCATTCAGGTGAGCAGCAAACGTAGTTCACAGTAGATCCCTCCACAAACCCTGTCCCACCGGTTCGACTCTCCACGGACTCTGGAAACCCGTCCGCAGTACAACGCGGGAGCCTAAAGATGCTGCGGGTACACTGTCGCGACGCCTAGCGAACTTGAACCAGACTCTTCAAGTCGATGTCTGACTTGCCCGCGGTTCCGCCGAGGGGGATCGAAATCGTCAGGTCGATGTTCTTGCAGATAGCGTCGGAGCAGGCTTGACCGCGAACCGTGAGGCTTGCCGGTCCCGAGCCTACCCGTCGTACCTTTGCGACAAATAGAGCCTGCCTCTCAAATCCCCAACTGTACCAGCGTAATTCAGGTTTGGAGAGGTCTTTGGGCACGGACTGGTACCAGGGGCCATCCAACTCCAGTCCCTCAGCGAGCACGATCTCCGTTGGACTGTCGATGCCCAGAGATCGTTTTCCGGCGAGCTTTTGCTGTGCGCGTAATTTGTTGTCCATGGCGTAAGTGTGCCAGCCCGGTTCATGCGTGGCTTGGACGATCAAGAAGTCTCCACTCAGTTTGCCTCGGTACGAAACGCACTTCTGCACATCGTGACGCACTTCGACTAGGCTGGTCCAGTCACCGGCGCGAATCATTCCAGCAAACGAGAAGCTGAAGAGGAAAGCCACCAGTATGGTTTGGTTTATCGATCGGGTCATTTTCGAAAACTCATCTTGTAGGTTTTAAGTTTCATCTGCATTCGCTTGCCGTCACGAATCACCTCGAGTGTGACGGTTTCTCCGGCGGTCTTCCGAAGCTTGATAAACAGCTCCGCGGTGTTCGCGACTTCATCCTTCTGAACCCCGTCCACCCCGAAGACGATGTCGCCGACTCGAAGCTCGTGGCTTTTGGTCATCTCAGCGAACATGTCGACCCGCTTCACCTTGCTTGCGAATCCGCCCTTGTTCCCAAGGCCCAGGTCACGCTTCTCTTGATCCGTGAGTGGCACAGAGTCGAAGTACACACGCGGTTCGATGGTCCACTGGCGGAAAGTCAAGTCTGTCCACCACCAGCGCTCCGGCAGCGCGATTGCGAGGTCGATCAGCGCTCCAGCGCGGTCCACTCCGATCTGAATCTGCTCAGCGTTTCGGTTCACCTTGTCATAGTGATACTGGAGATCGCCGAAGGTCCAAATCGGGGTTCCGTTGATTGATGTGATGCGATCTCCCGGTTTCATTCCAGCAGCGGCTGCCGGACCTCGACCTTCCTTCACCACAAGCCCCTTCGGCACGTCGAGTTCAATGCCCAAGGTTCTAATGTCGGGCGAGCGGTACATGTGAGTCAGCTTGTCGAGTTTGCCGTCCTGCTCGCGGTGAACGTTGAGGTAGTCGCCGATCAGGTGGCACTCGACGCAGGCGTGGCGTGAGATCGTTCGCTCCACCAGCAACGGAATCTCCCGTGGAAAAAGCGGTTTAGGACGATCTACTTTCTTGATCTCGCCGCGCTGATACCGGCCGTGCAGTTCGAGTCCTTTGGCAAGAGCCAACTCCAGGCTCCCGAGATTGAGGTAGGAATCGGGCGATCTCGCATCACGCCCGCCGTATCTCATGTAAATCTGTTCATCCGCATTCATCATGAAGTAGTAGAGCGTGTTATTCCAGTCGCGGTCGAACAAGCCGACGTCGATATCGTCCATGCGCGTGATGCGCGCACACACGTACTGGCTCAGGAGCTTGCCGCGAGGAGAATCGGTCGGTGACAGCACAACCTGTGCGTCAAATGCACGTCCAGCCATTCAAGGCTCGCAACGAAACTCGAGAAAAATCGGCTTCTGAGTCCGTTTGGCCTCCTGAATGGCTTCGCGATAGTTGTCGAGCCAGCGAATTTCGTCATCTTGCGCAAGAGTTGGGACCGTAACAGCTGCCAGGAAGAATCCAAAAAGGGCGGAAAGAAAGTTTCGTTTTCGCATTTGCCTCGCTTTGCGGGTTGCATGGCCCAAGCCTGCGTTGCACCGCGGGTTTGGAGAATTATAGCATGGTCCCAAGGACAGTCTTCTCCGAAGGTTTGCTGGAATACAAGACTATGCGGCGCAGGAAATCATCTGGCATCTTCGACAGTCACGCAAATCACGAGAGAGCCGCTGCTTACGAAGACGTCCTCCTCCAAGTGTAGTTCGAGCGCTTGGTTGTCCTAGCAATCTGATCCGTTTTCGTCTATAGTCGTGATGTTTTTTGGATAGAGGCGCGATTCGCCAAGAGTCCTTCGAGTGAGGTTGCCTGAACCGGTGATCTCGAAGAAAAGGGGCGATCGCCGAAATCTTGCCGGCCCAAGGCGGTGGCAAGGTTGGTTGATGGGAAAAAATCTCTTCAACTGTCACCTGGCCTAGAGCCAGGTGGAGCGCTATCTGACCGATTTGAAGCCATCGTCTATTTCTTCAAAGAATCGGTGAGAGCGTGCTCTCACCGATTTTTTTTGCTTGGACAACAGGTTGTAACCGGAATCTGGCTTGTAGAGGCCGTCATTCCCGCAAAAGCGAGAATGACGCTGAAGTTTCTAGATTTGTCCCCCTTTTTCAAGGGGGACGCCGCGCCTTTTGCGGCAGGGGGTCAGAGGGAAAACCCCCTCTTGATCTCCCCATTAAGCGCTTCGCAAGGGGGAGAAAGTATTTCTTCTCCAAAAGATCAAAACCAAGGATTGAACATGTCCATTCGAGAGTTTGCCATTATCGATTCCACGTTGCGGGAAGGCGAGCAGTTCGCCAAGGCACACTACACAACCGAACAGAAGGTTCGCATTGCACGCGCGCTTGATGAATTTGGCGTGGAGTACATTGAGCTGACGTCGCCGGTAGCCTCACCACAGTCGTTCGAAGACTGCAAGACGATCGCAGATCTTGGGCTGAAGACCAAGATTCTCACCCACACCCGCTGCCACATGGACGACGCAGCAAAAGCCGTAGAAACAGGCGTGGATGGCGTCGATATCCTTTTTGGGACTTCATCTTACTTGCGTGAATTTAGTCACGGCAAGAACATCGATCAGATCATTGAGAGTGCACGCGAAGTGATCGAGTTCATTCAAGCGGCGGGTTGCGAGGTGCGTTTCTCCAGTGAGGATACCTTCCGCAGCGAAGAGACCGACCTGTTACGCGTTTACCAGGCTGTGGACGCCATGGGCGTGAACCGGGTGGGCTTGGCGGACACCGTCGGAGTGGCCACTCCAAGGCAGCTCTTTGCTCTTGTATCAGAGCTGCGGCATCACATCAAAGCGGGCATCGAGTTCCACGGACACAACGACAGCGGCTGCGCAATCGCCAATAGCTTTACGGCTCTCGAGGCTGGTGCTACGCACATTGACACCAGTGTTCTCGGCATTGGCGAGCGCAACGGCATCACGCCGCTCGGGGGTTTTATTGCGCGGCTCTATTCCTACGACCGTGATCTAGTCAAGAAGTACAAACTAGAGATGCTGTACGATCTCGACCGCATGGTTGCCGACATCGTCGGTATCCAGATTCCCTTCAACAATTACATTACCGGCGAAACGAGCTTCACGCACAAAGCGGGTATGCACACCAAAGCCGTCATGCTGAATCCTGGTGCGTACGAAATCATTGACCCAGCGGACTTCGGGCTCCAGCGCACCATCTCGATCGCACATCGCCTGACGGGCAAGAACGCCATTCAGAGCCGTGCCAGGGAACTGGGGCTTCACTTTGGAGATACCCAGCTTCGGGAGATTACGCAGGAGATCAAGCGCCTGGCCGACAGCGGTCCTCTTTCCACCGAGCAGCTCGATGACATCTTGAGAGGCTTTGTGGTCGCCTGAACCACCCCCGCGACCGAGGTGTCAGGCCAAACCCAAAGCCTGGCGGCCTTTCGACTTGTAGTCCAGGCCGGTGCGACGCGAGGAGAGCTTTGCGGAACATGCCGAAGGACTGGCTCCTTGACTTCGCTGCACCGTCGTTCCTATAGTGATCCCTAAATCATGGTCACCAACTCCGACGACCAGCTCAAACAACTGGCTTCGCGCCTCGATCAGATCGAGCGCATTGTGCAGTCCCAGATTCAACGCATTCACGCCGTGGAATCACGTTTGGGCGTGACCTCTATTCCCATTGCTCCATCGGTTTCTCCCACGACTCCAGCGGAACCTCCGCCACTTCCAGCCAACGATTTTCCGCCCATATCGCCGCCGGCCGATGAAAGTCCTGCCGGGCTCGCTCAGTCACCCATCTCCAGGTCCACGGGAACCCGGATTCCTGAAGCTTTTTTTCAGGAGAGTCTTGAGTCCAAGATTGGTGGCAACCTTCTAAACAAAATAGGCATGGCTGCCATCATCCTCGGGATGGCCTATTTTCTGAAGTACGCCATCGACAATGAGTGGATTGGCGAAGCTGGCCGCGTGATGGTTGGGGTGCTAACCGGATTGGGATTTGTTGCCTGGGGAGAGTCGTTGCATCGCAAAGAAATGCGTGGGTACGCAGTGACGATTCTTGGAGGCGGCGTTGCCATTCTGTATTTCTCCATTTTTGCGGCCTTCAGCTTCTATCATCTGCTTGACCAAATACCCGCCCTGCTCCTGATGGTTCTCATCACTGCCGCTACGGTAGTGATGTCGGTCCGTTATAACTCTAAGACCATCGCAATTTTTGCGACCGTCGGCGGGTTCATGACACCCGCGCTGTTGAGTACCGGCAAAGACAATCAGAATGGCCTCTTCACTTACATTCTGCTCCTGGACCTGGGTGTTCTGACGCTGGCGTACTTCAAGAACTGGCGCGTGCTCAACCTGCTCGCCTTTTTCTTTACGCAATTGATTTTCGTTGGCTGGAATCTGAACTTTTACAACTCCACAAAGCTGTGGCGAACGGAGTTCTGGCTTACGGTTTTCTTCCTCTTGTTTGCGGTGATGTCTTTCCTCTACAACATCACCCATCAGCAGAAGACAACGTTCCGCGACTTATCGCTGATCACGCTCAACGGAGGGTGCTACTTCCTGTGGACTTATGGGCTGCTTGAATCTCGATACTCCGATTATCTGGGATTCTATGCGGTCTTGATGGCTGTGGTTTACGTAGCTCTGGGGTCAGTTGCCTATCGGCGAGCACAAGCGGATTCCTATCTGTTTTTGGTGTTTCTGGGATTGGGACTCACTTGCTTGACGGTCGCCATCCCCATTCAACTCAAGCAGAATTGGATCACGGTCGGCTGGTCGGTCGAAGCGGCTGTGCTCACCTGGGTAGGGTTTCACCTGGACAGTGGCAAAACCCGCCGGGCCGCTCTGCTGATCGTCGTAATGGTCGTTTTTCGACTCCTGTTCCTGGATAGCTCATTCACTTCGGCCTTCTCCGACGATTTCACATTCCTCTTCAACAAACGCGGGATGGCATTTCTGGCTGGGATCGCATCGCTCTTTGCGATGGCGTATCTCTACAATCGCAACCGCGAGAAGCTGGAAGATCTTGAACGGTGGCTGACCGGCGGGTTGTTCATCGGCGCCAACTTGTTGGTCTTGTTTTTCCTGACGACGGAGATTTCGGGCTCTTTCGAGGCAGCCTACTATCGGGCCAGCGATTACCAACTGAAGCGCGATATTCGCAGCCGGATGCAACTGTCGATCTCTGCCCTGTGGGGTTTCTACTCGATTGTGCTGGTGACCGTGGGCATTCTTCGCCGGTTACAACCCCTCCGGCTGCTGGCGATTTTGCTTTTCGCCGCCACCATTCTGAAAGTCTCTTTCGTCGATCTCGGTGAGATGGAGAAGATTTACCGCATCATCGCATCAATCGGGCTGGGAGTAATCCTTCTGGCCGTGTCGATGATGTATCAACGGTATCGAACGCAGATCAATGAGTTCGTTTTGAAATAGAGAAAACAACGGGACGCTGATTTCGCAGATGAACGCAGATTGTCGAGAGCCACAGAGACTTTCGCAAGACAAGCCTTTCTCCTCCGCTTTGTCCCTCGGTTCACGAATCGTCTCCGTGTCTCTGTGTCTCTGTGGTTTGCTTTGCGTGGCATTACCCGCCTTCGCAGATTTCACCAGGTCCGAATGGCAGTTCTCCAAGCCTGTTGAAACGACCATTTCAAACGATGGTTAT
>Ga0180085_1000358_pt1 | contig 16247 bp, 7 predicted proteins | sample EasRiv730_16_10D_FD_123013 | JGI IMG/M metagenome (GOLD analysis project Ga0180085, IMG submission 123013) | Soil microbial communities from meander-bound floodplain in the East River, Colorado, USA - East River metaG ERMLT730_16_10D | ecosystem: Environmental > Terrestrial > Soil > Floodplain ... | reverse complement strand
GACGTCGCCCTCCTGCTCTGCGTCCACGTGAACACGGTCCAGACCTGGGAGCGGAACGAGAAGGCTCCGTTCGCCCGGCACAGGCCGAGGATCATGGCGTTCCTGGGCTACTCGCCGTGGGCACCGGGGGCGACCTTCCCCGAGCGATTGCGCCACTACCGAGAGGCCTTGGGGCTCGGCCAGCGTGAACTCGCCAGTCTTCTCGGAACGAGCCAGGAGGTGTTCAGGAATTGGGAGAAGGGCCGCTACAGGCCGTCACGGAGGTTTAGGGAGGTCATCATCGGGCTTCTTGGGCCGATGGAGTTGTGATGTTGTGATGGGGCCCTTCGAGCGTACGTGCGTACGACACCTGAGCGGCGTTCACTGGTGAAGGCGACGGGAATCGAACCCGATGCCGCGGGGGGGGGCGGCGGAGCGTATCGAGGTCGGACGGGATTTGTCGAAGGTCGGTCACGTCGCGGCGCAAGTCGGACAGCCAGGAGGAGTTGGCGTTTGCCCCACGTGCAAGACGCGGGCGACAGCCGGACGAACCGAGTCGTAGGCCGGACTCGACAATGAGCACAGCAGGAGCACAACTGCGGGAGGTACCCCTGCGGACTCGTCTCCTCGGTCGCCGAGCTGGGTGTGGTGCTCGCCGCGTGGCCGAGTCTCTCGACGCTCGTTCGGGAAGCGCTCGCCAGTGTCGTGAAGGCGATCCGCCCTGAATCGTAGACCAGGGACTGGGCGAGGCCTTGCTCGTAACACCTCGCCGTGGGGGCCCGTCGCGTAGACCGGGCGAAAGGGGCGGGCTGAGGGGACACGGGGTCGCGAGCGATGTGACGGATCACTTCAGCAGGTCGTGTGGGGCAGGAGCACGGCGGTCTTGTCGGCGATGGCGACGTGCGGTCGAACGCTAGAATCAGGCGGCGTTGCGACCGCTCGATCGTTCCCATGGCTGCGCCGACCGCGACCTCATTGCTCTTCCTCGTCGTTCGATCCGCTCGTTCCATCGCTGTTTACCGCGTCATCCTGTCGTACCAGATTCGGTGGCGTGGGACACCTCCACCGCGTCATCCTGGCCGGCGAGGTTCGCTGGCGGCCGACAGTGCGCTCATTCCTTCAGATTCTGTTTCCAGTGTCGCAGTTGCGGGAATTCGTCAAGGATCCATTCGCGAACGTCAGCCAACGAATCGACTCTCTCTTCAAGGTCCGTCCGACCGATGTTGATCTCGACGCCTTTCCCAGTCGCGTCTCGTCTCCAACTCTTCGTCTGCTGACCATGAGCCTCCATCGTAATCGTCTTCGCTCCGCCTTCGACCAGTCGCAAGTGCGCTGTACCGGCATGAAAGTAGCCCTCCGTCTCCAGAAAGAACGGATCAAGCGTGCGATACACGCCCTCTACCTCCCCGGTCGGGAACTCACCGTCGCCCACACGGAACCGAAGCACCAGACGGATCGTCTGTGGCTCGGGTTGTTCTTCCCCCGGCTCCGGTTGCCGATTTCCGACAATGTTGACGTACAAGAACTCTCCCACCTTGAAGAAGAATCCAGTCCCGTTGTAGACCTCCTTGCGACCTTCGTACTCGAGCTGTACCGCCCCGTCGGCTATGAGACTCATTTGCAATGCCGCCGCCACCGCGCACGCCATCACGACTTGACTCATGGGCGCACCTGCTGTCCGCTGGTGAACATGAATACCTCCCGGAATCCGATGTAATTCTCGTGGTGCTTGAACCAATAATCGAGTACGTCTTTGGCGTAATCACCGAACTTTCTCTTGGCGAAGGCTTCGAGGCCCTGCAGCGTGTCGGGCCATATCTCCGGATTCCGGCCTGATATTCGGGACGCCCAATGCGCAAGCTCGTGGACTAATACAAGCGCGACGTTTCTGGCTGTGTTGACGTCGGGGTTCACGATGATGAAATTGTTCTCGCCTTCCTGATGATAACAACCAGCTCGGTCTTCCCCGCACTCAGGAGTAAGGCCTGTTCGTTTGTTAAACTCCGAGACCGTCTCGATCGAGATCTCAGGTATCTTTCCAGTCTGCAACGCCTCGGTAACGTCAATGCCATAGGCCTCCTTGAACCAGCGCCTCAGCTGTCTGGGCATTGACTTGATTATCGTCTCCGTTGCGCGCTTGACTAGATCGCGCAACTCGTCTGTTGTCTTAGAGGATGTTGGAGCTGTGGGGTCGCTCGGACCGGCTGTGTCTCCTCCGTCTTTTCCGGCACCCTTTTTTGCCTTTGCCTGCGCCGTTTCCAGGCTGCCAACGGCCCAGGTGACATAAATCGATGCAGTCGCCGGCTCCGCTACGCGATCGACTCCACTCATGCACAGTACGTTGCGACCGCATGCATTGAACGGCTTGAGGTCTATGAACATGTACTGGTCCGCAAGCTGCTTCTCTGTCGCTAGCCCCATCGAATCTCGATTCTGCAGCGGCGCTCCAGCGGCGTATTGATACAGGCCTGCACCATCGGAGTAACCGAGTGGATCGCGACTCATGAACCTTCCCAGCTTCGGATCGTAAACGCGGTTCTTGTAGTAGTAGAGACCGGTCTCGGCGTCATACCTCTGCCCCGTGAACAAGAACGGCAGCCCTGTGATCGAGAGGTGATCCGGGAACGCGTCCTGGTAAGCCCCCGAGCTTGGTATCCACGTGTCGCTCCACGTTGTCACTTCGCCATAGCCCGAATAGGTGAACCGCTCAAACGTTGGGACAGCCCCTTGGGGCGTCGGCCGAAACGAGGACACGGCGACGGCGCTTCCAAGAGCATCTTGATGAATGAAGTAGCGGCGGTCGATCGTTGGGTTCGCGCTTCCCCCAGGGTCGAGTTCCCCGAGCGTATCCACGACGGAAGCCCGGTCCATCCACAGCACTTCATCGAGCCCATTGCCGAAGCCGAAGCGCGCACGCACCTGCTCGGTCTGCGTCGACGTTCCCAGCACTGCACGCTCCTCGATCATCCGTAGGCCATCGTAGATGTAGCGTACGACACCTTCATCGTAGAGCGCCCGGCTCGGGCTTACCACTTTTTCCACCCGGCGGTTCAACGCGTCGAACCGGTAGGTGACGATCGGGTTTCCAGCCCAGTCGAGCACCTTCGTGAGCCGGCCGAAGGCGTCCCACACGTAGCGCTGCTGGCGCCGTTCGTCGCTTCGCAACTGCCCGAGCCAGTCGAAGGTTAGTGCCTTGCTCTGCCCGGGGTCGCCGTCGATGCGAAGCTCCGAGTACTGATTGAGTTGGTTGGGCGTGTAGGTGTCCGCCGGTAGCGTCAAGTCGGGCGCGTGCGCAGTCCAGTTGCCTGTCGGGTCGAGCGTCCAGGACTCACCATCGCCGGGCGTAGGAACCTGCGCCGGCGGATCGGTCACTGTCGGCGCGATCGGATTCTGACCCAGAAACCCCTCACGCCAGCTCGTGACGCGATCGAGCAGGTCGTAGCCGATCGCCCGCGTCCGGTACGTCCCGGGCGGATCGATCTTCGGCTCGTGCAGACGTTGTTCGGAGATGCGGTGACCCAGGCGGTCATAGCCATACCGGAATTCAGCCTTCACGCTTCCGTCGTCCGGGCCTCCGGTGACGACCGTGCGCACGCCCATGATCCGCCCCGCTCCGTCGAAGAGCGAGAAGAGCGAGGTCGGGTTCTGCGGATCGCCTTCGAAGAACTGCTGCTCCGTATCGTTCGCGTGCCAGCGCTGCCACGGTAGGTTCCCCAGATAGGAGTAGCCGGAGATCTCATCCAAGACGCGGGACTCGGCCGGTGCCGGGTCTGTCGGCGAGATCGGGGCCTCGATCAACTGGAGCCTACCCAGATCATCGGGCGTGAATTCCACGCGATAGCGACCCGGGTCATTCTGGCCCGCTGCGTTCCTCGGCCAGGTCACACTGCGACGGAATCCGTCAAGGTCGTAGGAGAAGTCGAGGAGGTGGCTCTCGAGGTGGCTCCCAAGGATGTCGATCAGCGGCAACTGCTGATCTTCTTTGAGAAGCCGCCCCACGCTGTCCCAGGAGAACTCCGTCGCGATTTCCGCGCTGGAGCCAAGCGCTGGCGTCAGGTCCCTCGCGCGGACCATGCGTCCGAGGTCGTCGTAAGAGAACTCTTGTTGCTCGGTGCCGAAGAACTCCGCCGGGGGCGAGGTATTCACGATGGACGCCACACGCGAGGTGATCCAACCGCGCGCGTGGTACTGGTTGGTGATTCTGAGAAGCGCGCTTCCGTCAGGGTGGCGTTGCTCGACCACCAGAGGGTTGCCCGCGCCGTCATAGGAGGTGATCGCGACGGTTTCCCGGGGTCCACCGCCCGGTGGAGCGGGATAGAGAGACTTCTGCAGCCGCCCGAGGCCCGGGAGCGTCTCCTGTCCGTCTAGGAACGCGTAGACCCACTCGGTTTCGTTGCCGTTCGGATCTCTCAGGGTCCGCTTGAGGCCGTCCTTGTCGTACGTGTAGTCGGTTGCGGCCCACGTTCCCTGGTTGCACGGACCTGCAGTCCCGGTGAGGCGGCGCTTGCTGCGGAGCAGCCGGCCCGCCTTGTCGTACTCGTTCCACAAGACACGGTCGTTCGCGTCGCAGTTCGCGCCGATGCCCCACTCCTGCCAGCGCTTGACCACGAACGTCGGCCGTCCAAGCGCGTCGTACGTGATCGTCGTGACGTCGTCGCCGGCTCCCCCGGCGGAATCGTCGACGATCCTCGTCTCGCTTGCCCGGGCCCACGGGTCGTAGGCGAAGCGGGTGGTCGTCGTGCGCTCCACGTAACCGTGGCTCACCGATCGTTCATAGTCGATGAGTCCCGCCGCTGTGTGGACCTTCTCGGTGTAGTCCTGCGCCGCGCCGGCTGACGGCGGCGGAAGCACGGTCCGCACGAGACGTCCGTGTCCGTCATAGATGAACTCAATCTGCCGCGGCATCGGACCGATCTTGTAATGCGGCTTGCGATCCGATCCGTAGACCAGCTCCGTCGTAGCGATCAACACCGCCGGGTCGCCGACGGGCGGATCCTCGAGGTTCGGGATCATCCCAGCGGTCACCGCCTCCCGCTTCTTCTTCGGCATGCCGAACTCGTCGTACTCGAACCACGTCGCGCGGAGAATGCCAATGCCCGGCGTTGGGCTTCGTCCGTCCGAGCCGTAGAAGCGAACGCTCTTCTTCTGGCCCAGATTGTCGTACCGAGTCTCTTCGTACCAGCTCGCTGGCGGCGCCGCGTTCGACGGGAACACCGTGTCCGCCGTCGCGGGCCGTCCGTCCGCGGAGAACCTGGGACGCCCGAAGCCGTCGTACCACTGGTACCAGTTTGTGAGGCGTGGATCGGTGCGCTTGTAGACCCGGCCCATCGGGTCGTGAGCGAAGCTCTCGACGACGTCCTGCGCGTGCGTCTGAGGACAAACCTGGTTTTCGCCGTAGAGCCGTGTGTACCTCCTCGTCTGGAGAAGGTCGTTGAGGGCGCTGTACGTGTTGCACACCGTCCGGCCTTGGGGCGTCACGTTCATGATCAGACGATCTCGACCGTCGTAAAACGCCCGGCTCAGCAAATGCAGATGACCGCCTCCGCCGCCAGGCAGCCCAGGTGAGATCGCCGGATCCGGATCCACGGTATGCGTGATCATTCGGTCGAACTTGTCGTAGGTCATCCATTCGGAGCTGACCATGCTGTCCGCAGCATCGTGCACGGCCCTTCGAAGGTGCCGACGCCTGAGGTCGAAGCTACTGCGCGAGGTCGAGAGCACGTTGTGCGACGAGTCGGCTCGTGCACATTGCGTCGTTTCAACCGGCGGTGCGCATGCGATCTCCTCCAGGATCTTCCCGTCGGCGGCGAGCCGATACTCGGTGCGGACCCCGGTCGGGCTCTGCTGTGCAATCAGGAGGGCACGATTCGACCACGCATAGAGCGTTTCCAGGGGTGTGGTCCAGTTGTCAGGATTCGGGTTCGGGGCGTCGGCATTGGCGGTCTGCCGCTTGATGGCCAGGGGCCCGAGACCCGTCGACGTGCCCGACGGCGGGCCGCCTCGCCAATCCCACCCACCCGAGCCGTAGTAAAGGTAGTCGGTCGTCGTCCCGTCGACGGTCCAGTCCTGTTTAGGCCGCCCGTTCGGTTGCGTGCAACCCTTCGCGAGGACCGTCTGTCCATGACGCACCCGCACCAGCGCGCCGACCCACTGCTGATCGTCGTTGTGCGGACAATCATTGATCGAGCCCCCGAGCTTCTCCGGTTGACTCGCAATGTTCCAATCGCTCAGGTACTGAACCAGGTCCGGAGGGTACGCTGCGCTCGTTTGGTTGATGTCGTAATCGAACGTCAGCATGTAGACGGGCGTAGTCATGGTCCGAACCTGGCCGGTTACGTCCTCGTACGTGTAGGACGTCACGAGATCCGTCGACCCTGGACCCCAGAAGCCACAGTTCGCCACTTCCTTCTCGCGCACGCTGGAGACCTGGAAGACGCCAGCGACCGCCGTGTAGTCGTACTCCGCGCACGACCCGTCGGGGCGGACTGTCTTTATCAGAAGGTCTCGCAGGTCGTAGGTGTTCTGTGTCGTCCGGTTCAGACGACCTGTGCCGTAGTCCTCGACGAGCCGCTGGACCAAGCCGTTCAAGAACTCATACCTCGTCGAGACGCGAGCACCCGAGATGCGGTCATCGTGCACGGTGGTGTAGTGTACGGCTGTCCCCCACGGCGCGTACGGATCAACTGTGTACTCGTAGCGGATAGCCGCTCCGCTCCCACAGGTTGTCGTGCCCAGGCACTGCTGTGCGATCGTGCCGTTCGCGAATCCGTTCCCGCCGACCGCGGTCGTCTCGGTGTACACGTTGATGAGCTGCGTGTCCGGCCCCAGGGCTCCCGTCAACGGATCGTACTGATCGACACGGATCTCGGTCAGGAGGTGGAACCCGATGCTCGCGTGGTCGCAATCGGCCGTGTTCGGATTCTGATACACGTACCGCGTTGCGGGCCGGATCGGTGTCGCCGAGAGGGATGTGCCTGCAACGTCATACCCAAGATCGAGAGGCTCGCCCCACACGACCTCTAACTCCCCACAGGCCGTGTAGTCGTACTCGACAACTTGCCCTCCGGTCGCCGCGTACTGCAGCTTGCCTTCCCTGGTGCCGGTGCCTGGGCCGTAGTAGGAGAAGATCAGCGCATTCGGCGACGTGGACGACGTCACTGAGTTCAGCTTGTTGTCGACATAATCCAGCGTCAGCGTGTTCTTGAGCGTGCGTATCTTGACGAGCCTTCCCGCGCTATCGAATTCACGAACGGTCCCATCGGGGCCGCGTATCTCGTAGCCGTTGTAGGGAGCAGGCTGCTTCCGGATCCTGTAGAGGGCATCCTCCGGCAAGATCCAATCTTCCTCGTCTGGGTCCCATGGAAAATCGATGTGACCGATGCCCGGCTGGATCCACCGGACGATGTAGCCGCACTCCGGATCTCCCAGATCTTCATGGTGATCATGCGCGATGTCCAGAAACTCCTCGTAGTTGTGAAACCACTTGTGACCCAGAGCCCCGTTGACGGCGATTCGGTGACGATAGGTCCGCGTGAACTCGATCGACCCAGCTGGGTCATAACCCGAAAGATCCGTCACCGACTCCACGAAGGCTCCGTTGGCCAGCTCGACGCCGAATGCCATCTCGGTTCCGCGAGGGTTCGAGTTGTACAGAGAGCTCTCCGGAACGCTGAACTCGTAGAAGCACTCCGGAGTCCCTCCCTGGAAGAACCGCGAGTCGATGAACCACTTCGGACAGCCGGGGCCCGGTCCCTGGCCGATCTCGACTTCGTATGGGGTCGGCGGGCAAGTGACGGCCCGGGCTCCCGCGGTCTCGCCCTCGCGCACGCAAAACCAGAACGGACACGGCTCGGCCCCGTCCGTCACGGTGGGCGAGGCGGTGGCTCCGCCTCGCTCCACGCGCTTCGTGCCCTCGAACTGCGTCACGCGCTCGACCGGGAGGACACTGTCCGCCATCACGGCCTCATCCAGCCACTCGTCGAAGAACACCGACTGGCTGCGAGTCGGCCGGTCGAGCGTTGCGAGGCTGATGTCCGAGCGACGCTCCTCGCCGGTGAGGCGGGAGATGGCCTCGAGGGTCCGCCAGAGCTGAGTGGGGGCACCCGTCTCCTCGACATCGGGCTCAACGGCGCGGGCCACGAGCCCCGGCCGAAGCACCCGCGGAGGCCAGATGACGCTGCGTCCGATGGACTGGCGCTGGACGAGTCGGCCGTCGTCCGCACCCGCGACCGGGCTCGTCAGCCGCGTGATGTCGCCCGTCTGACCAAGCTCCGCGTAGTAACCTCCGACATCGACCGCCATCTTTCGCGTGGCGTACGTGTCCGGCGCAACGAGCTCTTCCGCCTCGAGCGTGGTCGGATGGTTGATTGCCGCCCAGCGCATGTCCGCCACGAGCATCAGCTCGCCTGCGGCACCGTCGAGGGACTCGATCGTTCGCAGCCGACCTTCGTGATCGAAGTCGAGGCGCACCGAACGTTCCGAAGCATCTTCGGGTGAGCGCCAGACGCTCGTCGCAACGTCCCAGTCGGTCGGCTCGTCATCCCAAGTGTAGTTACGTACGTGATCGCCTCGGCGAGCGTAGACCAGTCTGCCCGCGGTGTCCCAGTTGAATACGCTGGTCAGCGTCGCTTGATCTGGAAGCACGCTGTCGATCCGAATCGGCCGCGAGTCCGCATCGTAGGAGTGGGTCGCCGTCGTGGTTCCATCGGTATCCGTCGTCTGCACGATCGATTGGCGACCCGCCAGAGTGTACGCAATCGACTTCGTCAACCCTGACACCGCGTCGTTCACCAGCGTCACGCGGTCGGCGTCGTCGTACTGCACGCTGATCGTCGCAGCGTCCTTACCTGGCCAGTCCCAGGCATGGGACACGAGCCGGCCCGCCAAGTCGTGGGACCACGTCTCGAATCGCGACGACGTGGCGAAGCCCGCGTCGATCCGGGTGCGATGGCCCGTGTAGGGGTCGTACTGGGCCCACCAGTCTTCACGGGTGTCCGAGTCGGTCGACACCAAGCGGTCGAGCTGGTCGTAGACGTAATCGGTGTTCTCGCCGCTATCCAGGACCCACGAGCGGTTGCCGTGGAGGTCGTAGCCCATCGTGAGCAGACGAACGGCAACCGACGGCGACACCCCGGTCCGCGTCTCGATCGAGGCGGGTCGGCCCATGACGTCGTAGGTCCAGGTCACGCGCCCGAGCCAGCCATCGCCTTCCGTGGTCTCGGCCTTCGTGATCCGGCCCGCGCTGTTGTACGTGTACGTCTCCACTCGACTCCCGGGATAGGTCCGTTCGAGGACACGCCCGGCCTCGTCGCGCTCGATCTGGATCTGCCGGCCACCGGGGTGGATCTCTGTCACGACCTGGCCCGTGATGTCCCGAACGTAGGTGCGGATCCGTTGCTCAGGATCCGTGATGCTCACGAGCCGGCCTGAACCGTCGTAGCCGTAGGTCCACGTCGCCCCGCTCGGCAGCTGCTTCGTGACGAGCCGGCCTGCGGCGTTGTATCCGAGGTTCGTCGTGAGATCGGTCGTGCCGTTCTCGACGGTCACCGCGGTCAGCCTGTGCCGTGCGTCGTATCCGTAGCGAACCTGCGTGCCAAGCGGACCGCTCAGGCTGACGAGCCTACCGGCGTCGTCGTACGCCCGTGTCCAGGTGTGGCCGAGCGGGTCGATCGTCGAGGTCAGGCGCCCCGCGGCGTCGCGGTCGTACCGCCATTCGGCGTAGACGACCTGCCCCTGATCGAGGTGGTGTGGCCGCCGCACTTTCCATATATCCCCTGGGGCCGTGTAGTCGGTCTGGAAGACGCGACCAGTGGGATCCGTCGCGCTCACGACGTTTCCGTAGCTGTCATAGGTGAACGACCACTGAAACCCCGAGCCACCCGGGGCATTGCCCTTGGGAAGCCGGAGCGTCTGCCGGTCTCCGTTTGCCGCATAGGTCGCGGTCCAGCGACCGCCGTCGGGCCGAAGCTCCTCGGTCACCCGTCCCGCACTGTCCCGCGTGAACGTCGTTGTGCCACCATCGAGCGACGTCACCGAGTTGAGCCAGCCCTGGGTCGGATCGTAAACGTACGTGATCGACGTCGTGGCGCCGAGCGGCACGTGCGAGATCACGCGGTGCGAAGAGTCGTAGGTCCAGGATGCCTCGCCGCTCTTTCCCGGCGCTGTGTAGATCGCGGGGTTGTTGGTCGTGCTCAAGATGATCAACCGGTGCATCCCGGCCGCCGGCTCGTCGATCACGGTCGTGATTCCTGTCGTGGCGCTGTGGGTGTAGATCCAGGGGTTGCTCAGACCATCGGTCACGGTTGTCGTCGTTCCCGCGTAGGCGAACGTCCAGGGACCTTGATCCGCCTCGTACTGCGAGATCCGGTACGAGCTGTCGTAGGCTGCGGTCAGGTACGTGTTCCCCAACGGATCTGTGGCCGAGATCAGCTTCTTGCTCGCAGCGTAGGCGAACGTCCAGGTCTTCCCCCGGACGTCGGTTACGCTCGTGAGGAGACCGAGACTGTTGTAGTCGAGAAGGACCTGCCGGCCAGTGTGATCGGTCATCTTCGTGATCCGGCTCGTCGGGAACGTGACCGGAGGATGGTTCGGATCGATCAGTGGTCGGTTGATCGTGATCGTCGCGTTATCGGAGTTGCGGATCTGCTTGAGGTAGCCCGACTGATACGTGAGCTCGATGTAGTTTCCGCTGCGGTCCTCGATCTTCGCGAGGCCCTTGTCGCCACCGCTCATGATTCCGTTCTTGTAGGTCCATTTCGTCCCGTCGACGTGGGTGGCGACGACGTCGCCCCCGCTCTCGTTCACCAGCGTCGTAAAGGGACACGGACCATCGGGCTCACGGACATAGGTGCCACCACCCGCGGCGACCCACTCGATCACATCCCCGTCGGGCGTGGCCATCGTGTACCCGGAGGACGTGTTGATCAGGTACGAGTTGTAGGCCACGATCCAGTTGTCTCCGAGGTCGGCCGTCCACCGCGGATTGGTCGACTGGCTCGGTGGGGGCGGCGGCATCGACTCCGAGAAGCTCGAGTCGTAGACACGCGACAACTCAAGCGGCATGCGGCCGGGAAGCCGCAGATCCACGATTCGGAAGACTAGATCGCCCGTCGTCGTGTTCACATGGCCGTGTCGCGCCCCGCGGAACGCCAGCTGCTCTACCGGCAGCGCTGGAAACGACGCCGGGGGCAGATCGAATCCGAGCTCGGGGGATGGCTCGGAGTCGACCTCAATCGACGGGAGCACAAGCTCGCGGACTGGCTCCTCGAGAGCCGCTAGGGGAGTCGCGAGCACGAGTGCGGCGCCTAGGAAGAGACGGAATCTTATGAAAGACCTCCGGTCGATGCCCATCGAACCCCTCCCCCGGGGTTGGCGCTACAGCGTCGAGAACGAGCAAGCGGCCACGGTGCGACGCTTTCGATCCTCGTTCTTGCGGTGGCCTCCCTGGTTCTGGCCCTTATAGAGGATGCGGCCGGCCTGGGTCAATGGACTCCAGGTGACATTTGTGGTCCTCACGGGCCACATGTCGGCGAAGGCCCCGCAGCGACACTCCCCTTTTTTGGATCGGACTCGAACGGTGAATGTCAGGGAACATCTCTCGCCGGTTTCGGTCCGTTGCGTCGCAGTTCCCCCCATCGTCGGTCGGACGCGGGCGATGGATTCCCGCCCCATGGCTGCGCTTCAAGAATGAGCGGGGTTCCGCCCCGCAACCCACCTCGCGCCGTGCCACGAGTCCCCGCCGTACATTCCCCGCCGATGAACATCGCCCGCATCGACGCCACGTTGGCCAGGATGACGGCCGAGGAGATCGCCGACGGCCTGTGGATTGTCGACGTGTGCGAGCGCTTCGGCACGATGAACCGTGCGGAAGCCGACGAATGGAGGCGGAGGATCGTGGCGCGGTGGGAGTTCCTCGAGCTGCGTCCGAACGGCGCTGGGCCCTGCTGACCGCCTGTGCACGTACGTGTTTCCACTTACGTCCGGAGAGACGCCTTCTGCGGCCTCCTGCCTGCCTCTTGACATGACGCGTCCTCCCGGGCTCTACTCCCGCTAATTCGGCATGAGGGGTACCCGCCCGATGGAACGGGTCGCGGCCGAGCCCGAAAGGTGCTTACGAGTGGAGCGAGTTGTGAACGGCCGCCGTGTCCTCGCAAAGCTGCGTGCGATCGTGATGTGCTGGGCCATGGCTGGACCGCTTTGGGCCTGGGGCGGCGCCGGCCACGAAACCGTCTGCGAGATTGCGCTCTTGGAGCTTACACCCGCGGCAAGAGCCACCGTCTTGGATGTCCTGTCCCACGAGCCGACGAAGAAGTACAAGACCTTCCGCAAGGCATGCACCTGGCCAGATGGAACGGAGCGCCACCCCGATAGCGGCGAGCGATTCCGTCGCAGGAACGACGGCTCGCACTTCATCAACCTGACGCGGGACGACTCGTCGATCGCCCAGGATACCTGCCCGCAGGAGCCGACGTGCCTCTTCTCCGCGATCGAGAAAGACCGCGCCACTCTGGAGTCCACGTCTGCCAGTGATCGCGAGAGGGTGACCGCCTTGAAGTTCCTCGGTCATTGGGTAGGGGACATTCACCAGCCCCTTCACATCTCGTATGAAGACGACCGAGGGGGGAACCAGGTCCTGCTGACGAAGAGCCTGGGGTGTCCGAAGAACCTCCATTCGGTCTGGGACACGTGCATCCCGAAGGATGGCATGGGCGAGCGCGGAATCGTTCAGGCAGACACCGCGAAGTACGCCGAGGTGCTTCGTGGCGAGATCACCACCGAGGAACGAGCCGACTGGCTTGCGAGCACAGACACGGCGGACTGGGCGACGGAATCGCTGAAGCAGACTCGCAAGGCCGACGTTCGGTACTGCACGCTCGTGGGCCAAGAGTGCCGGTATGCGGCGAACCGAAGGACTCTTGTGCCGGGGTCGACGCCGAGGAAGATCACGCTTGATGCCGGATACGAGGGCGATCATGGACAGGTCGTCGAGACGCGTCTCAAGCAGGCCGGAGTCCGGCTCGGAGCGCTTCTCAACGAGATCTTCGATGGGAACTAGTGCGAATCGCTCGCGGGGACACGAGTTGCAACTTTAGGAGGTAGCCGGTAGTGGCGAACCGTAAGGGATCTCCCGCTCGACGCAGCCCAGCCAAGCGCCGGGATGCGCTGCCTGGGGGCGTAGCGGCGACGCACTTCATTGGGAGAGTGTTTGACGTCCGACCGGACCGCCTGGACCTTCGCGATTACCCTTATCGGCCACCGCTGCGCTCTCTGCCGGCGCGCTACCCGGCGGACGAAGCGATGAGACGCTGGCTACCTGCTTACGTCAAAGCCGGTCTCGTGCTCGACCAAGGGAGCGAAGGCGCCTGCATCGGATTCGGCCTCGCCTGTGTCGTGAACTACTTGCTCTTCGTGCGGCACCTCGAATCGGGCAATCGAGCGCAATTCCAATCGGTGAGTCCACGCATGCTGTACGAGCTCGCCAAGCGCTATGACGAGTGGCCGGGTGAGACCTACGAGGGGTCGAGCTGCCGCGGCGCGCTCAAGGGCTGGCAGAAGCATGGTGTGTGTGGCGAGAGCTTCTGGCCGTATCCATTCGATGCGAAGCGCAACGCGCTGTTTGTACCACCGAAGAGCGGTTGGGAGAAGGACGCCTCGAGCCGCACGCTCGGGGTCTACTGTCGCATCGACCGACAATCGGTCGCTTTCCCCACGAGTTCTGCACGGGGTCGCTTGCTCGGCCGCGGCGTGTGGGGCGGTTGGTCATTCGGCCGGCTCGATCCTGCTCGGGCATCTCTCGTGGTTCCGACAGATCTCCTCCTTTGCACTACCACCCCCCTTGAACGTTCGGGACCAGGATAGCGAAAGCCGGAGAATGGACGCCCGCGCCGGCCTCGGTTTCGATTGCGGTCCGAGGTAGGTCTTCACCACGTTATCATCTGTCGCCTCGCAACTCTGAGGAGCCAGATCCCGATGCTCGACAAGGTCATTGCGAATCGCTACACGGTGGAAGAGCTGATCGGGCGCGGGAGTCTGGGCAAGGTTTATCGGGGCCGGGATGTGCGAACCGGCCGGATCGTCGCGATCAAGGTGATCGCGAGCTCCGACGATCGGACGGCCGCGATGATCCTCCGCGAACGCCGCCTTCTCATGCGCGTCGCCTCCCCCGCGGTCGCCGCCTATCTCGATTTTGTGGTCGAGGGGGACTCGCTCATCGTCGTCTTGGAGTTCCTGGACGGGAAGCCTCTGAACGCTTGGGTCCCGGGACGATCTCTCTTCCAGATCGTCGACGTGTTCGCGGACATCGCTCGCGGCCTCGCCGACATCCATGAGGCGTCGATCGTCCATCGCGACCTTAAGCCGGGGAACGTAATCGTCCTCGACGAAGACAAGCGTGGCAGTCTGGCGGTCATCACCGACTTCGGCCTCGCGGTGTCCCCGGAAGAAACAGACGAACTTACCCGCCCTGCGGAGACGATCGTTGGAACCCCTTTGTACATGGCGCCTGAGACCTATCTCGGCCGCGAGGTCACGCCCGCCGTCGACATCTTCGCGCTCGGAGTCATGTTCTACGAAGCGCTCGTAGGACATCCGCCTTGGCCCAGGAACACGCGCGTCCATCAGATCGCGAGCTCCGTTCTCGAGGGCCTCTCAACCGATGCCTTGCAGGAGCTGCGGTCGCACGCGAGCGAGGACGTGGCAGAGCTCGCGGCACGCATGCTGGCGCCGGATCCTGCGCACCGTCCCACGGCCGCAGGCGCCCTAAGCGAGCTTCGCGCAGTCGCCGCCGAGATCACTCGTACGAACGCCGTTCCCAAGCGCGCGCCGGCGTTCTATCGTGACGAGGGCGCCGCTGCACCGCGGCCGAACTTGGATCTGACTTACGCCTCACGGTCACTGGGCATTTACCTCGCTCTTCCTCTCCTCGCCCTGTTGCTGCTGGCGGGATGGCGCTGGCTCGGGCACGGGGTCTTCACGGTGTCGGCTGCCGCGGTCCTAGCGGCGTCCGGTGTCGTCACCCTGATCTTCTCTCGACGCCTCCGCCGGCAGGAGAACGAACGGCCGGCAGCGAGCGAGGCGTCCGTGCTCGAACCGCGGATCCGGGCGATTGAGCGACGAATCGAAGAGGTCGGATCCCTGAGCGCCTCAATGGCGGTGCAGGTCGGAACTATCCGGGATCAGGTCGAAAGCGGCGAGCTTCAGGGCCTCCTCAGGACGACGCTCGTCGCCGTGCTGCGGGAGGCGGGAGTCGGCACGCCCCGGAACGACGTCGAGCGGGTGCTCGCGGGGCTCAGGGACATCGTTTCGAAACGGGACGACTCTCCCTGGTACAAAAGGGCGTCCAACTGGCTGGCCGTCGTCGGGACGATCATCACGATCCTGGGCGGCACGGTCGGCCTCGCCGGGGCGACTGGGATCTGGAAGCCGAATTCCCGCCCGGTGATCCGGTCCTTCGCGGCCCAGACGAACCGCGCCATGCGCCGGATGGCGCTGGAGTTCCGGATCGAGGCCGACGACGCGGATGGCGATGCGCTCCGGTATCGGTACGAGGCGTCCTCCGGCCGAATCGAAGGCACAGGCCCCCTGGCACTGTGGCGCGCCGACGCCTCGACGGGGAATGTCGTCGAGGTCCGCGCCTTCGTGAGCGATGCACACGCCACCGCCTCAACGGCGCGCTCGGTACGGGTCAATCGGGCTCCCGTCGTGAGTCTACGGCTTCCGGACGAGGTTTCGCCGGGGGGCTCGATTCGGATCGAGGCGAATGGAGCTGACGAGGATGGGGATCCGTTGACGTTCTCCTGGGAGGCCGCTCCAGGCCGCATCTCGTCCGAGACCGGGTCCAGCGTGCTCCTCGTCGCGCCCGGTCGGAGCTGCGACTTGATCGTGCGCTGCACGGCGAACGACGGGTTCGAATCGGTCGAGGTAAGTGAGGTGGTGCGAGTCGGTCGCCAGAATTAAGCCGGCACGGCCGCGCGTGCGCGAATCGTTGCCACGTGCATAAGGACAGACGTGAGCGACGAGCTGCCTTCGATAGAGCCAACCCAACCCAACACGCAGGGAGTGCGCCTCGGCAAGTACGAAGTCCCGCGCAAGCTCGGCGAAGGAGGCATGGGCGAGGTAACTCGCACGGCGGAAGCGCTTTTCTCATGAGATTCGTCCGTTTGATTGACAGATTCCGCGCTGTATCAGTGAGTCGCCTGCGCAGCGCCGCCCAACCTGGAGCCCCGTCCTCGACGCTGCACTCCCAGGTCGTACCTCCGGAGGCCTCGTCG
>Ga0180085_1000354_pt1 | contig 16274 bp, 8 predicted proteins | sample EasRiv730_16_10D_FD_123013 | JGI IMG/M metagenome (GOLD analysis project Ga0180085, IMG submission 123013) | Soil microbial communities from meander-bound floodplain in the East River, Colorado, USA - East River metaG ERMLT730_16_10D | ecosystem: Environmental > Terrestrial > Soil > Floodplain ... | reverse complement strand
CCTCCGGGCCGAGTTCGGGGCGCGCTTCGGCGCGGGGGGCTGTCATGCATCGACGAAACCGCCTCGTGACGGTCGCTTGCGGCCTCACGTTCGCTCTCACCCTCTGCGCTCGCTCGGAGGCCCAGGCTGTGCGACTACCGTCGCGCTTCGTGCCTGGCGACCGTGCGATCTCCGCGGCGGCGAAGGACCAGACCTCGCCGTTTCTCTGCCAGGGCGGCACGACCGTGCTCGCGGTCTGGTCCGACAACCGGGCCAACAGCACCGGGGGCTACGAGGGTGAGACCTCGTGGGACGTCTATGGGGTGCGCTTCGATGCAACCGGCAATCCGCTCGAGACGGTGCCGTTCGTGATCGCGGCCGGACCGGCCGCGCAGAAATCCCCACGGGCTTCGTGGAACGGGAGGAACTGGCTCGTGGTCTTCGAGAGCGTCGACTTCGGCGGAACCGGTTACTACCAGGCGTCCTTGGAGGCGCTCCGCCTGGCGCCCGACGGCCAAGTACTCGATCCCAAGCCGATCAAGCTCTACAACATGACGCCCGTCGGCGCGACGTGGGCGGTCGCTTCCGACGGCTCGGGATGGATTGTCGTGAACCAGGGAACCTCGGTCACCGGGGACCTCGTTGCCTCCCGGATCTCTTCCGACGGCGTCCTGCTCGATCCGGGACCGCACAGTCTCGTGCCAGCGACGTACTACGGCCGCGGCAACATCCAGCTCGCGTACGCCGGCGGTGTGTTCTTGCTGGCTTACGAGGAGTCGATGACCGGGTATGACCCTACCAACGCGATCCGGTTCGATGCGCAGCTCGATCTCCTCGGCGCCGGTCCCTTTTCTCTCGCCCCCGCACCGCTGGGCAGGCTGGAGTCGAACGGCAGCGGCTTCTACGCCGTCTGGAATGAGCAGCTTCCGGACTGGACGATGGCCGTCAAAGGAAGCCGGATCGGAACGAACGGCCAGAAGCTCGACGGCACGGGCGTCAACATCTCCGGACCGAACGAGCCGGCGGCCTATACCACGACCAGCGTGGCGTGGGACGGCTCGAACTGGAAGGTGACCTGGGGCTCCTCGGGCGGGACGCGCGTCGCGCGCGTGAGCGCCGCGGGTCAGCTGCTCGACCCGGGCGGCGCGGCGGTGGCGGAAACGTTGACGGGCGCGTCCGCGAGCGCCGGAAACGGAAGCGTGCAGCTGGCCTGGTCGGAGTTCGTGTCCAACAGCTACGAGGTGTACTCCGCGCACATCGACTCGAGCAATGTAGCCGGAGCGAACCGTACGCTCTCCAGCGGAGCGCCGGCGCAGTTGCGGGCCGATGTCGCCACGAGCGGAAGCGGCTACATGATGATCTATCGATCGAGCACGGCGACGCGAAACCGGATCCTGGCCCAGCCGCTCGACGCGGCCGGCAACCCGCTGACCGCGGAGCCGGTCGAGCTCGACGCGGCGGACTCGATCAACTACCCGGGTTACCCCGCAGTGGCCTGGAACGGTTCCGCTTACATGGCAGGCTGGAACAACGCGAGTGGTGTGGTGGTGCGGCGGTTGCAGCCCAATGGGACGCCCATCGATACGGCGCCGATCCTCGTGATGAACCCCGGCTTCGGACCCGCGGACGTCGAGGCCCTCGGGAGCGACTTCCTGGTCGTCGGCCTACGCTGTGGCTTCAATTGCCAGTACGTCTTCCCGATCGCGGCGCGCGTGCGGGGCTCCGACGGCGTCGTCCTCGATTCGTCGCCAATCCAGATGGGTGGGACCTTTTGCAGCAGCCCGAGATTGGCAGTCCTCGGAGGACGCTGGCTCCTCGTGTGGCAGGCGAACTCGACCCACGACAACTGCAGCGCGAGCACGCTTGCGACCTTCATCGACGCTGGCGGGGGCAAGGTGCCGGACTTCACGGTCCACGGACCCTACTCCAGCTGCGGCGGCAACGGCCTGTTCGGTATCGGACTCGCCTCGAGCGGCAGCGTGGCGCTGATGGTGCAGTCGCAGGAGCTGACCTCCGGCGTCGAGACCGACCTGCTGGGCCGGCGCATCGACCCGGACGGCACGGTTTACCCGTACGTGAATCTCACGCCGTGGAAGGACGACCAGTATCGCCCGCGCGCGGCCTGGGACGGCTCGCAGTTCGTCGTCGTGTGGCAGGATCAGAAGACCGACCTCGGTGGCGATTGGAGTCTCGAGCAGATCGACGCGCGCAGCGACTTGATGGGCATGCGGATCTCGCCGGCAGGCGTCGTCATCGACCCGCAAGGCTTCGTCGTCTCGAACAGTCCGATCGGCGAGGCGTATCCGAGCGTCGTCGGCTCCGGAGGCAAGACGTTGATCGCGGGGTCGTTCGTCCGGAACGAGCCTCCTCTGGCGAATTACCGGATCGGCTACGAGCTCTTCGGCGTGGGTGCCAACCGTTGGCCGGTTGCGACGGCGACGGCAGCCCCGACCGGAGGGGACGTTCCGTTGTCGGTGGACTTCAGCTCGGCCGGCAGCACGGACCCGGACGGCGCGGTCGCTTCGTTCGTCTGGGATTTCGGCGACGGTGCGACCTCGATCGAGTCGAACCCCTCGCACGTCTACACGATCGGCGGGCCCTACGTGGCGACGCTGAGCGTGACGGACAACGGCGGCGCGCAGACCATGCAGGAGCTTCTCGTCCAGGTGCTCGAGCCGAATATCCCGCCGGTCGCGGTTGCGTCCTCGAACATCTCATCGGGGCCGATGCCGCTCGACGTCGTCTTCTCCGCGGCCGGCTCGTACGACCCCGACGGCTTCGTCGGGAACATGCACTGGAGCTTCAGCGACGGCAACGAGTCTTGGGGCGAGACCGCCTACCACACGTTCTACGAGCAGGGGACATGGCAAGCGACGCTCACCGTCTACGACGGGCGGAACGGCATCGGGACCGCCACCCCGCTGACCGTCGTGGCGGGCCCGCCGCTTCCTCCGGTCGCCCCCAGCGGCTTGTCGGCCATCGCGTTCACGCCCGACTGGATCAACATGACCTGGACCGACAACGCGAGCAACGAGGACGGCTTCCGGGTCGAGCGCTGTCCGGGCACGGCGACGTTTTGCGATGCGAATCCCGCGAGCTGGACACAGCTCGCGCAGACCGACCGCAACATCAACTACCACGGCGACACCGGGCTCCCGTCCTCGTCGACGTACAGCTACCGGGTGCGGGCCTTCAACGTGACGGCGCATTCCGCGTACTCGAACACGTCGACCGCGACGACGCCGAGCAGTCCACCGATCGCGGAGCTGGTCCCCTCGGTGCTCAACGGTCCGTCGCCGCTCGCGGTACATTTCGACGGGAGCGGCTCGTACGATCCGGACGGGACGATCGTCTCGCACAGCTGGAGCTTCGGCGACGGCGGCAGCGGATCCGGACCGAGCGTGGATCACACCTTCACGACGGTCGGGTGGAGCTACGTAACGCTCACGGTGACGGACAGCTCCGGCGCGACGGGTCAGGCCTATGTGTCGATCCACGTCACCGCCGACGTGGTCAGCGCGCCCGCCACGAGCGATGAGTCGACCGCGTACGGGACCATCCTGTCGGGATCGTACGCGAGCACGACGGCGCAGGACGATAGCGCGGAGGTCCTCAAGGAGGCCGTGGTCTCGTCGTCGAGCCGGCTCGAGCACACCTGGACGATCGGCGTGGCCGCCGGCTACGACCAGACCTTCTACCTCGACGCCTATCACTCCTCGAACACCGAGGGAGACCACTTCGTCCTCGAGTACTCGATGGACGAGTCGTCTTGGGTCTCGATGGTCACCGTCACGAAAACGGCCGACAACGACGTCCTCCAGTCCTACACGTTTCCGCAACAGGTGACGGGGCTGCTCCACGTCCGTGTCCGCGATCTCGACCGTACGGCGGGGAGAACTCGGCTCGACACGTTGAGCATCGATCAGATGTACGTGGCGTCGACGGTTTCGACGGGATCCTGCGGCGAGGTACCGGGTTCCTCGCTCGGCCGAAGCGGCGCAGGGCTCACGCTTTCGAAGGTCGCGCCCGACCGCGTTCGACTCGACTGGGGGGTGTCCTGCGTCAGCACCGACGTCGACTACGGCGTCTACGAGGGAGAGATCGGGAGCTTCGCTTCGCATGTGCCCGTGCTCTGCTCGACCGGCGGAGCCACGAACGCCACGCTCGATTCTTCTGCAGGCAGCACGTACTTCCTCGTGGTTCCGACCGACGGGTACTACGAAGGACGCCACGGGACCTCAAGCTCGGGCACGGAGATCCCGGCGGGCGCGACGCGGTGCTATCCGGCAGCGTCGACGATCGGGTGTCCGTAGAGCGCTGACGCTTCACGTCGTCGGCGACGCACGTTGCAACCAGACCTTCCCGGCCTTCTGCGTCGGCAAGCGCCAGGGTCGTCGATGATCCCCTGTCCTGCGGAGCCGGACAACCTCGGGCGTGCGCGTGTTAGGCTCGGCGGCATGTCGGCCTTGAGCACCTGCCCGAGCTGCTCGAGTGCGCTCCCGGCGGGGAGCCGCTTCTGCGGGACCTGCGGCCAGGCGGTCGCGCCGTCGTCCGCGTTGCCGACGGTGCATCTCTCGCGCGACGCCGCGTCGCGCCGCCCGGGTCCGCCCCACTCCGCCCCGCGGTTCCTTCCGGGCACGCTCCTCGCCGCGCGCTATCGGATCGTCGGTCTGCTGGGAAAAGGAGGCATGGGAGAGGTCTACCGCGCCGACGACCTGAAGCTCGGGCAACCCGTGGCCCTCAAGTTCCTGCCGCCTGGATTCGACGCGGACCCCGAGCGCCTCGCGCGCTTCCTCAACGAAGTGCGCACCGCGCGCCAGGTCTCCCACACCAACGTCTGCCGGGTCTATGACGCCGGCGAGGCCGAGGGCCAGCACTTCCTGTCGATGGAATACGTCGACGGCGAGGACCTGGCCTCGCTATTGCGCCGGATCGGTCACCTGCCGAAGGCCAAGGCGATCCAGATCGCCCGGCAGCTCTGCGCCGGCCTCGCGGCCGCGCACGAGATCGGTGTCCTGCACCGTGACCTCAAGCCCGCGAACGTCATGATCGACGGCCGCGGTCGAGCGCGCATCACCGATTTCGGCCTCGCCCGCTTCGCGGAGGACGTCGCCGGCGCGGAGATCCTCTCCGGCACGCCGGCCTACATGGCCCCCGAGCAGCTCGCGGGACGCGAAGTCTCCGTGCGCAGCGATCTGTACTCCCTCGGCCTCGTGCTGTACGAGCTGTTCACCGGGAAGCCTGCGTTCGAGGCGTCGTCCATCGGCGAGCTGCGGCGCCTGCAGTCGGAGACGACGCCCACGTCTCCCTCGAGCTTCCTCGAGGGATTCGATCCGACGGTCGAGCGCGTCATCCTGCGCTGCCTCGACGCGGATCCGAAGCGCCGGCCCTCCTCGGCCCTCTCGGTCGCCGCCGCGCTCCCCGGGGGTGATCCGTTGGCTGCCGCCCTCGCCGCGGGGGAGACACCGTCTCCGGAGATGGTGGCCGAGGCGGGAGGTCTGGGCGCCACGTCGCCGACCGTCGCCTGGGGCGCCCTCGCCGTGTTCTTCGTGTCCGTCGCCGCCGTCTTCGCGCTCGCGCCGCGCACGACGCTGCTCGGATTGGTCCCGCTCGACAAGCCGCCCGCGGTCCTTGAAGAGCGTGCGCGCGAAATTCTGGAGCAAGCCGGCCACGACCGGAAGCCGGCCGACAGCCTGTTCGAATTCGACGCGAATCGGGCCTACCTCGACGACGTGCTGCGTCGGCCGGGGTCGGGCACGGGACGATGGGACGTTCTCCGGACGGGGCCGCCCGGCGCGATCCTCTTCTGGTATCGCGAGAGCCCGCGGGATCTGGCGCCGATCAATGGGGGCACCATCGGAAACTGGTTGGTCGATCCTCCGGACTCGGCACCGGGCATGGCGCGAGTCGGTCTCGATCCCGACGGCCGCCTGGTCTCGCTGCTCGTCGTTCCGGACGAGCACACCGAACCGGGATCGACTTCGGCTGAGCCGGACTGGGAGCCGCTGCTGCGTGCAACGGGTGTCGATGCGAAGGCGTTGGCGCCTGTGCCGCCGGAGTGGGCGCCGCCGGTCTTCGCGGATCACCGTGTGGCCTGGACGGGGTCGTGGCCCGGCAAGCCGGAGGTTCCTCTGCGGATCGAGGCGGCTGCGGCCGCCGGAAAGCCGGTGTCGCTGCGCGTCGTTCTACCCTGGACACGCCCGGCGGAAGAGCCCGCGCCGCAAGGCGGCTTCTGGAATCGGGCCGCGCGCTTGCTGAGCACGGTTTGGTTCGTCGTCGTGATCGTCGCCGCCGCGGTCGTGGCGCTCCGGAACGTGCGCCGGGGCCGGGGAGATCGCCGTGGCGCCCTCCGCCTCGCGCTGTATCTCGGAGCGGCACGGATGTCGTGGTTCCTCGGAGCGCACCACATCGCGTCGCCCGACGAGCTGGATCAGTTCATCGCGCACCTCTCGTTCGCGATGCAGCGGGTCGGGCTGGCCTACGTGTTCTACCTGGCCGTCGAGCCCTACGCGCGCCGGCTGTGGCCGCGGATGCTGGTCTCGTGGGTGCGTGTGCTGGAGGGACGCTTCCGAGATCCGCTGGTGGGCCGCGAGCTGCTGATCGGGAGCGCGGCCGGTGCGCTGATCGCGCTGTTGGGGCGCCTGTCCAGCTGGATTCCGGCGACGCTCGGCGGGGCTCCGGCGCTTCCGGACCTGAGTCACTGGACTCTCGAGTCGCTCCGCGGAACCGTGCCGGCTTTCGTAGCCCTGGCGGGCATCCACACCGAGCAGCTGTTGGAGATCATCTTCCCCGTGACGACGCTGCTGATCTTCCGGCTGTTGCTGCGGCGCACGTGGCCCGCGGTCATGGCGACCTCGCTGCTGGCAATGGTGTTGTTCTTCCCCGACTCGGGAGGCGCCCCCGGCTACGCTGTGGGGTTCGCGCTCGCGCTCACCCTCTCCTGGCTGGTCCTGTTCCGAGCCGGGCTCCTGGCCTTCGCGACCATGTTCTGCGTCACCGCGCTGGTCGAGCAAATGCCGCTGACGCCGCACCCGGCAGGCTGGTACCTGGGGGCGATGCTCCTGGCGCTGGCCGTCATCGTCGCCCCGGCGCTCTACGGGTTCTGGACCTCCCAGGCGGGTCGGCCGCTGTTCCGGGACGAGGTGCTCGAGCCGACCGTGCCGCGCTGAGCTTCGCGGCCCGGGGGGGTTCGCATCGGCAACGGCTTCACGGCCCAAGATGGTTCCTCGGCTCGACCCGTTGCCCCAGATTTCGTGCGAGAGGATCCAGTCCCATACACCAAGATTACGTATACTGGTGTATGGCTCAAGGGAGGGCTCGTGTTGTGGCACGCACGAACATCGAGATCGATGACGCACTGCTAGAGAAAGCCATGCGACTCACCGGCGCCACCACCAAGCGCGCGGTCGTAGACCTCGCTCTCCGCCGTCTGGTCGAGAAGGGCACTCTCTACCGCGCATTGCGACGCCTCAAGGGCGAGCTCTCTTGGGAGGGCGACGTTTCCGAATGGCGGTCCGCTCGCACGAGATGATCGTCGTCGACTCCAACACGTGGGCGGACTTCTTCAACGGGACCGCGAGCCCGCACGTACGGCGCCTCGACGTTGCCCTTCAGGACGAGGAGGACCTGGCCATCCTTCCGATCATCATCACCGAGGTGCTTCAAGGATTCCGGACGGAGAAGGGCTTTCAGCGGGCTCGACGAGTTCTCGAGGCCTTGCCCACGATTCAACCGACCGTGGACTGCCACGTCCGGGCAGCGCGCTTGTTCCGATTCCTCCGGCAGAAGAGCATCACGGTGCGCGGCGCCGTCGACTGCATCATCGCTCAGGCGTGCCTCGATCTCGATGCCGAGCTCTTGAGTCCCGATGCGGACTTCCGCCACATCGCGCGCCACACGCCGCTCCGCGTGTGGGGCGTTGCGTCCGGATAGGCGGCCCGTCAGTCCTCGAGCGCGGCGGCCCAGTTCTGGACCAGCGTGAGGGGCTCGACGTCCGGGGCGTCGAGCGACCGCACGACCAGGAAGCGCTCGCCGTCTGCCGAGACGTCCCACATCCGGCCCTGCGCGTTCGTGCGGATCCGGGGATCGAACAAGGGCTGGGGCGTGCCGGCCAGGAACGTCGGTGCCAGGCGCACTTCGACGGCCACCAATCGATTGTCGGCGCTCTGGAACACGATCTCGCGTCCGCCACGGGTCCACGAGGGAAAGGACCCGCCGTCGGTCGAGATCTGCCACTTGCCGCCATCGTCGATTAGCGACTGGACGTAAACCTCCATGCGCCCGGATTCGTTGGAGGAATAGGCGAGCCATCGGCCGTCCGGCGACACCGCGGGGTTGAGCTCGATGAAGGGGGTGCTGAGGAAAACGCTCGCCTTGCCGTCGGGCAGGCTGACCCGCAGGACGTCCCAGCCCTGATTGCCGGAATTGCTCTGCGCCCACGCCGACACCCCGTCCGGCGCGAGAGACCCGACGATGTCGAACTCGGGACTGCCGAAGACCGGCTCGTCGGTTCCCGTGCCCGAGCTCGACTTCACGAAGACGTCGCCCTTGCCGGCGCGCATTCCCGTGAAGTAGACCTTGCGGTCGTCGAGGGACCAGGCAGGCGAGTGGTCAGACTCGGGGTCGAAGGTCAGCCGCGTCGACGTCCCTCGCGCGACGTCGAGCACCCAGACGTCGGTTTTTTGTGTGCTGGGGTCGTTGATCGCGGTCGCGACCCGCGCTCCGTCGTGCGAGACCCGCGGAGCGCGGTAGTCCGCCGGCTTGCCGACCGTCCCGCTTTCCCGTCCCGAACGGTCGAACCAAATGAGCTGTGTCGCCTCGTTACCGCTCCCGGTCTGGAACACCAGCCTGCCGTTCTGCGACAAGCTGAACGACGCATCATACTTGCCAGTGCGCAGCACGCTCTCGGCGACCGGAACCGAGTCCCCCGCAAGAGACTGCGTCTTCGGATCGAAACTCTGCGCGACCAGCGTGCCGGCGCGGAGAAACAGCAGGTGCCCGGTGGGCGAGTAGCGGGCCGGGGCGTTCGTCGCGACCACCGGCTTGCGTTCCTTCGAGCCGAGCACGGCCGAGAACAGCGCGAACCCCTGATCGGTACCCGGCGTCTCGGTCGCGCCTTCGACCAGGTACAGGTAGTGCTTCCCATCGGGGAGGAACTCGGGGTAACGATGCGAGGTCTCGTGTCGCGACGCGTCGAGCTCCGTCTCTGGAGTCGGTGTACCACCGGCCGCGCTGACGCGGAGCAGGGGCGCTCCGGTGTTCGGCGTGAAGAGAATGGTCCCGTCGGGCCCCCAGGCCCCGCCGCGTCCTTGAACCGCCGCGCAGATCGGCTGGGGCGGGCCCCCCGAGGCGTCGATGCGCTTGAGCTGGCCCGCGGCGAAGAACGCCACGTGGCGGCTGTCCGGAGACCAGAACGGATGCGTCGCGCCCTCGGTGCCCGGGAGCTCCTGAGCCGCTGGGGTGGAGAGCGCGCGGACCCACAGGGTCAGCTTTCCGGTCTCCGACGCGGCTACGAAGGCCAGGCGCCGGCCGTCGGGCGAGAGAGCGGGGGCGCAGCCTCCGCCGAAGCGCGTGTCTTTCGGCGGGAGCACCGATGAATAGAAGGCCCCCGGCTTCTCGCTCAGGACCGTCACGATCCCGAGCGTCGCGATCACCGCCACCACGGCCGTGACGGCGTGGAGCGCCCAGGCGGCGCGCAACCGCGTGCGGCGCCGCGCCAGGACCGGCGCTGCCTCCCCGGCGCGCGAGCCCGCTTCGGAGATCCAGCGCAGCTGGTTCCCCACGTCCGCCGCGCTCTGCCAGCGATCCTCGGGGTCCTTGGCCAGACATCTGCGGACCACGTGCTCGAGCGCGGGCGGCGTGAGCGGGACCAGCTCGCCCATCGGGCGGGGTGTCGCGGACACGATGGCCGCGATCAGCGAGGTGCGAGTCGTCCCTTCGAAGGCGCGCTTTCCCGTGGTCATCTCGTAGAGCAGCGCGCCGAAGGCGAAGATGTCGGTCCGCGGATCGGCCTCGATTCCCTCGAGCTGCTCGGGGGCCATGTACTGGAAGGTCCCCAGGATCGTCCCTTCCTGCGTCAGCGGCCGCGCTTGCGTCTCGGCCTGGGTCAGTCCCTGGAGCGGCGCAGCCTCGGGGCCCGAGCGCGCGAGGCCGAAGTCGAGCAGCTTGGCGCCCGTCTTCGTCAGCATGACGTTGCCGGGCTTGAGGTCGCGGTGGACGATGCCCTGCCGGTGTGCGCGGCCGAGCGCTTCGGCGATCTGCGCGCCGTAGCGCAGGACCTGCTCCAGGGGCAGCGGTCCTTTCGGTAGCCGGTCCGCCAGCGACTCGCCCTCGATCAGCTCCATGACCAGGTAGTGCGTGCCGTCCTGCCGGCCGACGTCGAACAGCGTGCAGATGTTCGGGTGGTTGAGCGACGAGATGGTCCGCGCCTCGCGCTCGAAGCGGGCGCGGAACTCCTCGTTGGCGGCGAATCCCGGGGGCAGGATCTTGATCGCGACGTCCCGCCCGAGGCGCGTGTCGCGGCCGCGGTAGACCTCGCCCATTCCGCCGGCGCCCAGCGGCGCGACGATCTCGTAGGGCCCCAGACGGCTTCCCGACGCGAGAGGCATCCGTGCACTCTAACATCACAGGTCGTCCCTGCGGTGTGGCGAGACGGGTCCGTTGGCTTCCAGGCGGGTCGGGATAGGATGGGCAGCATGAGGCGACAGGACGGCTGCGGCGAGGTCGTCAGGATTCTCTTGCTCCTGATCCTGAGCGCAATTCCGCACTCCGCGGTTGGGGCGGCGCCGCCCGAGTTCGTCACGATCGATTATCCGGGGAGCTCTCAAACGACCCTGTCGGGACTCAACAACCGGGGTCAGATCGTCGGCAACTACCGCGTGGGAATCCCAGGGCGCTCCTTCCCCTTCGTCTGGGACGACGGCGTCGCGTCGACGATCTCGTTCCCATCGTCGCCCGTGATGTTCAACGTGAGCGCTTCTGGCATCAACGACCTCGGAGACATCGTCGGGGCGTACGACGGCTTCTCCCTTCAACGACACGGGTTCTTGCTGCGAGACGAGGTCGTGTCGACGATCGACTATCCCGGGGCCGTTGGCATGGTCGGCCTGACCGGCCTCAACGATCGCGACCAGGTCGTCGGCGTGTACCTCGACGCCGTCGGGGCCGCTTCGAGTCGATCAGGCTGCCCGGGAGTGGGGGAACCAACGCGCTGGGAATCAACGATCTGGGTCAGATCGTCGGGGCTTTCAGCGACCCGAGCAGGCTCCACGGGTACCTTCTCGATCGTGGCGAGTTCACGACTCTCGATGTCCCAGGAGGTACGGGATCCACGCACGCGCACGGAGTCAACGATCGTGGCACGGTCGTCGGCATGTTCCGCGACGCGAACTTGATCTACCGCGGCTACATTCTCGAACGCGGTCGTTTCCGCGAGATCACGGCGCCGGAGGGAGCGCCGGCGATCCCGACGGCCATCAACGACCTGGGACAGGTCGTCGGGTACTACTACGCTGGGGGCACCTACCACGGTTTCGTCCAGGGGGCGGGGCAGGATGGAATGGTGCAGGCCAAGCGACCTTACCGGACGGCAGCCGACGGATCGAGCGCCAGCACCCGCAGCGGATTGCGCCACACGCGGCCGACCGGTGCGTCGGGCCGACTCGAGCCGGGGTCGTTCAGGGCCGCATCCGTCGAGTAGAGGACGGACCCGTCCGAGCGGCGGTAACGATACAAAGGCAGGACATCAGGGGATCTCGTCCAGTCTGCGGCTTCCAGACGTCCGCAATCGAGCGTGCCTTGCTCCTGGAGCCTGGCCCATCGTCCCGTGAGCCTGTCGTCCCTGAGCGAGAGCGAGATCCGATAGTCCTCTCCCTCGACACGCACCTCGAAAACCAGCTTGTCGCCCACGGGCTCGGCTCTTCGGATCTCGTTTCCGTCGAGGCTGCCGGCAACGAGATCCCCGCTGCGCCTCAGGATCAGGTCGAGATGGGAACCATCGCCTTCCCGGCACCTCCAGTTGCCGGCGAACGATGCGCGGCGCTCGGCGACGGTCGCCGGAAGCACGAAGAACAGGCCGTCGACCGGAACCGTCGGCTCGGGGCACCTGTCGGGAGGCAGAGCGAAGAAGGGAATCTCCTCCACATCACCCCACGCCCCCCGGGCCGCCACCCCCTCACGCAGCACGGTCTGACCCGACTTCAGCCGGTAGACCGGAACCGGCAGCGACAGCCGAGAGTCGTCGAGCGCGAGCCGATACATGATCTGGTTGTAGTCGTACCGGGGAGTCTTGACCGGGCTCGCGGAGAAGGCCTCCGTGTAGGTGCCTTCGAAGTAGATCAGCCGGCCTCCGTCCTGATCGAAGAAAGGATGCTGCGTGGGGTTGTAGAAGGTGTACTGGTCGTGCGTGACGACCTTGCGGGCGTAGACCCACGGTCCCACGGGCGTGTCTGCCTCGGCGAACCAGATCTCGCCGTTGTCTGCCGCTCCACGGTCCTCCTGGACGATCATGATCCAGCGTGCTCGATAGTCGTTCCAGAAGACCGAGCCGGCATGCGGCTTGATTTCGGCGCCGGTCAGGATGTCGCGCAGCTGGTAGTTCCCTTCCTCGGGAGTCATCTTGCCGGCCTGGATGAGCGCTTTCTCCTGGTCGAACGTGAGTGGCGGCGTGTTCTTCTTCCAGGCGCGGCGGAGTGCTCCGTCAGGCGCACGGTCGAGCGCCGTGGTCGCGTCGACGTAGCGACTGCCTGCGGACAGGCACGAGAAGCCCTCGTAGGAGGCCGGATCGATGAGCGCCTCCAGCTCCGCCCGGGCGCGCAGATCCGGCAGCGGGCCGGCAAAATAGAGGAACTCGATCCCGTGATCGGCAGCCCGGAACGGATGGATGGGCACGCCCGACTGGACGTCCTTTCCGAAGGTAGCGACGCGCTCGAAGACCTGCTTGTCGTCATCGAAGACGGCCAGCCCGATCTCGGTAGCCTGGCCCAGATCCTTCATGCTCTGGTATTTCGTCACGAGGCGCACGCGCCCCTGTCCATCCATCACCGTGGTGGCCCAGTACTTCCACTTCATGCCGGGAACCGGGAACGGTGTGATCTGCTTGCAGAACCCCGAGTCGTCCAATAGGTAGCGTAGGTCGACACCCACACCGGGATCGAGCCCGCCCTTGCCGGGCCATTCCGACGTAGCCGCGCATCCGGCCAGCGAGCCCAGCGGACCGGCAGCGCGGCTCGTGTCGTCCCAGAGCCAGAACAGCTGGCCGCGGTACGGTGTCGCGAACACCGAGTCCTGGCCCACCACCTCGGCATTGAGCAGCGGCTCGCGGAGTGGAGCCGGTGTGCCCGTCAGGATGCTGTCACGGTAGATGCCTTGCCCGGTGATGCGGTACAGACGCTCGGCGATGTTCACGCGCTCGAGTTCCAGTCGAACGCTGCCGCCGCGCGTCACGCGGAGGGTTCGGCCCGGGGCGGGAAACAGGTACCCGTGGCTTCCAATGGAGAAGTAGACGTCGCGGTCCATCAGGCCGGGCTCGTTCCAGGCGATGATCCCGTTGCTGTCCGTGTAGACGGTGATGGCGTTGGTCGTCGTCAGCTCGACCAGCGGCACGCCGCGGCCGGTGGCGGCATCGACGACGGTGATCTTGAAGTACTCGCTGGGGTTGGGCTGGGCGGCAACGGCCGTCGTGGACAGTAGCAGCGAAAGCAGGATCGTCGTGCTGCGGAGGCAGGAGACGCGAGGGGGCAACGTGCACTCTTCCTCGAGCATGTCAATCAAGGGCAAGCGCGTCCGGTTCGCTCGATCCCGTCGCTGCGCACGCCCAATGTGCCGTCTCCGTCCGGGCACGTGTTGGTCGCCCGGATCAGGTAGTAGAAGACCCCCTGCGGAATCGGCAGTTGATCGTCGGTTGCCTGCAGATCCGTGCCGTCGCCGCTCTCGACACAGAGTGATGGCGCTCCGAATTCCGATGCGACCGAGGAGCGCAGAACGTCGTACGCGAGCGCCTCCGACCCGCCCGGATCGAGCGGGGAGACCCAAATCAGCGAACGCTTGTCATCGAGCCAGCGAAGATCCCGGACCTCCGATGGGGCACGCAGCACGTTCGAGTTCGCATCATCACAGTCGCGGAACCTCGAGAGGCCGTCTCCGTCGCAGTCGCTCTCCGACGAGAGAACCGCGACGCTGCCAGCGCCATCGAACGGAGAGCTGATCACGAACTCGGGATCACCGTCTCCCGTTAGGTCCGCCGCGACGGCCAGCGCGAGCGCGAAGGCGTCACCCGTAGCACCGTCTGGATCGGCGAAGTGCCGGATCACGCTTCCATCCGATCCGGAGAACAACACGGCCCGACCCGCGTCCACGCCGACTGCGGTGTCCGCCCCGTCGGCGCCGGCGAGAACATCCGGAACACCGTCTCCGGTCACGTCCGGGACGGCGGCGACCGCCACACCCAGGCGCTCGCGCGTCGAGCCCTGGGGATCGCCGACGCGGCGGATCAGCGAACCGTCGTACCCCGAGAACATGACGACGCCTCCACGATCCGTGGTCCCGCCCTCATCGTCGAACGGCGCGCCGGCGAGAACGTCGGGAACGCCGTCCCCGTTGATATCGTCGATACCGGCCACTGAGCTCCCGAGTTGGTCGCCGCCGATTCCCAGAGGGTCGGTCAACTTGAGCAGGACACTCCCGTCAGCTCCGGAGAACAAGATCACGCTGCCGGCACTCGATCCTGCGCTGGTGTCGTCCGTAGCGAGTCCCGCCGCGAAGTCGGCCACGCCGTCGAAGTCGATGTCGCCCAGCGCGGCGACTGAGAATCCCAGCTGGTCACCGGCAAACACCAGGCCCCGACCGGTGAGCTTGCGCACGAGCGAGCCGTCCGCACCCGAGAACACCGACACAGATCCGGCATTCGCGCCGCGGTCGGTATCGTCGCCCTGCGCCCCGACGGCCAGGTCCGGCACATTGTCACCCGTCACGTCGCCGATCAAGGCGATCGCCACGCCGAGCACGTCGCCCGCATCCCCGCCCGGATCTGTGATCTTCCGCAGTGCCGCGCACGTTGCACCCGAGAAGACCACGACGCTGCCGTAATTCCTGTAGCTGGGCTGATCTGCCGGCTCGTCGTGAACCGCGCCGGCGGCGATGTCCGGCACACCGTCTCCCGAGACGTCCCCGAGAGCCGCGACGGTCGACCCGAGGTAGTCCGTGGGCATCCCATCCGGGTCGGTCATGTGGCACACGAACGCTCCGTCGGCACCGGAGAACACGGTCACACTGCCGGCGTTGAGACCAGCGGTCGTGTCGTCGTAGCGCGCTCCCGTGGCGAGGTCGTCGACGCCGTCCCCAGTCACGTCTCCGATCACGGCCACCGCGGCTCCGAGTTCGTCTCCGGCTAGACCGTCCGGATCGCGGAGCTTGCGTGTCGTCACGGAAGCGCTCCACCCGCCGTCCGCCTGGCCGTCGCAGTTGTCGTCGCGGTGATTGCAGGACTCGACGACACCGGGACGCACGGCGGGGTCCTGATCGGCGCAGTCGCACGGCGTCGTGACCCCGTCCTCGTCCGTGTCGGGCCCTTCATCGACTTGGTCATCGCAGTCGTCATCTGCTCCATTGCACCGCTCGGCGGCACCGGGGTGGATTAACGCGGCAGGTTCCGCACAATCGTCGCACTTATCGTAGCCGTCGCCGTCTTCGTCCTCGTCCGTGGCCGCGTCGCAGTCGTTGTCCAACCCGTCGCACACCTCGGGGGCATCGGGCCGCCGCGCCACGTTCGTGTCGTCACAGTCGCCGACGAAGGGGCTCCAACCGTCTTCATCGCAATCGCTGTCGAGCGAGAAGATGACGACAGCCCCGACCTCGTCGAGATCATCCTCTCCGGACGGTTCGTCGCCGGTGGCGCTGGCCACGAAGTCCGTCATGCCGTCTCCGGTCAGATCCGGGGCGGCTACGACGGAAGATCCGAGATAGTCGAGCGTCACGCCGTCGGGGTCGACGAACCGCTGCAGGACCGCGCCGCTCGAGCCTGAGAACAAAATCACGCTCCCTGCGTTGTACTTCCCCGACGGGTCATCGTCGTGCGCCCCAGCCAGCACATCCGGAACCCCATCCCCGTTCACGTCCCCGGGGGCCGCGACCGACCGTCCCAGGTGATCGTTGGGAAAACGTTCGGGATCGGTCAGTCGGCGAATCAGCGTCCCGTCGGCCCCGGAGAAAACGACGACCCTTCCGCAATCCTGGCCGGCGCGTACGTGGCCGACGAGGGCGCGGTCCGGGATTGCGGAAGGGTCGTCGTTTTCTCCGGG
>Ga0180085_1000350_pt1 | contig 16346 bp, 16 predicted proteins | sample EasRiv730_16_10D_FD_123013 | JGI IMG/M metagenome (GOLD analysis project Ga0180085, IMG submission 123013) | Soil microbial communities from meander-bound floodplain in the East River, Colorado, USA - East River metaG ERMLT730_16_10D | ecosystem: Environmental > Terrestrial > Soil > Floodplain ... | reverse complement strand
GCCTTTCGAGAATATTCAAGTTGAAAGCGGCAGCGATACCCAGGCGATCGTTGTACGCCTGGTCCAGGGCTCTTACGTCCCGCGTCAGATCGAGGCTCAAAAGAATCCCGCCATTGCCACCACAGAGTTCCTCGGCTTCCGCTAATGTCTGCTCTATTTCCGCAGGCGACCGATTCCCAACAGGGCACCACGGCAAATAAATGATCTTCCGTGGAGCTTCGGTGCCAGCTGGCGACCGGGATCGGTCAGAAAGGACTCTCAAACGTTGGTGGGTCGCGACCTCGCTCCGTCCTTGTGGGGGCCACAAATATTCCATGAGTGGCCTGTCTCCTTCCTCTCCACGCTCCAGGGAATTTTTGGTGTTTTGGCCGTTCCTAACCTTTCTTGCTACGAGCCTACAATCGAATCCTAATAGTGCCGTTATTTCTGCCGCATAGCGTTCCAGGATTTCCATTTCAGCACGGACGGGATAGAACTCCGGCAATGTACAAAGGCAATCGAACAGCATTGACCCTCGCTCGTCGAAAAGGAGTTGGGAAGGTAAAGTTCTGGGGGTGTGACTCAATGCAGACAACACCTCGTCGTGCAGCTGACGGGGATCTGTCTGATTCACCAAGGCTGAACCGGCATTGCATGTGTTCATTAGTAATTACAAGCCTCCAAAGCATGCAGTCGATGGATCTCCAGCGAAAGAATAAGACACCTGAGTCTCCTCATTCTGTGCATTTTTGGCCATCAGCACCCGGGGTTTGATGCATGAGTCCAGTTGACGTCTGGAGTTGCCAAAATGCCAGATCAATACGGAACAGCCGGACATCCAACAGTCTGCGATAAAGGAAAAGGAATTGGCCAAACCATCTCGTAAGAATCGAGGTGAGAAACCAACACGAGGCAACATCGGTTTCATGGTTCTTCTGCTAGGCATGTTCGAAGCTGGCCGTCGTCTCAGATGAGAGGGTGCCCTAACGTGTTTTTCAATATGTGGAGAGAGCGGTGCATCAAGAAAATGCCGTCGTAGAAGCACGTCCTCCTTCTGGTACGCCAAGGAGTGCGCCGCCCGTATTGAGTGCATCAGTTACTCAATCGATAACCTCCATTGGAGTCATCGGAGCCATCTGCTATCTGATTCAACCCGTACTCGTCACGCTATTTGTGTCGATTCTGTTTGCCTTCATGCTCGCACCCCTCACAGACATGCTGCAACGCGCCAAGTTGCCACGCTCGCTGGCCGCCTTTTTGTCGGTCACCATGGTGTCCGCAATACTGTATGGCATTACTTACTTTTCATATGACCGAGGCATGAAATTTATCGAGGAGTTGCCCCGGCATGCGTCCAAGTATCGGCAAGCAATCTTGCGAGTTCGACAACAGGCCGAAACGTTCCAGAAAACCAGCGAGTCCGTGCTGCCGAAAACGGCCGAGGAAAAGACTGCGATTCGGGTTATCCCGCAAACCGAGACATTTGACGTGTTGTTCAGCAACGTCGGCTCCGTGGCGGAGTTTGTGTTCCTGCTATCGTTTGTCCCTTTCTTGGTTTTCTTCATGCTGACCTGGCAAGACCATCTACATACTGCTACTGTGCTCCTCTCCCGTCCGGAGAATCGAAGAAGAACTCATCGGACTTTGCGTCTCGTGGGCGCCATGATCCGGAGCTTCCTTTTGGGCAGCCTACTCATTGGTCTTACAATCGGCGCCATAAGCACCTTGGTATTTGCCCTGCTTCGCCTCCCCTACTTCTACTTCACCGGTTTTTTGAGTGGCTTCCTCAGCTTGGTGCCCTATCTTGGTATCATTCTGGCACCCATTCCCCCTATGTTGGCAGGAGCAGATGTCATCGGTGTTAAGGACACGTTATCGATCCTGGCAGTTGTGACTGTCTTGCATGTCATCGCCGTGAACTTGCTCTATCCCAAAGTGTTGGGCAATCGACTTCGCCTGAATCCTGTGGTCCTCACGATCACCTTGCTCTTTTGGGGTTGGTTATGGGGAGGCGTCGGCCTCCTACTGGCAATTCCGATCACGGCTGCAATGAAGATCACTTTTGACCATATTGTCCCTCTGCGGCCCTACGGAAAGTGGATGGGAACAAATTCGCTTTCCTCGCGGAAGCGGAGAGGACAGCGGCATTTGCTGTGGCCAAAGAAAAGTCAGGGAACGAAGTCTGCTGCTTGATCCTGTCGGGCCAGCGGTGGCCGAGTGATTCCTTGCGGTGCAAGCGTTCGCGCCTCGCGCACCTCGCCCTGCTTTCACCGTCAAGCGTCCCACTCACACGCTCGAAGGAAACACCCGGCGCTTGTGACGTGCGCGTACCCATGGTGACGTGTATGGTGTCGTTGTCTGTCCAAAAAAGACCCCGGCTCGTGCTTCAATGAGAAAGCCGTCCTTCGAGTTAGTAAATCCCTTGAGCCGAGCAATATTGAACATCCTTTCCGAGTGGCGCGCCTGAAGATGGAAACATTATCTTTAGACTACGAGGAACAGAGACTATGTCTATCAAAACGAAATATCTAACTTACGTGCCCTGCGTTTTCGCTGTCTTCTTTTTGACAACCGGTATTGGCTGGAGTGGTCCTCCCAAAGACTCGAAGGACAAGGAAGTAAAAAGTGAATCCAAAGACGTCGGCAAAGAGTCGGAACGCGCGCTGAGCGCAGCGAATGTTCTCTTGGAGATCACCAAGACCCCCGAAAGTGGCATTCCGCAGGACCTGTTGAACCATGCGGATGCGATTGCGGTCATCCCGAATGTCGTGAAAGCGGCTTTCGGAGTGGGAGGCCGTCATGGAAAAGGCGTCGTAGCTCGACGTCTTCCAAACTCAAGCTGGGGAGCACCGGCGTTCATCGAAGTGAGCGGAGGCAGCTTTGGCTTGCAGCTCGGTGTTTCTGTAACGGATGTCGTTCTCGTATTCACAAACGACGATGGATTGAAAGGCTTGATGGACGACAAGGTGGAACTAGGGGGTGACGCTGGCGTCGCTGCCGGTCCCGTGGGGCGTTCTGCGGAAGCTGGTACAAATCTCACCTTCGATTCTCCAATCTATTCTTATTCTCGCAGCAAGGGACTGTTTGCCGGATTGGCACTGAAGGGAACGGTCATGACGATGGACGGTAGCTCTAACCGCCGACTGTACGGTGAAAAGGCGACGGGACGGGAAATTCTCTTTGGAACAAGCCTACGGCCGGCTGTCGAAACCAAACCGTTTCTCGACGCCCTGAATCGCGTGGCACCAAAAGATAACCATCAGAAAACCATGAAGACTTCATCGAAATAGACAGTATGAGCCGCATCGCCGGCCGGTCGGACCTTTGAGAAGAGAACTAGGAGAACCAATGCCAGATCTAGAACAGCTGAAAGGAAAGTATCAATCCGTCTTGACCCTCATAAACCAGCTCGGAGTGCGACTGCAAAACCTTCACGTGCAGGAGAATAAGTTGTTTCTAAAAGGGGCTGCCAAGACGAAGGCCGACAGTAATCGCATCTGGGATCAGATCAAGCTTGTCGACAAGAATTATTCGCAAGATCTGATGGCTGAAATCACATACGACACCGAGGCGCCGGCTGCGCCACCCGCTGGCCAGGCCGCCAAGACCTACACGGTCAAAGCCGGTGATACGCTCTCGAAGATTGCCAAACAGCATTACGGCAACACGAACTCGTATATGAAGATCTTTGAAGCCAACAAAGGGCTACTGAAGGATCCTGACAAGATCCAGGTAGGCCAGGTTTTAAATATCCCGGACTAAGTCAGCTACTGGACAAGGCTGCGTCCGGTGATTCGATTTCGGGAACTCTCCGGCGTTTCTACGGCGAGAGAATGCCTGAACTCCAGAGGGTCATCCGCTCACAAGTTTTCTCTTTCTCACTTGACAACAAATACTCTGAAAGGGATTCATCATGAGTCGCGGCAGATTGGTGATGGGGCTGTTAATGGGCGTGATAGCCCTGGCCAGTTATTTCGGTTACCGCGAAGTCAATCCAATCACCGGCGAGAAGCAGCATATTGGGATCAGTCGGGACCAGGAAGTGGCACTGGGACTGCAAGCGGCGCCAGAAATGGCTGCCCAGTTCGGAGGTCTTGAGCCCGACGATCGCATTCAATCCTTTGTTCAAGCAGTTGGGACGAGAGTTGCACAAAACAGTGCGGCTGGCTCTGCTGACTATCGCTACTCATTCCAGGTTCTCAGGGACCGGGAAACCGTCAATGCGTTTGCTTTGCCTGGTGGTCCGGTCTTTATTACTGCGGCGCTATTCCAGAGGCTCGAAAACGAGGCTCAGCTGGCTGGGGTTCTTGGCCATGAAATTGGTCATGTCGTCGCTCGACACTCGGCGGAACAGATGGCCAAGAGCCAATTCGCTCAACTCCTGGTCCAAGCAGTGGGTGTCGCTGCGAGTGACGAAGAACATCCGGGCCGAGGTCAACAGGCGGCAGCCGCGGCAGGCTTTGTCTCTCAAATGGTAACGCTTCGTTACGGCCGTAACGATGAATTGGAATCGGACACACTGGGTGTCAGGTTCATGAGTGAAGCGAAATACGACCCTCGTTCGTTACTCGAAGTGATGCGCATCCTGGCGGCAAGCAGCGGCGGAAGTCGGCGGCCAGAGTTTTTAAGCACACATCCCGATCCGGGGAATCGCGAGGAAAAAATCAAGGCAGCCATCAGTGAGCGTTTTCCTGGAGGGGTCCCCACCGACCTGACTACTGGTCAACCGCTACAGACACACTGAACAACCCAACCCACCTATTGACGACTGCAAATTATGGTGCTAACTCCCGGCGTGGTCACAGTAGGGAAATAGGCTCCCCTCAATCTGATGTCGGCGCAGGCAAGGGCTTCTCAAGCCTCCAGCCTGTCCCATGTTGGGGAGAGCGAAACCGGTGGGCCTTCCGTGTGCTCAATCGGCGATGACTCGTTGGCGGTTAGCGAACCAAGTGCGCTTTCACAATGAACCGCTGGGGAGCGTCGCCTACAAAATAGAATGGAAAGCAAGTCACGAGAGTTAGAACCGGTTGATCCGAGGGCGCGAGTACCTCGATGTCTCCAGGGTTCACAATGTGTGTGCTTTCGACCGCGTATGTATAGGTCTTTTCCGGGGTCAAGATGGAGATTTCATCGCCTCTAGCGATGCGGCCAAGGTTTCGAAAGTAGCCATCACGATGAGCTGAGATTCCGACGTTGCCTACTCTTCCGGGAAGGGCCGTCTTTTCAATATGCCCCACAGCACGATTCAGCGTCCAGCGATCCGTGCCTTCCAGCACCATGACGTTCAGGTCCAGGGCAGGAATTAGAAGTCTTCCGACGATTCCCCGGGGTTCTCGCTTGAGACTCTTCTCATGTGCCAGAGCACGTGCCGGCGCCCAGTCTCGATAGTTCGCCACCTCCGGCTCCGTCTCGAGGTTGGGCGTGTTTCGTGGGCTTGCGGGTTCGGGCAGCCGCGACGCATCCGCTTCATAGGTGCGATCCTTCAGGACTTGGTCAAACGACCAACTATCGTAAGCTTGAAAGAACCACCCATGCATCCTGAAGAAACCGTAGACGGCCAGCAGTACAACACCTAAGGTTATGAATGCAAATTCACAGAACCGTAGCGCCGTTTTCATGGCTCACCTGGGGTCTCTTTTTTCACACTCGCCCGGCCCGCAGTGTCACTGTCGCTCGGTGCAAAATAGCCCTCCCGCGTCCGCACCACCAGATTCTTTCGTGCCGGGACATCCAAAAGCACTCGCACTTGCCGAAAAGCTCCATCACGCTTGGAATTGCTGGATCGGTAGGCAAGCAGATACTGATTCCGGATGTCTGTGGCAATGCTGTGGCAGATTGGTCCAACTTGCTCGAGCTCCTTCGGGAAGAAACTCTCACCTCCGGACGTCTTGGACAGCCGCCGCAGCACTCCAGGCTTTTGATCGCGATTGAACGGGTCGTAAAGGCTGATCGTGTAAACCACGACATGAGAAGACTGCACAAGCTGCAGGGTTTCTTTCAACTGATGGTGGCTGGCATTGTCGCCGCCATCACTGACTACGAGCAGTGCCTTTCGGTTGTGTTTTCCCTTTCCAAAATGCTCCATCGCCTGGGAAACCGCATCATAAAGAGCAGTCTGGCCGTCAGAGATCATTCTCAAAAGTGCTCCACGCACTTGGATGGGATTGTTCGTGAAAAGCTCGGGGGAACTTAGACCGAACCGAACCTGTTCATTGAAATGGACCACGAACATCTCGTCATGGGGATTGCTGGCCTCCACAAAGGACATGGCCGCAGCCACAATTCCAGCTCGTTTACCACGCATGCTGCCGCTATTGTCGATGGCTAACCCAACAGTGACTGGAACATCTTTCTTTAGAAAGTATGCAATCGCTTCGGGTCTGCCATCTTCGTAGATTTTGAAATTCTCGGCCTCCAGATCTGCAACAAACTTCCCGCCATGGTCCACTACGGATACATCCAACAGTACCAGATCTACGTTGAGCGAGATTGTATACGGTGGTACTTCCGGGGCTTCTTGCGGAGGCCCAGCCCAGATGCTTGACGCCGCCGCAAGCAATATCAAAACAAACCATCTTGTGACGTGTGTCGCCATCGTCCCAGCAAAGAGAGTCTTGCCAACTGCCAAAAAGACTTCGGCTTCCCTCGTTTCCAAAGAATCGAGGGAAGCCGCATCTTGTATCTACAGGTCCCACTGGCTCAACTTAAAACAACCGGCTTCTCAGAGTTCGGAGTAACGCACCGAAGCCAACGGACAAAAATCCCAACAGACCCAAAACCGGTAGAGGACTCGCGGTAGCTGGCAGCGTGTCATCGGTGGCTGCAACGGGTTCGCTACGTCTCGGTTCGACAGGCTCAGTCCTTGCCGGTGCCGCAGGCGCTGGTTCCACCACAGCTGGCGTTTCCACGGGCTTGGGTGTTTCTGCGACTTCAGGTGCCGCTGGGGCGGGCTGAGGTTCCGGAGTCTTCACTTCAGCGGCCGGCTCTGGAGTCACCTTTGTCGCTTGAGTGTATTCTTCCTCCGCGACTGAAGGCACTTCTTCTTTTACAACCGCGCTCAACTTTGTGGCTTCCTGCTTTGGATAGGCGAATTCATGTCCGAAATTATCCCCTGGATAAAACCAGGAGCGTAAAGCCGGGGTGTTGCCTGCAGGGACTTCCCAGAATCCGAACTCGCTCTTACCCGTCGGCTGTAAACGCTGATTGGGGATTGCCAATATTGTGTTAATCACGCTCTTCTCGTCCTCAGTGAAAACTTGGACAATGTGACGATTGGATGACGAGTCCATGAGCTTGAATACATACTTCCCCGGCGTCAACGTCGCCCCGGGAATTTGCATGGGCTCGGTGATGGTAATGACCGTCTTCTTGTTCCAGGCATCGGCATTGACGTTTAGCGCCGCGATGCCCGCTCCAAGAGCTGCTATGCAGCATAGAGAGATAATCCCTTTGAGAGTTTTCATCGTTATTCCTCCTCGTTCTGTCATGACATTTTTTAATTCCAGAAGTGTGGATCAAGCGGCTCTCGGGAGATGCGGAGGGCTGGGCATCGTCCGCTCTCTCCGCTTCAAACGCACTTCCCGCACTTCAGTTTGTGAGTTGCATCTGCCATGCCAAGACGCCGTTTCTGACGAGGTTCTTCTGTTTCTTGTGAGTCTTAGGTAACTTGCATCGCAAAGATTCCGCACTGCGAGCCTCTTCCGAGCGTTCCTCGCATATCAGTGGAAGAAGGCACAGGCATCATTTACCGGCTGATGTAGCTTTTACAGATGGACAAAACAAGGCGTGATCAGGCGTGGCGGGCGATAGGACGATCTTCGAAACTGCACAGGAATACCTGTGCCAAACCAGCCCTTCGAAAGGGACTGGCGAGTAAGGATTTCTTATCCTTTGGCGCCGAAGGCCTTCAACATATTCGAGAGAGTCCGGACATCGAGGCCCAACTCCCGTGCGGCTTCAGACTTGTTCTGGCCCGCTTTATCGAGGGCCTTCAAGAGCAATTCCTTCTGCACCCGGGCGGTGGATACATCCGGTGGCAGCACAAGCCAATCCTCCTTGGCGGGATTCTGGATATAGGGCGGGAGATCATGGCTCTCAATCCAGCTGCTGCCGCGCGCTACAATAACGGAACGCTCAATAGCATTTTTCAATTCCCGCACGTTCCCGGGCCACGAATAGCGCTTCAAGAGCCGCATGGCTTCGTCACGCACTGCTTCCACGTTGAGACCATGTTTCTGATTAAACTCCGCGATGAAGTGCTGAACCAGAAGTGGAATGTCATCCTTGCGTTCTCGCAACGGCGGGAGAGCGAAGGAAATAACATTCAGTCGAAAATACAAATCCTCTCGAAGCTTTCCACTCTCCACCGCCAGTTTTGGGGGTTGATTGGTGGCCGCAATGATGCGCACATTTACGGTGAATTCTTCCGAACTGCCGAGTCGGCGAATCTTGCTGTCTTCAAGCACTCGCAGCAGCCTGGTCTGAAGGTCCACCGGCATTTCAGCAATCTCATCCAGAAACAGCGTACCTTTGTCCGCCAGCTCAAAACAACCCGGCCTCTCATCTGTCGCACCTGTAAAGGCACCTTTGGCATGACCGAATAGCTCGCTTTCAATCAGCTCCTTGGGAATGGCAGCCATGTTGAGCGGGATGAACGATTCTGCGGCCCGCTTCCCCAAGTCATGCAGGCAGCGAGCGACGACTTCTTTTCCAGTACCACTTTCTCCCCAAATCAGAGCCGAAGCGTCGCTGCCGGCCACAGACCGAATGAGAGTATCAAGGTCCTTTATCGGTTTACTGGTGCCCACCAGCGGCCTGCCGTTGCGCGCCAATTGCGACGAGAGCTTCTTCGATTGTTTGAGCGATTTCAACTCCTTCTGGGTCGCTTCGAGGATGGATTTCAGTTTCGGATAATCCAGTGGTTTCGTGAGGAAATCGCGTGCGCCGTCTTTCATCGCCTCAACCGCCATATCCACGGTTGAGTAGCCTGTCATTAAAATCACAGGACGGCTCGAGTCATCGGCTTGGAGCGACTTTAGCAGCTCAATCCCGGATGTATCGGGCATCATGACATCGGAAAGCACAATGTCAGGATGGTAGGACTCGGCCAGCTGCGCCCCTTCGTTTCCATTCGTTGCAACGGCGACCTCGAATCCCCATTGCTGGAGACAAATCTGCAAAATCTCCTGAAGGTCAGGATCGTCATCTACCAACAGCACCTTGGTCGGGACAGATGCCAAGCCTGAACCTCCTTCGGGTTAGGGATTGCCGAAACAATGTTCGACCGGGGGAGCTATTCTCTCACAGGACTGGTTGTCGCAGCCACAAATTGCCTCATCTTCGCGGCGAATAGGGGAAGAGCTTGTGCGAAGACCGACGAAGCTACCATTTCCGCCATTCTCGTGATCGTCGAGGGTTCGGAGGGCTGAACAGGCAAAGCTTCGCGAATAACGAAAGAAGGGGCTCGCTCTTCCTGAATGGAGCCTAACTTTCTGCCGATGACCCACCCTAATGCCCCACCAGCCAACAAGCAAGTCCCAGGATAACGCTGCACATAGGTCTCCCAGTCCACGGCCGCTGAGAGCTCGTGTTTGATCTCACCCATTGTGTCAGCCATCGAGTGCCGAGTGTCTTGCATTCGCCTTTGCAGCTCTTCTTTAGACTCTAGATATCGCTCGCTTGTTTGATCCATTGCTTGTCTTTCTCCAATTCAATTCGCGTTTTGCGCAAAGGCTGACCACTCACGTTTTTTGCCAAAGCCACGGCCATTCCCGCGCCCCCAGCAAAGTAGGCGACGCCCACGATTAGACATGATAAAGAAAGGTTTCCAATCCAGGTGTCCAGGCTCAAAATCAGGGCAGCGGTCAACGCCATGAAGCCCACTAGGGCAACGAGCCCAGCAGCGGCAACTCCCAAGCCCCGTCTAACTAAAGACTCACCTTCCTCCCAGACTTCCTTACGAAACAACGCGAGCTTCGCGTCCAAGAATGAAGCCAAAGAATCATAAAGCCTTTCTAATAGCTCAGGCAGTCGCGAGAATGGCAGCGGGGCGGCATCTCTGGCCATGGTATCTACCTCGCTCTCCGCGTAGCCCAACCAACCAAAATGCCGGTTCCGATGGCTAACAAAAGAGCATTCAAAGGCTCTTTCCGGGTGTAAGCAACCGCCTTTCTCTTCATGCCTTCCCAACCTTCGTCCGTCATGGCTTGAAACGACTGCTTCACGGATTGCGCTGTCTCTCCCATATAGTCCACGGCCGAATCGAATTTTGTGCCGGCCGTCTCTGCAAGACGTCCAACCTGTGCACCTACGCGCTGGCCAGCGCGCTCGGCTTCTCGCGCAAAACCCGACGTCGAGGTCTGACCCGTTGGGCCAAAATTTTCGGTTTGATCGTTCATTTCTTCTCCTCCTTAGGGGTGCAAATTCTATCGCTGGGGCATTTTTCTCCCCAACCAGTAGCCTACGGGTGTATCGAGGATATCGATGTACAAAATTGACCTAGTCGGAGCATTCCGAATAGGGGTAGTCGTGGAAGTATGGCTGATCAGGGGTCAGCTTCCCTATCGTCGCCTTTCTTGGAGGGAAGTTTTGGCTGTTGTTTGCGAGTTGGATGAATCGAGCTGCGATCTTTGGTGAACACATCGGGGAGTACAGGGGGCTCGGGAAGCTCGGCGACCCCAGGAATGGCGAGCTGCTGGGATCGATGAATGCCTTTCGTGGCCCGACGACCACGGTCACGCCGTGTCTTTTCTTCGTTAGGACTCTTGATCACTTGCACTTATCCGTTCCATCACAGCTTCCGGCCCCTGTATCACCTCCAGAATGTCCAGCCCGATTCAAAATGGCAATGCCAATGACGGCGCCTACGTTCGGCCAATCATCAGTCTACCGCCAAGGATCGTCGAGTACCTCGATTGTGCACTCGCCGCCCTATCCGGTGATCTCCACACGTCGTGCCTGTTTCTGTTCAGGAGCTGGCATCTTCACTTCGAGCACCCCGTCTCGGAATGTAGCCGAAACGTTCTCTGCCTTAACGCCTTGCGGAAGCGGAACACAACGATAGAAGCTTCCGTAGCTGCGTTCGCTACGATACCCTCCTGAGCCCTCTTGATCGCTGCTCCATTCCTTCTTCCGCTCACCTTGGATCGCCAGGCAGTTGTCGTCAATGCTTACCTTGAGATCGTTCTTATTCATCCCGGGAAGGTCTGCACGAAGCACGAATTGATTATCCCGTTGGAATGTTTCGATCTGAGGGGACCAGGCGAAGGAACTCAGTTCGCCCCTCTGACTGAAGGGCCGTCCAAGATAATTGCTGCCGAATCCGACGTCCTCAAAAAGCCGGTCCATCTCTTCACTAAACCGCCTCATGAATGAGAACGGGCTGGCATATCGGAATCCTCCAAAATCCCGGCTTAGTTCTCCGGTCCGTGGCTGTTGAGTCAACGCCGCATCGCGTTGACGGGACTCGTCCGATCGCATTGCTTCCGGACTTTCTTTCGCTTTTGACATTTCTATTACACCTCCTTTTCGACCGAGCTATCACACAAACTGACAGAGGCACGGTCTCATAACTACATGCTGAAAGAGATTGTTGGTTTCGCTCGCTCGAAATGCTGTTCAAAATTGCTCGGGTCATTCTCGCCTCCGTCGCAAATCAGTGAAGATTTCAGACCCTAGCGAGAGGAGGGTGAGCACTTCTGAACGGTTCTGGTTGGCCACAAACCTTAGCATCGTTAGAAAGGAGACTCTCTCTATGAAAATACTTATGACAACTCTTGGACTCGGCATTCTGATATTTTCCGTGGCTTGTCAGAGCCAGTCCGCTAACCGGCAAGTAAATGATGCCCAACTGAGCGCGGCGGTCAAAAGCAAACTAACCTCCGATGCTCGCCTGGCCTCATTGACCGATCTTGATGTGAAGGCTGAAAACGGGAAAGTTTCCCTCAGCGGCGAAGTTGAAAGCGAAGAAGTGAAACGACTCTCGGAAGAAACCGCTCGGAGAGTGAGCGGAGTGGCGCGAGTTATGAACAACCTTGAAGTGGCGCCTAAAGCGGACACTGCTGAAGCACACTTCATCGATTCTGCGGGCAATTCGGTTGGTACCGCCTTATTGACTGAAGACTCTGGCGGAGTGAAATTTCATTTCAAACTGAACAAGCTGCCAGCCGGATTCCACGGCGTACATGTCCATGAAAAAGGGGATTGCACGAAGCCCGACTTCAAGTCGGCTGAAAAGCATTTCAATCCAGACGCCAAGCAGCACGGGGCCGAGAACCCCAAGGGATTCCACGCCGGTGACCTGGGAAATATTGAAGTGGGATCCGACGGAACCGCTGATATTGAGGTGATGGCACCACAACTCACTCTGAAGGCCTCTGATCACTCGCTGATTCGTCCAGGCGGTACGGCAATCATTATTCATGCTGGCCGAGACGATCAGAAGTCAGACCCTAGCGGAAATTCTGGTAATCCGATCGCATGTGGTGTTGTCGAGAAGGCGGCGTTTTCGCATACCGCGATTCATACAAGCCGGTAGTGGCATTGCGGCAGCTTGACGTTCAGGTCCGATCTAGAGCGGTTATTCACGTCGGGATCGTCAAGCGCTCAGAGTCTGGCTGCCCATAATTAACACGATGGTGTAAATACTTCCAAGCCCGAGCCGGTCGGGTTTTGACTGATTGCGCTCGGCTTGTTAAGTAGTTCCAAAGAAACGATCTGCCCAATAGAGCGACTTATGAAAGCGGAGACCAGTGCTGCTTCGTTCTCAGTCAAAACGCTGGCAACAATCATCCTGATTGTGGCTCTGCTCTATTGGGCGAAGGAAGTCTTCATCCCTTTTGCTCTTGCCGTACTCTTCAGCTTCGTTTTGGGTCCGATAGTAAGCCGCTTGCGCCGTTGGGGATTGGGACGAATCCTCGCAGTTTCAACAGCCACAGCCCTGACCTTCGCTTTCTTATTTTCACTGGGCTGGGTGGTCACAGTTCAACTGCTGCATCTCGCGCGTGAGTTTCCTACCTACAAGCGAAACATCCAGGCCAAAGTCCGATCGGTATATGGCCCCTTAGCCACCCGACTGGACAAAACCTCAGGTGCGATTCAGGACCTTGAGGGCCAATTCCTGGCGGCTCAACGCCGCCGACCGGCCCAGGTGGAAAGAGTTGAAGTTGTCGAGCCTGCTCCGACCCTTCCTCAGCTGGTGCGTCGCGCGGTAGGACCCTTGTTCCGCCCGTTGGGAACGGGGATCATGGTCACCGTTTTGGTGATTTGTATGTTGCTCAACCGGGAAGATTTGAGAAACCGCCTCATTCGCCTCTTTGGGCGAGATCGACTGCCAGCCGCGACCCAGGCTCTGGATGATATCTCACGTGGGGTGAGCCGCTTCTTGCTAATGCAATGCGTCATCAACGGCGGCTATGGGGTCTCATTTGGATTAGGCCTGTTTCTCATCGGCCTGCCTAACAGCGTACTCTGGGGAGTCGCTGCCGCGGCGCTCCGATTCATTCCCTTTATTGGATCTTGGATTGCTGGTCTGACCGCGATCATTTGTGCTCTGGCAGTCTTTACTGGCTGGTCGCAGACGCTGTTCGTGGCCGGCCTCTTCATCCTTCTGGAAATCGTTAGCAATTATCTTGTCGAACCCTGGCTCTACGGAACTCGCACCGGCTTGTCGCCTTTGGCTGTCCTGCTGGCAGCGATTTTCTGGGCCTGGCTGTGGGGGCCTGTCGGGCTGCTGTTGTCGACGCCGCTCACGGTATGCGTGGTTGTGATCAGTAAACACATTCCGCAACTGGCATTCTTCTCTGTTCTGCTTGGCGATGAACCCGTGATGGGGCCGCGAAGCCGCTTTTATCAGCGGTTGCTGGCTCTGGATAAAGAAGAAGCCAGCGAGCTTGTGGCGCAGCAGTTGGAAGAGAAACCGCTGATCGAAGTTTGTGACACAACATTCGTACCGGTTTTACGGCTGGCCTCGGCTGACCGGCTCCGAGGTGCCCTCCAAGGCAAGCGAGCCGCATGTCTCTTTGCCAATTTGCGGGACCAAATCGCGAGACTCCGCGACCCAAGGTCCAATGCGGTGGCGGACGCCCGCGAAACTGTTCCAGGAAGGGTCATTCATTGCGTGCCGGCGCAAGATGAGGCCGATGAGTTGGGAGCCTTCCTGTTTGTGAAGCTCCTTCAGAATCAGGGAATTCCTGCCAGACAGACGACCGTAAGCGATCTTGCCGCGATGGAGCACGACCACACGACAGGTCAGGCAATCGTCTGCGTCTCAGCCATATCGTTACCAGCAGTGGAGAACGCACGACGCTTGATTAAGCCCCTGCGCGCCTGCTACCCGGACTTGCCGATTCTGGCGTGCTTGTGGGATGCAGGGCCTCAGACTCAGGCAACGGATCTTGCCGAACTTGAGGTCGCTGGCGCAACGCAGGTTGTTACAACGCTGCGGGACGGTCTCGATGCAGTGACTGAATGGCCGGAGGGGCCCGTTCCCGGTCCCAGAATTGCAGAGGCTAGAATGGCCTCACGCTGATGTCTGCAAGGAGATTCAACCCTCCGATGCAGACTATCGCTCAACCTAGGAATTTCATTTGAAAGGTAGCCGACACAAGAGATGGAGACTGGTCAGGCACGAAATCGAGAGTCCGCTGCTACCGACTGGCTTATCGCCAGCGGCGAGATGGGCAGCCTCATCCGATCGAAAGATTGGTCGAAGACCCCGGTGGGGCCACCGGAAGGTTGGCCACAAAGCCTAAAGACCGCGTTAGGCATCATGCTCCACTCGCGCTACCAGATGTTCATTTGGTGGGGAGAGCAACTCACCTACTTCTATAACGATGCGTACATTCCCGTTTTGGGCAAACGCCATCCGTGGGCACTGGGACAGTCCCCGCGGAAGGTTTGGCCCGAGATTTGGGACACGATCGGACCACAAGCCGAGATTGTGGTTAACGAGGGCCGCGCAACCTGGAACGAGCAGCTTGAGCTCATCATGGAGCGCAACGGCTACACGGAGGAGACATTTTTCACATTTTCCTACAGTCCGATTCCAACCGACACAGGACGCGTTGCGGGTGTGTACTGCGCTTGCACCGAAGAAACTCACAGGGTGCTGGGTGAGCGACGCCTTGGCATACTGCGACACCTCGCCTCCGCGACAGCGGATTCAAAGTCTGTCGAAGACACGTGTGAAGTGGCCGCGCGAACTCTTGAGGAACACGGTCGCGACATTTCCTTCGCTCTGATCTACTTCATCAATCGCCATGGGTGCCAGGCACGACTTGTAGCCTCGTGCGGCCTCACGCCGGGCGGCGAACTCGCCCCCCATTGGGTCGAATTGTCCGAGGAAGCGAGACCGGTCCACTTCTGGCCCTTTATAGAGGCGCTCTCAGGCCACGCAGTAGTCGTCAGGGGCTTGGAAAGCCAAGGACTCCCCGGCGGGCCCTGGCCGGAAGCAACGAATACGGCCGTGGTTTTGCCACTTGCAAACTCCGGCCAGGAACAGCACCCGACAGGTTTCTTAGTCGTCGGCGCCAGCCCGCGCCGAGAGTTTGAGGATCAGTACCAGGGATTTTTCGAATTGGTCGCCGGCAGCATCGCTAGCGCGATCTCGCATGCCCGATCGTACGAAGAGGAACGCAGCCGCGCCGAAGCACTTGCCGAAATCGACCGAGCCAAGACAGCGTTTTTTTCCAACGTCAGCCACGAGTTCCGCACGCCTCTAACATTGATGCTCGGGCCGCTCGAGGAACTTCTTTCTGATGGGCAAGTCCGCCTCGTTCCCGAACACCGCGAACAATTAGAGCTGGTCCACCGCAACAGCCTGCGCTTGCAAAAGCTTGTAAACACCCTACTCGACTTCTCCAGGATCGAAGCCGGTCGGATTCAGGCGGTTTACGCACCTGTGGACCTGGCGGGTCTCACCATCGAGCTCGCGAGCACCTTTAGATCTGCTGTGGAGCGAGCCGGCATGTCTCTCTTGGTGGACTGCGAGACTCCAGAAGAGCCGGTTTTTGTAGACCGCGATATGTGGGAAAAAATCGTCCTCAATCTGCTCTCGAATGCCTTCAAATTCACGCTCGAAGGAGAAATTGAGGTGGCGCTGAGGCAAGTGGGGAGAACTGTGCAGTTGACTGTGCGCGACACGGGAACGGGTATCTCAGCGGAGCAGCTTCCACACATCTTTGAACGATTCCACCGGGTCGAGGGAACTCGCGCCCGGACGCATGAGGGAACAGGGATTGGACTTGCCTTGGTTCAAGAACTCGTAAAGCTCCATGGCGGAACGACAGCGGTGAGGAGCGTCTATGGCGTTGGAACAACATTGACGGTGACGATTCCGCTAGGTTGGGCCCATCTTCCGGCGGATCGGT
>Ga0180085_1000349_pt1 | contig 16361 bp, 11 predicted proteins | sample EasRiv730_16_10D_FD_123013 | JGI IMG/M metagenome (GOLD analysis project Ga0180085, IMG submission 123013) | Soil microbial communities from meander-bound floodplain in the East River, Colorado, USA - East River metaG ERMLT730_16_10D | ecosystem: Environmental > Terrestrial > Soil > Floodplain ... | reverse complement strand
TGTGCGAGGAGCCCCCGAATGCGAGGAGACGACCTTCAACAAGATGCCATGTTCAGCTACGTATCGCCCGAACGACGAGTACCGACTGATCATCCACTGCGGCCCATTCGCCGGATGGTGGACCACGTGTTGAAGAGCTTGTCGGGCCGCTTCGATACCCTGTACTCGCGCACCGGTCGGCCTTCGATTGCTCCCGAGAAACTCCTGCGAACGCTGTTGCTGCAGGTGCTCTACACGGTGCGCAGCGAGCGGCTGCTGTTGGAGCAGCTGGACTACAACCTGTTGTTCCGCTGGTTTGTGGGCTTGAACATGGACGATCCGGTGTGGGACGCGACGGTGTTTTCCAAGAACCGGGAGCGATTGCTGGAGGGCGCGGTCGCGCAGGCCTTTTTCGAGCAGGTTCTCAAGCTGGCCCGACAGAAGGATCTGCTCAGCGATGAGCACTTCACCGTGGATGGAACACTGATTGAAGCCTGGGCTGGACAGAAGAGCTTTCAGAAGAAAGACACTGCGGCAAGGCCCCCGTCCGACGATCCGGGCAATCCGGCGGTGGACTTCCACGGGGAGAAGCGCAGCAACCAGACCCACCAGTCCAAGACCGATCCCGAGTCCCGGCTTTACAAGAAGGGGCCGGGCAAGGAAGCCAAGCTGAGCTATCAGGGGCAGGTGTTGATGGAGAACCGCAACGGACTGGTTACCGGAACCCGTCTGACTCAGGCTACTGGGACGGCCGAGCGGGAAGCGGCCGTGGACATGGCCCAGCAGATTGCCGGGCTGGACGGCAGTCCTGTCACGGTCGGTGCCGACAAGGCTTATGACACCCAGGATTTTGTTCAGCACCTGCGGGACCTGAACATCACCCCGCATGTGGCCCAAAACACCCGCAACCGATCGAGTGCGATCGATGGCCGTACGACGCGGCATGCGGGCTACGCCCTTAGCCAACGCAAGCGCAAACGGGTGGAAGAGATCTTCGGCTGGATCAAGACCGTAGGGCTGATGCGCAAGACGCGACATCGCGGCCTGGCACGGGTGGGGTGGATGTTCACCTTCACTGCGGCGGCCTACAATTTGGTGCGAATTCGAAATCTCACGGCAGTCGTGTGTTAGGCCGAGCGAAAGTCCGGGTTCCGGGGCTTCTGGAACTCGAACAAGCCCACCCCGAGTGTGTGAAATCGAAATGAATCGATCCAAAACGTTCATCGAGGATTCAAGAAAACACCGACGAGAAAGATTCTTGCTGAAAATGTGAGTTTTTCAGCAACTTCCTAGGTGCCCGGAGAGGCTCACGACCCATTTGCGACTCTAATTTCCGGCTTTGACCCAGGCTCCCGGACGAGTGCAATGCCATCCTCAACCCTGGAGCGCCGACCCGAGCTGGATAGCGAAGCCCCAAGAATACTGGCCCAAGCTCCCTGTAGTGCCGGTCTAGAAAACGTTCATTTGGCGAAGTGATGTTGCCAGGCAATAACAAAAATCGCTGTGAGGGATGCGGAAATCTCTCGCAGGTTGGTGTTGCTCACCCCGCGTTGCCGGTTGACAAAACGAATCGGAAAGTGGCGGACATTCACGCCAGCCCGCAGCAACTGGGACAGAGATTCGCTGAGATAGATATAGCCTTTGTACTGTTGCTGCGAAACCGACAGTAGTCCGACGGCCTTGGGTGTATAGAAACGGAACCCGTTGGTATAGTCAGGCACAGACCATTCGATCAGCACGCGCGCCAGGGTATTGGCGAAGAAGCTGAAGATCCTCCGGCTGGTTGGCCAGCCGACGATGACGCCGTCTGGATAGCGCGCGCCGATCACCATGTCCCAATCTCCTCCAAGCAATTGCAGGCCCTCAGGAACGGCCTTGGGATCGTGTGAAAAATCGCAGTCCATTTCCACGAAGGCTTCAAAAGTTTCGCCAACCCCAAGGCCCCAGAGAAATCCATCGCGGACTGCGCCGCCGCGGCCATCTTTCTTTTGGCGTTCGATCAGGTGCACGCGTCGTTGCCATTCGGGTTGTTGTTCGATTTCTGAACGGACAAGGTCCGAGGTTCGGTCCGGGCTCGAGTCATCCACGACGCAGACGAAATAGTTTGGATCGAGACCCAGAATGGTCTCGATCATAGCTCGCACATTTTCACGTTCGTTGTAGGACGGGATGACGATGAGAGTTTTCATGCTCGACAAAGTCAGAGCTTGGAAAGTGAGTAAAGTGCTGATTCCAGTGTCTCGAATGCCTCCTGATCGAGTATGGGGTGGCAGCCGATCATGAAGCCGCGGCGCAAAATATCGTCGCAACAAGCGAGCGAAGCGGCGCTGCGCGTCTGGAATCGCTGGGCTGCCGGATGCTTCGCCAGGTTGCCGGCAATGATTTGACGGGTTTCAACGTTCTGGTTCTCGAGATGGGTCTTCAGGGTATTGAGGTTGACGGGCGCAAAGTCGCGCAGCCGAAAGGGAAGCGTCATCCAGGAGTGCGTTCGTTCTCGCCGCTGCACACCATTCTGGGTCGAGGGAAGCCGGTCAGCACCAATCAATTCAAGCCAGGGGGCATACCTCCCAATCCATTTTTGCACCCGTTGCGCGAGGCGCTGTCTGGCATCGAGCATGCCATCCAGCTTGCGGAGCTGCACAGATCCAATCGCTCCCTGAATTTCCGTTGGGCGGACGTTATATCCCGCGGTAACAAAGAGGAATCGCTCATCGAGATCGGGGTATTGGTCTTTCCATACTGCTCTGTCGGATCTGCCCCGGGTCCATCCGTGAGCTCTCAGGCTCTGCAGATCGTCGTAAAGTGCGCTGTCACTGGTGACAATCATTCCGCCCTCAACCGTGGTGAGGTGGTGCGAAAAGTAGAAGCTAAACGATCCCGCAACGCCGAAGTTTCCTGCGTGCCGGCCCGCGAAGTGGCCTCCCAGGGTTTCGCAACAGTCTTCAATCAATAACAGGTTGTTCTCGGTCAGGAATTTCTCATATTCCAACATGTTCGGAACTTGTCCCAAGACGTGAATCAGGAACATCCCCTTGACCTTTGGACCCAGAACCGAGCGGGCGCTCTCCAAATCAATGGCAAGCGTTCCGGGATCGGCGTCAACGAAGACAGGCGTAAGACCCAGCTGTACCAAGGGCCAAACCGTGGTGGGCCAGGCCAAGGCAGGAACAAGGATTTCGTCGCCCGGCTGCCAGGGAGCCGGCGAGCCGGTCCGTCGCAGCATTAGGTCTACCATGAGCAGGTTGGCAGAAGAACCCGAATTCACCATCACCGCGTGCTTGGCACCCACCCAGGCGGCAAAAGCCTTTTCAAAGCGCTGTACTTCCTTCCCCATGGTGAGGAACCCGGACTCTAAAACTGTCTTTGCTGCTGCTATCTCTTCTGCGGCGAGAGTATTTGCAGCCAAAGGATAGGCAGTCATACAGGCAGGCGGCACGGTTTGTGAACTCATGGACGAAGTCTCCTAAATACTATCAATAATGGACACAGATCGTCACCGGGCGAGTGTATCTTTAGTTCATCAGCGAGGGAGTGGGGCCGATGGAGGGAAAACTCTTTCCCAAACTTGTCCAGAAACTGGAATCGACTTGCTTGATGATCACCCCACCTATATGGACAAGAAGGTTTGTTCCGCCAAATTGATCAAGCACATAGCTTCTAGGGTAGTTTTTTTTCTTTTTGGATGTCCAAGTGCTTGATTTTACCCAGTTTATTCACTCTCTCATTCTGACTTTTAACAAAACTCAAGGCCACGGTGGCCAGGCAAATGCCACATCAGGTCCGCCAAGCATGAATTGCAAGGTAACAAACGGAGAAATGGGATAGTTCCCGCGTTGGCTTGGAACAGTATTGAGTTCGGCTTCGACCGTTTTGAACGGAATTGATATTGGACCCACGTTCACCCATCCCGGCAATGGTGTTTCCTCGGCGATCGGTGCTGCTGGCCTTTCGCCGTACTCAGCGTGGTAACCGTTCTAGCCTTGGCTCGTCCGGTTTTGGCAGAAGGACATCGATCCCGACTTCGCACGGAAGCAGTGATGCTCTGAGGCAGCTCCTGAAGCGGGAGTGGAGGTTTTCCCCATGATTGATCTTCCGAAACCTTCGGCTTCGATCCTTAGGTTTCTGTGTGCTTTGGCGCTCGGTCTCGGTGTTCTCTTCTCGACCACCTCGCATCGCGTCCAAGGCCGACAGGGGCGCAATGAAACAGTCCTACAGGTGAATCAAGTCCAGGGAAAGGAGCCGGTCCAGGCCTTTGTCGAAGATGAGTTCATCGTGGTTCTGAAAAGGGAGATCCGGGGCGGGGTTCGCGCAACTCAACGAGGTTCCAATCGACCCGAGGTTAATGTCGCTACCCTGCAGCAACTCATCGACCGCCACGGTGTGGGTCGATTCAGACGGCAGTTTGTCAGTGCCAGGCCGCGTCCCCAGGGATCTGCCTTGCCGGACTTAACCGGGCATTTCAAGGTGCGGATTCCCAAGGGGGTCAGTATTGACACCGCCATGGCGGATTTTGCCAATGACCCCAATGTTGAGCGCGTGGAAAAGATCGGCATTCATACCGTCTTTATCGCGCCGAACGACACCTTCTATCCCGACCAGTGGCATCACTTCGGACCGAGCGGTATCGACTCGAATCTGGCTTGGGAAAGGCGGTCGGGCGATCCAAACGTCGTCGTGGCAGTGTTGGACACGGGTGTTCATTTCAACCATCCCGACCTCAGGGCCAACGTCTGGGTAAATCCAGGTGAGATCGCCAACAACGGGATCGACGATGATCACAATGGTTTCATCGATGATACGACCGGCTACGACTTCGTTGAATCTGCCACAGGAGCTTCTCTGTTCACTTGCTGTGACACGGACTGCGGGACCATTGACAATGATCCCAGCGATAACAATGGGCACGGCACACATGTTGCAGGCATCGTTGCTGCCGTCACCAACAACGGCATCGGTGTCGCGGGAATTGCGGGCGGTTTCGGCAACGGTACGCCGCAATCGACCGGCAACGGCGTCCGCATCATGCCGCTGCGCGTCGGCTGGAACGGCGCGCTGCTCGGGCTTCTCTGCGGAAATGGCTTGATCCGAATGGACTACGCTGCGGAAGCGTTGCATTACGTCGCGGCGCAAAAAGCGGCCGGCGTGAATGTCGCGGCAGTGAACTGTTCGTGGGGATCATCGGACAGTGGAGGATTTGGTGCCGCTGTGGATGAGGTTCTTGCCAGTGACGTCCTGATCGTCCATGCAGCCGGCAACTCGGGTGACAGCACAGCCGATTTCCTCGGATCGAAGGCCGGCGTCATGAGCGTGGCCGCTACCGATCAGAACGGAGCCGGCGCCGATTTCACCAATTTTGGCGACTACGTGGAAATCAGTGCTCCAGGTGTAGACATTCTAAGCCTCTGGTTAGGGCCGGACGCGAACAGTGCCTACTACGCAACTGCCAGTGGCACTTCCATGGCGGCGCCACACGTCAGCGCAGTTGCGGGGTTGTTGGAATCCCTCAATCCAGGACTCACGGCCTCCCAAAAGTTTAGTTTGATGGTCGCTAACACCGAGCCTTACGTGAACGATGGTCGCAATCTTGGATCCGGCATACTCAATGCCAACCTCGCTCTAGCCGCCGCCGGCCCGGCCACGCCTGATTTCCTTGTGTCGGCTTCACCGGGAAACCGCCTTGTTGCGGTGGGGGGTGGCGCGAGTTATGACATCACGGTGACGGCGCTAAGCGGATTCAGCGGAACCGTGGACTTGAGCGCGAGCGGGCTGCCCTTCGGCGCCGCAGCCAGTTTCAGTCCCGGCTCCATAGTGTCTTCAGGCACCAGCACCATGACGGTCACGACCAGTCCCGGAACCCCGGTGGGGAGTTATCCCCTCACGATTACGGCCACGAGCGGCAGTTTGACTCATACAGCCACAGTCACCTTGCAGGTGTATGTACCGGGAGCCGCATTGTTTGTGGCGAACGATGCGACGACAAAGGGGACATGGAAGGGGGTGTATGGCGCTCAAGGATATGCGATTGCCAACGATGCAACCAGTTACCCGGCCTACGCTCAGGTGACCTTCACGGGGCAGAGCAGCTTCACGTGGGCCAACCCAACGACCGATGTCCGAGCACTGCAGAAAGCGTTTGGTAGTGAGCGGATCGCCTCCACCTGGTACGCAGCAGACAGTTTCGAAATCAACATCAACGTAACGGATGGCAACTGGCATCGGGTAGCACTTTATGGCCTGGACTGGGATACAGCCGACGGAAGAATTCAGAGTGTCGACGTTCTAGATGCCGTCAGTGGCGGCCTGCTGGATCACCGGACTCTCGCGACGTTCAACAACGGGCAGTATCTGGTCTGGAACCTGAGTGGAAGAGTCAAGATCCGCATCACCCGGGCAGGAACCGTTAATGTGGTTGCCAGCGGGATCTTTTTTGATTCGCCTGCGGCCCCTGATTTTTCGATCTCAGTGACGCCTGGTTCTCGCGAGGTCCTGCGCGGGGCCAGCGCCGATTACAGTCTGAGCGTGACCCCTTCAGCCGGCTTTGGAGCAGTGGTCAACCTTAGCGCCACGGGGCTGCCCGCAGGCACGGCTGCCAGCTTCAATCCTTCCTCAGTTTCTGGTGGGGGACCATCGACCATGACCCTCACCACCGGCGGGGGAACGCCCGGTGGAAGTTTCCCAATCACAATCACAGGCACGAGCGGGGGCTTGAGCCATTCGACCACGGCGACATTGGTCGTGACTGTTTCGGTTCCTCCAGCCGCCGTTTTTGTCGCAAATGACGCGACAACAAAAGGGACCTGGAAGGGCGTATATGGCGGTCAAGGATACGCGATTGCGAACGACGCGACGAACTATCCGGTTTACGCTCAGGTAACATTCACCGGGCAGAGCAATTTCACCTGGGTCAACTCAACGACCGATACCCGAGCTCTGCAGAAAGCGGCTGCCAGTGACCGGATTGCCTCCACGTGGTACGCCGCTGACAGTTTCGAGATCAATATCAACCTGACGGATGGTAATTGGCATCGAGTGGCGCTATATGGCTTGGACTGGGACACGGGCAACGCGAGGGCTCAGACAGTCGACGTTCTAGATGCCGTCAGTGGCAACCTGCTGGATCACCGGACTCTCGCGACGTTCAGCAATGGGCAGTATCTGGTCTGGAACCTGAGTGGACGGGTCAAGATCCGCATCATCCGAACAGGGGCCTATAACGGGGTTGCCAGCGGGATCTTTTTTGACCTCCCAGCCTTGCCAGATTTCAGTCTCGCAGCCACACCAACGACAGCGACGACCGCGGCTGGAGGCAATGCCAGCTACAGCGTGACACTAAGTTCCTTCCTTGGTTTTAGCGGTGCGGTGAGCTTCTTAGCCAGTGGGCTACCTACAGGAGCGACCGCCAACTTCAGTCCGGTTTCGGTTGTTGGCTCTGGATCGTCAACTCTGACGGTGGCGACAAGTCCTGCCACCCCCGGTGGGAGTTATCCCATCACGATCACAGGCAGCAGCGGCGGCTTGAGTCATTCAACGACGGCTACCCTTGTTGTAACTGTTTCAGCACCTGCAGGGGCCATTTTTGTCGCAAATGATGCAACGACGAAGGGGACCTGGAAGGGAGTGTATGGGGCCGATGGATATGCGATCGCCGATCACGCTACAAGCTATCCGGCTTATGCTCAGGTGACATTCGCCGGGCAGAGCAACTACACCTGGTCTGGTTCAACGACAGATGTCCGAGCTTTGCAGAAACCTGCTGCGAGTGATCGGATTGCCTCCACTTGGTACACACCCAATAGCTTCGAGATCGACATCAACCTCACCGATGGCAACTGGAGTCAGATCAGCCTTTATTGTCTGGACTGGGACAACGCAGGGAGAGAGCAACGGGTCGACATTCTCGATGCAGTGTCGGGAAGTGTTCTAAACACTCGAAGCGTTACCGCTTTTAACAACGGCCAGTATTTGATTTGGAACCTGCGCGGACATGTGAAGGTTCGCGTGACGAAGACTGCTGGATTCAATGGCGTTGCGAGCGGACTCTTCTTTGATACGGCACAACCGAACTTCTCAGTCGGTGTGTCGCCTACCACACTCAGCACCACTGCTGGGACAAACGTCAACTACACGGTACAAGTAAATGCTTCGGGTGGTTTCACCGGATCGGTTGATCTAACTGCCAGCGGCCTGCCTGCGGGAGCAACAGCGAACTTTAGCCCAGCTTCAGTTGTCGGGGCTGGGACTTCAACTTTGACAGTCTTGACAAGCCCGTTGACTCCGGGAGGAACCTATCCAATCACGGTAACTGGGACGAGTGTTGGCCTGACTCGTTCGGAGACGATGACCCTGGTCGTCACGGTTTCGGTCCCGGCGGGGGCCGTTTTCTTACAAACGAATGCCCTGACTAAAGGTTCCTGGAAAGGTGTGTTCGGTTCGGAAGGCTATGCCATTGCGAACAACGCTACCAACTATCCAGCATATGCCCAAGTGACCTTTGGCGGAAACGGAAATTACACCTGGGTTGGCTCAACAGCGGACGTGAGAGCGCTGCAGAAAGCAGTGGGTTCAGATAGGATTGCTTCGACCTGGTACTCCATCGCATCCACTATTACCATTGATATAGACCTGAAAGATGGGAATTGGCACCAGATCGCCGTCTATAATCTAGACTGGGACAATCAAGGAAGAGTTCAAACCGTTGAAGTGCTTGAAGAAAGTACAGGGAGCACACTCGACAGCCGCACCGTCTCAGCCTTCAACAACGGGTTGTACGTAGTCTGGAATCTCCGGGGTAAGGTTAAGATTCGTGTGACAAAGACCAGTGGCTATAACTCGGTCGTGAGTGGGTTGTTCTTCCAGTGAGTGGATCGCAGCGACTCGGTTTCTGGCTGGCATCGTTGCTTGAACATCGTTCTCTTGCGGCTTGAGCGAAAACACTATATTTCGTTCAGGATATTCCGATAGACCTGTTCATACTCTCTTACGGTCTTGCTCCAGTGCCAACTCTGTGCGGCATATCGGGCCACGCGGTTACGGAAGCGTTGGTCGCGGTTCTTCAGCAGAATGTTGCTTAATTCCCGATCGAGAGAGTGGTCATCGAGTATAATGAAGTTCTCCTCTCCTTCTCCCCAAGCGGCCCAAGTCTCGCGAAAGATTGCGCACGGCAACCCACATGCCATGGCTTCCTGAACTACCAGAGGGAAACCTTCTCCTGCGCTAGGCAGCAGAAGCAAGTCAGCACATTGATACCAGCAAATGAGTTCTTGCTGGTGGAGCTTACCCAGGACCTTCACATTTCCAAGTTTCCAGGTTGATGGATCTTCAGGCCCTCGACCTGCGAACACCCATTGAACGCCTTCAAACCTTTCCGCCAGCTTTCGGATATAAGGCAAGCCCTTTTTCTCGACAAAACGTCCAACAAAGAGTACGAGGCCAGTCCCGGGGTGTACCCCGAGGCTGGTGCGGAGTTTCTGGGCAGGCTCCAACGTCTGATGGAATAGATCGGAATCTGTCCCATTTGCGATGAGGAAGGTCCTCGACGGGCAGGTTTGGCTCTGGAAGAAGTCGCGAACCACTCTGCTCACGAATACGACTGCGTCTGCTGTTTTTAAGACTCTACAGGTCAGCCTCGCGTTTCCGATATGGATCAAGACTTGAAGCCACCGCTTTTTGGTTGGGATGCTTCCGACGTGCTGCGTCAAAACAATCCTCTTCTTCATAAGATGAGCCAAACTTATGCAGACTTGGCTGCTCATGTAGATACCTTCATGAACGTGCACGATATCGGCTTCTCTAATGGAAGCGAGCAATCTCCGGTAGCCACGCAAACCCCAGAAAGGATACGGCACCCCACACAACCTTTCGACCACGTTTACACCGCTCATCGGTACGCACTTGATATCCTCCGGCAGTCCCTCCTTCGTGTCTGTTGCTACCCACTCTACCTGATGGCCGAACTTCACTAGTTCGGAGCTGAGACGGTGGGCAACCAGCTCAATACCGCCTCCGTGGGAAGAGTAGTAGTGAGTCACCATCAGAATTTTCATGACTCATTCTTGTTGGGCAACTCAGGAGTTTGCTTTAGATTGATTTCGAACAGTACTTCGACACTGTTCGTGAACAAATAGCTCAACGGGGGCTTGCGGACAGGAACGTCCTGAAATAGGCTCAGACTCTCTACTCTCTTGGAGGAAAGAAGATGCTCCCATTGCGGCAGGGAGAGATAGTCTCCAGTGACTCTAATGCCAAATCTATAGTTGCCGAGGAGATCCAAAACGTAGAGCTGGTACTTCTGTTTCATGTTTCTGTATAGGTGATCCTTGACGAGAACCTTTCTCCGAGTGACTCGAAAGACCTCAGCGATCAATTCCTTCTGGTTCTTTGTGTGGTGAAGAACATCACAAATCATCGATACGTCAAAGGCGCCGTCAACAAAGGGAAGGGATTTCCCATCGAACAAGACCATGGGTATCGAGCGCTGGGTGCTATGGCGTAGAAATGTTTCAATTCCGACCCCTTGCGTTGCGGGCCGATATCTTTGAAAGAAGCTGGAAAGCCTGCCATCGCCCGCTCCAACATCAAGCAGGGTACACTCTCCGCTTTCAGGCAGCAGGGTAGAGAGATACTTCACGAGAGTGAGTTTGTAGTTGGAATACCTCGCGGTTTTGGCGAAATGGCTGATGATCTCCTGCTCCTTGGGAAGCCAGCCGGGGAGGGGCCGGAGTTCGGTACGTTCAGTCATGATTCCGGGGAAGTATCCCTCCTTGTTGTGACGCTGGGTATTTGGCACTGTCTGTGACTGTCCTACCCGATAGGCTGTCCGTTCCTCTTATCGCGCCTCTTTCTGAGCAAGAAAGGCAAAATTCGAGCAGAAGAGGGTATTCGGGATCAGCCTATCCAAGGGTTCGGCCAAGAGGTTCAGCAATCCATAGACAGGAGCTGCCCACGTGCCAAAGACCCCGTAAATCAAGAAGCAAAGTACCTGAAACAGCGTCAGAATCGTTCCACCCTGGCTCCGCAGCTCTATCATGGAAAGCTGCGAGGCACGGCACAGCTGAACCGTACCCTCTTGAGTGAATCTCCAATTATCAGCAGGGTGAGGGTGGTAGAACCAAACGTGTGGCACCGAAACGATGGCGAACCCGCCTGGCTTCAGAAGCCGCGAGATCTCCCCCATGGCCATCCATGGATTGGTGCAATGCTCCAGAACTTGGGTACAAAGTATGATGTCGAACCGATCATTCTCGAGTCCCGTGTCCTCAACAGTCCCAACGTAGTCAGGATTCGACCCCACGGTCAGGTCGAGTCTTCTCAAATCAAAACCCGTCCGTAGGAGCGATCCGGCATAAGGGCTCTTGTCGGCTCCAACATCCAGCGCCAGAGGTGTTGTACTCATGTCGGGAAGAAGATCAACTAATGACTGGATGTCTCTTCCCAGAGCCCGTAGGACCAAGTAGTCGTACTGAAATACAGAAGGTGCAAGCCGGTCGCTAGCAGAATGTCGAGATCGCTTGGCTCCCCTAGACTGCGAATACTGGTCAACTAGGGATCGATGGTTGATTAGCACTATGCGTCTCCGTGGCTCATTGCCAAGGTTATTATTCAAAGATCACTTTCGAGGGAGTCCAAGGATGCTCAGAAAGAAGCTGGAGAAAACTACTTGTACACCGAGGGTGATCAAGGTTACTGCTGGAATGACTTTTCGCAAGCTCTCAGGGTAGGAAATCGATCCGAAACTGGCAGCCTGCCAGTAAAGAAACGCCCCAACAAGCTGGGCACCACCAAATACAAGTAGCAGCAGCCCCAGAACCAGGCCCCGTTCCAAAGTCAGAAACGATGAAAGACGCTGTACCACTGCTTGCTGAGGCAGCAAGCCCTCGGTAGTAGCAAACATGCGTGTGAAAAGCCCGAATAAGCAGACCTGCAGCCCAAGGATCACAGCCATCGAACAGACCAGCAGTGTATTCGTATCAAACCCAAAAACACCAACCTTGAGTGGGCCCGCGACCAGCCGGAGTCCAAATCCACAGCCCAGCAGCATTAACGCGAGACCGGGGACAAGAAAGAGCCACGTGGGTGAGAACAGCAGCATAAACCGGAGGTGTCTCCAGCCGTCTCGCCAGCTGCGCAGGTGCGGTGGACGAGAACGCCCGTCCTTATACAACGTGATCGGAACCTCACCAATGCGAAGGGACTTCAAAGTTGCCTTGATCACCATCTCGGAAGCAAACTCCATCCCCGTAGTTCTAAGATCCATTTCGAGGTAGGCCTGCTTATGGAACGCACGGAGCCCGCAATGGAAATCGCGGACCGGACACTTGAAGAAAACCCGGCCAATCCAGGACAAAACAGGATTCCCCAACCAGCGGTGTTTCCAGGGCATTGCACCAACCATGATCTTTCCGCCGCCCGATGGCATTCGGCAGCCCATCACCAAATCGAAGCCTTGCGCGAGCTTCGCGACAAAGGTTTCGATGTTGGCGAAGTCGTAGCTGTCATCGGCGTCGCCCATCACAATCCAGGTTCCTCGAGCCCCTTCGATGCCTGCCCTCAACGCATTTCCGTAACCTTTCTCTCGGACCCTTACCACACGAGCACCCAGGCGCTCTGCGATTTCAACAGAACCATCGGTGCTTCCGTTGTCGGCGATGAGTACCTCGCCCTGAACATTGAGTCGCTGCAGACTCGACTGCGCTTTTTGGATGCACCGGCCTAGGGTTTCCTCTTCATTCAAACAGGGCATCAGAATTGTGATCGCAAGCTGCTCGCGTCTGGAGTCCAGCTCAGCACCGAGGTCGGAGATGGATACCGTGTGGTTCATTGACAAGTCCTTGAGTCCCGTTCTTGGCACTCTCACTCCCGTGGATCCCATCGCCGCGAGCGTCATCGTCAGCTCACTTCAGGAATTGGCTCATCGGGAAGTTCATGATAGTCATCGGAAGACACAAGAAAACAATTAGCGAGGTGATCGATCACCGCACGATCTAGACGAACCTGTGGCTCATTCTTTGGGATGAACCACCGGCAGTCCAAACTGCACGAGCGTTTCTCCACCGACTTCTTCCACGCCGCCGAGTTTCTTCAATATTTCGAGATGATGCGGCGTCGTTCGGCTGGAAAAAAGCAACTTCGGCGTTGTTCGGAGAAACGGATCATTTCTCATAAGGTCCGCCGCCGGCCAGATCATCTTGGCGTCCACCAGGACAAATGACGCCGGCAGTGACATTATGTACTGAAACGATGCATAGTGTGGACGAACGAAACGCTCGGCCTGAAAGGATCTAATGGGGAGCTGGACAAGAAGAGCGATCACTAACGAACTCCCTAGAATGATGCTTGATCTCCTTGTGCCAGCCTGCATTCTCAGCTCTTGCCAACCCACCAGGGAGAGGAGGACCAAGTTGCCCAGGATCGAATAGGCATAGCGATAGCCCCATCCATTCACCTGTGACGTCCTGAAGAAACTGTAAAACAGGAACGTAATCAGAGAGCTCCACAGTAGATCTCGTTCGAAAGGAGTTCTTGTTTTTCTAGTTGTGGCTGCCATCAGCACTAAAAACACCAGTGCATAGGATTGCCAGGAGACCATCAAGGAAAGGTTCATAGTCTGAAAAAGAGCCTGCGTCCAACCGGGCACGACAAACATGCTGGAGACGGAGGGTTCTCCACCGGCAGAGGCGACGCCATTGCTCACATAAACCATCCATGCAAGCCAAAGGCCGGACCCGAGGGCATAAACAGAGGCAAAGTAAAAGGCCTTTGGCCACTGCTTCCCAAGTGCGATGCGGATCAAGAAGGGGAGAACGAAAAGGCCATGGACAACCGGATTGTGAAGTCCCATAGCCAGAACTCCGATCCACGGGGTAGCGAGACAACTCCACCGGTCATTGCGTGTGTAAAGCCATAGCCAGACAAGATTCAGATACAAGTGTGCAGGCATCGAGAATGCTGTCATCGACATGAGCAAGAACTGGGAGGAGGTGGCCAATAACAGGCAGGCAATCAGCGGGAAGGATTCCTCTCGTGGCCATAACTTCCTGACGATTCCAGCAAGTGCGAGGATACTGAGCCCTGCCAGAGCAGAGTTCGTCAGCGATCTGATTCCAAGTCTTGAGAAGATTGCCCGAATGGCCGCGTAGATGGGCAGGTAGGGAGAGATCCATGTGTTCCTCTCTGCGTTGAACATCGCGAAGGTTGGCGTGAGTGGAATCGCAAGATCCCGCCATGCAGGGTCGATTCGAGCATAGATGTTCCCTGAAGCAAATATCTCAGCCTGGTAGTCTGACATGAACTCGTCGACGCAGACGGAATATCCGTGGAATACACAGTAAGTGCCGACTCCAGTGATCAGGCAAACCAGAATGGCTAAACCTAGGATCGCATTCTTTCCCATCGGTAAACGCAAGTTCCAGCGAGGCCATGGGAGAGCCGTCTTCGGGCGGCGCAAGAAGAAATAGTCAATGACCGACAGGGCAATGAACAGCCAGAAGAACATGGCTTCATGTTCATGGTATAGAAAGCTGAACGTGTTGTATTGATATAGATCTCTTCGGTCCACTCCAGTCAGACCAATTTGTCTAACGATGAGCAACCCGATGACAGAGATTGCACTGATCAAGAGAAGCGGTCGTCTAACCTGGGCGCTAAATGTTCGCATGTTGAGTGGCGCATTCGATTCTGACGCTCATTGATCTCGGCAGGATAAGACGGAATGTTGAGTAATAAAATCTCTAAGATGCCCTTGTTCTTCTTTGCTCTGGCCATTCAAAAGAAAGCGTCCGAACAAATGAAGTATGGGTAGCGCAAGGGATCGAACTGTGAATCAACAATATCGAATGCAGGCAGGTTGTGTTGAATGGAAAACCAACGGGCGGTCGGGAGTGATGTCTGCAACCCACCTTCGCGGGTGATGCATCGACAGTCGTGCCGATGCTCAACGCAGATGAGCGTTCGGTGGTAGATCCTGGAACCATGAACCGGCTGCCGCTGTGCGGACCAGCGAGGAGTGAATCGACTGGCTGAGTCCGTTTTGCAGGGGGTATCCAAAGGCGGAGGGCCCTTCGTGAGCGCGGGGCCACAGTGCTTAGGGCTACCCTGACGACCGTCTGAAGTTTTCGTTGGATAGGTCGATGAATTGACTGTCCCTGCATTTGAATTGTCGTGGAACTCTGCAATTTTGGGTCTAGGCCCACCTGAGCCTCTGCCAGCACGGATTCCGTCGAACGCATCCACGACAGGTCGAGTTCTTCACTCTGATTGGATTACCTCATGCTGGTCGCGTTGTTGGTTTCGGGATTGAGAAATATGGATATCTTAGCGTTTGACCAATGGGATGCAAAGCTTCTCAGACCAGGAGCCACTTGCCGTCAAGAAGACTGCCGGCCACGTGAATGAACTCTAACCTACCTGCTCGCGATGCCATTGATTCGAAGTTGACCCGGAAAGTTGCCATCAATCTCTTCCTCCTGCTGGTTTCCGTCTATGTGTTGACCTCTTCCGGAAACACCGTTGATGTCACCGACGATTCGATTGTTCGTCAGGCTGTCACGGAGAATCTCGTGGCCCATGGATCTTTCGCTGTGCCCGAGGAGATGGGCAGGCACTGGGGGCTTCGCGGCGTCGACGAGCGATACTATACGAATCATGGCCTGGGGCAGTCCTTGCTGGCTGTGCCGTTCTTCGTCGCGGGCTCTTTTTTTGGCAACGCGAGGTTCGCGGTATCACTGCTGGGACCTCTGGTGTCGGCCGGTGCCTGTGTGGTGTTGTTCCTGTTGGCATTGCGTCTTGGATTTCAGATCGCTTTGGCCTCATGCATTACACTGATGGCGGGATTGTGTACCCAGATCTGGGCCGAATCCAAGAGCCCTTTTGACCATCACATCGAGACTTTGTTCGTCCTAGTGTGTGTTTGGCAGCTGGTCTCATTCCGGCATGACGAACGTCGCTGGAGACTCGTGCTGGCAGGGGCTGCTCTGGGATTTGCAGCGCTGACGCGTGTGACCACGGTGCTTTGGTTGCCCCCGCTATGCTTGTTCGGCTACCTTTCTGGAAAGTCGGTGCCTGTGAGTGAGCGCCTGAAGCGACTTTTGCACGAAGGCGTTCTGTTCACCGCTGGTCTGGCGCCCTGGATTGCACTTCTCTTCTGGTACAACCATTTTCGCTTCGGTTCGATTTGGGAGGCAGGGTACTCACTATGGGCAGCCCAACGGAACATCGAAAATTTCAGCAACCCGCTGTTGCTTGGGTTGGTTGGAGAATTGGTGAGCCCGGGGAAGGGGGTGCTGGTCTATTGTCCGATCTTGCTGCTGGCGCTCCTGGGGTGTAGAACGTTTCTGCGTTCGCGGAGAAGCCTGGGTTATTGTTTGATTCTGGCAAGTGTCGGGTAT
>Ga0180085_1000348_pt1 | contig 16380 bp, 16 predicted proteins | sample EasRiv730_16_10D_FD_123013 | JGI IMG/M metagenome (GOLD analysis project Ga0180085, IMG submission 123013) | Soil microbial communities from meander-bound floodplain in the East River, Colorado, USA - East River metaG ERMLT730_16_10D | ecosystem: Environmental > Terrestrial > Soil > Floodplain ... | reverse complement strand
TCCGGCTCGAGGTCGTGAAAGTCGCGTAGCACCGTCCGTCGCAGCAGGTCGGTGTGCAGCGCGGCCACGCCGTTGACGGCGTGCGAGCCGACCACGGCCAGGTGGGCCATGCGCACGCGGCGCTGGCCGTCCTCGCCGATCAGCGACATGCGCGCCACGCGCGCCTCGTCACCGGGGAACGCCGCGCGCACGCCATCGAGGAACCGGCGGTTGATCTCGTAGATGATCTCGAGGTGCCGCGGCAGCGCCGCGGCGAACAGCGGAAGGGGCCAGGTCTCGAGCGCCTCGGGCAGCAGCGTGTGGTTCGTGTAGGCCAGGCTGCGACGCGTGATCTCCCACGCCGCGTCCCAATCGAGGCCGTGCACGTCGACGAGCAGGCGCATCAGCTCGGCCACCGCGATCGCGGGGTGCGTGTCGTTGAGCTGCACGGCGGTCGAGGCGTGGAACGACTCGATCGGGTTGCCCCCCAGGGCGTTGAGGCGCAGCAGGTCCTGCAGCGAGCACGACACGAAGAAATACTGCTGCTCGAGCCGCAGCTGCTTTCCGGCCGCGGACTCGTCGTTGGGATACAGCACCTTGGTCAGGTTCTCCGAGCGGACCTTCTCGTCCACCGCGTCCCAGTAGTCGCCCTGGTTGAACGCTTGGAAGTCGAACGACTCGCAGGCCTCGGCTCGCCACAGGCGCAGCAGGTTCGCCGTCGGCACGCGGTAGCCCAGCACCGGCGTGTCGAAGGCCACGCCGCGAACGAGCCGGTCGGGGACCCAGCGCACGCGGTACCGCCCGCGCTCGTCGGTCCAAGGCTCCGTGCGGCCGCCCAGCCCCACGTCGTAGCCGATCTGGGGCCGCGCGATCTCCCACGGGTTGCCGCGGCGCAGCCATTTGTCGGTGATCTCGACCTGCCGGCCATCCTTGATCTCCTGGTCGAAGATGCCGAACTCGTAGCGAATGCCGTAGCCCACCGCGGGCACCTCGAGCGTGGCCAGCGACTCGAGGTAGCAGGCCGCGAGCCGTCCCAGGCCGCCATTGCCCAGGCCCGGCTCCTCCTCCTCGGCCATCAGCTCGTCGACGTCGAGCCCCAGCTCGCGACAGGCCTGCCGCGTCGCGTCGACGACGCCGAGATTGACCAGGTTGTTGCCCAGGTGCGGCCCCATCAGGAACTCGGCCGAGAGGTAGGCCACCACGCGCACGTCGCTGCGCAGCAGCGTGTCGAGCGTGGCGCTCCAGTGGCGGAACAAGCGGTCGCGCACCGCGTACGCGAGCGCTTGGTACCACTCGCCGCGCGTCGCGACCTCGGGAATCCGGGCCAGCTTGAATTCCAGATTGTCGGCGATCGAGCGGGCGATCGATGCGGGATCGGACGCCGTGCGGTAGTCGTCGCGGGACAGGGAGCGGCGCTTCGCGGGTCGAGCGGGCTTCACGGGCCACCTCCCGCGAGCACGGTACCGGATCGCGGCACCCTGAACAAGCCGAGCACTGCGCCGCCCGGGAGCGCCGCATTCGATCAGGATGATGGGCCGCGTCGCCGCAAGGCGCCGAGATCGAACGGCTTCCGTCCCACCGACGCGCTCTACCCCCTGCGCCACCCCGAGTACGTCTACGACCCTCTGTATCGCAGATTCCGTCCCGCCGGGTCCTCCGAACCGTGGCTCTCGACCTACGTGTACCTGGGCGTCAGCGGCTGGTTCCCTGCGCAGGGTTACGACCAGGACAACCCATGCGTCACGCGTGACCTTCAGTAGTGAAAGAGAGCAGATAGCGAGAACACCGGCCCGAGCTGAGGCGGACGGAACCCCGTCGCGTTCGAGCCGATCGACCTCGATCCCGAGGGTGAGCGGGCCGGAACGCTCGACCAGGCACCTGGACGTACGAGGTCCGATTCGGCGAGACGCGCTCCGTCGATCCGCCGCTCGAGCCGCGTGTCGTATTATCCAGATGTTCCAGAGGAGCCGGCCGAGTTGACTGGGGGTCCCTGCGCGCGTCGCTTTGGCGGGTCACTAGCCCTTCACCGTGTGACTCTTCCATTCACTGCACCTCGCCGGTTTCAACCCGGTGCTCGGAGAGACGATCATGGCAGTCGGCTGGTCGAAGGACGGGGCCGTTCAGGAAGAGATCGATAGCAGGGTCGAGGAGGCGCTCGAGCGCGAGCGTCGGCGCACGCCCACGGGCGAGAGCCTGGCGTTGTGCGAGGCCTGCGGGCAACCTATCCCGCAGGCCCGCCGTGAGGCGATTGCCGGCGTCCGGCTGTGCGTCGCCTGCCAGAGAGCGCGCGAGGAAGTCTAGCCGACCAACATCGGGCCGCGAACGCGTCGTCGCCGGCTCCTTGCGCGGTCGGCTGGCACCCAGCGGAAGGCGCCCGTGCACGGAGTGGGCGCGTTCGAGACACCGGATCGCATCGTTCGTGTCGCCGCGGGCAGGGTCCATGGACCTTGACACGAGTTCGACGATCGCAGCGTTCACGCCAACGTCGCCGTTCCCGCCAGGGACCGCAAGCGACTCGAGCGCCTCTGCCGTTACGCAGCGCGCCCGCCCGTGGCGTATCGCCCACTCCAGGACGCTACATCGAGGGTGCCATCAGGCCCAAAACGCAGAAAGGTCGGCTTGTTCGGCTTCCAAACTGTCGGTTCACACGAGACGTTGCAGCGCGTCCATCGCGGTCACCTGCCCGCGCAGATGTGTGGCGCCTTGGTTTTCGTGGACAAGGGCTCCCCGCTCGATGCACGTGTACATCTCCTCGAACAGGCGTGCGGCGTCAGCGGAGAATCCGAACGACTTGAACGTCGGCACGACTGCGCTGAGCGGGGCGTGCTGCACTGTGACACTCCGTTTGAGAATCTTCCCCAGCGCCGCCGCGATGTCGTTGGGGCTGTAGTCCTCAGGACCGGACAGTTCCAGCACTGTCCCGCCCCGACCGCCCGCGATGAGCTGGTCCGCGCCGATGCGCCCGACGTCGTGCGTCGAGATCATCGGAATCTTGCGATCCGGCGTGATAAAGGAGGGAAGCACGCCTTGAGCCTTGGCCGCGCCCAGCACCGGCGTCCAGTTGTCGAGAAAGGACGGGGGGCGGAGGATCGTGAGGCTCCTCGCGACCGCACCGAGCTGCTGCTCTGCGTAGCGGACGATGCGAATCGGGCCTGTTCCCTCGGGCAAATGTGCCCCGATGGAGGAGAGGAACACGACATGGCCGAGCCCGCTCGTCTTGACGGCCTTGGCCAGTGCCTCGGAAATCTGCTTGCGGTCGTCGAGACAAGATGCCGCCGTATAGTTCGGCGGCACCAACAAATAGGCGCCGCTGGCGCCATCGAACGCCTTGATCAATGCCTGCGCATCATCCAACGAGGCCAGGGCCACCTCAGCCCCCTTGGTCTTCCAGGCCGCCCCCTTGTCCGCTGTCCGCACAAGGACGCGCACCTTCTGGTTCCGATCGAGCAGCGTCTGCGCGACGACCGACCCGGTGTTTCCGGTGACACCTGCCACAACAAACATCGTGTATCTCCTTTCGACGTTCCCTTGGCGAGTCGCTGCGCGATCACGCTACGGATGCCAACGGCCAGCAAAAGATACCAGACGCCCCGAGACGCTGGGGACAGACGCGATCGCGTCGCTTCACGTTCGCCAGTCGAACGTCAGCCACATGCGGCGCTCTTCGAGACGGTAGTAGGAGGCATCGTCCGGCTCGCTCTCGACACCGTGCAGCGCGCCGACGCTCGCGAGCGGACGCGCGTCATACGCGCGTTCGCCATCCACGGCGAGTGCTCGAAGATCCCTCCCAGGGCCGCGACGAACGCAGCGTGGTTCATCGCATTGCACCCTTCATGAGCGGCGCGCTTCGCGAGCAAGCTCCTGGGGACTAGAGCTCGACCCTCTGCTCGTAGCGTGGAATGACGCTGTTCCAGCCGTGCCGGTCGAGGATCCGCTCGCCCAGAGCGACCGACGCCGCTTCGGCTCCGTGGGTCAGCGCCAGCGTTCCCGGTCGTTGCTTGAGATGCCCGAGCCACTCGACGAGCTGGCCGCGATCGGCGTGCCCCGACATGCCGTCGATCCGGCAAATCCGCGCGCGCACCACGTGGGTCTCGCCGAAGATGCGCACCTCGGAATGTCCGTCGAGGATGCGTCGTCCGAGCGTGCCCTCGGCCTGATAGCCGGCGAACAGCACGGTCGATTCCGGGCGGCCGATGTGCTGTCTCAGGTGGTGCTTGATCCGGCCTCCCGTGCACATGCCGGCGCCGGCCAGGATGATGCAGCCACGGAGCGGGTTGAGCGCGCGCGACTCCTCGGCCGTGCGCACCACGGTGAGCAGCCGGCGCATCGCGGCGAGCTGCGGGCTGTCGATCACCCGTCGCGTCTCCTCGTCCATGAACTCCGGGTAGCGCAGATAGATCTCGGTCGCGTCGGCGGCCATCGGGCTGTCGAGGAACACGCGTATCGGCGGAACGCGTCGCGAGGCGATCAGCTCGCCCAGCTCGAGCAGCAGCTCCTGCGCGCGCTCGATCGCGAACGTCGGGATCAGCAGGTTGCCCCCGCGCTTCAGCGTGTCGAGGATCGCCTCGGCCAGCTCGGCGCGCGCTTCCTCGCGCGGCGCGTGATCGCGGTCGCCGTACGTGGATTCGAGCACGACCACGTCCGCCTCCTCGACGACCGCCGGCTCGGGAACGATCGGCACATGAGGCGGGCCGAGATCCCCGGAGAAGACGAGGCGCCGCGTCGCCCCGTTCTGCCGGACGGTCAGCTCGATGCTCGCCGCGCCGAGGATGTGACCCGCCTCGAGGAAGCGTGCGCTGACGCGGCCGTTGAGCTCGACCGGCGTGCGAAACGCAGTCCCGCGGAGCAGCGGCAACGCTTCCTCGACGTCGTCCGAGGTGTAGAGCGGCACGACCGGGCGCGGGCCCTTGCGCCCTTCACGGGCGTGGCGCTTGACCTTGAACGCGGCGTCTTCTTCCTGGATCCGCGCCGAGTCCCGCAGGACCAGCTCGGTCAGCTCGACGGTCGGCGCGGTGGCGAGGATCCGCCCGTCGAAGCCGTCGCGCACCAGGCGCGGGATCAGCCCGACGTGATCGAGGTGCGCATGGGTCAGGAGCAGCCAGTCGACCCGCGCCGGCTCGACGGGCTTCGGCTCCCAGTTCCGCTCCAGGAAGTCGCGCTCCTGGAACATCCCGCAGTCGATCATGATTCGCAGGCCCGCGGTCTCGAGCAGGTAGCACGAGCCCGTGACCTGCCGGTTCGCGCCCAGGAAGCGCAGCGTCGTATCCATCGCCGTCGGAGTATACCCGGGCCGTACGGTGTTAACATCTCGCGCAGTCGCACTTGGCGGCCTTCCGTTCGGCCGCGAAAGGAGCTTCGCCGCCATGATCAACCTCCTCAAGGGGCGACGAAGCCGTAACGCAGAGTGCACACGGGATGCGACGGGGGTAACGCTGTGAGCAAGGCCGAGCCAGCCATGGAAGACCGCATCACGCGTCTCGAGCGTTCGCTTCGGCGCACCCGAGTCTCGGCCGGCGCGGTCGGCTTGGCGCTGTTTGCCATCGTGGCGGTTCAGTGCGCGAGCCGCGCCCCCACCGTCTTCGATGAGGTTCGTGCCCGACGAATCGTCCTCGTCGACGATGAGGGTCGCATACGCTTGGAGATCGCTCAGGACCCACGAGACACGCAGAGGCGTGCGCGGTCAGCCGGTCTCCGAGTGTTCGACAACACGGGGCATGAGCGGGGCGGGTTCGCGACCTTCGATGACGGGAGCGTCGTGTTGGCCATGGATGCGCCGCACGGTGTCGGGGACCGGATGCCGGACCGTCTTGGCCTCGTCGTGTCTCCCGATGGGTCGGCCGACATCATGTGAGACGGTACCGCTTCCCCAACTCCGGTTTCGGTGCCGGGAATCAACGGTTTCGGTGTAGAAGCTTCGTTCGCCGCAGGCGGTAGGGGAAGCCCCCTACCGCCCAGCCTGTGTCACGCCTTCTTTTCGGGGGCCTTGGCCTTGAAGCTCGTCTTCTCGTTGATGGCCGAGACGATCTTGTCCACGTCGACTTCGGCCGTCTTGTACGTGATCGTGGCGACGCCCTTCTGGTAGTCCGCCTTCGCGTCCACGACGCCGGCGACTTCCTTCGCCGCCGATTCGACCTTCGTGCAGCAGCCTCCGCAGGTCATGCCGGAGATGGCGAGCTCGACTCGCGCCTGGCCCTCGGGCAGAGCGGCCTTGTCGGCGCTCGTCTCTCCGGCGACGGCGACGAACGATGCCACGAGCAACATCGTGAGGCAGATCAGCGCAGCTTTCCTCATCCTTCGGTCCTCCATGGCCCCGGGCCCTTCCCGGGGGGTCTGATTCGTGGGTCAGTCTAACCGCCGTATTCCCGGCCAGCCAGGAGAAGCCGAACCGGGACCCGGACCGCAGCCAAGAAGAGGACGCTTGCGCAGGCCATCCGCTCGGCGGGCAGTGCGGCGCCCTCGACACTTCGGACGGCGCGCGCTACGAGCGGTTAGATCTGGATCCGCGTCGTGCCGTGAGGGCTCAGTCGCAGACGGCGCTCGCGCTCACCGTTCCGCCGGTCGCGATCCCGTAGGGACCGACACCGCAGGCGTTCTCGCCGCGGAACAAGTACCAATAGCCGTGGCTCACGGCCGGCGTCGCGGCATCCCGGGCCCACGGCGCGGTCCATCGTGCGTCCATGCCCCCGAGGCCGGCCTTGCACATACCGACGCTCCCAGCCTCGTAGATCGACCGCACCTCGGCCGCCGACAGCGCGCGGTCGAACACCTGCACCTCGTCGACCGCTCCGCGCCAGCCCACTCCGCCTCCGAAGTACGCACCGATGTACACCGGTAGGTTCGTGGCTCCCGGGGCAGGGAACGCGCCCGTGGAAACGGCTGAGCCGTCGACGTACAGCGTTCCGGTCGCCCCGTCGTAGGTGCCCACGACGAGCTGCCACTCGCCGGGTCGGATCGCACCGCCCTGCACCGTGCCGTACGGCGCCGTCGCCGTGTCCACGATGAGCTTGTACCCCGTCCCCACGCCGTCCGTGCCGAGGTAGAAGCCGGTCGTGAACTGGGTCTCGACGATCCGGTGGTACGCACCCTGGTTCGGTACGTCGGAGTTGACCCATGCCGCGACGCTGAACGTGTTGCCCAGGCTCATCGCGGCGGTGCGGATCCGGTCGTTGGCTCCGTCGAAATGGAAGCCGCCGCGAACCCAGCCCGTGCCGACGGTCGCGCCGTTCTCGAGCGTCCCGTCGTTCCCGCCGACGAGCGCGGTCGTATCTCCGTCGCCGGGCCACCAGGCGACGAGGCCCGACGGCGGCGCGAGGCACAGCGAGTGGCACGCAGGTGTCCCGCTCGCCACGGGCAGCTGGGCCAGATCCCCGCGCAAGACGTCGTACACGGTGTCCGGGCCGCTCAGGGCCGGTTCGCCGCACCAGGTGAGCGAGTCGCGCGCATCGAACAGCAGTCCCGGGTAGTCGCCCGGCACGGCGAACACTCTCGCGTCTGCCGGAGCGCAGTCGCACGTATCCCCCACGCCGTCGCCGTCCGTGTCCTGCTGACCCGCGTTCGCATCGCCGGGGCAGTTGTCCTGGAAGTCGGGCAGCAGGTCGACGTCGCCGTCGCCCGTGCACAGGCCATCGGAGCGCGCCCGGTACAGCGCACGGACCTCGCACGCGGACAGCGCCCGGCCGAAGATCTGCGGCTCGTCGATCAGGCCGTCGAGGAAGCCCTGGAAGAAGTTCGTGCCGTTGTCGTCGGTTCCCAGGATCACCGGGTTCGCGTCGTACGAGATCGCCGCGGTCGGACCGAGCGCGGTCGCGATCAGCTGGCCGTCGAGATACAACCGGATGACGGTGCCGTCCCAGGTGACGGCGGTGTGCAGCATTCGACCCGTCGGCAGGGCAGAGCTGGCGACCGCCTCGACGGTGCCGTACATACCGCCGCGGAGAACACCGGACTCGACCCACAGGCTGTAGGAGTTCGCGGTTCCGGCGCCGAACTGCTTGCAGATGATGCAGCTCGACACGGGGAGCGTGTCGAGCTGGATCCAGGCGACGAGCGAAAATCTCTGCAACCGCAGCTGCGGCGCGTCCGGAATGTCGATCCGGTCGTTGACGCCGTCCAGGCTGAACGCCTGACCCATCACGCCCGGCGCGAACGTCGCACCGTTCATCAGGAGCCCGTGGTTCGCGGCCAGCGTCCGATCGTCGGCGTTGCTTTCCCCGGACCACCAGCCCGCGATGTCGCCCGGCAGCGGATCGCACGTCTGAGCATGGAGCCCACCGAGCGAAAAGACGAGGGAGGCGACCGACGCGACGACGCAACCGATCACCGATCGAAGTCCTTCATGCTGTGGCCGCATCGGTCGCCTCCCACGGAGCGACGCCCGGCAGCGCCGAGACGCCTGATGGAGAGAGAGACGACGATCCGGGCGATCCGTCAGGGCCCGGCTCGTCCGGCGGGGTCCTCGGGGGGAACCTACTTCTTCCGTGCCGTCCCCGTGCGGTGCGGGGCTGGCCTGCGAGCGGAGGGTTCCTTCACTTCCAGGCCCAGTCCGGGAAGGACGCGGAGGCCCAGCTTGGCCGCGTTCGCACGGCAGCGCCGATCGAGACTGAGAAACCCCAATCCGGGTGCAGCCTCGCGGCACGCGAGCGCACTCGCAAGGTGAATGGCGTCGAGCGTGCGCACCGGCTCGATCGGGAAGCGACGGCGTGCGCGCTCGAGCACATCGGGGACGAGCCCGAGGACCTCCCAGGCTGCCGAGGTGCTGGAGAGCATGCTCCGGATGCCGAGTCGCGCAGCCTCCGAAAGGTGGCCCGTTGCCTCCCGGCGAACGAGGAGGCGATCCACTTCCATGAACGTCAGCTCGGAGGCGAGGACAATCTCGGATTCCGCGAGGAGTCGACCCACGTCCCGACCCTCCGCCTCACCGAACAACCACGCCAGCACCGCGCTGGTCTCGGCGTAGAGGTTCACGGGCGTTCTTCGCGGTCCTCGTCGATCAACTTGATTGCCGTGCCGTCAGGAGCGACTCGTGCGACTTGGCCATAGAGTTCGGGCGAGTTGGGGATCGTGCCGAGTCGGATCTTCCCCTCGAGAGCCATCCGCCAGAGGCCGGGTGGAACCCGACGAAGTGGAGACAGAGTCCCCGGCTCACGGATCTCGGCCACGACCCTGCCCCGATCGGTGACGAGCAAGGTCTCCCCTCCTTGCACCTGACGCAGGTACTCGGAGAGCCGGTCCTTCAGCTCGCGAATGCCGACCGCTTTCATGGAGCCAATGTAGCCACCTGAGGCCACATCGGCAACCTCAGGCGATCGCTGGACCTCGGGCATCCGCTGCCAGGACTGTTTTGAAGGTTGCAACGGAAGCGCGTCGATCACTGCACAACGGCTATTTGCGCGGCGGGATGTCGAGCAAGAGGCGGCAAGGAGCGCGCCGCGCCAGGTACTGATGCGTGGTTCCAGCCAGGAGCTCTCGCAGGTTGCGGCCGTGATGGAAACCCAGCACAGCCAGCGCGATCTTCCCGTCCTTCAACTCCTCCAGCAACGCCTTGCCCGCATGGTGCGCTCGAAGGGATCGGGTGGTGGCCTTTCTCCCGTGCTTCTGGGCAACCTGCGCAGCAACGCGGAGGATCTGGTGCGCCGCGCGATCCGAAGCCAGTAGCGGGGCATCGAGCGGGGTATTATCCGGCAACTCGATCACATGAACGAGAAGCAGCGCCTCTCCAGCGGGCGTCACCTCGCATGCAAGCTCCGTCAGCGCGCGAGCGTGACTCCGCTCTTTTATGCCGACCAAGGTACCCGTTCTCTTTGCCATGGTGCTCGTCCCCTTTTCTGGATGCCGCACCCCCATCATATCGGAATTTCGTGGTTCCCCGAGACCCCGCTCACAGCAACCGATCGATCGGCAGCCAGGCGAGACACGCGACCCACGCGCGCCGCCAGAATCGCGTTCCGGGCTCCACGTCGTGCACGATCTCGGCGTCCTCGCGCCATTCGCGCCAGCGTAGCTTGCGGCGGCCGACGAGCTCGACGCGATAGCTGCGATCCGGCACTTCTCGGAGGAACCAATCGGCGAGACCCTGGGCCAGCTCGGGGCTGTCGATCAAGAACCCCATCTCGGTGTTGAGACGCGCCGAGCGCTCGTCGAAATTGAACGAGCCGATGAACACGCGCGTGCGATCGATCGCGAACGTCTTGGCGTGCAGGCTCGAGCCGGGGCTGCCGGTGATGCGCCGGTCGCGGCGCTTGCGTCGCTCACGCCGCGAGCGGCGCGGCGCGGTGCGTTGCAGCTCGTGCAGCGCGATGCCGGCGCGTAGCAGCCGCCGGCGGCGCTTGCTGTAGCCGGCGTGCACGATGGCCACGTCCGTGGCCTCGAGCGAATTGGTCAGGATCGAGAGCTTCACGCCGCCGCGCGCGAGCGTGGTCAGCAGCGCCAGGCCCTGGCGCGTGGGCACCAGGTACGGCGACACCAGCTGCAGCTCACGCTCGGGCGCCCCCAGCGTCTCGCGCAAGCGCCCGAGCAGCGAGCTGCGCCGCGGCGCGCGGTCGAGCGCTTTCGCCGGGTGATCGCAGAACATGTGCGTCACGGCCCAACGATATTCGAGCGTGCCGTCGAGTAGCTGGGCGACGAGCGGCGAGTCGTCGAGCGCGGCGCGCAGGGCGACGGCCGCGGGGGTCGTCGCGAGCGCGAGCGCGGCGTCGGCGATCGGGCGGGCGCGCTGGGCCTCGACGGCGCCGAGAATGCGCTCGGCGGGATACGAAGAATCGCTGGACCAGTAGGCATCGAAGAATCTCGAAACCTCCTGCACGACCGGTCCGACCGCGAGCACGTCGAGGTCGACGAAAGAAATGTCCTTGTGCGCGTCGAAGTATTCATCGCCGATGTTACGGCCACCGACCAGCGTGACCTGGTTGTCGACGGTGAAGGACTTGTTGTGCATGCGGCGGTTGAGCCGCGCGAAGTCGGTGAGAAAGCCGAGCGCGCGCAGGCGCCGGTGCACGAACGGGTTGAACAGTCGGATCTCGATACGCGGATGCGCATCGAGGGCGCGCAACAGGGTGTCCATGCCGGCCGTGTTGTTGTCGTCGAGCTGGATACGCACGCGCACGCCGCGGTCGGCCGCGCGCCGCACGGCATCGAACAGCAGCGCGCCGGAGCGATCGTTGCGCCAGATGTAATACTGGAGGTCGAGCGTGCGTTCCGCGGCGTCGGCGAGCAGGATGCGGGCCGCGAGCGCGTCGTAACCGTCGCGCAGCTGCACGATGCCGCTCTTGCCGGGATGGGCGTGCAGGGCATCGCGCAGCACGCCATGCAGGCGCGTGCCGGCAAGTTCTTGCTGCGCCGTCGATACCTCGCGCTCCGCGAGCCCAGGTAGCCGGCCGATCAGGCGGCGCCAGGCGAGCTGCAGGGGGCGTTCCTTGCTCTCGTCTCTCGCCACGACCGGCCCAGCGTATCAGTTCCTGGTGTCGGTGAATTCGCCTACGATCCGGTGTGTCCGTGACGACCGGGCGACGGCCAAGCCCGTGTGGTAGGTTGCCCGCCGGGAGGATGAGACGATGATCAAGCGTGTTGTCGCGGCACTCGGGTTGGTGGCCTTGGCGATTGCGATGCCGGTGTCGGCCAAGAAGAAGGAAGTCAAGGACTACTCGACCACGATCGCGGACTTCAAGAAGATCCCGGACGTGGCGGGCTTCTTCGGGAGCGCTCACGGGTACGCCGTCTTCCCGACGATCGGCAAGGGTGGCCTGGGCATCGGCGGGTCCCACGGCAAGGGGCAGGTCTATCGCGGCGGGAAGGTGATCGGCTACACGTCGACGAGCGATGTCTCGATCGGTCTCCAGGCGGGCGGTCAGTCCTACAGTCAGATCGTATTCTTCGAGAATGCCGCGGCGCTGGACAAGTTCACCAAGGGCAACTTCGAGTTCGCCGCCTCCGCATCGGCGATCGCTGTACAGGCGACCGCTGGCGCCAGCACAGGCACGGAAGGCACGGGTGCCAGCGCCAGCTCCTCCAAGACCGCAGACAAGTCCACCGCCGGCGCGAAGTACCAAGACGGCGTCGTGGTCTTCACGATGGCCAAGGGCGGCTTGATGTACGCGGCGACCATCGCCGGGCAGAAGTACACCTACACGCCCGTCGAGTAGCGGTACCGCTTCCCCAACTCCGGTTCCGGTGCCGGGAATCGGAGGTGCTGCGCGACGCCAGCCGGCGCAGCCGCGGACTCCTGGTATGCTCGGAGATCCGCGGCGCGTCGGAGGGGAGGTGGGCGCGTGCAGAGTGGACGCGCAGCCGGGTGGAGGAGCTGGGCACTCTTCTCCCTGGTAGTCGCCTACATCGTGGTGCTGGTGCTCGCCACGTTGCGGCAGGAGATCCGCCCGGCCTTCCTTGATCGACCCTCCGAGACGGCAGCCGACTGGCTCGAGAGCGTAGGCATCTTCCCCGGCCAGGCCGTGTTCAGTCCCGAGTTCGATTTCGCGGGACGGAATCTCTTTCTCACCGGCCGCTGCCTCGAGGTGCTGGCGTCGACGGGCAACGCTCCCGCCGTGCGGATCTTCCCCCGGTCGTTCGCTTGTCCCGGCACGCACCTGGTGCGCATGGATTCCGAGCGCCTGATGCTGACGCGCTTGATCACGGCGATCAACGACGACGAATCGGAAAGACGCGCAGGAGTGAGGCCGCCGCCGCGGGCAGGCGAGATCTCGTTCGCCGACGCGCTGCTCCCGGCGATCGCCTACCACTTCGACCGCCAGGAGAAGCGCAGGGGCACGCCGCGTGACCAGCTGACCATGCTCTGCTCGTACCACTACGTGCGCTACGACACGGGGGAGCGAGTCGTCGACCCGATCGTCCTGGCTCGTTTCCGCGTCGGGGGCGGACCGGGCCGCGTCCTGTGGTCTCCCACCGAGCAGCAGCTGGACGCGCTATGGCGGCCCCTGGCGGGGCGCTGAGTGCGAGTCCTTGCGCGGCTGGGGGCGCCAGGCCGACGCTTCTACGCCTGGCTGATGGGCCCGTACCCGATGCACGCCATGGCGGTCAACCGGATCGTGATCGGGGCGGCCCTCTTCGCGTCCTACGCCGCCCGCTTGCCTGAGTTCAACACCATCTACGGCCCCGATTCGATCGCCTGGTTCCCGCTGTACCGGGGCTACGTCCTAAACGCCTGGCACCCGCCGCTCGCTCCGGTGGCCGACTTCATCGCGCGACACGACCTGCAGAGCTACGTGTGGCTCTTGTACGCGCTGCTGCTGTTGGCCCTGCTCTCGTTCGCTCTGGGCTTCGTGACGCGGCTCTCCGGAGTCACGGGCCTCGTCCTGCACCAGCTGTTCAACGCGATCAACGCCGATGTTTCGTGGGGCTGGTCGGAGTTCGTGGTCGGGTTGTTCCTCTACACGCTGCTCGCGCCGTCCGGCAAGCGCTATTCGATCGATGCGGCCAGAAAGCGGAGCGGGTCGACAGGGGCCGTGTCCGAGTTCGTCGCACCGGCATGGCCCCTGCGCCTGATGCAGATCAACATCTGTGGAATGTACGCAGTCGCCGGCTGGAGCCGCATCGACAGCCCGGGCTGGCTCGAAGGCAAGATGATGTTCGAGGCGTTGACGAACACACTCTTCGCGCGGTTCGCCATCGACTGGCACGCCTACCGCGGGCTCCTCGTGGTGCCGGCCTACGCGGTGATGATCCTCGAGCCTGCCGCATCGATCCTGCTGTGGATCCGGCCGCTCGCCCCCTGGGTCGCGCTGGCGTTGATCGCGATGCACGTCGGCCTCGAGCTGTTGACGCAGGTCGGTATGTGGAACTTCCTCATGATCGGCGGCCTGCTGTGCTTCCTCTCGCCCGCGTGGTCGCGGAGCGCGCTCGAACGGGTGACGCCGCAGCGGTATCGCTGAGGCGCGAGGGCAATCGTCGCAGGTCGCTCGGGAGGCACGAGACCATGCAAACTCTGATCATCCCGCAGTCCGAGGTTCCGGCCCTCCTTCCCATGCCGGAGTGCATCGACGCCATGGCCGAGGCGTTGCGGTCGCTCGGGCGTGGCAAGGCGGTGCTCCCCCTGCGGTCGATGATGTGGATGCCCGACCGCTCGGGCCTGCTGGGACTGATGCCCTCGTACCTGGAGAGCCCCGCCGCGCTCGGCCTCAAGGTGATCAGCTACCTCCCGGCGAACCACGGGACCGAGCGCGACTCGCATCAGGGCGCGGTCCTGCTGTTCGACACGCGGACCGGGAGCCTCCTCGCGATCATCGACGCCAGCTCGATCACGGCGATCAGAACGGCCGCGGTCAGCGGCCTGGCGACGCGCCTCCTCGCGCGCGCAGACGCGGGCGATCTCGCGATCCTGGGCGCGGGCGTGCAAGCCGAGTCGCATCTCGACGCGATGCGAGCGGTGCGCGAGCTCAGGCGCGTGCGCGTGTGGAGCATGCACCGCGACGCCGCGCGCGAGTTCGCCCGGCGCCACGACGTCGAGCCGGTCGACACCGCCGAGGCCGCGATCCGCGATGCCGACCTCATCTGCACCACGACCGCGGCGCCGACCCCCGTGCTGGCGGGCGATTGGATCGCCCCGGGCGCGCACATCAACGCGGTCGGCGCGTGCTTCGCGGGGACGCGGGAGCTCGACACACGAGCGGTGCTGCGGTCGCGGCTCTACGTCGACCGGCGCGAGTCGGCGCTGAGCGAGTCGGGAGACATCCTGATCCCGATCCAGGAAGGAGCGCTCGGAGAGAGCCACATCGTCGGCGAGCTGGGCGACGTGCTCCTCGATCGCGTACCCGGACGGCGGGCGGCAGACGAGGTCACGCTGTTCAAGTCGCTCGGCATCGCCGTCGAGGATCTGGCCGCCGCGCACCACATCCACACCCGAGCGCGAGCGGAGGGACGCGGGATCGCGGTGGACTTCGGCGGCCACCGGCCAACGCGCACGTAGAGGAACGGTCAGCTCTCGGCATCGTCGCCCGGTGACCACCCGCCGGTGGTAGCGCTCCACGCCGCGTAGACCGCGAAGCCGGCACCGACGAGCAGCAGGCCCCACAGCGAGCCCCATGGATCGTGGAACGCGCTCGACACCGCGACGCCGAGCGAGGCCAGGAGATAGAACGCGGGAGTGACCGGGTAGCCCGGACAGCGGAACGAACGGAATCCAGGGTCGCGCCCCCGCAGCACGAACAGCGCGCCCACCGTGAGCGACGAGAGCAGCAGGATGGCCAGCGTGGCCCAGCGGTAGAGCGTCTCGACCGGCGCCAGCGCGGCCAGCGCCGCGGACCATAGCCCGCCCCACCACAGCGCGGTCGAAGGCACGCCGCGGGGGTTGACTCGACCGAGGCCGCGCGGGGCGAGCCGCTCGAGGGCCATCGCGTAGTAGATGCGCGCGCCGGCCATCAGCGTGACGTTGGCCGAGCCGGCAATGGCCACGGCGATGATCAGCGGCAAGATGCGCTCGGCCCGGTCGGCGAGCAGGCGCCGCGCGGCGTCCGCTCCCGGAGTCGTACTGGTCGCGAGATCGTCGCCGAGCAGCGCCAGCAGCACCAGGTTCACCCCCAAGTACAGCGCGGTCACGGCGGCGGTACCCAAGAGCAACGCGCGGGGCAGCGTGCGCGCGGGCCGCTCGAGCTCTCCCGCCAGGTAAGCCGCGACGTTCCAGCCCGAGTAGGTGAAGAAGACCGGTAGCATGGCTGCACCGAGCGCGAGCACCCACGATCCGCCGGGTGCGCCGAGCGGCCGCGAGGGCCAGACCACGCCGGCCCCACCGGCGAGCGCGCCATAGACGAACAGGCCGATCAGTGCGAGCAGCGGGAGCGCGGTGAGGACGGCAGTCGTGCGCCCGCCGACCTTGGCCCCCGCGACGTTGAGCGCGGTCAGCAGCAGCAACAGCGCGGGCCCCGCCGTGCGCTCGAGCATCCCGGGGTCCGCCGGCGCTCCACCGAGCGCGGCCGCGAGATAACCCACGGCGACCTTCGACATCGCCGCGGCCGCCGCCGAAAAGGACAGCACGAACGCGGCCCAGCCCGTCAAGAAGCCCCACCGCGGCCCGAAGGCGCGCGTGAGGTACTGGTAATCGCCGCCGGCGTGCGGCAGGCGCGCGCCGAGCTCGGCGTAGACCGCGGCGCCCGCCAGCGCCAGCACGCCGCCCAAGACCCAGGCCACGAGCGGCCACAGCATGCCGGGAAGCTGGCGCGCGACGTCGCCCGGCGTGAAGAAGATCCCGGCGCCGATCATGTTGCCCGCGACCAGCCACGCCGCGTCGCTCGTCGTCAGGACCCGCCGCAGAGCCACGGCGAGGATCCTACCGCGGGGCAGGTCGGTTCGCGCAGCTCAACCGCTCACGGCGTGGTCGACCAGGGCCGCTCCCAGGGTGCGAGCCGCCGGTGTCGCTGGATGAGGGGAAAACAGGCGCGCTGCAGTTCGAGGACCAGC
>Ga0180085_1000347_pt1 | contig 16427 bp, 14 predicted proteins | sample EasRiv730_16_10D_FD_123013 | JGI IMG/M metagenome (GOLD analysis project Ga0180085, IMG submission 123013) | Soil microbial communities from meander-bound floodplain in the East River, Colorado, USA - East River metaG ERMLT730_16_10D | ecosystem: Environmental > Terrestrial > Soil > Floodplain ... | reverse complement strand
GCCCTGCAGGACGGCGAAGGGATCCTCGGCCTGCGGCGCGCGTTCGACCTGGCAGGCGCGCGAACGCTGATCGTGAGTCTGTGGGCCCTCGACGATGCGTCGGCAGTCCCACTCGTTCGAGAGTTGTACGCCGCCCGGTTCTCCGGCGCCTCCTCGCCCGACGCGGTGGCCGAGGCGAGCCGCCGTGTCCTCGAGCGGCGCCGCAGGAGCGGCCTCGGTGCGCATCCGTTCTATTGGGGACCGTTCGTGGCGATCGGGGACTGGCGCTAGCAGCGTTCCGGGGTCACCGGGCTCCGCGCACGACGTCGAATTCGGTGTCGAATAGCGCCTCGGCAGGGCGCTGCTCTCGCTCGACCACGACGCGAAACCGTCCGGTTTCGAGTACGCTCCCCGGCACCGACAACGCGATCACGCCCGCATCCATAGCGGCGTGTCGCACCTGCTCCGCCGACTGACTCTGCTGCCACAGGGAACGCCGGGACGCATCGCGCAAGAAGATCGTCACGCGCTCCCGGTCGTCCAGGTCGGGCAGCCACGTCGACACGTCGAGGGCCAGGACCACGGCCCGGGCCGACCCGACGACCCGTACGTGCGGAATCGGCGAGTCCGTTCCCCGCAGCGGGGTTCGGAGCACGACGAGCGGGACGATGACCACCTCGCTCGGGTCGACTGCGGCCCGGCCGGGCGTTCCGCTCGAACCGGCGCCGGCCGATGCGCGGAGTGCGACATAGGCCGGTACGCCGAGCAGCAGAATCGCGAGCGCGGCGCCGGCGAGCGCGGGACGAAGCCATGGAGCGACGTGTCGAATCCTCGGGGCGCGAGCGAGGAACCCGATCTCGGCTGCCGGTCCTCCGTCGACGGCCCGGATCGTCTGCACGTCGGTGGAACACGACGCGCAGCCGTCGAGATGCACCGCGATCGCGCGCCGTTCCTCGACGTCGATCGGCTCGCAGCCGAGGGCGAAAACCACGAGGCGCTCCGAGCTCGGGTGTGGCTCGACCCCGCGGAAGGAGGCGAGGATCGTCGCGTAGGTCTCCTGCAACGCCCGGCAGTCGGGGCACGCCCGGACGTGCCACGCCAGCCGGCGCCGGCGCCAGCCGACGATCTGTCCACGCACCAGCTCCGGTACCAAGCGAGCCGCCGTCGCGTGTCTCATCGGGTCACCGCCCCTACCATCCGGTCCAGCAGTTGACGCGCCCGTTGGACGCATTCGAAGGCCTGCATGCGGACGGCACCTTCCGTCCGACCCAGCGCCAGCGCGATCTCGGCGTAGGTCATGCCGCGTCCCGCGTGGTAACCGAAGATCTGCCGGCACTCGGGTTTGAGTCGAGAGACCACTGCGCAGGCCAACTGCTGACGCTCCCGCGTCAAGAGCTTCACGTCGGGTCCCGGGGATCCCGACGTGCCGGACCCGACGAGGTATTGCGTCCGCCTGGCGCGAACCCAGTCGATGCACCGACGGTGCGCGATGACACGTACGAAGTTGCCGAAATCCTCGTCGGTCGGGAAGACCGAGCTCGTGGATCGGCGGACGACGTCGAGGAGCGCTTCCTGGCTGATGTCGGCTCGTTCATCGACCGGAATGAACCAACCGCGGTGTTGCACGATGCTGCGCACGATCGACACGACCTCGGCGATCGCGTCGGGCGAGCCCTGCGCGAACCGCCGGTGCAGCGGGCGCTCCTCGACGGGCAATTCGCTCCCGGCGTCACGGCTGGAGACGGAAATCGACACCTTGCGTCCCCTCGCGGGCTAGGCTCGATCGTACCACGCTGGGACGTCCCCGGCGGGGGCCGGGGAGAATTCCGACCTGACGCCGTGGGCTCTCGACCGATCCTAGGTACGGATGGAACTCCACGAACCAAGCGATCGCCAGGCCGCAGAGGATGTCGCCGCGGGGTGGCCGGGCAGCTTCTGGATCCCCAAGCGTCGGGTCGCTGCACGAGTGGAACTCGCGGATGGAACGACGCTCGACGGCGTGCTCTACGCGGACGTACAGCACGTCGACGGAACCCCGGCGACGATCGGCGATCGTCTCGAGGATCCCCTGGTCCGATTCCTGCCGTTCGAGTCGGAGAATCAGCTCTGCCTGCTGCACAAGGCCAGTATCGTGAGCGTGGAGCTCGCCGACGACGACGGTCAGTCGCCCGCCGTCCCGCACGCCGTCGAACTCCGCGTCGTCGTACGATTCGTGCAGGGCAGGCAGCTCACGGCATCACTCTTCGCAACACCGTGGCCGCTCCGGCTCAGAGTATCGGACCTCCTCAACTCCTCCCCGTACCAGTTCCTGCGGTTCTTCCGCGACGACCGGCTCATGCTGGTGAATCGGGACTACGTCGTGGCGATCACGGAGGTGCGGCGGGTCTGATGGCCTGGCGGCCGCCGCCCTGAGAATCGCAGCGCAAACCGCGGGAAGGCGGGTCAGGTCTCGCGGGCAGCGCAACCGGTGAATCGGCAGCTCATCGGCCACGGCGGCGACCTGCTTGAAGAGCTCGCTCGACCGGCAGCGATCGTCGAGGTGAAGCTGGAACAGGCTGCGAAGGAGGACGAGGAACGCCGCACGCCCGCGGACCGGCAGGACCTCAACGGCAGAGCCATGGGCCGCGGGCCCTTCTTCCGCGAGCACGAACAGCGCCTGGAGCGGCACCGGACCCTGCTCGAACGGCACCGCGAAGCGCCGCTTGTCCGTGTAGTGGGAGACGGGCGCAGTGCCCTCGCTGCAGAGGCCGAGCAGGTCGCGCGTTTGCGGGAAGAGCCGCAAGCCCGGATAGCTCGCGCTCACCTCGATGCCACGGTTGCCCGATCGTCTGACGATCACGCAGTCGTCCGCGAGCACCCGGGCGCCGCGGACCGCGAAGGCCGCGCAAAGCGTGGACTTCCCGGCACCCGAGGGTCCGACGAAGGCACAGGCGCCACTCTCGGTCACGACGCAGCCGGCATGCAGCACGAGGTCGCCGCGCAGGCTGAGCACGCGGGGCAGCACCTGGTCGAGCAAGAGATGACGGAGCGTCGACGCCGGGGTGGCGCGGTCGGGCCGGCAGAGGACCTCCCGACCCCCTTCGCGAACGACGAATTCCGCGAGCCCGGGAAATCCCAGGCGCTGCCCGTCCCCTGCCCGGCCGTACGACACGGCCACCGCGCCGTCCGGAGCGCGCCAGTGATGCTCCCAGCGGCCGAGAGGCGCGTCGTCGAACGACGCGACGAGGCGAACCCGACACGCGGCCGAACCGGCGGGCGCCGGAGTCGCTTCGGGGAGGGCCAGGTCGCTCTCGACGATCAGGCCGCCGAAGCGACAGAAGCAGGTCAGGGGCGCGGCCGCAGGCCTTGCGATCCCTCGTTGGCGCTCCCGCTCCCGCCCGCGGTCAGGTCCTTCAGCGCCCCGTACTCGGTCAACTTCGGCGGGTGGTACGGGCACTTCGAGTCCGTTCCGCCTTCGTCCTTCGGTTCCTTCATCTCGCTCTCCTCCTCGACGATCGAAGCCGACTGTCGCCGCAACCAGGCGGCGAGCTGTGCCGCCGACCACACCCACTCCCCCGCCACCGGATCGCCCGACGCCCGGAAGCGCTCCAGCGCGGCATCGAGCTTCCGCGCATCGACGTACGGCGCGAGGCTCTCACGCCCCTCGTGGAGCATCTGCTCCACCGCACCGGCACATCGTCGCACGACCTCCTGCAGGAACGCCGGCCCCAGGCGCTGCCACCGCCCGCGGCGCCAGCGCACGTCGTCGGGCACGAGCCCCCGACACGCCTCGCGCACGATCCACTTCGGCCAGCCATCGCGCACCTTGCAGTGCCAGGGGAGCGCCACGGCCAGCTCCACCACGCGCCGATCGAGGAACGGATGACGCGCCTCGATCGCCGCGAGAGCGGCGACACGATCATAGCGCTCGACGGCCACGGCGAGAAACGGATGATCGAGCTGCGCCACGTGGTATTCCCGCGGGCTGCTCGGGGTCACGGCCCCCTCGGCCCACAACGTGGCCAGTCGCTCGCCGACCCGCGCGCGGCGACGCAGATCCGGACCGAGGATCGACTCGCGCAGCCGATCGGCCACCCGGCGTCCGTGCGCGGTCCGCCGCACCGCCTGACGTGCCGCCGCGGGAACCCAGGCCCGACGCGCCGCCCGAGCGAGCAGCCGGCTCCGCGACGACCACGGTCGATACGAGCCCTCGTAGAACGATGCCAGCGCGCCGGCCTCGCGCCACGTGGCGCGCCAGGCCCCGGCTCGCAGCAGGAGGCCGAGAAAGTCCGGCTCGAGCGAGGCCACGACGTCGCCATCCACGCCGTCGAGAACCGCCCCGAGCCCGACGCGCCGCGCCAGCAGGTAGGCCAGCATCGGCACGATCATCGTCGCGTCGAACGGCTCGTCGAGGCGGTCGAGGATCTCGCCGAGCTGGGGCAAGAGCGGGCCCAGGTCGTCGATCCCGACCCGCGTCGGTGAGAGGCCCGGTCGCGCGAGCATCGACTGGATCGCGCTCGTCTCGGAACAAGCATGCTCGGCGCCGGCCACCGCCGAGAACGTCGGGAGGGGCTCGTCGCCGCGCTCGAGTCGCTCGCGCGCAGCGAACCCGACGATCGCCGACGAGTCGACCCCGCCGCTGAGCATCGCCCCGACGCGCAGAGGGCCGGTGATCCGGCAGCGCACGGCCTCGGCGAACGTCGCCCGGAACGCCTCGACGCCGTCCTCGGCGGTCGTGCGAAGCTCGGGCACGTCGGCCGGGCTCCAGTAGCGCTCGAGGGCGACCCCGGTCGGGTCCAGGACGAGCCGGTGCGCCGCGGGGAGTCTGCGGATCTCGCGGTAGAACGTCGACGTGCGGTCCGCGCCCTCGAGCGGCGGGACGAGATAGTCGGCGATCCGATCGTCGTCGAGCGTCCACGGTCCCGCGAGCGCGAGCAGGGCCCGCGCCTCGGAGGCCAATGCGAGCCTCCGCGACGACACGTGGTAGTAGAGCGTCCTCGCGCCGAGCGCGTCCCGGGCGGCCAGGATGCGCCTGCGGCGGCCGTCCCACAGGACGAGCGCGAAGTCGCCGACCAGGCGCGCGACACAGGCGTCCCCCCAGCGCTCGTAGGCGCGCAGGACCAGCTCGGCATCGCTGGTCCGCTCGAGCGCCGTCGCGCCCACGTCGAGGAGCCGGGCCAGATCGGGTCGGTTGTCGAGCCGCCCGTCGAGCGCGACCGCGACGGTCGTCGACGGAGCGACGGTTGCACGTGCGAGGCACGCGGGCGGCGCGCCGAAGCCGACAGCTCCCTCGCACCATAGCTCGTCGCCGCAGGGAACACGGTGCCGCATGCGCTGCAGCATGCGCAACACGCTGCGTCGCTCCACGGAACCGCCCTGCCGCAGGTGGAGCGCCGCGAGTCCGCTCACGACGCCTGCCCGGCCCGCCCGTCGAACTCGTGGTCGAAGGCCGCGTAGCGCTCGACGTGCTCCGGATCGTCCCCCAGCACCCGGCCCTCGAGCTCGACCCACGCGTGCGCGCGGAATACCCCATGCTCACGCGCCGTCCCGATGCGCAGGCGCGAGTCGATGCCGCGTCGTCTCAGCAGCCACTGCAGGCAGACCGACCGAGCGAGGCAGCGCACGGGCACGGGCGACCGCGCAGCGGCTCGCTCGACGCGACGCGCGAGGGCCGTCGGCGGCGTGGCCTCGGCGCGCCGGCGCTGCGGCATCCGGCGCAGGAGCCTGTCCACGCGGCGCAGTCCGAGGCCGCGGAGCGCGACGGCGATCGCCAGGAGCACCAGCACATCGGTCCGCCGCGACTCAGGCACCTTGGATCTCGACCAGGCCGCGCTCGAGCAGTGAGCCGACGAGCGAAGCGACGTCCCGGCGCAGGACGTCCTCGGCCACGGCATACTCCGCGATCAGGCTCGCCAGGCCGACCTCGATCGTCGGCGCGGCGGTCAGCACGCTCCAGATCCGGGTCCCCACGTCGTCCAGGCCGTAGTAGGTCTCGGTTGCGAGATCGAGCAGCACACCCTCCCCGTCGAGATCCTGGAACAGCACACGCTCGGGCACCACGATTCGCACGGCCTCAGACCCGGCCCGACCCGACGAGCGACCGCAGGTGCGCGAGCCTGCCTGCGCCGCGGGCGCCGTATCGCGCGACGAGCCACGGACGGGCGGGCCACGCGGCGTGGCGAACCATCCGCGCGGCGTCGCGGACGCGATCGGCGCAGACGAGCGGGACGATCGGCCGCCTCGTCCACGCGGACCGCTCGGTCAGGATCGAGAACGGCGCGGCCACCCGGCTCAGCACGAGGCGCCTGGCGAGGCTCGGCCGGAGTCGAGCGAGCGCCGCGTCGGCGCCGGGAAGACCGATCAGCCGCTCCGCGCGATCGAGCGCGAGCCACACGGCGGTCGCCAGACGCCAGCGGGCTGCGCGGTCGGCCACCTCGGCCCAGTCGGGTCTGCGGGATCGGGCGACGAGCGCGAGATCCAAGAGCCCGCGCAGCGGAGCTTGCGCGACGTGATTCGTGACCAGGTGGCACGCCAGCTGGATCACCTCGTCTTCAGGCGCCAGACGCCGCGCCGCGCGGCCCGCCGCGCACGGAGTCGCGCGTTGCCAGGCGCCCGCCTCGTCGACGCTCGCCGTCCAGCGGATCCACCAACCACGAAACGCCGACTCGTGTAGCTCGACCAGCCCGCCCCGGCGCAGGGCCGGGCGAAGCTGGGTCTCTCCGTCGGCGTGCCGCTCCTCGCGGTAGCCCAGGTCCCGCAGGAGGCTCACCGCTTCGGCGATGCGACCGCGCCCGATCCACAGATCGAGGTCCGACATCGGGCGACGGCTCGGACCGCCGTACGCGGCATGCGCGAGCGCCGCTCCCTTGAGCAGGACGACCGGGATCGTGGCGGCCGCGAGGCCCTGCTCGATCCGATCGAGTGCTTCGAAATGCGCCCGGTTCGACGCCGCTACCGAGAGCGCCGCCGGACGCAGTCGCGCTGTGAAGTCAGCGTCGAGCACGGCGCCCGAGAAGTAGACCGGAGCCGCGAGGTCGTGTCGCTCGAGCCAGGCCACGAGATCCGCGGGCAGGGGCGCGGCGCCCGGACGCCGAACGCCGACGAGAGCGTCGGCGAGCCGGCCGAGGAACTCTCGCGCATCGCGCTCGTCCCGCCATGGAGCCTGCGAACGGGGCGACTGCACGCCCCGAGGCTAGAGGCAGCGTCGGTCCGGCGTCAAGCCGCGGGCTGGCCTATCATCGACAGATGCTGGGGGTGGCGTCGCTCGCGGTCCTCGCCGCGCTCGCGGGCGACGATGCGGGTTCGGCCGGGCCGACGTTCGCGCGCGACGTCGCACCGATCGTCCATGCGCGCTGCGCGCCGTGTCATCATCCGGGCGGCCCGGGGCCCTTCCCGCTCTTGACGCACGAGGACGTGCGGAGCCGCGCGCGCCAGATCGTTACCGTGACGCGCTCGCGCTACATGCCGCCCTGGCTGCCCGCGCCGGGTCGCGGCCACTTCGCCGGCGAGCGCCGGCTGACCGAGGACGAGATCGGCATCCTCGCGTCCTGGGTCGCAGGCGGCGCGGTGCTCGGAGATCCTGCGGAGCTGCCGGCCCTGCCGACTTGGACGGCGGGCTGGCAGCTCGGCGAGCCCGATGCGGTGTTCGAGCTGGGCACGGACTTCACCGTCCCCGCCGAGGGCCGCGACGTGTTCCGCAACTTCGTGATCCCGCTTCCGGTCCCGGAGACGCGCTACGTTCGCGCGATCGAGCTCGATCCGGGGAGCCCGCGCCTCGTCCACCACGCGGTGATGCGCACGGACGAGACCCGCTCCTCCCGGATCCAGGACGATCGCGACCCCGAGCCGGGCTTCGAGAGCATGAACATGGGCGATGCCCGGGCCCCGGACGGCTATGTGCTGTCCTGGACGCCGGGCCGCGTGCCGAGTCCCGGCCGCGACGGCTACGCCTGGACGCTGCGGCCGAGCACCGACCTCGTCCTGCAGCTCCACATCCAGCCCACCGGGAAGCCCGAGACGCTCCGGCCGCGCGTCGGCCTCCACTTTGCGGACGCTCCGCCGACCCAGCGCGTGGAGAGCGTGGTGCTGCGGGCCCGCGATCTCGACATCGCGGCGGGCGAGGCCGCACACACGATCCACGACGAGTACCGGCTGCCCGTCGCGCTCGATGTGCTGAGCATCTATCCGCACGCGCACTTCCTGGGCAAGCGCTTCGAGGTCTGGGCCGATCTGCCCGACGGCTCGCGCACCTGGCTGCTCGAGATCGACGACTGGGACTTCAACTGGCAAGACGAGTATCGCTATGCCGAGCCGGTCCGGCTGCCCTCAGGCGCCCGCGTGCAGCTGACGCTGGTCTACGACAACTCGGCGGCCAACCCGCGCAACCCGAGCGTCCCGCCGGTACGCGTGCGCAGCGGGTCGCGGTCGACCGACGAGATGGGAACCCTGACCCTGCAGGTGGTGCCGGCGAGCGAGGCGGATCACACAGCGCTCCTCGAGAGCCTGACCCGGCAGGACCTGGAGAAGGATCCCAACGACTGGCTGGCGCACTACAACCTGGCCGTGTCGGCCCAGCAGGCCGGGCGGACCGACGAAGCGATCGCGCACTACCGCGCGACGATCGAGCGCAACCCGACGCGCACCCCCGCGTTGAACAACCTGGCCCTGCTGCTCGAGACCCGCGGCGCGCCGGACGAAGCGATCGCGCTGCTCGTCCAGGCCTTGCGCGTCAATCCCGCCTACGCCGACGCGCACTACAACCTGGCCCGGATCCTCCAGCTCCGCGGCCGGGACCAGGAGGCCGCGCGGCACTACAGCGCCGCGATCGAGCTCGAGCCGAACCGCGTCGATGCGCGGTTCAACCTGGGTCTGTTGCTCGAGCGTCACGGCCAGCTCGACGACGCCGCGGCGCGCCTGGCCGAAGCCGCGCGTCTGGCGCCGGGCGACGCTTCGATCCGCAACGCGCTCGGTCACGTCCGCGTGGCCCAGGGTCGTCCGGCCGAGGCCCTCGGGCTCTTCCGCGAAGCGACCGAGCTCGATCCGCAGCTCGCGCAGGCGCACAACAACCTGGCCAACGTGCTGGCCGAGAACGGGCGCCTGGCCGACGCGATCGCGCACTATCGCCAGGCCCTGACGATCGACCCGACCCTCTCGGACGCGCGCTACAACCTGGAGCAGACGCTCGCGCTGCAGGCCGAGATCACGGCCGAGATCGACCGCGCGCGACAGCGCGTCGAGGCGACGGGCGGCCGAGACGTCGGCGCCTGGATGGAGCTCGCGGACACGCTGGCCGGCGCAGGCCTCGTGGGGGACGCGCTCGCCGCGGCCCAGCGCGCGCTCGATCTGGCGACGAGCGCCGGGGCGGAGCCTCTGGCCGAGCGCATCCGCCAGCGCATGCGGGCCTATCGCGAGATCGGCCCCTGAAGGTATCCTCGACCGCTTCTCGCGGAGCCGCGATGGACGCACCCGACACCAAGGCCCTCCCCGACAACGCCTACGAGCCCTTGCGGCCGGGCGAGACCTACCGGCCGGTCGTGCCCGCGAGCGCACGCCTGCCCGAGGGCGGCCCGCGCTCGGTGCTGTGGGGCATCGCGCTGTGCGTGGTGTTCAGCGTGGCCTCGGCCTACTCGGGGCTCAAGGTCGGCCAGGTCATGGAGGCCGCGATCCCGATCTCGATCCTGACGATCGGTCTGGCGCGGATGTACGCGCGCCGCTCGACGATCCTCGAGAACGTGATCGTGACCGGCGTGGGCGGGGTCTCGGGCGCGGTCGCCGCCGGCGCGATCTTCACGCTGCCCGCGCTCTACGCGATGAACCTCGGCCCGCACCCGCTGCAGACGACGTTCATCTGCCTCGCCGGCGGCTGCCTGGGCGTGCTGTTCCTCGTCCCGCTGCGGCGCTACTTCGTGCGCGAGATGCACGGCCAGCTCCCGTTTCCCGAAGCGACCGCGATCACCGAGGTGCTGGTCACGGGCGAGAAGGGCGGCTCGCAGGCCAAGCTGCTGCTGCAGGCCACGGCCGTCGCCGGGGTCTACGATTTCTTGACCACGACGTTCTCGCTGTGGAAGGAAGCGGTCGACCTGCGCTTCCTCGGCTTCATGCGCGAGCTGGGGGACAAGGGGCGCGCGGCGTTCGGCTTCAGCGCCGAGGCGTTCATCCTCGGGCTGGGCTACGTGATGGGCCTGCGCTCGTCGCTGATCCTGTGCGCCGGTGGGGCGCTCTCGAATTTCGTGCTCGTGCCGCTGGTCTGGATGATCGGCCAGCACATCGCCGAGCCGGTCTATCCGGGCACCGTCCCGATCGCCGAGATGAGCGCCGCGCAGATCTTCCGCGGCTACGTGCGCTTCATCGGCGTCGGCGCGATCGCGACCGCCGGGATCTTCGGCATCGTGAAGTCGCTCCCCGTGCTCGTCGGCTCGTTCTCGATCGCGCTCCGCGCGTTCCGCAAGGGCGAGCGGCACCTCGAGCTCGAGCGTACGGATCGCGATGTCTCGGTGATGACGATCCTGCTCGGGACGCTCGTCGGCGCGCTCACCACCGCCGTATTCTTCGGCACGTTGAAGCCCGGTTGGCTCGTGCTGCTCGTCGGGCTCGGCCTGACGCTCGTGTTCTCGTTCTTCTTCACCTCGGTCGCGGCGAACGCGATCGCCACGACGGCCCGGAATCCGGTCTCGGGCATGACGATGCTGACGATCATCATCTCGTCGGTCGTGCTCTTGAACTTCGGCCTCTCGGGCACGACGGGCATGTTCTTCGTGATGGCGATGGCCGGCATGGTGTGCACGGCGCTCTCGGTCTCGGGCCAGACGATCACGGACCTCAAGACCGGCTACTGGCTCGGCTCGACGCCCGCGGTGCAGGAGCGGGTCAAGTTCTACGGCGTGATCGCCGCGTCGATCGCCTGCGCGCTGACGATCGCCGTGCTGGCCCAGGGCTACCAGTTCGGTCAGGCCGCCCCGGGCGACGCGCGCGAGGTGCTCGCCGCCCCACAGGCCTCGATCATGAAGGCGCTCGTCGAGGGCTTCATGAACCGCCAGCCGGTGGCCTGGGCGCTCTTCGGCACGGGGGCGATGATCGCGGTCGTGCTCGAGATGCTGCAGGTCTCGGCGCTGACCTTCGCGCTCGGCATGTACCTGCCGCTCGATCTCAACTCGCCGGCGCTCGTCGGCGGTTTCCTGCACCACTTCGTGACGCGCCGCGCAGCCAAGGTCGGCGGCGAGCCGGGCCGCACGATCCGCGAGCGTGGCGTGGTGATCGCCTCGGGGCTGATGGCCGGCGGCGCGCTGGGCGGCGTGGCCGGCGCGGTGGTCAAGATCACGGTCCCGACGGCGGAAGAGGCGGTGCGCGTCTCGTGGTTCGACGTCGACCTGCTCTCGCAGGGCTCGGCGATCCTGCTCTTCAGCGGGATCTGCCTGTACCTGTGGCTCGGCGCGAACCGCCGCACCGAGGCCTGACCTACCGACGGACCAGGGACGCCTCGGCGTCACGGACCCTGTGGTCGCGAGCGACCGAGTGCCCCTCGGCGCGCAGATGCGCAGCCTGACGGGCAGGGCCAGGCGGGAACTTCGGCGAGAGGCGCCCGGTGGGATCGACGACGCGCCAGTACGGTGCGACGGGACGACGACCCTCCGCGAGCGCTTCTTCGGCAGCCCCGGCGAGAATGTTGAGGAAGATCCGCAAGAGCTCCGGCGTGATCAGTCGCCCGCGCGGGACCCGTCGAAGCTCGGCGGCCACGAGCAGCGGCGTGGGGACGAGCATCCGTCCGCGACGCTCCCGCACGACCTGGGCCTCGAACGCCGGGTGAAGCTTGGTGGACCAGGGGGTTCGGCTGCGCATCACCATGGGAGTTCCGATGGGCAGCCGCTCGCCGGACGCTGCGACCTCGCGCTGCTGTAATCTACGGGCAATCGATTCCTTGGCGCGGCGTGCCGTTCGAATCGGTTCCGAGCGACCCCGAGCCGCACACGCTCTTCGCGCGGACCAGGTAGGAGAAGAGCGACCCGGGACCGGGAACCGCCGCGTCGACGGCGGAGGTGTCATCGCCGTCCGCCTCCGCGCAGGTCCCGAACGTGACGAAGTTGTCGGGCTCGTCCGAGCGCAGCACGTCGTACGCCTCGGCGGCGCCACCCGGCTCCGTGGGAGCGGCCCAGCTCAGGGTCTGTCCATCCGCAAAGACGAGGTCTGAGGCCTCGCCCGGCACGGACCAGATCGATGCGTTCGTGTCGTGGCAGTCGGACACGTCGGGGACTCCGTCGGCGTCGTCATCGAGGTCGCAAGCATCGCCCGCGCCATCGCCGTCGAAGTCCTGCTGATTCGGATCGCTGTCGTTCGGACAGCTGTCGCAGAAGCCCATGATGCCGTCGCTGTCGTTGTCGCTGACGAGGACGGCGCTGTACAGGTCGTTCCCGATCGCGTTGCTCGGGGCGAAAGCCACCTGGCGACTGTCCGGGCTGAGAAAGACCTGGGACAGGAAGGCTCCGGACGGCCAGATCGTATACAGCGTACCGCCGCCAATCGGGGCACTGTACAGGTTGCAGCCGGACGGACATTGGACGAACACGACGCTCTGGCCGTCGGCGCTGACGTAAAAGGCGTTGAGGCCGAAGCCCGGAAAGCTGAGCTTCGCCACTGGACCCCCGCCGATCGGCACGCTGTAGAGCTCGGGGACGTTGTCCGTATCTCGGTCCGCGAGATAGACGACCCACGCGCCGTCCGCACTCAGGGTGAAGTTGCTGCTGACCGACCGCCCGACGGGCAGGTCAGGATTGAGCTTGGTGACGGGCCCGCCGCCGATCGGGACGCTGTAGAGCTCGTTGACCGTGTCCGTATCCTGGTCGGCGAGATAGACGACGCGCGTGCTATCGGAGGAGATCGAGACCCCAACAACACCACGACCGACGGGAAGATCCGGGTTCAGCTTCGTGACCGTCCCGCCGCCGATCGGAACGCTGTACAGCTCGTTGACCGTGTCCGTATCCTGGTCGGCGAGGTAGACGACGCGCGTGCTATCGGAGGAGATCGAGACCCCGGCAATACCGCGGCCCGCGGGGAAGTCCGGGTTCAGCTTCGTGACGGCGCCCCCGCCGATCGGAACGCTGTACAGCTCGGAGACGTTGTCCGTGTCCTGATCGGCGCGATAGACCACCATCGAGCTGTCGGGACTGACGGCAAAGTTGTTCTCGACCGAGCGCCCGGACAGCAGGTCCGGATTGAGCTTCGTGACCGACCCGCCGCCGATCGGGACGCTGTGCAGCTCGAACACGCCGTCCGCGCCATGGTCCGCCCGATACAACGCTCGCGCACCGTCGGGGCTGACCAAGTAGCCGGAGACATTGGCGGTGGAGGCCAGCGGGGCGTTGATCCGCGTGGCACTGCCACCGCCGATCGGGACACTGTATAGCTCACTCTTGGCGCCATCCTCACTTCCGTGGTAGACGACGCGCGCGTTGTCGCCGCTAATGAGATGGCTCCCTACGTTGCAGCGGAAGGCGAATGCGGGACAGAGCCTCGAGACGGTGCCTCCACCGATCGGCACGCTATAGAGCTCGATGGGGTTTTCGAGGGGGATGGCGTGCGCGCGATAAACCACCGTCGTGCCGTCGGGGCTGATCGAAAAGTCCTGCAGGTGCTGGCCGTTGGAGAACGAGGGGTTGAGCTTCGTGACGGCCCCGCCGCCGATCGGGACGCTGAACAGCTCCCAGATGGTCCCCACGGCCTGGCTGTTCCGATAGACCACCCTCGTGCTGTCGGGGTCGGGGCTGATCGATACGATGCCGACACGCGTCCCATCGAGCCTGATCGCAACGCCGCCGTCCTGGTTCGGGTTGGAATAGGTTGGACAGTTGTCGAGCGGATCCGGCACGCCGTCGCCGTCCGAATCGTCCTCGCACACGTCGCCCTGGCCGTCCAGGTCCCCGTCGGCTTGATCCGGGTTGGACGTCCCCGGGCAGTTGTCCAGGTCCCCGCAGACTGCGTCTCCGTCCGGGTCGTCGTTGTCCGGGTCGGTCGGGCAAGCGTCGCAGACGTCCCCGATATCGTCGCCGTCGGCGTCGGCCTGGGCCGGGTTGTAAACGGTCGGGCAGTTGTCCTGCGAATCCTGCACCCCGTCCCCGTCTCGATCTGGCGCCGCGGCGTCGCACGCGTCTCCGAGACCGTCGCCGTCGGCGTCGGCCTGGGCCGGGTTGTAAACGGTCGGGCAGTTGTCCTGCGAATCCTGCACCCCGTCCCCGTCCGCATCCGGCGGCGCCGCGTGGGAGGCGACGGGGACCAGCGCGCAGGCCAGGACACTGACGAGGGCGCGACGAATGGACTTCGGCCGCTTGTGCAGGGCACCCTCCCCGACTGCCACGATTTACCCCGGACTGTACGCTCGGGGATCCCGACCGTCAATCGCCTTGCACCCTTCCGCGCGCCAGACAACCGTCGCACTGGCGTGCGGGCGCTGCGCGAGTCGGCGGGCCCGCCGTCGCGAGGGCGGCTCCGCTGAGGACGAGCAAGCGGGCCAGGCTGACGTGCACGGGTCTCGTCATGGGCTACCCGCTATTGTCGTCCTGTGGGACGTCCATGGTCGGAGGAAGGTTGCCTGCCGTGGGCGGTTCTGTCGACAAGCCTCGTATGGGAGAATGACGGGCTCACGAGGAGAGCGATCGATGGGAGTCATCGTCCGCGCGGCAGGAGACGTTTCGATCGTCGAGATGTCCGGCGAGTTCACGCTGGGGAAGGGCGTGTCCCGTCCGCTCGACCTTCACGGGCATCGACTGGAAGATCTGGGTCAGACGCTTTCCGACTTGCTCGAGCGAGGAAACAGCCGCATCGTGCTCGACCTGCACAAGGTCCGGTTCATCGACAGCGCGGGGCTGGGCGAGCTGGTCGCCTGGAAGAAGCGAGCGCTCGAGCGCGGCGGGGATGTCCGGCTCCTTCGCCCGCGTGACCGCGTTCGCGAAATGTTCGTGCTCACCACCCTGTCGAGCATCTTCCAAATCTTCGATGCCGAAGCCGAGGCCGTCGCGTCGTTCCGGTGAGGCCGGCACCGGGATGCCCCAGGGAGTAGCCTGTTCCTAGGCGCCCGGCCCGGCGCTGTCCTATGGACCAGGACCCTCGAACCACCCATCCGCGCATGTACGCGGAACCGACGAGCGCAGCCGATCGCCCCGCCGAAACCGGCGAGATCGAGCCGTCGCTCGAGCGCATCCACGGATCGAGCTATGGCTGGGCGCTGGCCTGCTGCCGCTTCGACAGGCAGGAGGCCGAAGAGGTCCTGCAGGCGGCCTACCTGAAGGCGATCGAGGGCAAGGCCCGGTTCAACGGGCACTCGACGCTGCGCACCTGGTTCTTCGGGGTGGTCAAGACGACGGCGGCCGAGCACCGGCGCTCGGGGATGGTGCGGCGGCTCGCGCTCGGGCGCTGGGCCGAGCGGCGCCCCGCGCCCGCGCCCGCAGCGACCCCCGAGGCCCTGTCGAGCGCGAGCGAGATGGAGCGCCGCCTGCGCCAGGCGCTGCTCGAGCTCTCGCCGCGCCAGCGCGACCTGCTGCACCTCGTGTTTTACGAGGAGCTGTCGATCGCCGAGGCCGCCGAGATCCTGCGCTTGCCGATCGGTACCGCGCGCACGCACTACGAGCGGGGCAAGGCGCGCCTGCGCCAGCTCCTCGACGGAGCGGGAGACCGATGATGGACCGACACGACGAACACGAAAAGGACCTCGAGATCGAGCGGATGTTCGAAGCGGCCCGCGAGGCGGACCGCGAAGCCGCGCCCGCGTTCCGGCAGATCGTGGCCCAGGGACACCTCGAGCGGCACCAGCACGAGCGCCCGCGCGCTCGCGGCATGCGCTTCGTGTGGATGGCGTCCGCGAGCACCGTGGCCGTGGTCGCCCTCGCCGCCTGGCTGGGGACGCATGCGCCGCCGGCGCCTGTGCCACCACCCGTGATTTCTAACCTCCCCGAAGTACCTCCTCCCGTGGCGGCGCTGCAGAAGGTCGAGCGGAGCATGAACGAGCAGGGGGCGGCACTCGAACTGCCGCGTCGGGTGGACGGCAAGGCCGATGTCGAGAAGGCGCTTCAATCGTTGGGCTACGTCGCGGGGCCGTCGGCGCCGGAGCCGCAGCGGAGCGAGCCGGAGCAGTCCATCGAGGACCATCCCCTCCCGGGTCGGTTCTACCAGGACGTTCTGACCCTCGCGCCCGGCGCACAAGACGCGGGCGCGGCGCGCCCCGTTCCCCAAGAGGCGCGGGATCGCGACGTGCTGGCTGAGCGTGTCACGGTCCAGTCTGGCTCGGATGTCGTCGACCTCGAGCAAGCCCGAGGTGTGCCCCAGGCTGCTCCGCGCCCGAACGTCCACGGAGCCCGCGAGCGAGACTTCAAAGCCGTCGACGGCGGGGTCGTGGGGGGTGTGCTCGGTGGCATCGTCGGCGACGTTCCGGGGGGTGAGCCCGGCAGCGCGCCGGCTCGTATGGAGAAGCTCCCCGCGCGGTT
>Ga0180085_1000346_pt1 | contig 16428 bp, 16 predicted proteins | sample EasRiv730_16_10D_FD_123013 | JGI IMG/M metagenome (GOLD analysis project Ga0180085, IMG submission 123013) | Soil microbial communities from meander-bound floodplain in the East River, Colorado, USA - East River metaG ERMLT730_16_10D | ecosystem: Environmental > Terrestrial > Soil > Floodplain ... | reverse complement strand
GGCAAGTTGAGGCTCGACGAAAAGCGATTTTCTGAAAGCATTGCTTTGCTGCAACAAGCGGCCGCGCTGCTGCCCAAGAGCGAAGCGGTACAGTACGCCCTGATGATTGCTTATCGCAACTCAGGCAAGACCGAAGAGGCTTTGCGAGCAAAAGAAACCCTGGAAAGACTTCAACGCCCTCCCGAAGGCGAGTTCACAGACTTCCTCAAGAGGCTGGGTGAAGGCCCGGCAAAGTCCAAAGAATGAACGCTGTTGAAATGCCGGAGGATCGAGGCTCGAGGATTGAGGATTGCAAAGGGCTTCGATCTTCCATCCTCCATCCTCGATCCTCGGGCTCGTGCCTTGTTCTGCTGGTCACGATCGGTTGTCTTACACTTGCGAAATCACGATGGGCCCCCGATTTCCACAACATCGCTTCACAGGCAGGCCTGGTGCATGTGCTGCCCAACGGCGGCGCAGAATCCAAACAATATGTCCTTGAGACCACTGGCAGCGGTGCAGCTTTTCTCGACTATGACAACGACGGTCGGCTCGACATCTTTCTGGCCGCCGGCCCGGATCCAAAGTCTCCCAGCGCTGTCACCAATCGCCTGTATCGCAACGTCGGCCAGGCTCGGTTCGAGGAAGTGACCCAGCAGGCCGGCTTGGCAAAGACGGGATGGGGCCAAGGCGTTTGCACGGGTGACGTGGATGGTGACGGGTTCGTTGATCTTTTCGTGACCTACTGGGGACAGAACGTTCTGTATCGGAATATCCACGGAAAGCGTTTTGAAGACGTTACCAGCAAGGCCCGCCTGCTGCAGGATCGCGTCCGCTATAACACGGGCTGCGCGTTTCTGGATTACGACGGGGATGGAGACTTGGATCTGTTTGTTGCCAACTACCTTAAATTTGACTTGGCTAGCAGTCCCAAGCCGGGGGAGAACCCCTATTGCTGGTATCGCGGACTTCGCGTCAATTGCGGCCCGCGGGGCCTGCCTTTCGATCGCAACCTGCTCTATCGCAACAACGGCGACGGCAGTTTCAGCGATGTCTCCGAGGAGTCGGGTGTTTCCAAGCCACTCCAGAACTACGCGCTCGGTGTAGTGACTGGGGACTTCAACCACGATGGGCGTGTCGATGTCTATGTCGCCTGCGACACAACTCCCTCACTCCTCTATATCAATCAAGGCGGAGGCAAGTTTCAAGAGGAGGCGTTGTTACGTGGCGTCGCATTGGACGAGAGCGGCCGGGCGCTTTCCGGCATGGGGGTAACGGCAAGCGACTACGACGGCGATGGCGCTCTCGACTTGTTTCGCAGCAATTTTTCCGACGAGCGTGAAACTCTGTACCGCAATCGCGGCCAAGGCGAGTTTGACGATGCTACGCAAAGCGCCGGACTGGCTCACAACACTCGTTTTGTTGGCTGGGGTTGCGGCTTCTTTGATTTCGACAACGACGGTTGGAGAGACCTGTTGCTAGTCAACGGCCACGCTTATCCCGAAGTTGACAGGCTAGGCATCGACATTCACTACAAGGATCGCCCTGTGCTCTATCAAAATCTTGGGAATGGAAGGTTCGCAGACCTGTCTGAACGGGCCGGACCAGCGCTGCTCGAAAGGCATGCATCACGTGGAGCGGCGTTTGGGGATGTCGACAATGACGGCACGGTCGAAGTGCTCGTGAACCATCAAAACGAACCCCCCAGTCTTTTGAAGCTTCGAAAGTCCTCTGCCCATCACTGGCTAACCCTCAAACTCTTAGGCAAGGATTCCAATTCAGCGGCTGTGGGTGCAAGAGTGAAACTGACCGCCGAGGGCAGGCGCAGCTGGGAGGAAGTTAGAAGCGGAGGCAGCTATCTCTCGCAGAGTGACCTTCGCCTTCACTTTGGACTGGGAGAGGCCAGTAAGGTCGAACTCATCGAGATCGAATGGCCAAGCGGCTGCCAACAAACCCTTCACAATTTGCCGGCCGACCAAATTCTCACGGTTCGAGAAAACTGCAAGGATAGACAAAGATACAGAAATTTTGGCCTTTAATTTCTTGACGTGGGAATCACCTGCATATATAAAATGGAGTGACTCACGGAAACATATAGTTCTGAAAAAGATTCTTTTCTTCTAAATAGTAAGAAAGCTGTAAATTCCATAATTCGAGACTTTTGAGTTCAGAGGGGCTTGGCGCTCGACGAAACGAGAGCTGAGGAGGCCTGATGGAAGATTCTCTGATCACCGTGAAGGAAGTTGCCGACTATCTCAAGCTGAAAGAACAAACCGTCTATCTCCTGGCACGTCAGAACAAGATTCCTTCATTGAAGGTTGGTGGAAGTCTGCGTTTCAAGAAATCGCAGATTGATACCTGGTTAGCAACCACTCCCAAGACAGGGACTCATGAAACCCGCCAGCGAGTGCTGATTGTTGATGACGAGGAAATGGTGCGTGAGGCTCTGAAACGGATGGTTGAGGCTCACGATATCCAAACCGTGGCAGTTTCGAGTGGTGCACAGGCACTGAAGGCCGCCCAAGAAGAGTCCTTCAGGATGGTATTTCTTGACCTAAGCATGCCCGGGATGAATGGAGTCGAGACCCTAAAAGCTTTGAAGGAAATCGACAAGGATCTCGTGTTTGTCGTCGTCACGGGCCTAACGGGTGAAGATGACCTATTCCGCAGCGTCTTGGACCACGCGCCCGTCTCGGTTATTCCAAAGCCCTTCACGATGCAGCAAATTGGTGGCGTATTGAGTCTTTATTTTGAAGACGTCAAAGACGTCGCATACGCGCAAGTTTGATCCCTTGCAAGGCGGCTCCGTTTCGGTGGAGCGACCTTCCTTCCCGACAGTTCTCCGTTAATTTCTTCCTTCTATTCTATTGCTTGAAGCTGCTGATCAATTGGTCGAAGCTGCTCGACCACTTGGCGATTGTTTTCTCCGGACCCGTCAGCTTGAAGAACCAAGGCCCCTCAGTCGTTTCCGCAACGGCGGCGAGCATCCGGTACCCCTGACGCGGTGGAGCGTTGGACATCATGCCCGCCGAGTAGGTGCCACTGACGTCGACCAAAGTTACGGGCATTCCACCAATTTCCTTCTTGTTGGTCTTCGCCTTGTCTTTGGAGGACGACCCGTCCGGTTGAGAGATTTGCCCGATCCAGCGCTCAATGTTGGCCTCGACGGACCCACCCTGGCCCGGGCCGAAATAAAACACGGCAAGTTCGCCATCCTCACCGTCCCCCGCGACCTTCGGCAGCGCATACTGCGCTTTGCGCATGGAAGAAGACGGCGTTATTTCAGTCCATTCGGCTGGAACCTTGGCTTTGATGGGCCCAAAGTTTTTTTCGACGGCGTTACCCGAGGCGCCGGCCACCGTTGAAACCGGTTGAGGCGACGGAGGGGGTGCTTCAGGAGGCGCAGACGTTCTGCCTGTCTCCGGCTGCGCGCTGCAACCGAGCCAAACCAGCGACGCTAGGAAGAGAAGAGCAAAGCTTCCAATCTGGCACCAGCCTGCCGAGAGGTTTGTTTCTTTCATTCCGTAAACTCCTTGATTGTCCCGAATTGCCCGCCTACGGGAGATCCTTCTGATGTGATAATGTTCGATCAGCTCTCTACATCCCCATGATGTTGTAACCGCAGTCAACGTATAACACCTCACCTGTGACACCCGAAGACATGTCACTTGCCAGGTAAACTCCCGTGTCGCCAAGTTCTTTCCCCTGCACGTTACGCTTCAGGGGAGCATGCTCCGCATGATACTTCAGCATGTCTCCGAAGCCGCCGATGCCACGTGCCGCCAGCGTATTCACGGGGCCGGCGCTGATGGCGTTGACCCGGATTCCCTGCGGCCCGAGATCATAAGCAAGATAACGGACGTTGGCTTCCAGGGCCGCTTTCGCGACGCCCATCACGTTATAGTGCGGCACCACCTTCTCGGCTCCGTAGTAACTCAACGTCAGAATACTCCCTCCTTCTGTCATGAATGGCACCGCAGCTCGGGCAATGCCCAGCAGGGAATAGGCGCTGATGTCCAGCGCAGTGCGGAAGGCTTCACGCGAGGTGTTGACAAAGCTTCCCTCCAGCGCCTCGCGAGGCGCAAAAGCGACGCTATGAAGAATCAGATGGATCTTCCCGAACTGCTGGCCAGCCTGATCAAACACTGCCTGGATTTCATCATCTCGCGTAACGTCACACGGAAAAACCGGGTTCTCCGCACCCAAGCTGGCAGAGAGTTCCTGAACATTCTCTTTTAGTCGCTCACCCTGATAGGTAAAGGCAAGCCTCGCTCCGGCTTGATGCCACGCCTGAGCAATGTTCCAAGCAATGCTGCGCTTGTTGGCCACCCCGAAGATGACACCCACCTTGTCTTTCAACATAGAGCGCTCCTGTCTCAATTCGCGCCAGAGAGTATCAGGAGGCATTGCCTGAGGCAAGCAGGACTCGCGGGTCTGGTTCGAGGATGAGAGGAACGAACGCCGCCCGTCTGCAAGGGCCAAATTAGGCATAAGTATTTGGCGGGAAAGGCCGATGAGGTATCCAACAGCAGCACTGAAAAAAGGTCAAAGGACAATCTCAATGGAAGACAAGACTTCTGAACGCCTGAGAATGAATCGCACCGCTCGCCGAGTTCGGCAAAACTCCAAGCTCATCATCGACGGCCAGGACCTGTTGGGCTACCCCTTCACTGAGGATGCTCTGACCTTCGACATCAGCGCCAGCGGGGTTTCGTTCTACATCAAGAACCGACCTTGGGTTGAAGATTCTTTGGAAATTACCATCTATCCGGCCGAGGCGCGCGATACAGCCTACTTGTCTGGCCGCAAAAGACGGGGCAAGGTCGTACGCACCGGGGTGATTGCCGAAGACAAAGTATTCGTGGCGGCTCGCTTCGAAAACTAAACGGACTCCTGACATTCCTTCGAGAAGAATCGTCCCGGGTCAAATGTAGAGAGCGACAGTGAGGTGCTTCCCTGAACGATGAGCTCTCGCAGGAGGGACGCTGTGATGCAGACCAACGGCAGCCCATTCCCGCTGAAGCCTGCCCCGATCAGAACGTTCTCGTGTCCTGGCAATCGTCCGATGAGTGGTTTGTAGTCAGGCGTAAACCCCATCGTTCCTGCCCATGACCTTTCGAATTTAATCGCCCCCCGCCACTCTGGAAATAACGAGAGCAAAGCCTCTTTGAGCCCGTCTTGCACCTCCGGTGTGGTCTCCGTTGACTCCGTTCCCTTGCCAAACGCATTTCCCACTTCAAGCCGGCGACAGCCTCCAAACAGAATCTGCCCAGAACGGGTTTGCCGCCAATACTCCAGGTCATAGTTGGCTGCGCAAGCAAAAGGAAATGACTGGGGCAAGGGCGCGGTCAGCAGAGCTTGACCGCGAGTTGGAGTGACTACTGATTCAAGCCGGGGCCACAAACGACCCGTGTACGCGTTGGTTGCGAGAATCATGTATCGTGCGGAGATCGTTTCATCCCGGGTCTGAACTCCAGCGATCACTCCGTGCTTGTTTCTGACGAAACCATGCACAGCGAGGTGCGTCCGAAGCTCTGCCCCTGCCTGCCGGGCAGCTTGAGCAAAGGCCAGCGCCAGTTGGGGAGGCGAGAGCTGGGCGTCGCTTTCGATAAAGCGACCACCAACAGCTTTGTGTGTTAGTGCGGGTAAGGCGCTTCGCAGCTTGACAGAGTCCCAAAGCTCTGCTGCCAAGCCGGCCGAGCACATTTGCTGAACCTGATCTTGCGTGAAGGTCCAATCATCTTCAAACGCGATATACAGGCTGCCACCACGGACATACTCGACATCTGCACCGGTGCACTGAAGAAAGTTCTCCAGTAGTTGCTGGTTCGCTAGAAGATGGGGGACGATCTGCGGCGCGAAGGCGTCTGTGGCTCCTTTCAACAGCAAGCCACCGCCGCGTCCCGAAGCTCCTGAAGCCAAGTCCTGGCGCTCCAGTAAAATGGTTTGCAGTCCGTGTGTCGCGCACTCGTAGGCGCAACAAGAGCCCACCATGCCGCCACCAATGATCAGAACATCAAACATCTCGCCGGTCCCGGTCGTCCTGCGGCCGTTGTTTAGCCAAACCTGAGGATGAACACTTCGCTTGCGAGGGAGGTCATTCGGTGGACTTGAGGAATGCAGCTAACCGTTCGTTGAACTTCTTGGGATCGTCTAGAAACATCGCATGACCTAAGCCCTCAAACACCGTCAGCTGCGAGTTGGGTATCTGGCCCTTCATGAACTCGCCGACTTCTTTGCCCTGGGCTGTCATGGTGATGAGAGTCGGGACGGCAATCTTAGGCAGCAGGGGACGACGATCGGAGGAAAAATAATCGTAGGCCAAGACGGTCGCGACAGTCGTGGGTGTGCGGAGAGCTTCCTTGACCATCCATTCGAGTTCGGGATCAGAACGTTCCGTAGTGAACATGTTGTCTATAAACTCATTGGTCTTCACCATGCGATTGTTTTCCCAGTCCAAAACGAGGCGGTTCGTTTCTTCGGGCGTCAAGCCGCGGGGCCAGTCGTCTTTTTTCACCATGGATGGCCATCCATCCACCAGGACCACTGATTTCAGACGGTCGTTTCCGAATTGGTTCACATACTCCAGCACAACGGCCACGGCCATAGACCATGCTACGACCGTGACCCCGTTGAGTTGAAGGCTCTCCACCAGGCGGCGAAGATCCTTGGCCTGTTGCTGTAGCGTGTTGCCCGAAAGGACCTTGCTGGAGTTGCCCTGGCCCCGGGGATCCATCACGATAACCCGATAGGTTTTGGAGAACGCAGCCACTTGCTCCTTCCACACTCCAGCGGTCATCATCCAGCCCGGAACGAAGAGCAGTGGGTCTCCCTGTCCGGAAGTCTCGTAGTAGATCTTGACCTGTGGAGCGACCTCAACGAACTCTGCTCTAAGCGATAGAGGATGCGTAAGAAACAGCAGCAGCATCCAAGCAAGACGAACTCGCGGAATTGGAAATTGCATCAGACACCTCCAAATGCACCATCTAAGCCAGCTTGTATCTCTGTGAATTCTATCGTTGAGCGGAAGGGATTGCTTTATCTCTTAAAGATGCAACGGGCAAGTCGGTCCTATTGGCCGGGCTGTGTGAGGTGGTGGGTTCAGTCCAGATGGTTCTACCTAAACCGAGCCATCTGAATCTCGGCGGCGTCCTGAACTCGCTGCGAGGCTTCAAACGCTTGCTGGATGTATTGGCGAAACTCCTCAGCTGCTTTGTCGAGTGCTTGCAACAGAGCGAAGTTATACTTCTTTACTGCCTTGTGAAGCTGTATGAGGAGCTTCTTGTAGTTCTTCCCGCCCTGCTCCTTGGCGACGCAGTCTTCTGCCGATGTTACTGCGGTCCGATAGCCACTCACTGCTTTGACACTGTCGGCTTTGTCTAGTTTTTTGGTGTGCACGATGACATCCTTCAGCCTGCCTTCGGCAATGCCCAGCCAAAATTTCAATTGCTGCTCGGGATCCTTGGCTTGCTGCAAGGTTTCCTTTTCCTCGGCTGACAAGCTCTCCTGAGTGGCTAGCAGTTCTGTTGGATGCAAGACTGACGTGATTAGGAGAAACAGCATTCCTGATAGGATGCTTGGTTGAAGAAGTGATGCGGGTATTCGAGATCTCTGCATAATCTACCGCCCTGTCATGGGAATGTAGGGTGCCGGATACTGAGGTCCCAGATACTCTGCGCGCGGCCGAATCAGACGGTTGTTTCCGAGTTGTTCCAGAATGTGAGCTGTCCAGCCCGAAATGCGGCTGACAGCAAAGATTGGAGTGAAAAGATCCACGGCGATTCCCAGTGTGTAGTAAACCGTGGCAGAGTAGAAATCGACGTTAGCGTTGATGTTCTTTTCGCGCTTCATCGTGTCTTCGATCAGGCGCGACATTTCGAACCACTTGCCGTTTCCGGAACTTTCGCAAAGTTCTTTGGACATGGTCCGCAAGTGCGTCGCACGAGGATCCTCGGTATGGTAGACGCGGTGACCGAAGCCACTGATCTTCTTCTTGCTTGCAAGGGAATCCTTCAACCAAGCCTCGACCTTGCTCACCTCTCCGATCTCGAGCAGCATGCGCATCACGTCTATGTTGGCGCCGCCATGGAGCGGTCCCTTGAGTGCTCCGATGGCTGACGTGACGGCTGAATGCACGTCTGAAAGGGTTGCCGCTGTCACGCGGCCCGCGAAGGTGGACGCGTTCAGCTCGTGGTCGGCATGCAGAATGAGAGCAACGTCCATTGCTCTTTCAGCTGTGGCTGAAGGCTTCTTTCCCGTCAACATATAAATGAAATTGGCCGCATGCTTCAGGGCAGCATCGGGTGGCATCAGGTCTTGTCCGTGACGAATCCGTTCGGTGGCAGCCACAATGCCGGCGATCTGCCCGGTGAGTCGGTATGCTTTGCGGAGGTTGGCGTCGGCGTTGCTTGCCTGCCGGTCCGGATCATAAAGAGCCAGCGCGGAGACGGCGGTGCGCATCACATCCATTGGGTTCGCATCTTTGGGAAACGATTTCATCAGCGCAAACACTTCGTGCGGAACTGCACGGTTCTTTGCCAGATCCCCAGTCAACTGGTCGAGTTCCGACTGGCGGGGAAGCTTGCCAAACCAAAGCAGATAGCAAATTTCCTCAAAGCTGGACTTCTCGGCCAGATCGTGGATGTCGATGCCGCGATACGACAAGATTCCCTTGTCGCCGTCTATGAAACAAATGGAAGAAGTAGCAGCGACTATATCCTGCAGGCCTTCCTTGAAAGTAGACATGGAACTGCTCCTGAACGTGGATCGCGAACCTTTATGAATGGCCGGCGGATTAGATGATGATCTTGAGGACTAACTCAGCGACAAACCGAAAAAATTCTAAACCAATCTCACATCATCTGAAAGAGATTAATGGGCCAAGTCACTGCCTGAGCCTAGAGCTTGGCAGCGGGCCGTTGGTGTGGAACCGGGATTCGGTCCGCTTGAGTAAGTGCTGCCGTGATCGTCCCGATATTGATCTTGGCCTTTAGCTGCACGGGCATGCGTGCAGTATCGGTGGTCACCCACACGAACAGTCTCCCTTTGCTCTTGAAGAGCCCATCAAAGACTTTAGGTTCCAATCGAAAGGCTTGGAACGTTCCCGCCGGAGTTCTGACCTCCTCCTGTGCCTGGATCTCGACAGTGACATCGTAGGTTCGCCCGCCATCGTTGATCGGAAATTGCACCAGTTCTCCCACCCGAAGGGTCTTCGTTCGGATGACATAGAGCGCCGAGATGACGTCCTGCACGCAGGACGGAACCGGGGACTCAGTTCGCTTTGGCGGGAGATCAGGGAGGTTCAAATCGCGGTCTTCCATCTGCGCGCGACGTGCCTTCGCGTCGAACGTCACCACGGTTTCGCGATGGCGTCGACCCTCTTGTATCCTTTTGGTGATTCTTCGCGAACATAGATCCCTGACCTGAAAGAACGATTCGAAAACGTCCACAACCTTGAACAATGCCGAGACAATCCCGGTGGAATAAACGGTCGCATTGATACGGTAAGTTTCTTCGTTTTGAAAGGACGTTTTCTCTGCCAGAGTCATCGTTGCGATTCCGGCATCAAACACCTTCCAGGACACGTTGTAGCTAAATCTCTCTCCCACTTCGAATGGCACCGGGCTGGCGGTGAGGCTGCGCTTCTGCACTGCCGCTACGGTCCAGGTGGGAACAGCGGTGCGCAGGAACAAATGGCCGGCAAATGCGGCAAGGACTGCCAAAGACCATTTGTTCAGAGGTCGGAGGCGCGGAAGGAAGTTCATGCAAGTCCTCAGGAAATATGAAGCTTTAAGATCAAGAAACTAATTGCTGCAACGAAACCAGCCAGCGCCTGGTATTCACGGTGCTTCATATAGCGATGAAAACTAAAATGCCCTTGCCCCATTCTTTCCGGAATCAGCCTAGGAAAGAACAAAGGGACAGTGGCCTGATAGAGCTCATATTCTCCGGGAAACTTCTGCTTCAAGTAATCCATTTCTCGCTGCATCACGGGAGCATAGATCGCGGCGAAACAAGCCAGAAACACAGCGGGGATGATGAGATTGCCACCCGCGATCGAAAAACCCATGCCGATGATGAAACTACCGAGATAGAGAGGATTGCGGGTCAAGGCGTATGGGCCCGAAACGGTCAGCTCATCGTTTTTTTGGATATGACCGGTTGCCCAGGCCCTGATGACAATCCCAACAAAGGCCAGACTACCCCCAATCCAAAGACTCCGGCTCGATGGTGTGGAGAAATACAGGTAGAGCGCTGCAAAAACGAATCCTGCTGGGACACGAATTCTGGACAGTAGCAGCTTGGGATCGAAGGTCATCTGAAAGTAGGGACCTGGATTCGTGGACTCCACCCAAACGTTTGCAATCCAGTGCTGCGCGGGTAGAATCTATCGCATGAATGTGATTTCGATTGACGCGCCCTGCAACGGCTCCGGGAAAACCTCACTGATCCTTTCGATCTTGAGCGCATTTCCGAATACGTTCGCGTTTACCAAGTTTACAACGATCTATGGCGACGAACAGTTCTGCCCGGCCAAGGATCACGACTGCGCCTGCCATCGGTTGCGGGGAAACTATAACATCTGCACCGATGCCGAGGTGCTGTCCAGGCCCGACACAGATACTGGCAAGATCTGGCGGGCTGGCGCGGTTCAAACGCTGTGGTGTGTTTCCAAGCCGGAAGGGTATCCGGAAATGCTCCGAGAGTACACAACGAATCATTTGCGAGCGGACACGCCGCTCCTTGTGGAAGGAAGCACCGTAGCCAAGCACCTGAGACCCATTTTGCACGTGGCCGTGGTCAATCCGTTGTTACCCAGGTCGTGGTGGAAGGACAAAGCAGAGCAGGCTGTCACCGCTGCCGATTTTGTGGTCGTCAACCCTCATCAAGCGGGGCCCGAGGACAAGGGCGTGGATTCGAATGAAGATATTCAAGATGTATTGGAACGAGTGAGCGAGAAATCCCTGCGAGGGTCCTTGGCACCACTAGACCGATGGAAAGATCAGAGACTGTTCGAAGCCGTTGTCCGAATCCTCAAGAAGTGAGCGAAGGAAGGGGGAAACGGTCGCGCATCTGAGTCCGTTTGGTCTGATTGTAAGAGTGCTCGGAATTTGGAAACGAAGGATGATCGTATTCCCTAGTCCTGATGGGGTTGGCCAGAGGCCACAGTCCCGCGCACGAACCAGTCCCACAGCCTGGGCTCGCTGGAGAATCGAACGTCGCCATCTTCTTCGTGCCAGGGGTAAAGGACTTTGCCGAACTGCAATCCTCGAAAACCTGCCTTTTGCAAGCGGCGGCGTAGTTCGAAGGAATAATAGAATTTCTGGCAGTCTTCGCCTTCGGTATAGAGCCCTGCAATAAAGTCGTAAGAGCCCCGCTTTGTCCTTCTCTGAGCGCGGCGCAGAGCTTGTTCCTCGTTGTCACTCCGCTGGCGCTCCCAGTCGAGGATCAATCCCCCTTCATAAAGCACGGATTCCATGGATGGGAAAATTCCAGCGAGAATACCACCTGGTCTAAGTGTTGCCGCCACCTCTCGCAGGATCTGGTCCACCACATTCAGGCTCGGTGCCAGCACCGAATTCACGGTGACGACGAGATCGAACTGTCCCTGAAAAACCGACAGATCCGTGAGGGTCTGCCGACAAAACCGCACGTTTTGGTGAGGGCAGTTTTCGTGAGCTGCGCGCAGCATGTTCGTCGAGAAATCAACTGCCACAACGGTCTTGAAGCGTTCTGCCAGAAAAGGTAACAAGTTGCCAATTCCGCACCCAAGGTCAGCGACAGTCAACTCCTCCCGCCCGGGCAAGCCATCCAGGTAGTCTAACAATGGGTTGACGACCTCGGCCTGAAATGGAGTGCTGATTTCATCGAAGTAGGCCCCGGCAATTCGGTCCCAAGCTTGAGCATCCATTCTCACGTTCTCCCTGGACTCGCGCTGGTTCTCACTGGAGCAATCGTTGTTACTCTGAACTCTCCTCCTTATCGGCAAGGGCCCGGAAATCTATATGATAGACTCCCCTCAGGCTTAGCCCAGGCTCGTGGGAGGCGGGCGTTCGCGCACGAGAGAGCCCCATTGGGCGCGGACGAGACGTCCCCTCCCGGCGGTGATATAGGCAGTTGGGCCCAGAAGCCACATCCTTTCTGACTGTGTAGATGTTGTCTGCGAATCGCGGTGCTCTCCCTCTTTGTGTTCTGGATGAATCAGGACTCTTGAAAGATTCCACTGTTGCGCCTGGCGATATGGACGACAAGGAAGCCATTCACAAACTAGCCAAGGGCCATCGCCCTTGATATCCCTGTCTCCGCACGCCACTGAGCTGCCGGCAGCGACAAGAACGTAGAAGCCAGAAATCAGAATGGCTGACTGTCTTGCCCAAGCCCTGCTAGGGGCGAAATATTTGTAGCCCAGGGTGGAGCGCAAGCGGAACCCTGGGTTCACGGTCTCGTTCCAAATCCTCTCCCTCTCCCCGTGCGCGGGGAGAGGGTTGGGGTGAGGGGAGTGAGTTGAGAAAACGAGAACAAAATTCCCGTTTCGCCAAACATAACCGGCTAATGGACGAGGCGGTTGCTGCTCCAAATCGTGGGGGTATCGAGGCTAGCCTTGCGTTCCAGGCTTCGGACGCTCATGTGTTGGCACCGCTGTGCCCGGCCGAAGTCGACTCGGCGGCCATCCGAGCCGCGCTTGCGAGTTGGTTCAGGGAGTATTCCGTCGCGAGTCCCGCACGTTGGAAGAGGTGGAGGTGCACGGCAGGTGGGCTTTCACGCGGGGATCTTACCGGTCTGTCTTGATCCCCAAGGAGGGACGGCCAGCGATTGAAGAATGGGGCAAATACCTTGAGAATTTGAAGCCAGCCGGGGCGCGGAAATATTTACAGGGGCATTTGGAACAGTGATCGCCCATCGATCGATGGAGGATCGCTGCTCTCTCACTGATAGTGGATTTCAAATCGTTTGTTCGTAATAAACACCACGGTGGTGTCTCCGCTGGCACTCGCGCCGTGTTCCATCGTAGTACCTTCTGGGAACCAAACAAACGTCCCAGGGCCATAACTACCTGAATGAGTGACGAGGGTCCCCTCCAACACAAACATCCCATGCGCACACGGATGAGTATGGCGCGGATTGATGACGCCGGCAGGGTATCGGACCAGTCGGACTTCCATTCCTGTCTCAGGATCTTCGATTAGGTTCTTCCGGTAGAGGGCGCGCCCTATGTGCTCGTTGAAGCGCTCCTCCCAGGGCATCGAGTTGGTGTCGATTGCAATCAGCGATTGGTTGGTCATGAGTCTCCTTTGTAGATCCTCCTCGGCCTCGTGCTCGTCCTCGACGACTGTCGAGCCTTGAAATGAGGAGGTCAATCAGATTTTTCGGCGCAAACTTTAGCCAACGTGTGTCGGCTCCCCTGATGCAAAAGAATCATAGCTGTCGCGAATTCGCTCCAGGCATTCCTGGGGAGATTCCACTCCCCCCTTCAGGAATGCCAGCATCAGTGCGCCGACGAGCGGTGGAAACGCCGGTCTGACGACTTGTGCCTGCGGATGCTCGCTTAACACAAATCCCCGGTAGGGTTTCCAGAGCAGTTCGCCTGCTTCGAAAACACCGCCTACGCCTGAAAAGGTTAGTGACGGTGGCGGTGTCAGCTTCCGGACTGCTGCGCAAGCCATGGATCCGAGGCCGCGCCCAGCCTCCTCAAAGATGCTCAGGGCCACTGCGTCACCAGAGGCTGCCGCAGCGGCAACTGTAGGGCACACGCTGGCAATTCGCAATTTGGGTGAAGCGTCGCGATAAACAACTTGGGTGATCTCCGCAGCGTCCTTGATATTCAGAGCCTGCAGGAGGAGCGAAGAAAGCGTCGTCGCAGGTCCCGCACCGTCATGGGCCAGCGCAACGGCGGCCAGTGCCTGTCGCCCGATTTCATAGGCACTGCCTGGGTCCCCAAGCAAGTATCCCCAGCCTCCTGCACGTGAACTCGCGCCGCTGGCATTCATCGCAAACGCAATTGAACCTGTGCCAGCAATCGCAACCACTCCCGTCATTGACGGAATGGCCCCTGCCAGTGCCGTTTGAGCGTCGTGATCAATGAAGATGGACTGCACGACGAATTGTTCTTGAACGACCTCGCAGTAAGTCTTGGCCGCGGGCGCCTCCGGTCCTGAAACCCCGCTGAAGCCAAGAAACGCAGATGCGATCTCAGTTGTATCCGGCAAGCCTGCCTGCCGCAGTGCCTGGTGAACGGCTTCGTAGAGAACCCTGTGCGCGTGTTCCCGCGTGGCACCGTCTTTCAGGTGGATGGCCGGTCCACCTCGACCCGTGGCCAGCACGTGTCCCGATGCGTCCGCTAGAATGCTCTTTGTGGCGGTTTGACCGCCGTCTATGCCAAGAAAAAGTTTCATGTCGCGTGGCAACAGCCCGGCCCGAAAGGGTAGCGCCAGTGTAATCCAGGAGTCTTACTGCAACAAGACAACCCACCAAAACCTTCGCCACAAAGATTGAGACTGGGTCAGTTTAGCTCCCCGAAGGCAAGACCGGGCTGAAGCAGTGTCCCGGGTAACAGGCCAATGCGAGCGGCGGAAGAGCAAGGTTCACTGCCCCTTGCGCGCAACATCGCCGTGGCTATCCTCCCAAGGGCGCAATTGTCCTGTACCCTCGTATGCTAAGATGACTTTCACTGTGCCTGCACTGCGAGATGAAGAATCGACACACTACCTTTAGCTTAAGACTTCTGGCAATTCTGGGTCTGATAGTCTGGGGCGAGACTACGGCGTCAGAAGCCCAACGGGTCGAACGCCCAGTTCGTGTGTGGGTGGAGGGATCGCTCACACGTGTCCAACCGACAACGCCACCCGGATCGAAGAAGACGGTCGAGATTGCGGCCGCACGCAACGAAGTAGAATCGTTTCAGGTCATTGTGTCGTCCAGCGGCCCGAAGCTCGAAGGGGTGACGGCGTTCGCATCCGATTTGAGCGACGCGACGGGCCATCGCATTTCAAGTTCGGACATCAAGCTCTACCGTCAAGAATACGTGTATCTGCGCAACCCCAGCCCTTACTCCACCGAACCTCCTGGCTGGTGGCCCGATCCGCTGGTGCCGTTCTTGAATCCTTACGATGGCAAGCCCATCTCAGCCATGCGCCTCAATCGCGAGGAACAGAACGGGAAAATCTCTTATCAACTGTCAGGCGCGCGCTTCGCCGGAAACGGCTTCACCGTCTGGCAGGAAAGAAGTCAGCCCCTGTGGGGCGAAGTCGCGATTCCCGCGAACCAACCCCCGGGTATTTACCAAGGCACTTTCTCGGTTCAGCTGGCTGCGTCTGACACCGTCGAGATTCCCATAAAGCTTACGGTGTGGGATCTTACGTTGCCCGATGGTCTGCCGCTGACGACTCAGTTCGGCAGTCTCGATGGCGTCTCAGCGAAACACGGCGTGCCAGACGGGTCGCCACAGTCTCTCGAAATTGAGGAGCGGTATGCCGCGGCGCTGGAAGAACACCACATTGCCGCGCCGATTCCCTCTGCGTTGCTGCCGATGATCCGCCCCAACGGTTCCATCGATACCAGAAAGAACCACGAAGCACTCAAGCGGTATCTGACCGAACATCGCACCGGCCCGTTTCGCATTCCAGTCTTTCCGTCGAACGGGAAAGGGAAGAAGGCTTTCGTACGTTATCTCCGTGAATTCTTCGCCTACCTGAAGGAGAACGGGTGGGAGCGAGGCGCCTACTACTTTCCAGTTGCAGAGCCTAACAGCAAAGAGGCCTATGACCGCGTTCGGGCTGTCGCTCAACTGGTGCATGCCGCAGAACCGAGCATCCGTGTTCTGTGCACGGAGCAACCCTACACGCAAGACTCGTCTTGGGGAGATTTACATGGAGCCGTGGATATCTGGTGCCCGCTGTTCACTTTCTTCGACGGAGAGAGGGCCGCACGCGCCCGAGAGCGGGGAGAAGTCGTTTGGAGCTATACGGCACTTTGTCAGAAGGCTCCACCCTACCATCCCGACTTTGCCACAGTCGGTGGACAACCAGGCATGTTTTGGCAGATCGACTTTCCTTTGCTGAACTATCGCCTGCCGCTTTGGCTCAACTGGCGCAATAGGATTGAGGGGCTCCTGTACTGGTCCGCAGTGCACTGGGGTGACCCGGAACGCGACGTCTGGACAGATCCCGGATTCCGCAATCGGTACAACGGGGAAGGCTACCTTCTGTATCCGGGAACGGAAGCCGGTATCGCAGGACCTGTGCCGTCTTTGCGGCTGAAGGCGCTACGCGACGGGCTCGAAGATTATGCATATTTCAGCCTGCTTGCAGGTTTGGGCGAAAGCGATTTTGTCGAGAAGGAAACAGCCAAGATCGCGCATTCCTGGTGGAAATGGGAGGATGATGCGGAGCGGATCTATGCCGTTAGGGCAGCCATCGCGAAACGCATTCAGGAGAAGCAACGGAATCTGGC
>Ga0180085_1000345_pt1 | contig 16457 bp, 14 predicted proteins | sample EasRiv730_16_10D_FD_123013 | JGI IMG/M metagenome (GOLD analysis project Ga0180085, IMG submission 123013) | Soil microbial communities from meander-bound floodplain in the East River, Colorado, USA - East River metaG ERMLT730_16_10D | ecosystem: Environmental > Terrestrial > Soil > Floodplain ... | reverse complement strand
GGGTGGTACTGGAGCGTGTCGAGCAGCGCGAAGCCGATGAACAGCGTCACGAACAGCACCGCCGAGACGATCACGATCGCGTGGAACGGCCGGTCCCAGCGCAGGTGCATGAAGTACAGCAGCACGAGCGCGCCCTTGACGAAGGCGATCGTCAGGGCCAGCACGATGTTGAACGAGCCCAGGTCGAACAGCGTGATGGCGACCGTCGCGATCGTCAGCACGAGCAGGGTGGCCAGGACGCCGAGCAGCGTGCGGATCGGCACGACGTGACCGACGCCCGGGACGTGCGAGCTGGCGGCAGTGGGGTGCGTCATGATCGGACGTAGCCGCCCGTGCCGGGATCGAGCGTCCACTTCGAGAAGTCGTACGGGTCGTCGGCCTCGGGCGTCTCTGCGAAGTTGTCGTGCGGCGGCGGCGAAGGCGTCCACCATTCGAGCGAGTTGGCGCCCCACGGGTTGGCCGGGGCCGGGACGCCCCGCACGAGCGAGCGCGCGAGACAGCCCGCGACGACGAAGAAGCCGACCGCGGTCAAGTACGAGCCGATCGACGAGATCTGGTGGTAGATCTGGAACTCGGGCAGGTAGTCGTAGTAGCGGCGCGGCATGCCGCGGCTGCCCATGATGAACTGGATGAAGAACGTCACCTGGAAGCCGACGAACACGAGCCAGAAGCCCCAGCGCCCGGCCAGCTCGCTGTACATCTTGCCCGTCATCTTGGGCCACCAGTAGTGCAGCCCGGCCAGGAACGCCATCACGGTGCCGCCGAACATCACGTAGTGGAAGTGCGCGACCACGAAGTACGTGTCGTGCAGGTGCACGTCGACCGCCAGCATCCCCAGGAACAACCCGGTCAGCCCACCGATCGTGAACAGAAAGATGAACGCCAGGGCGTACAGCATCGGCGTGCGCAGCTGGATCGTGCCCTTGTACATCGTGGCCAGCCAGTTGAACACCTTGATCGCCGAGGGGATCGACACGCTGAAGGTCAGCGCGCTGAACAGCGTATTGGCCAGGGGCGACATGGAGGTGAACATGTGGTGGCCCCAGACCAGGAAGCTCAGGATCGCGATCGCCACGCTGCTCATGGCGATGAAGCGGTAGCCGAAGATGTGCTTGCGGCTGAACACCGCGATGACCTCGCTGATCACGCCCATCGCCGGCAGGATCATGATGTACACCGCCGGGTGCGAGTAGAACCAGAAGAAGTGCTGGAACAGCACCGGGTCGCCGCCCAGGCCGGCGTCGAAGATCCCGATGCCCATCAGCCGCTCGGCGGCCAGGAGCGCCACCGTGATGCCGAGCACCGGCGTGGCCAGGACCTGGATCACCGCGGTGCTGTAGATCGCCCACAGGAACAGCGGCATGCGGAACCAGGTCATGCCCTTGGGCCGCAGCTTGTGCACGGTGACGATGAAGTTCAGCCCGGTGAAGATCGAGCTGAAGCCGAGGATGAACACGCCGATCACGATCGGCAGCACGCCCTTCTGGGCCGTCGTCGTGCTGTACGGCGTGTAGAAGGTCCAGCCGGTGTCGATCGCGCCGATCAGGATCGAGGCCACGGACAGCAGGGCGCCCGTGATCCACAGCCACCAGCTGAGCAGGTTCAGCCGCGGGAAGGCCACGTCCTTGGCCCCCAGCATCAGCGGCAGGGTGAAGTTGCCCAGCGCCGCCGGGATCCCGGGGATGATGAACAGGAAGATCATCACCGCGCCGTGCAGCGTGAAGAACTGGTTGTACGTGTCGGGGTCGACGATCGTCTTGCCCGGTCCGATCAGCTCGGTGCGCAGCAGCACGGCGAACGTGCCGCCGAGGAAGAACGCGCTGAGGATCGAGACCAGGTACAGCACGCCGATCCGCTTGTGGTCGAGCGTGAAGATCCAGGACAGGATCCCCCGGCTATGGCGCAGGTAATCGTCGCGCGCGTCGGCCTGCGGCGCGGCCCGCTGCTCCGCGCCGACCGTCGTCTTGGAGCTGCTCATGGGGTCCCCTCGAGCGTCTTGATGTACTCGACGATCGCGCCGATCTCCTCATCGCGCAGCCGGCCCTGGTAGGCCGGCATCACCGGCTCGTAGCCCAGGGCCACCTTGGCCTGCGGCGCGAGGATCGATTCGCGAATGTAGTTCTCGTCGACCCGCGCGCTCGCGCCCGAAGCGAGCCGCTGATCGTGGCCGTAGATGCCGCGGAACGTCGGGCCGATCCCGCTCGCGCCGTCGACCGAGTGGCACTGCTTGCACCCGCGCTGGGCGTAGAGCAGCGCCCCCGCTTCCGCGGGTGGCATGCGGCTGAGGAAGTCCGAGGCCTCGGCCAGCCAGCGGTCGAAGTCCGCGCGCTCGTGCACGACGACCTTGGTCAGCATGGCCGAGTGGCTCGTGCCGCAGTACTCGGCGCAGAACACGTCGTAGGTCCCGGGATCGATGGCCTCGAACCAGACCTGCGAGTAGCGTCCCGGGATGACGTCGCGCTTGATGCGGAACGCCGGCACGAAGAAGGCGTGGATCACGTCCTGCGACGTCATCACCAGACGCACCGGCGTGTCCTCGGGCACGTGCAGCTGGCCGTCGACGTAGCCGTTGGGGTAGCTGAAGAGCCAGTTCCACTTCTGCCCCGTGACCTGCACCTCGTAGGCGCCGGCCGGCGGCGTGGCCATGTCGAGGTACGTGCGGTACCCGCTCCAGAACAGACCGACGACGATCAGCGTCGGCACGACGCTCCAGAAGATCTCGAGCCCGGTGTGGTGATCGGTCGCGCTCCCGGCGACGTAGCCCGGGCGCTCGCGATAGCGCAGCACGAACCACAGCAGCAGGAACGTGATCAGCGCGAAGAAGAACGCGGAGGTCCAGAACACCAGGTCCCAGCTGAAGTCGACGTCTTGGGCGAACGTCGACCCACGCTGGGGCAGCCACACCGTTGCGACGGGTACGATCATCTACGCGAGCCTCTTGCGCCGAGCGGCCCTGGACTCGCGGATCCACAGCGGGATCAGGATCGAGCCCAGCACGAGCGCGGTCAGCCCGGCGGCGATGCGCAGGATGCCCAGCGCGGCGGGCGTGTAGCGCCCCGTCTCGGCGTCGTATCGGTAACACGTCAGCAGGAACCGATCCACGGTGCTGCCGATCCGACCCGCCGCCGCCTCGACCAGCGACAGGCGGAACGTCTGCGGGTCGTAGCGCACGCCGTACAGGTAGCGCGCCACGCGACCCTCGGGCGTCAGCACGAACAGCACCGCCGGATGCGCGAACTCGTCGCGCGCGGCGAGATAGCGGTACTCGAACCCGACCGCCGCGGTGATCGCACGGATCGACGCCGCGGGCCCGGTCAGGAAGTGCCAGCCTTCCTTCGCCTCGGGCCGCCCGTAGGCCGCGAGATAGGTCTCGCTCTTCCGCCGCGCCAGCTCGGGCGTCTCGTCGGGATCGATGCTGAGCGTCACGACCTCGAACTCGCGACCCGGCACCCAGTCGATCGCGCGCAGCGACTCGACGAGGCCGTTGAGCACGAGCGTGCACAGCATCGGGCACTCGTAGTAGGCCAGGACCAGCACCAGCGGCTTGTCGGCTCGCAGGTGGGCTTGAAGCGTCGTCGGCCGGCCGGCCTCGTCGACGAGCGGCAGGTCGAGCGGCACCGCGCCGTCCAGGCGCTCGGTCACGCCGACGCCCTCGAGATCGCGCGGCAGAGCACCCGCCGGCTGCGCGTGCGAGGCAGCCGGCGCCAGGAGCGCGCAGGTCGACGCGAAGAGGATCGGCGCCAGTCGCTTCATCGCTTGCCGGCGCGCGGCGCGCCGTTCTCCTGCACCACGAGGTCCATCGCCCGCTCGATCGGCACGGCGACGACCCCTTGCGTGCGGTCGACCCAGCGATAGTCGCGCAGCTGGTCGAGCTGCCCGGCCTGGACCGTGCGCAGCTCGGCCGGCTCCTGCGCCACGACCTTGCGCGCACGCTCGGACTCGACCGTGCGCTGGTACAGCGCCTCGACCCAGAACACGGTGGCCACGAGGACGAGCGAGCCCACGACCGCGGCGACCGTGGTCGGCCAGGCCTGGGGATCGGCCTCCTCGAGGTCGATCGTGTGCGAGCGGTCCGCGTCACGCATTCTCGAACCCCAGCGACTCAGCCAAGCGCGGGTCGCGCAGCGGAATCAGATTGGCCCGGCGCAAGCGCCAGGCCAGCGCGGCCAGGAACAGGCCGCCCAGTCCGACGAAGCAGGCCAGGTCCACGAGTCGCAGCAACGAGCCGGTGTCGCGCGCGCCGGGCATCACGAGCCAGAACAGGTCGAGCCAGTGCATGGCCAGGAGCCAGACCGCCGCGGCGAGCAGCACCGCCCGGCGCCGCTTGGGATGACGCGACATGAGCAGGAAGAACGGCGCGAGGAAGTGGCCGAAGAGCAGCAGCAGGCTGACCGCGGCCCACGGGCCGGTCTGGCGCGCCGCGTACCACACGGTCTCCTCGGGCAGGTTCGTGTACCAGATCAGCATGTACTGCGAGAAGCCGATGTAGGCCCAGAACACGACGAAGGCGAAGAGCAGCTTGCCCAGGTCGTGCTGGTGCTCGGTCCCGACGAGCCGCCCCAATTCGCTGCGACGGCCCAGCACCGCGAGCAGCACCACGAGCAGCGCCGTGAAGCCGAGGAACGCGCCGGCGAAGAAGTACACGCCGAAGATCGTGCTGTACCAGTGCGGGTCGAGCGACATCACGAGATCGAACGAGGCGAACGTCACGGTGAAGGCGAACACGATCGTCGCCGGCCCGGCGAGCCCCTCGCTGCGCAGCGTGAGCGCCGGATCGCCCGTACGGTCCTGGGTCTCCGAGCGCCGCAGCAGGAGCACGCTCAACCCGGCCCAGGTTGCCAGGTACACCACGAGACGGGCGACGAAGAACGGCGGGTTGAGCCAGGCCTGCTTGTGCTGGAGCAGCGCATCGGCGGCCACCGCCTCGGCGTGGGTCCATTCGTACAGGTCGTGCATTCCGGCCAGCAGCACGAGCGCGAGCGGCGCGAGCGGCAGCAGCGTCCAGGCCACGATCTCGGCGATGCGCCGCAGCGCGACGCTCCAGCCGGCGCGCATCAGATGGGCCAGCAGCACGAACACCAGCGCGCCCAAGGCCAAGCTCAGAAAGAAGACGAAGCTCGTGAGATAGGCGCGGAAGAAGTCGGCCCGTGCGGCAGCCGAGCCGAGCGCCGAGAGGCCGCCCAGCGCGAGCGCCACGAGACCGATCGCGGCCGGCAGGACGACCGCCCGGGGCCCGGCGGCCCAGCGGATGTCTCCCAGCTTCGGCGCGTGCTGTTCCATCGAGGTCACCTGAGGGTGGCGCGCAGCTCGACCGGAACGTCGTCGATCGACGCGCGCTGACTGCGCTGGAGCGCTCGGACGTAGGCCACGATGGCCCAGCGATCGTGGACCGGGACCTGCGAGCCGTAAGCCGGCATCGTGCGGATGCCGTTCGAGATCGTGTTGAACAGGTGACCGACGGGCCGCGACGACGCAGGCTCGATGTGGAACGAAGACGGCGGCGTCCATCCCCCCTGCTGCAGGCGGTCGGCGCGCCGCGCGACGATGCCGTCGCCGTACCCGGAGAGGCCGTGGCACGGCGAGCAGTACACCCCGTAGCGCTCCCGGCCGCGGGCGACGAGGCGGGCGTCGACCGTCACGGCGTCGGGGAACTCCGTCAGGTACGCGCCATCGACATAGCCGCGCGCGAACGCCTCGTCGGCGGCGAGCGACTCGCGCGGCACGCTCGAGGCGACGGGTGGACGCATCGCCCGGCCGTCGGCGAACCACGGGTTGGGCTGCTGGCTCTTGTAGCGGCCCTGGTTGTCCATGTCGGGGGCGACGTGCAGGCGCGGCAGCGGGCTGCGCGTGACGCGCGCGCGCGCCACGCAGGCGAACGGCACGAGCGCCAGGGCGGCGAGCGTGACCAGGAGCGGCGCGATCCAGCGCGGCACGGGCTCAGTCCTCCAACCACTCGAGGTGCGTGCCGCCGGCCTCGCGCAGCAGCGCCTCGGCCTGCTCGACGTCGAACCGCGGGTCCGCGGCCTCGACGGCCAGGAAGAACCGGTCGTTCGTGGCCCGCCGGAAGCGCTCGCTGCGGAACGTCGGATGGTACAGCTGCGGCAGACGATTGAAGGCGAACATGCACAGGAAGGCCGTGATCGCGCTGAACAGCACCGTCAGCTCGAACGCGATCGGGATGCTCGCCGGCAGGCCGAAGAACGGCTTGCCCGAGATGACGAACCGGTAGTCGACCCCGTTCATCCACCACTGCATCAGGATCGCGGATGCGGCGCCGGTGATGCCGGCCGAGAGCACGACCCAGGGCAGGCGCGTGTCGCTGAGACCCATCGCGCGGTCGAGCCCGTGCACGGGGAACGGCGAGTAGCAGTCCCAGCGCGTGTAGCCGGCGTCGCGCACCTGCTGCGCGGCGCGGGTCAGCGCCGCGGCCGAGTCGAACTCGGCCAGCACGCCCCACAGGGCGCGTCGCGGCGGCATGGGTCTGGCGGGCGCGTCCATCAATCTCCCCGACTGGCGATGGGGTGCGCGTGACGCCCGGGCGTGGGCTCCGGCGCGTGCGCGTCGGCCTGCGGCATCACCGCCTTGACCTCGGCCATCGCCACCATCGGCACGAAGCGCACGAACAGCAGGAACAGCGTGAAGAACAGGCCGAAGCTGCCGAGCAGCGTGCACAGCTCGACCCAGGTCGGCTTGTACACGCCCCACGACGACGGCAGGTAGTCGCGCGACAGCGAGGTGACGATGATCACGAAGCGCTCGAACCACATGCCGATGTTGATGAACACGCAGACGCCCCAGGCGACCCAGGGCGAGGTGCGGATGCGCTTGGACCAGAACAGCTGCGGCGCGATCACGTTGCAGCTGACCATGATCCAGTACGACCAGGCGTACGGCCCGAGCGCGCGGTTGACGAACGCGAAGTGCTCGTAGGCGTTCCCGCCGTACCAGGCGATGAAGAACTCGATGAAGTAGGCGTAGCCGATGATCATGCCGGTGGCGAGCATGATCTTGTTCATGTTCTCGAGGTGCCGCAGCGTGATCAGGTCCTCGAGCCCGAACCACTGCCGGGCCGGCACGGCGAGCAGCAGCACCATGGCGAAGCCGCAGAAGATCGCCCCCGCGACGAAGTACGGCGGGAAGATCGTGGTGTGCCACCCCGGCACCATCGACGTGGCGAAGTCGAAGCTGACCACCGAGTGCACGCTGAGCACGAGCGGGGTGGCCAAGGCGGCCAGGATCAGGTACACGCGCTCGTAGTTCTGCCAGTGGCGGTTGGAGCCGCGCCAGCCCACGGCCAGCATGCCGTAGACCAGCTGGCGCACGCGGCTCGTCGCGCGGTCCCGCAGCGTGGCCAGATCGGGGATCATCCCCATGTACCAGAACAGCAGCGACACGGTGAAGTACGTGCTGACCGCGAAGACGTCCCACAGCAGCGGGCTGCGGAAGTTGGGCCACATGTTCATCTGGTTCGGCAGCGGGAAGACCCAGTAGATCAGCCACACCCGGCCGACGTGGATCCCGGGGAAGATGCCGGCGCAGATCACGGCGAAGATCGTCATCGCCTCGGCGAAGCGGTTGATCCCGGTGCGCCAGCTCTGGCGGAACAGGAACAGGATCGCCGAGATCAGCGTCCCGGCGTGGCCGATCCCGACCCAGAACACGAAGTTGATGATGTCGAAGGCCCAGCCCACCGGCGAGTTCAGTCCCCACACGCCGACGCCGGTGGTGAACAGGTACAGGATCATCGCCCCCAGCAGGCCGGTCAGCGCGAGCGAGACCCCGAACGCGATGTACCAGGCCCGCGGGGGCTTCGGCCGCTCGGCAAGCTGAGCGACCTTCTGCGTGACCGAGCCGAAGTCCGCCGCCCCGAGCACGAGCGGGGCGCGGCGCGTCGGATCGTCGGACGTGTTGTCCCACGCCTCGGCCATCTTCACGCCGCTCCCTCGTGTCCGCCGCGGTTGCGCACCCGCGCCAGGTACGCCGTGCGCGGCCGTACGTTGAATTCGTCCAGCATCTTGTACGCGCGCTCGGATCCGTGCTGGCGGCCGACCCGGCTCGCCGGGTCGTTCAGGTCGCCGAACGCGATCGCGCGCGTGGGACAGGCCTGCGCGCAGGCGGGCACGATCTCGCCGTCCCGGATCAGCCGTCCCTCGGCCCGGCCGTTCTCCCCGCGCACCTGCTCGTTGCGCGCGTGGATCCGCACGTGCTGGATGCGCTGCACGCAGAACGTGCATTTCTCCATCACGCCGCGCGAGCGCACGGTGACCTCCGGGTTGTAGACCATCACCTCGAGCGCGCTCTCGGACTTGTGGTTGTTGAACCAGTTGAACCGGCGCACCTTGTACGGGCAGTTGTTGTTGCAGTACCGGGTGCCGATGCAGCGGTTGTACACCATCACGTTCAGACCCTCGGCGTCGTGCACCGTCGCCGCCACCGGGCACACCTGCTCGCAGGGCGCGTTCTCGCAGTGGTGGCAAGTCAGCGGCTGGTGCACGACCTCCGGGGCGTCGGGATCGCCGGCGAAGTAGCGGTCGATGCGGATCCAGTGCATCTCGCGGCCGCGCGCGACCTCCGCCTTGCCCACGACCGGGATGTTGTTCTCGGCCTGGCAGGCCACGACGCAGGCGCCGCAGCCGGTGCAGGCGTTGAGGTCGATCGCCATGCCCCAGCGCTCGCCCGGGTAGTCGTGCGGCTTCCATAGCTCGATCGGGGGGACGGCGTGCTCGCGATGGAGCGCGTGCGCGGGATCGTGGCGCCAGGCCTCGAGCTCGACCTCGCGCACGAGCGTGACCGCGCGCTCGGCCCGCTCCTGCGCGCCGAGCGTGTCGATGGCGAAGTGGTCCTGCGTGGTGGCGAGCGGGTAGGTCCGCCCCGTGCGCTCGAGCTGCACGTCGGCCCAGGCGCCCTCCTCGCCGACGCGCAGCGCGTACACGTCGAAGCCTGCGCCGCTCCCGACGCGCCCGGCGCGAGTGCGTCCGTAGCCCAGCGCGGCGCCGATCGTGCGCGGAGCCTGTCCGGGCAGCACGAACACCGGCAGCTCGATCCGCGCCCCGCCGCGCGCGATCTGCACGACGTCGCCCTGGACGAGACGCAGCTCGGTCGCCGTCTCGGGCGCGAGGACCGCCGCGTTGTCCCACGTCAGCTTGGTCAGCGGGTCGGCCAGCTCCTGGAGCCAGCCGTTGTTGGCGAAGCGGCCGTCGACCAGGCTGGCCGCGGGTCCGAACACCAGCTCGAAGGTCTCGGGGCCGGGAGCGGCGGGGGCGCCGAGCGCCGCGACGATCCGCTCGCCCCAGGCCTGCGTGCCGAGCGTAGGTCGCGCGTCGGGCCACGCGCTGCCCTCGACCACGCCGGCCCGCAGGGCGGCGTGCCACGCACGTTCGTCGGGCTCGCCTCTCCCTGCGGCGAAGGTCCGGCGGACGATCTCGTACGCGGACGACGGCGCCTCGCCGAGCAGCTGCGCCAGGAGCTCGAGGTCGGTCTTCCCGGCGTGGAGCGGCTCGATCAGCGGCTGGACCAGGCACACCGTGCCAGCGAAATCGCGGGCGTCGCCCCAGCTCTCGAGCACGTGCGCCCGTGGCACGTGCCACGTGCACGCGCGCGACGTCTCGTCCTCGTAGGTCGCGAGCCGGATCGACGTCTTGACCCGTGCGAGCAGATCGCCGAAGCCGAGATCGGCCGGCGCGTCGTAGACCGGGTTCCCGCCGAGGATCACCAGGGTCTCGACGAGGTTGTGACCCATCGCGTGGGCCAGCTCGCGGATCGCGGTGGCGTGGGGAGGACGATCCGGGTCGGGCTCCTCGGTGTAGCGCACGGTGCGGCCGATGTTGCCCAGGGTCTCGTTCAATGCGTGCACGAGCGCGTGCGCCTCGGGCGTCAACCGGGGGCCCGCGAGCACGACCGTGCGGCCGGGCTTGCCCGCCAGGTCGAGCACCAGATCGGCGTCGACGCGACCGTACACCGGGTGCGAGCGCGCGGCCTCGAGCGCCGGGCGCAACCCCTCGAGCCCGGGGGGCAGCTTCGCGCCCGCCTCGTGGACCAGCTTGGAGAGCAGACAGGTGGCGAACGCCGGCAGCGCTCGGTTGGGCAGCGCGATGCGACGATCGGCCGCGCTCCCGGTCAGGCTGAGGTTCGTTTCGACGACCCACAGCCGGCTGAACGTGGCGCCGTCGGGATCACGGCCGGCCACGAAATCGCGCGCGTAGCGCACCGCCGCCGGGTGGTGCAGCAGGAAGTCTTCGTCCAGCGCGAGAATCGTCTCCGCGCGGTCGAGCGCCACGTGCGTCCGGTACGGGCGTCCGAAGGCCAGCCGCGCGCCCTCCCGCACGGTGTCTCGCGACAGCGGCTCGTACTCGTGCCAGCGGGCCTGTGGGAACGCGGCCTGGAACCGCGCGCGCAGGTCGGCGCGGCTCGGCGACGAGCTGGACTCGGCCAGCACGGCGAGCCCGCGTCCGCCCGTGGCCGAGAGCGCGTCGAAGTGCGCCCGCGCGAAGCCGACGAACTCGTCCCACAGGGCGGGCCCGGTCTCGCGCGCCACGACATGCTGGCTGCGATCCGGATCGTAGAGCTCGAGCAGGGCCGCCTGATGCCAGGCCAGAGTGCCGCCGAGGCTGTAGGCGTGATCCGGATTGCCCTCGACCTTGATCGGGCGACCGTCGTAGCTCGTCACGACGAGACCGACCGCGGCGCCCGACAGCTCGAGCGCGGTGGCGTAGTGCAGCGGCTCGCCGGGGACGAACCCCTCGGGGCGATGGGCGAACGGCACGATCGGCTCGACGGGCCAGCGACAGGCGGTCATCCCCGCGAGGGCCATCGACGCGCCCATCAGCTGCAGGAAGCGACGACGCGACGCCGGCTCGAGCATCTCGTCGGCCCAGGCCGGGAACTCGCGCTCGACGAACTGGCGGAACTCGGGCGTGTCGGCGCGCTGCTCGAGGCTGCGCCAGAACGAGCGCTGGGCTAGCGGTGACACGTGCTGCAGTCCTCGGACGGCGCGATGCCGTATTGTTCGCGCAGGCGCGCTCCCAGCTCGGCGCGATCGCCGGGCGGCGCCCAGGCCATGTTCGTCACCTGGTCGAGCGGCCGCAGGTGCGTGTCGGGGTTCCTGTGACAGTCGAGGCACCAGCCCATGCTCAGCGGCTGGGCCTGGTACACCGTCTCCATCTTGTCCACGCGATCGTGGCATTCGACACAGCCGACGCCGCGAGTCACGTGCGCGCTGTGGTCGAAATAGACGTAGTCCGGCAGGTCGTGCACGCGGATCCAGCGCACGGGCATTCCGGTCGAGAAGCTCTCGCGGATCGGCACGAGCTTCGGACTCTCGGGGTAGATCCCGGCGTGGCAGTTCATGCAGGTCTGCGTGGGCGGCACGGCAGCGTGGGCCGTCTGCTCCACGGTCGAATGGCAGTAGCGACAGTCGATCCCGAGGTTGCCCGCGTGGACCTCGTGGCTGTACGGCACGGGCTGCTCGGGCATGTAGCCCACATCGGTCGTCCGCGGCGATCCGCCGTAGTACAGCAGCGCGATCGCATAGACCGGCGCGATCGCCGCCACACCGCCGACGACCGGACGCAGCGCATCGACCCATTTGGGGAAGATGAGCGGACGTTTCCCGTGAACCTGCATCGCGAAGCGGGCCATCGTAGCGCGCGCCCGGAACGGGCCGCAACCGAAGCGCCGGGAGCCGGCGCGGCAACTCGGCTACACTTTCCCCATGAGAAAAGGAGCGGCCATGCGCAACGTCCGTGGTTGGATCGTCCCGCTGATCGCGGTGCTCGCTTGTGGCGCAGCCGCAGGCGGGGTGCGGGTCGAGATCGACCGTGAGTCCCTGGGCCGGATCGTGGCATCGGTGGCCACGACCGTCGTAGACGTTCCGATCGCCGGCGGCACCACGCTGCGGGTCGAGCTGCGAGACGTGCGTGTCACCGGGCTCGAGCCGGCGACGCCCGAGCGGCCCGGGGACGGGATCCGCACGGCGGTGCGCGTGGTGGCGCCGGACATCGGGCTCGACGCGTCGATCGCGCCGCGCCTGTCGCTCGGGCTCGCTTCCGTGGACGGCGTGCCGATGCTCGAGCTGCGCTTCGACGAGCTGCCGCTCGCGATCCCGCTCCTGGGCAAGCTCGACCTGGCCCGTCTCATCACGCCGCTGCGCTATCCGGCGCAGAACGTGCTCACGCTCCCGAGCGGCACGCGGGAAGTCGAGCTGGTCAGCCGGCTCTCGAAGGTCGGCATGACCCGGGACGCGCTGAGCCTCGAGTTCGACGTGCGGGCCACGCCATGAGGGGCTTGACCCCGCTTCGAGGTCTGACCCCCTCTTTGCTCCTGGTCGCCGTGGGCTGCGGCGAGAGCCCTGCGCCCGCGGATCTGATCCTGCGCGGCGGGCGCATCGTGACGCTCGATCCGGCCAAGCCCGAAGCCGAGGCGCTGGCCGCGCGCGACGGGAAGATCGTCGCCGTCGGCAGCGTCGCCGAGGTCGACCGCCACCGCGGACCCGCGACCGAGGTCATCGACCTCGACGGGCGCCTCGCCATCCCGGGGTTCATCGAGAGCCACGCGCACTTCCTCGGACTCGGCCAGTCGCTCCAGAACCTGGACCTGCGCGGGGCAAAGACCTGGGACGAGATCGTCGAGCGCGTCGCCGCGGCGGCGAAGGAGACTCCGCCCGGTGAGTGGATCGTCGGCCGCGGCTGGCACCAGGAGAAATGGCTCGCGGCGCCCGAGCCGAACGTCGAGGGCTACCCGACCCACGCGGCGCTCACACGCGTCGCACCCGACAACCCGGTCGTCCTGACTCACGCCTCGGGACACGCCGCGATCGTGAACGCGAAAGCGCTCGAGGTCGCCGGAATCACGCGCGACACCCCGAACCCTGCGGGCGGGACGATCCTGAAGGACGGCTCGGGCGAGCCGACCGGGCTGCTCCGCGAGACCGCGGAGGACCTGGTGGGCGTGGTCCACGCCAGGTCCCAGAGCGACCTCCCGGCCGACCGCATCGATGCTCGGCGGCGCCGCGCGGTCGAGCTTGCGGCGAAGGAGTGTCTGGCCAAAGGGGTGACCACGTTCCAGGACGCGGGGTCGGACTTCGCGACCGTCGACCTGCTGCGCCGGATGGCCGAGGAGGGACGGCTCGGCCTGCGCCTGTGGGTGATGCTCTCCGAGGACAACGACGCGCTCGAGCGCTCCGCCGCCGCCTACCGCCAGATCGGCAGCGCCGGCGGCACGTTCACCGTGCGGGCGGTCAAGCGCGTGCTCGACGGCGCGCTCGGCTCGCACGGCGCCTGGCTGCTCGAGCCGTACTCGGATCTGCCCCAGACGAGCGGCCTCAACACCTATCCCCTCGACGATCTCGAGCGCACGGCGCGCATCGCGGCGGCGAACGGGCTCCAGCTGTGCGTGCACGCGATCGGCGATCGGGCGAACCGCGAGACACTGAACGTGTACGAGCGCGTGCTGGGGCAGCTCCCCGACGGTCGCGAGCGACGCTGGCGCATCGAGCACGCGCAGCACCTCGATCCCGCAGACGTCCCGCGCTTCGCGCGCCTCGGCGTGATCGCCTCGATGCAGGGCGTGCACTGCACCTCGGACGGCCCTTGGGTGCCCCACCGGCTCGGCGCCGAGCGCTCACGCAAAGGCGCCTACGTCTGGCGCAGCCTGCTCGATTCGGGCGCGAAGATCTGCAACGGCACGGACGCCCCCGTCGAGGACGTCGACCCGATCGCCAGCTTCCACGCCACGGTCACCCGGCGCCTGGCCGACGGCACGGAGTTCTACCCCGAGCAGCGCCTGACGCGGCTCGAGGCGCTGCGCTCCTACACGCTCGATGCGGCCTACGCCGCCTTCGAAGAAGAGCGCCTTGGCTCGCTCGTCGCGGGCAAGCTGGCCGACGTGGTCGTGCTGTCGGACGACATCCTGACGGTGCCCGAGGAGGCGATCCTGCAGGCCAGGGTGCAGCTCACCGTCGTGTCCGGCCGCGTGGCGTATCGCCGATGAACGTGATGCGCTCGATCGCGATCGCAGCTTGCCTCGCGGCCGCGGCATGCGCGATCAACCCGGCCACGGGCAAGCGCGAGCTGGCGCTCGTCAGCCAGGCCCAGGAGATCGCGATCGGCCGTGACGCGGACAAGGACGTCGTGGCCTCGCTCGGCCTCTACCCCGACGAGGCCCTGCAGCGTTACGTGCAGGAGCTCGGGAGCCGCCTCGCCGCGGTGTCCGAGCGACGCGACCTCGAGTGGACCTTCCGGGTCGTCGACGACCCGACGGTCAACGCCTTCGCGCTCCCCGGCGGCTTCCTCTATGTAACGCGCGGGATCCTGGCGCATTTGACGAGCGAGGCCGAGCTGGCCGCCGTCCTGGGCCACGAGATCGGCCACGTGACCGCCCGCCACAGCGTCACGCAGATGAGCCAGGCCCAGCTCGCGCAGCTCGGTCTGGGCCTGGGAGTCGCGCTCGGCGGCGACGCCGGGCGCCAGCTGGGCGGCCTCGCGTCTCAGGGACTCGGCCTGATGTTCCTCAAGTTCAGCCGCGACGACGAGCGGCAAGCCGACGACCTCGGCCTGCGCTACCTCGTCGCCGCGGGCTACGACCCGCGACCGATGCCCGGTGTCTACGAGATGCTGCGCCGCGTCGGCGAGTCGTCGGGCAGCGAGCGCATCCCGAGCTGGCTCTCGACGCACCCCGCGCCCGAGAACCGGCAGGCCCGCATGGAGGCGGCGATCGCCGCGACGGGCCAGGACTTCTCGGGACGACCGGTCGGCCGGTCGCCGTTCCATGCGCGGATCGACGGTATCGTCTTCGGCGACGATCCGCGCGAGGGCTTCTTCGAGGAGCCCAACCGATTCTCGCACCCCGGCATGGCATTCCAGCTCGATTTCCCGACTGGCTGGAAGGCCAGAAACACCAAGCAACAGGTCGCGGCAGCGAGCCCCGAGCAGGACGCCGTGGTCCGTCTCTCGCTCGCCGCCGAGGCGACGCCCGCGCTCGCGCTCGACGCGTTTCTGAAGCAGGAGGGAATGCAGGCTACAGGAACGTGGCGTCAACCCGCCTCGAGCAAGTTCACGTTCACGAGCGGCGAGCAGCGGGTCGCCGGCATCGTCGCGTTCGTGACCCACGGCGGGCGTGTGCTCGGCCTCGTGGGCTACTCCAAGGCGGACGTGTGGCCGACCCGTCGGAACGTGATCGAGCCCGCGCTCGCGAGCTTCAAGAAGCTGACCGATCCGGCAGTGCTCGCCGTCGAGCCGCAACGGATCGCGGTCATCAAGCCGACCACGGCACTGACCTTGGCGGAGCTGGGGAGCCGCAATGGAGCCACCGTCCCCACCTCGACGCTCGCGGTGATCAACCAGGTCCTGGAAACCGCCCGCCTGACCCCTGGGACCGAGTACAAGATCGTAAGAGGCGGCCGCCGACCCTAGGCTGCTGCAGATTCGCCGCACGACCCACGAGCCGGACTCAGCGCTTGGCGGCCCCGGTCCGTATCAGGGGCAGGTCGCAAACCGAGGGGGCGACCGGAGGCGTCGATGCGCTGGGCTCTACTGCTCGTCGTTTCAGGAGCGATCGCCATCCTCGCGTCCTGGCTCGTCCGGTCCCGGCCGCGGCTCGTCGTGACCGACCGTGGGATCCTCGATCGGAGCCTGGGCGTGGGCTGGATCTGCTGGGACGAGATCGAGGGCGCCTACCAGTCGCGTCCCGGCGTGTCGCTGCGCCTGCGACCCGAGACCCGGGCGGCCCGGCGGCTCGGCCGCCGTAACAAGGTTGCACCAGAGACACTGACGGTCCGGGTGGACCTGAGCGGGACGGACGTGACGTCCGTCGAGCTGCTCCATGCCGTGGTGGCGCGAGGAGGCGCGGCAGCGGACGGGTCTACCGACTAGGCTGCTGAACTACCCTTCCCAACGCCGTCAACTCGTAGTGAACATGCCGCGTCGACTCGTCGCGGTAGTACCGTTCGATAATCCGGCGCTTTCGCGGGTGCGTTCTCGGCAACGCGATGAACCGCAGCACGTAGGCGAGATCGAACCACCGGTTGCGTGCACTCCAAGAGACTCTTCGTGGCGAAGCCTGTGCCGGCTCGTAGTAGGCATCGAGACTCTTCGCACTCCACAACCGGATGGTCGGCACGATGGTCTCCTCCCAGATCCGGTTCGTGTCGCCCTCGAAGATCATCGAATACTCGTTCATCACTACCAGCCGGCAGCCACGGAACCCACGCCGAGTGAGCTCCCGCTGCCACGCCGCGGCGATGGCCTCGGCCAGGTGGTGGTTGATGGACACGCGGCTCGCCAACGAGCCGGATTCCGCGAAGTCGACGTGGTAGTGATTGTCTGTATTCTCATCCGCGGCGGACGGTCGGCGGCTTCGGTACAGCCGTCGATACTCACGCGCTTGCCTCGTGGACCAGACAGCGAACACCCTTCCTCGCAGCCGCACGAACTTCGGCCGAAGAGCGGCGAGGAACTGCCCTG
>Ga0180085_1000342_pt1 | contig 16604 bp, 10 predicted proteins | sample EasRiv730_16_10D_FD_123013 | JGI IMG/M metagenome (GOLD analysis project Ga0180085, IMG submission 123013) | Soil microbial communities from meander-bound floodplain in the East River, Colorado, USA - East River metaG ERMLT730_16_10D | ecosystem: Environmental > Terrestrial > Soil > Floodplain ... | reverse complement strand
GGTATAGCGATACGAAGGTTTCAGGGGATCCAATTGAACTTTTCGGGGGGAGGAATGTTCGCTATGCAGGGCGAATTGCCCCTTGCCACCAGCTCAATTCATAGCCCACCGTCGTACTCTCCCTTCTGCCGTGCCAGCGGCTTGATTGGATAATCAGCTGCAGCCGCCGCTGTGTGGTGCAGTAACCGTCGGTGGAATCGGTGTGCTGAAAGCGCTCAAAACCCGATAGCGGCGGCGCTCATTCCCATTGCGGTCGCAACGGTTCTTGTCGTTTGCTCGATTTTTTCCATTCGTTGACCGTGAAATTATCACGTGACCGTTCAGGCGTTCGCCGCTATCAGGTCCCTCGCGCATAAGACGACACGAAGTCCCAACAAGTCCACGGCAACGTTCGAGCTCACGATCAAAACGAAATTCACACCCCAAGCACTGGAAATGAGCCAGAGCAGTTAGCTGTGAAGCACGAAGTCACAGCCTTGTTCTTGTTATTCATACTCGCCATTGGTGGAGTCTTGTATTGGAGAATGCCGGTCTGATCACACCGATACGCAGACCACTCGTTGACATCGACAGTCGCAGGACGAAGGAATGAGCCCCATGTCGGGTAAAATTCGGGCGACGGCGATGGGCCTTGCGGTTGCAATGCTCTTAGCCGAGGTCGGTCTCCGCTTGGCTGATCCACGGGTCAACATTCCGCGGCCGCCAGCCGCGAGGGCGATCGATCCCTACGGTCCGAATCCCTACATCATCAGTCGGCGCCCCTTCATCTATTTCCACATTCCCGGCGCGCGGTACTGGCAGCAGCGCTCGAATTACAGGGTGCTTTACGAGATCAACTCGCTGGGTATCCGCGGCCCCGAAATCCCCGCGAAGACGCCAGGCCTGAAGCGCCTGCTCGTGGTCGGTGACTCAGTCATAGAGGGGCACGGCAGCGCGTGGGAGGACACAACCGCGTTTCAACTAAATCTGTGCCTTCGTCCGCACGGCTGGGAGGTCATCAACGCCGGCGTCCAGGGCGCCAGCCCGATATATTATGCGGCCAACCTTGACCGTTACCTTGCGCTCGAGCCGGACGCGGTGCTTCTCGTGCTTTTCGACAACGACGTGATGGAAGACCGCAAACGCGAGGCGGCCTATTTTGACTATCCCTGTCTGACGGATACGACGCCGCTCTTGGCGGCTCATCGCCACTCGGGTGGATTGCGCGCGCTGAAGACGTGGTCTACGGTCGCCGGGCTGTTGAAGTGCCTCCACCGGACCGAGATCGAACGTATCATTAAAAACAATTCGCGCCAGGTTTTGAAAGACCTCGAGCAGAAGGTTCTCATCAAGCTGGGGCCGAACCTTCTGGGACCTGCGACGTTCGACGAAAGCTGGCGGATGTCGGAGCGCTACCTGGACTATGTTGCAGAATCGCTGAGGACACGAAATGTTCCGCTGTTTGTGGCCAACCTTGCGATGAAGAGCCTCGATCCGGAAAACCCGCCGGTCTTTGCCGAGCACGTGTCAAGAATTGACGCCGGTGCGCGGCAGTGGTCGGAGCGGAACCATGTTCCGTTCATGTCCCTAATTCCAAAGGTGCGTGCCGCTCTTCAATCTCACGACATCTATGAGCTTGTTATTGAGGATGACCACCATCCCACCAAGCTGGGTCATGCTTTGCTGGCGCACAGCCTTGGAAGCTGGATGCAGGAGCGTCTCCTCGGAAAACTCACACCCCCTTTGCCGCCGGATGCGCTTGCCACCCCCTAGCTTAGATTTCTCACCAACAGCAAAGAACGATAGAAGCGATCTTTAGGGTCGCTTCCATCCCGTGTTCAAGTAAGCCTGCGGAAGGCGTCCAGTGGATAGGGGTAAATGCCTTACGGTTGGGCGACTGGAAAGAAGTCGGTGAGGAGTCTGCACTGAGTCAATCAAAGCTTGATGAGATGAACGAAACCGATAGCGAGGTCGGCGCTATCCGAATGGTAGTCAAGAACCAGGACTCGGCGAGTTCTTGGAATTCGCCACCCAAATCCCCCGCCCAATCCCGAAATGTCTCTTCGGCCGAATTTCATCCTGGAGCCAAAATCTGTGACGCACATCTTCACTCTCACCGACGTCAGGGACAGACGCAGCAGCACACCTGCTGCGGCTTGGACACAGAATTCCCCTAACCGGGATCCTTTACTGCTGGCTCCGGCTGGACCATTTCTCTCATGGATTTCAACATTTCCTGGCGCTCGTCTATTGCTCGGGCATTGAACTTCCGGAACATTGCCATGGCCTTTTCGGCCTTGTCCTTCTCACCGAGGCGAACGTAGACCGTTCCCAGGCGGTAGTAAGCTTCTGTCAGATCAGGTCGCAGCTCCAAGGCCTTCTCAAGCGCCTGGCGGGCTTCAAGAAACTTCTGCTGCTTCGCCAGAGCCCGCCCTAGCTGGAAATAGCCGAGGCCGTAGTTGGGAGAAAGCTCAAGGGTTCGGCGGAACGACGAGATGCCTTCGTCCAGTTGCTCCCGGGCTACCTTCGCCATCCCGTAGATGCAGTGGTAAAAAGGATTGTCGGATGCCAGTTCCAGCGCCTTGGTCAAGTCGATTTCCGCTCTGTCAAAGTGATTCTCGGCGGTTTCGATCATTCCACGCAAGAAGAACGCCCGGTCCAGCCTGGGATTCAAACTAAGCGCCGAATCCAGGGATTTCAGCGCTTTTGGGTAATCGTCGAGACTGAAATGGCTGACGCCGATGCTATATGGGATTTCGGCGAAATCAGGATACAGCTTGGCGGCTTTCTCAAGAACTTCAATGGCAGCTTCTTGCTGTCCGTATTTCTGCAAATATCTCCCGAGAGCCAGGGGATAATCTGGATTGCGTGGGGCGAGCCGGATTGCCTGCTGAACACCGGCGAGGGCCGCCTCTTTCTGGCCGAGCAAGTCGTGTGACTGAGCCAAAAGAAAATGGTACTGGGCATTGCCAGATGCTTTCGTGGCGGCACATTTCAGAACTTTTTGCGCCTCATTGGCTTTGCCCAGGCGCAGGCTCAGTTCGCCGAGTGGAAGAATAATATCAAGTTCACAGGGGGTGAGCTGGTTTGCCTGATCCAGATAGTCTCGTGCCGGCTCGAGGAGCCCGTGCTTGAGGAAGACTTGTCCCGCAGCCACCTGGAATTCCACGGATTTCCCAAAACGGGACTGATACTCCCTAACCTTGTTAACTGCCAGTTCCTTCTGCCCATTGCCAAGGTAGGCCCGAGCGATGTTGATTACGAGTTCCGGAGTGGCTGGAGCTGCCTGCTCGAGCCTTTGGAGGTAGGGAAGAGCTTCCGCCTCGCGATTCTGTTCGAGCAGGAGGACTCCCAAATTGTAAAGGGCTTCCGGCTGCCGCGGCGCCAGATCGACGGCCTGTCTCAATTCCACAACAGCCTCTTCGGTTCGGCTCTGCCTAGCGTAGAGCACTCCCAGGTTGTAGTGGGCCTGCGCGGAGCGCGGATTCAGCACGAGAACCCGTGCAAAGGCTTCCTGGGCGTGGGCTAGCTGATTCAAGTTCAGACAGGCCATCCCGAGATACATAAAGCCCTCGAATCTCGTATTGTCGGTAGAAGTGGCCTGCTGAAACTCCTCCTTGGCTTTTTCAAAATTCCTTTTTCCCAGCCATTTGACCCCTTCATCGATGTGGCCCTTCCATTGAGCGTGCGCCTTCGTCTGAGCCACACCCTTTACGGGATAGCCCAGCCAGAGGATCAGGCTCAGCAGGATCGCTGCAGATCCCTGCCAGACATTTGACAGCGAGAGAATTGGCAGAACCATTTTTGAAAAAATCTGAGTTGGGAGTTCAACCACGGCCCGAAACATACCAAGCTGACGGAGTGGTTAGTGTCGGAACGTGTTTAGGAATGATACATCAGACACGGAAGGTAACGATCTGCATTCTGTGGATTTCGGTTGACGTCCGATAGGACTGCGCGACTAAACCGTCCCGCGGAAAGGAATACTGATTCTCGGCTTCCGCTAGTCGATGTGGTCCTCGGTGCCAGGAAGATCGGGGCAGGTCTACACCGTGTTTCAGCCTGAATTCCAAGATCTAGGAATTTCGATTCCGCGCCGAAACGCCTTGCGGCGTCGTCTAGCCAACTTCGAAATTCAGGTTCAGTCTCGAAAGAACCATCGTGGAGCTTCCCAAGAAAAAAGGGTGACCTCTTCCTTAAAGGGAAGGGGTCACCCTTCAACCTACGACAAATCATCTGCAGTCAAGCCAATCAACTCCAATTCCAACCTAGAAATCAAAACGAAGACCGAACTGGATGATTCGCGGTTCTTTGGCTGAGGTGACTTGTCCTGCGTTTGCAGCACCAATCGCCGTCTGAACGCCAGCCAAGTTCGGGTGGTTGAAAGCATTGAAGAACTCGGCTCGAAATTCGATTTTTGACTTCTCGCTGGTCGGAAAGACCTTGTATAAGGCAACGTTCCAGGTTTGCTCGCCGGGGCCTCGGAATAAGGCTGTTCCGGCGTTCCCGAACGTGCCCCAAGCAGGACGTTCAAATGCGCTGGTATTGAACCAATTCTGTACGGTCTTCTTGCCCTCGTAAGAAGAGCCGGACTTGACATTGGGCCGAGTGGCCAAGCCCTGACTGGCGATGCCCAGACCCGGAGTCAACGGAACACCACTCATGAAATAAGTGATGCCCGAAACAGTCCATTTTCCAAAAACCTTGCTGGCGATATCCTGCCGACCCCTAAGGAACGGCAGATCCCACACAAAACCAGTGTTGAACGCGTGAGTTCGGTCAAAACCCACGAGACCGTACTCCAGTTCAAACCGATTCGGATTTTGCGCGCCTTGACCTCCGGTCCCACCCGCTCCATTCTCTCCCTTGACGTTTGAGAAGGCCTTACTGAGAGTGTAGGCACTCTGAATGTTGAGCCCACCAGTTGCCCGATACTTGAAAGCAACCTGCATGGAATCGTATCTGGAGAAACCCAGATTCGATCCACCACCGTGAGCAGTTCCAAAAGCTGACCAACCGCGGAAGGGTCTCGTGAAGTTAGGACTTGCCAGGTTGGCATTGATGCAGGGGTCGTAGTCGTACGTTCCGCCGGGACTCTGGCCAGGTTGCAAGCAGCCGGGATCGCTCAGGGACGGCTTGATACCAATCTGAGGGAAATTGATATCCACACTGGCATGGATGCGCGAGGCTTTGCTTCCAACGTACGCGACATCCACAATCATATTGGGCACAATCTCATGCTGAATGGTAAGACTATACGTCTGTACTCGGGTGGGCTTAGTGTTCGGGAACAGATAGTTAAGCCCAGCCGGGCCCAGAGGGGCCTGACCCGCGCCCAGAGCAGGGTTGCTCAAGCTGCCGTTGATCAAGCTGATCGAGTCAATGAACGGCGGATTGTTCATGGAAACATACTGCGCAAACGGAACCCGGCTGTAGCCAAGTCCGTAACCGCCACGAATCGCCGTCTTGCCGTTTCCAAACAAGTCGTAGGCAGCACCTAGTCTCGGCGCCCAGCCGTTCTTATCCCCTGGGTAAACACCTCGCCCGATTTCAGGGCAGTTATACTGAGGGCTTCCAAAGGTTCTGCCTACCCCGGGACAATTGAGGCCATTGTATCTTTGAGCAACCTGTCCGGATGGCGTTAAAGGACGTCCCTGGGCATCCAGAACGAAAAGCCCGTTGGGCAGTACCTGCGGCGCCACGTCTGCCTTCCAGAGTGCTGGGTCGAAGTTGGTGTAGTTATCATCCTCCATGCTGTCCGGGGAGATGTAGACATACCGAACTCCCAGGTTCAGCGTCAATCGCGGACTTACCTTCCAATCATGCTGGTAGTAAGGCTCAAAGTGGCGATAGTGGAAGTAACCGCGACGTTCGCCACTGGTTTGGGAGTAGGAAGCATTTAACCCGAGCAGGAAGTCAGCCATCGGGTCACCCGTGTGAACACCACTGAAGGAGTAACGGCCTTCAGCATCACTGAACAGGTTCTGCCGCTTGATGCCGAACAGGACCACACCTCCGGCCTGCAACACGTGCTTTCCCATCACCTTGCTAAAATCGTCAGAGTACTGCCACTCGCCGTCACTCGCGATAACCGGCAGACTGTCGGTGGAAATCGGTGACCAGCCGCCAGAAATCGAGATATGAGGGACATTGTTGTGTGGGTCTGCACCGGGAAAAATCGGCTTGAAATTCTGGTTCGCAGGCATTTGAGCGTTAAGCCACGCCAAACGTGGCTGCGTGTGGGTTTCGGCCATGCTGAACTGATTCAGCGTGGTCGGATTGATATTAGTCGTGAAGCGCAGCACCGCATTGTTGCCGTCCGTCGTAATCCTTTGGCCCAACGTAGGCGCCACGTTTCCGCCCCAGGTCAGTGTCGGCGGCTGATCGGTCACGAACTCATGGGACCAACGGAACATCAGGTGATATTTTTCGTTGAAATAATGGTCGACCTTAAACGTATCACTACGCTGATCCAGAATCTGCGAGCCATTGTTGATGTAATTGAGGAAACCACCTGCAGGATTGTTTGGCAAGGGCCAGTAATTTTTTATCAAGTTCACGGCATTCTGGTCAAAGCACCGGGAGTCGATTTGGCTTGTGCCGGATAGACAATCGATGCCTGGATGCAGCTGACCAAGGATCGACTTGGCCGTGTCACTAAGCTTCAGACCGCCTGCCGGCAGTGTGGGGCTACTAGCGAAGTTCCCAGCGCGCAGCGCCGCATCCGGTAGAGCACCTCTCAGGGTCAGGCCAGAACGCTGGCGACGAAACTCTTCATTGACAAAGAAGAAAGTCTTCTTTCGGTCTTTGTTGTAGTTGCCGATCACGAATGGGCCGCCAAAGGTGAATCCGAAGTTGTTCAGCTTGAGAGGGGTATTGGCGCCGGCGGAGAAGTAGTTGCTGGCATCGAGAGCGTCATTGCGCAGGAACTCGTAAGCCCCGCCATGGAACTCTTTCGATCCGGACTTCGTCTCAACCAGGAAATTAGCGCTCCCCGTGATTCCATACTTCGCACTGTAGTTGTCCTTGAGAACACGGAATTCAGAGATCGTGTCGAGCGGTGAATAGATGTTCACCTGGCACTGACAGCCGGTATTCATGTTAAAGGTGCCATCGAGCTGGAAATTGCTGAACTCCGTTCCCAATCCGTTGACGTTGGTATTGTGGGCTTCAGCAAGCCCCCCACCCGATCGTGAGGAAGAGCCGTTGGTCATTCCGACGCCCGGAACTAAAGCGGCCAATGAAACAAAATTTCGGCCGTTGATCAGAATCTGCTGAGCTTGGTCTCCGGAAATCACACCGGAAGAGTCACCGCTCTCGGTCTGAACCTGAACGGCCGTTGCTGTGACGTTGACTTCCTGAGTAATCTCACCGACTTCCAAGGTCACGTTGTGGCCCATTCGAGACCCCGATTCCAGTTTCAGGGCCTTGGTTGATGCAGTCTTGAAGCCAGCTTTCTTGACGGTGACGTCATAGACGCCAGCCTGCAATCCCTCCGCACTGTAGAATCCGGACGCCCCGGTAGTCACTTTCACAGATCTTCCAGTGGAGGATGAAGTGAACTCCAACTCAGCGTCCGGGATTGTCGCGCCACTCGTGTCAGTCACCGTTCCTTGGACAGATCCGGTAGACGCCGCCTGCCCAAAGGCATCCGGCACAGACACCACGAGGCACGAAAAGAAGAAAAGAAGTGAGAGAGCGATACGACTTTTTCTCTGATGCATTGGGCCTCCTTTAGGCTCGTTCCAATGAGTTGGCGAGTTAGATTGAAAGACGTTCCACGAGTCCCCATCCCTTCAGCTCCAGATGGAGATGTAGATTCATGGTCTGGCGAAAGGAATCCATCACGCGACCCTTCGGCCTCATCCTCAAGTTGAACCGCGAAACGTCTCGCAGACAAACTTCAGCACCTGTTTAGTAGATTTCTGTGATGAACATAGTTCAAGGACTTTCAAAGAGTCAAGCATTTTTCTTCAGTTTTCAACGTGTTACTCAGCAAGGCTCAGGCCCCAAATTAAACCCACAAAGGAGAAAACGCCCATGGGACACAAGTATGTTGGTCTGGATGTGCATCAGGCCGCGTGCTGCCTAGCTGGGTTCCCCCTTCAGTGCTTTGGTATAGGCAGCATAAAGCTGCTGCGGGTTCTCTACATATAGTTCCGTGAAGCCGCACTCACCGCAAAGCCAGGCTCTTAGGGTGTCCGTATGCCTGCCCTTGAAAACAATAGCGTCTGGCTTTTCATCCACGCGAACCGACAGACTCCACGGCACATTGCTCATGCCTTTGTCCTCAATGAAGACGTTGGGAATGATTTTCTCTGAATGGCACTTGGAACACGTTGTTGGCTTCATCTCCCTTCTCCTTTGCAGTTTCATCTGCTTAACAGTATCGCGTCTCGTGACGCCGCCGAGTGCGCGCAAGCAGCCGAACCGCGGATAGCCTCACTTCTTTCCCACTTTACGTATCCAATGATCCACAAAATCCAAGTGTCCCACGACCTCGTCTCGAGGCATATGGCAAGAGGCGCAATCCGCCTCAGCAACCGGACAAACGCTGTTCGTCAAGCTTTTAGAAGAATGACAAGTCTGACATTTCTTGTCGAAGTGAGACAACGATTTTGGCAAATTGTCATGAGGGTCGTGACAAGTGAGGCAGGTCAACTGGCCCTTGCTTTCGTCATAGCACCGGCTCAAAAGCAATCGTTTTGCAGGGAAGCGAATTGATCGCCGGTCCAAGACGATTTGAGAAAAAGCTGAAAGGTCAGATTCCTCCGGGGGTTCCCCATGGCAAGCTCCACAGAATCGTATAAGTCCTCTTTGATCCATCCTACGGGGATTTAAGATTGCGGATCCCGGCTCGTTTGCTCGCTGGGTTACCGCTTCGACATGCCGACGACCAGGACCGTGACAACGCTCACACTGCACCCCAGAGATCTCATCCGTGATCTGATCAGGCCGCGTATCTGGCTGTCGGGTAACATGGCAGCTGAAACACCGTTCTGTTTGCGATGGAGTCTGCCATTCCGCAAGAGCATCGAAGCTATCCTTAACCACAGTCTCGAGCCCAGGCGTCAAATCCAGGGCGCCATTCCGTTGATACCAACTCACGCGGCTTTGACCAAAGTTACCTTCTTCAGTTCGGCCGATAAATGTAATGCCTTTCCTTCCGGTTCCAAATCCCCAGATGAGCTGCAGCTTGTCGGTTCGACCATCTTTCGACGCTGTCAAATCGAGTTTGCCGTCTGGACGAGTTGACCTCTGAAGTTGATACTGAACCCCATTGTTCTCATCAGCAAATTTCACCGGAACTTTCTTCAGAAGTTCATCAATCGCTTCTGTCTTTCTGAGAGTCCGGGCGTGGTCGCTGTCCAGTTGCACAGATGCGATGTCCTGATGGCATTCCGCACAGCGCTTGGAGCCGACGAATCCCTCGATCTCTGCTCGCGACTGGACTCGCACAGTGGGTCCAAGTGCAGCTGAGCCCGCCAGAGATAGCACCCCCATCCACACTGCTTGACCCGAGAAAAGACGAAACAACGATGACCGTGTGCCCATGGAAATGTCGTCCGACCGCGTCCAGAGACAGGTGCGCTACAGCGCGAGGCCTCTACCGTAGAGGGTCTGGTGTCACCGCACCCTACAATCTTCAATCATTGCTGGATTGAACAGCCCCCGTTGAGACCGCCTTGGTTTCTCGCGGCCCAATGAGATCCCCGGTTATCGTTGTGAAGGGACATCCTTGGTGCTGGGCACGGCGGAGCGCATTCCCCTATTAAGGTCCTCTCGGGCTGACTCACGCTTCTGGTTATGGTTTTGTTGAACCTGCAACAATATCTTCTGGCCTTCGGCAGTATGTCCCAGCTTAATGAGGGTTCTCCCCAGCCAGTACTGAAACTCGGGATTGTCCGGCATCAGTTTGGCAGCCTTGCGGAAGACTTCGACGGATTCCTGCATGCGTCCTAACTTGACATAAGCCTGGCCCAGACCGAGACAGGCTTCCCCATAGGAAGGCTTAAGCTGCAATGCGACCCGAAAATACTCGACCGCCTCCCCAATTCGTTGTTGCTTGATAGCGATGTCACCCAAGTAGAAGTAGGACTCCGCTGAAGCGGGATTGATTCTTGTCTCTTTCTGAAATAGGTCAACGGCATCATCGATCCGCCCGGCCCGATAGTAAAGGTATCCCAGGGCGAAATGTAATTGCGGTGAGGTGGGAGAAGCCGCGATAGCTTTCTTAAACTCTGCCTCTGCTTCATGCGACTGGCTGGCTGCATCATGGGCCAGTCCCATCAGCTCGTGTACAAAAGGAGAGTCAGGATTGCTACGAAGCAGTTGCGCGAAAGCTTCCATAGCCTTCTCTGGTTCTCGATTGTTTCTGTACGCCGACACGAGCAGGTAGAGGATTTCGTCCCCGCTGGGCTGACTGAGTCGGACTAATTCAAATTCCTGCGTCGCCTGCTTCCAGTCTTTGAGTTCGTAGTAACACAAACCGAGAAGATAGTGGGACTCGGCAGATCGATCTTTGAAATCGGTGCCCAGAACCAGATAAGACACCGCCGCTTTGAAATTTCCGGACTTGAGAAGAGCTAGACCTAGGTTGAAACTGATTTCCGGATCTTTGGGCTTCAGGCGATCCGCATCCTGGTAGGCTGAGACGGCATTCGGGAAGTCCTGTTTCTGGAAGTAGAGAGTTCCAAGATTGTTGTGAGCACCATAGGCGCCGGGATCCTTTTTCAGTCCCAAGCGATACTCGTTGATCGCAGCGTCTATCTTTCCTTCCCGGGCCATCTGGACGGCAAGCCGGAAATGAGTTGCTGCGATGTCATCAGCTCCTGTAGCCAGGAGGGAGCAGAGTAGCCCAGCAGACAGCGCGGTTAGTATTGGTTTCGAGCCGGGCACAGAAAACCCCCAAAAGGTGGTGCCAACCTGAAGGGTGATGCGTTGTCTATTTTTGGCCCCAGCGGAAGAATCAGGTTGAACTACTTGACTCAGTGAGTTCCGATCTTTAGTCGTTCTATGGTTTCCTTTGAATTGCTGGCTCCAGCCATAGTAATTCCGGCTACACCAACAATTTTGGAACCAACTGGCCTGCAACATCCGTTAACCGGAAATCCCGGCCTTGGTGCCGGTACGTGAGTTTTTCATGGTTGAAGCCGAGACAATGCAGCAGCGTGGCGTGCAGGTCATGGACATGGATTTTGTCCTCGACAATGTTGAGGCCAAAATCATCCGTCTTTCCCACAACCTGCCCTCCCTTAATCCCCCCGCCGGCCAGCCACAAGCTGAACGCGAAGGGGTGGTGGTCGCGCCCTTCGCTGCCTTTCACCGGACTGCGACTTTCCACCAGCGGTGTTCGGCCGAATTCCCCGGCCCAGACCACCAAGGTGGAATCCAACAGGCCTCTTTGCTTGAGATCCTTGATCAATGCCGCCGTGGGCTGGTCGGTGGTATCGCAGTTCTTCTTCAGACGCGTGAGGAGAGCGGCATGATCGTCCCAACTGCCGTGCATGATCTGGACGAAGCGCACGCCCCGCTCCACCATTCTCCGGGCTAGCAAACAGTTTGTCGCATAGGGACCCGTCACCTCCTGATTCACCCCGTACATCTCCAACGTGCGGGGAGACTCCTTGGAGAAGTCCAACAGCTCCGGAGCTGCCGACTGCATGCGAAAAGCCAGTTCGTAAGACGCGATGCGCGAAGCAATTTCCGCATCTCCGCTCTGAATGTAATTCTTCTCATTGAGGTCCCGAATAGCATCGAGCGTGGAACGCTGGATGTCCGGAAGCGCTCCGGGCGGGCTCGAGAGATAGAGCACCGGTTCACCCTGATTCCGGAAAGGCACCCCCTGATAGCTGGAGGGCAGGAAGCCGCTCGACCAGTTCGCGCTGCCGGCACTTGACCCTACTCCGGAACTGAGGACCACGAAACCGGGAAGATTTTGGGACTCACTGCCCAGCCCATAGTTGACCCAGGCTCCCATGGAAGGTCGCCCGACGAGCGGCGTGCCGCAATTCATCATGAGCTGGCCCGGATGGTGATTGAACTGTTCGGTAAACATTGAGCGGACCATGCAAATGTCATCCGAGCAGTCACTCATGCGTGGCATGAAGTCAGACCATTCCATGCCGCATTGACCGTAACGCTTAAAAACCCGCGGACTGGGCCAAACCTTGGCATTCGGCTTGATGAAAGCCAAACGAAGATTTTTCGTTATGGACTCTGGCAAAGTTTGTCCGTCCCACTTCTGCATCTGGGGCTTGGGATCAAAAAGGTCCAGATGGCTGGGAGCACCTTCCATGAAGATGAAGATGACATTCTTGGCTTTGGGAGCAAAGTGCGGAAACTTTACCTGCAGCGGATTTACGTTCGGCAGACCTCCGCTGTCGGCAGTGCGGCCTTCGACTTCGAGGAGGTGAGACAAAGCCATAGTTCCGATTCCGCCCGCACACCACTTAAAAAAATCGCGGCGCGTCTGAATCGCCTTAAACCTGATCAAATCCATCTCTTTCTCCAATCTCAAATGAGAGAAGCAATTCAAAGCCAATCGAAGGCCAGTACATTTCTCCTGGAACCCGTCCCGATGACGAGCTAGCCCCGAGTCATGAACTCATCCAAATTCAGCAGCACGCGGCTCAGGCTAACCCAGATGGCGGCCTCCGAATGGTCCAGACCCTCAATCCCCCGCGCCGGAAAGAGGTTTGTTCCAGCCTCTGGATGCTTCTCGAGAAGTTCCTTCTGCTGGCGGTAGAATGAGACGAGTCTCTCCTTCTCGTCGGGACGCGGAGCACGCCCCAAGCAAAGACGGAATAAGTAGTCGATCCGGTCCTCCAAGCTTCCCCGAGTCTCTCGCAGAACCCGAGTGGCCAGACCTTGAGCCGCCTCAAAAAAGACAGGGTCATTGAGCAGGTTGAGCGCCTGAAGTGGTGTGGTGGAACGCTCGCGGCGGCTGCACGACAACAACGAATTCGGCTCATCGAAATTCATCAGCTGGGGATAGGGAATGGATCGTTGAAAATGGATGTACAGGCCGCGACGGTACCGGGCAGGTCCCTCCGTTTCCTTCCACTTGACGCCACTGGCATAGCTAAGATCGGTGATGCCGGGCGGCAGCGGTGGACGAACGCTCTTTCCGCCAATTGTGGGATCCAGCAACCCGCTGGCCTGTAGCGTGCAGTCCCGAATCGATTCAGCAGGGAGTCGCAAGCGGGTTTGGCGAGCCAACAGTCTGTTGTACGGGTCTCGGCTCTCCAAATCGTTTCGAGAATTGGAAGATTGACGATAGGTGGCGGAAGTGGCGATGAGCCGATGCATACGCTTGACATTCCAGCCGGTGGACACGAACTCAGCCGCCAACCAGTCCAACAATTCGGGATGAGTGGGGACCTCGCCACGGATTCCGAAGTCTTCAGAGCTTTCTACCAAGCCGCGCCCGAAGAACTCCTGCCACATGCGATTGACGGTCACGCGAGCGGTGAGCGGATGATTGCTAGAAACCAGCCACTGCGCCAGCCGGAGCCTTGCAGGTTCCGAACCGTTCGGCCAAGGCGGGAGCGCCGCCAACGTTCCGGCCTGGACCTCCGCGCCCGGCTGACGAAAGTCACCACGAATCAGGATGTGCGTCTTTGGAGGACTTTGGTTTTCCATCAACGTCTGAGCTTCTGATAATCCGGGGTACTGTTCCTCGAGAGCAGCCAACTTCTCCGAAAGTTCTTTGAACTTAAGCCCTTCGTAGGTTTCTTTGCTGACGACCAATCCGTACCACGTGGAAAGGAACTCCACCAACTTGTCTTGTTCCTTTGGACTGCGTTCTGCCTGTGGTCTGCGCAGAATCTCGTGGCCGTGGTCCACCATTTTTCCCAGGGTGTCCCATGCAATGTCATAGGGGACATCGATGCCGGGATGACTGGCAGCCTCGAGCATTCGCCTTTCAAATTCCGGAAGCACCGCTTGCACCTTGTACTCCTCCAGCAGAGCCAGTCGCTTCGCGTCTCTCTGAGGCCTGCCCTTCAAGTACGGTCCCAGTTCTCCGGCCAGTGGCGCCTCAATATTGGTCTCTCGCGCGCTATTGAAGCAGGCAAAAAGTTGGTAGAACTCGCGTTGGCTGATGGGATCATACTTGTGGTCGTGGCATCGGGCACAACCGACGGTCAAACCCAACCAGACCGTGCCAACAGTCATCGTCCGATCTAAAACCTGCTCCGTTCGAAACTCCTCCAGATCGATCCCACCCTCGCGATTAGTCAGCGTGTTACGATTGAATCCGGTGGCAATCTTCTGCTCGAGCGTCGAACTGGGTAACAGGTCGCCTGCGATCTGTTCCACGGTGAATTGATTGAACGGCATATTGCGGTTCAATGCGTCGATGACCCATTGGCGATAGCGCCAAGCGTGCGGACGGGCCACGTCTTTCTCATAGCCGTCGCTGTCCGCATACCGAGCTAGATCCAGCCATTGCCTCGCCCACTTCTCGCCATAATGGGGCGAATCCAGGAGACGATCAACCAAATGCAAGTAGGCGTCTGGCCTTGTGTCAGCGGTGAATTCCTCGACCTGTTCAAGGGTCGGGAGCAAGCCCGTGAGATCCAAACTCACTCGGCGAATCAGCGCAGTCCGATCTGCCTCGGGAGAAGGCTTAACCTTCTCTTTCTTGAGTTGATCCATCACAAACGCGTCGATCGGGTTTTGACTCCAGGATCGCCCCATGCGCGGGATCTTGGGCCGTTTTACGGGCGCAAACGACCAGGGAATTTTCCTGGCAGCCGCCTTTTCCGCAGGCACGGCGGCCGTGCTTTCCGGCCACTCGGCTCCTTGATCGATCCAAGCCCGCAAAAGACCGATCTGCGCCTCGGTGAGGCGAGCCCCTTCCGGCGGCATCAACTTGCCTTGCACCAGTCCAGACACCATCTGGATGAGCTTGCTGCCAGAACTGTCTCGAGGCCGAATCACGGGACCCGACACTCCCCCCGCGAGCGCGGACTGGCGTTTATCCAGCCGGAGACTGTTCATTTGCAAGTCCGGTCCGTGGCAAACGTAGCAACTCTGACTGAGGATGGGTTGGATATCGCGCTCATAATCCACTTTGAGTCCGGCGGTTTGAGGAACAGCGGCCCTTCCAGAAATCGGCTTTTGGATTAGGGGAGTCACGAGAAGGAAGAGGAAGATTGCGAGCAACCCAGGACCTCTTCCGATTCTCAACGATTTATTTGGCATCAAATGGCTCCAAGAAATCATGATTGGTCGCCGTGCACTAGTGATCAGCCGGAAAGCCGGCTCGATATCCCGAGTTGGATATCCGGCTTCTGAGGAACCTGCTCAACCAAGATCTTACCAGCCGAACCCACGACGCCGCTTTTTATTTGCGATTGGTTGAACGCCAGCGCTTCCAAGAGAATGCTTCTGAAATTCGAGACAGAGACTTCTAACTACAGTACTGGTTGGTTCGGTCGCCCCATTTGTGTAGCTGATTTTGTTTCTCGAAAACTCAGGAATCAAGTATTTTCTGACCCGTTACTGGACTCCACAGCACATATCACTGACGACCTTTGGCTCCGAAATTGGGACTGTCAAGGGGGCTCTGATTGGTTTCAGCGGTTTGACGTTGCTCACCTTGTTCTCCTAAGGTACACCTAGAGACAATCTCGACTATTCGCCGGCTGCACGTTTGAGGGGGTCATGAAAAAAGAGAATGGCGCTCGAATCGATTCTCCGGAAACCTTGCCAAACTGGGTCCTGCCTTGGCCCACCTTCCAAGTAAACTGGAAGCGGGCAGCCCTCATGGTGATTGACTACCAGAATTACAGCTCCAACCCGGAGACAGGCACAGCTAAGATGCTTCTGGAGAAAATGCCTGACGTGGCTGCTTACTACGTCCCCCGCATTACCGAAGTCACATTGCCGAACACGCGCCGGTTACTGAATGCTTTTCGGAGGGCCAAGCGAGAACGAATCTTTACTCGTCATGGCGCTTTCCTGCCCGATGGTCGTGACTTCGTCGCGCGCCGCAGAACACGGGAGCAAGACAACGTGCGACTGACTGGCGCTGCTCACCTGTTTCCACGGGGCTCTTATGAGCACGAAATCGTCGACTCGTTGCGGCCATGGCCAGAAGAACTCATCATCGACAAGAACTCGACGAGCCCCTTCCATTCAACGGGTATTGACCAGATTCTTCGTAACCTTGGAGTTGAAACGCTGGTCGTGACCGGCATGGCCACCGAGATGTGCGTGGAATCCACCAGCCGCGACGCCTCAGATCGAGGCTACAACGTCATCGTGGTTGAAGACGCCGTTGCCACCTTCTTTGCGGAACACCACCGCGCCTCGTTGTCGGCCTTAGCCCGGGTATTTGTTCAGGTGTGGAGCACCGACAGAGTCCTGTCTGCACTGCAAGGCTTTTCTTCAGGCGATTGTCCTGGTTCGTGATTCTGTGAAGTAAGTAGGCTCGAATATCCTGTTTTGGGCAAGGTGCCATTCGTCCAACTCTGATGTTCCCTGGCTATCGCGGCGTTGGCCCCAGAGCGACTGAGAATCCGGATCATTGTCGATCAAACCGGCGAGCCTCTGGCGGCAGCGGATTATGTCGAATATCTGGGAAGACGACAACGCTAGGTCGAGGGAAGTTTTTC
>Ga0180085_1000341_pt1 | contig 16623 bp, 12 predicted proteins | sample EasRiv730_16_10D_FD_123013 | JGI IMG/M metagenome (GOLD analysis project Ga0180085, IMG submission 123013) | Soil microbial communities from meander-bound floodplain in the East River, Colorado, USA - East River metaG ERMLT730_16_10D | ecosystem: Environmental > Terrestrial > Soil > Floodplain ... | reverse complement strand
CGGCAAAGAACTTTGGGTGACGCGCCTGCCCGCCAGCGGCCACGCAACTCCGATGACGTTTCAGGGCAAGAAGACGGGCAAACAGTTTGTGGTAATCGCTGCGGGCGGCGGGAACAAGTACAACAAAACCTTCAGCGACAGCTTGGTGGCTTACACATTGCCGTGAACTTCGTACGGAGAGCCAGACCTCTGCGTTGCGAAGCTACCGCTTCCGATGCCACCTATTCCTCCCTCAACGCCTCCGTCGGCTCGATCCGGAGGCTGCGGCGCGCAGGGCCGAGCGCGGCCAGGAAGCCCACAGCCATCATGACGAGGGCCACGGCAGGCAGCACGACCGCCGCGTTACCCCGCATGATAACGCCGCCCGATCCTCTTTCGAGCATGACCCCCAAGGCCATGCCGAACGCCGCTCCGGCGGCAAGCTGTAGAAGTGCCCGCCAGAAAATGCTCCCGACGATATGCTTCCAGTCGGCTCCCAACGCCATCCGAATCCCGATCTCCTTCCGGCGCTGCGACACGGTGAACGACATTAGCGCGTAGACGCCCGCCGACGAGAGCATCAGAACACTCACCGTGATGCCCGCGAACATTGCCGCTGTGAGGCGGCTGATCCACTGCTCGCTGCGCAGGACCTCGTCCAGAGTGCGTATATTGCGCAGATGAAGGTTGGCATCGACTGTTAAAGCGATCTCCCGCAGGCGTTGGGTGAAGGTGGAGGGAGTGCCGTCGCGCAACCGAATGGCGATGGCCGCGGGCTGCACCTGGCCCGCCGCGATCGCGTGGTACACCTTGAGCTCGGTTTCACGTATTCTGGGGCTTACGCCGGTGGGGAAATCAGTGACGATACCGACGATCTCGTACCAGCGCCCGGGCTCCGCACTTTGCCCTGCCTCGAGTTCGCTTCTGTTGACATAGCGGATGCGCCGGCCCAGGGCGCTGCCGCCGAAAATACGTTGGGCGAACGGCTGGTTGACCACGACGGCTCCGCCTGCGGGCGACTCCTCATTTTGGAGGCTTGGCCCGGCGCCGGTCGAAGCGATATCGGCATGTTCGAAGTCTCGGCCTCCCAGGACCGGAACCTCGAAGACGCGGAAGTAGTTGACATCTAAGCGGTTAACCCGCACGTCGTAAACTTCTGATCCCGATCGTATTGCAGAGCCGCTCGCCTCCACTCCCAATTGTGACGGGAAGGCGCTGCCTTCTGCCTCGATCCGGGCATTTCCTTCGTCACCCGGATTGAACATCGAAAACGTTACGCTGGAGACACGTGGCTCGGCTTCCAGGCGGCGCATCAGCTCGGTCTGGCGGCCTGCGAAGCGGCGGGTGAACTCGGGCGTGCCGGGGGCTGCTGGTGCACCCGTTCCCGGCACAGAGTCCATACCCAACTGCGCGGAGAGAAACTGGTCCGCCGCGAATCCGAGACCGGCAATGCCGTCCTGTGTGTCTTCCCAGGCGCTGGAGACCGCCGGGGGCAAGATCGCCACGGCGAAAGTAACTTGCGCGATGATGAGGAGTGTCCAGGTCTTTCCGAGACGCATGCCACCGGCCCCGGCAACTCTGACACCTGTTTGTAAGCCGCGTCTGGTTGCCTGGAGCGCAGGCACGATGCCGACGATCACTGCCGCGAACACACTGAGCACCACGGCATACAAAACTGCTTCCGGCGAGAACTGGAACGACATCCAGAAGGGCAGCTCGGAAGCGATGTGCAGCATGGCCGTGGCTACCTGACGAAGGCCGAGCGCGGCGATCGCGACTCCCGCCAGTGCCGCCACAGCAGACAGAACCAGCGCCTCTATGAAGAGTTGCGTCACTATGCGGCCGCGGCTCGCGCCCAGCGCGGTGCGCACGCTGATCTCCGCCTGGCGCATCGCCGTGCGCGTGTACACAAGAATCGCAACGTTTAGACAGACAAGCACGAGCATGGAAACCAAAAGACCTTGCGTCTTGAGGAGATCGGCCAAGTCCTGGGCTCCGTGCAGGCCAACAAAAGGGTGAGCGTAAGGCAGCAGTTGGGGACGGAGCTGCGCATAGATCTTTGGAAACGCCAGGGCCGTGCGCTGGCCGATCGCTGCCAGTTCAGCCTGCGCACTGGCGAGCGTCGCACCGGGCGCGAGCCGCCCGAACACCATAAGGTCAGGCCCTATCCGTGGCTGGGGCGGCGGCAGGCCCGCGCGCAGCGGAACCCAGAAGCGATCGTTGACCGGAAAAGCGAAGCCCTTGGGCATCACGCCGACGATGGAATGTGGAGTGGCTCCCAATTGGATGGTTTGTCCAAGAATGGCGCGATCACCGGCGAATCGGGTCCGCCAGACATTCTCGCCGATGACCACCACCGAAGGCGCGCCCTCGTGTTCGTCTTCCTCCTCGAGATAGCGGCCCATCAGCGGCCGGACCCTGGCCACGCGAAATCCCGAGGCGCTCATCGCCGCAACGCGGACGCTTTCGGGCTGGGCGCCGGGAGCGATCAGGTTTGGCGCGAGGATTCTGAATGCGCTGATGTCTTGAACGGATTTCAGTCCTTCGCGCCAGACATGGTAATCGTACAGGCTGCGCAGTTCGGGCTTGCCTGCTTCGGCGTCCCAAATCTCAATCGAGACAATGCGGTCGCCCTCCTCGAGGGGCAGCGACGAAACCAGTAGATTGCTGTAAATGAAGCTGTACGCGCCGGTGGCGATCGCGACAACCACTGCAATCCCGGCCCCACCGGCCAGCGCAAGACCGGGGTACTTGACCAGCATCCGGACGCCGAGCTTGACATCCAACCACCAGGAATCGAAGGCCCACCGTGGCGCGTCGCACGAGCCCCGCTTTGCCTGTTCGGCTACGGAAGGTACCTTGTCCTGGAGGAGTTCGGCACGACCCCATTGGAAACCCGAGAGCACACGAGAAAAAAAACGTCGCATCGTTCCCATACCTTCTCCCTAAAATGGTCCGGATTCTACTGCGGACGCTCTGTTTCGCCAGTTGGCAACGTCATAACCCTGGCTGCCTGTCACGCCGATCTCAGCATTACTTCCCGGAGTACGAGAGAACCCTCTACGATGTTCAAGCGACCGCGGCTTTTTCGAGCAGCGCGCTATGGCTATGCCGGATCTGTGGACGGTTCACGAGAACGAGACCGGCGCTGGCCGCCTGCCGCAGCTGTTCTTCGAATTCGGCGGGTTTCACGTGTCCGCGCGGTTCGGCCAGAAGCAACCGTGCGCCTGGTTTGAGGGCTCGCGAAACCTCGGCGAAAAAAGGCTCTGCGGCGGGAAACTCGTGGACCACCGCGAAGGCAAGGGCAAAGTCCACTGCGCCATGGAGACCGGCAAGATTCATGGAATCGGGCTGAGCGAGGCGAGCGTCGAGCCGGCTGAGAAATCCGAGTTTCGCCGCACGGCGCTGCAACGCTGCAAGCATGCGGGGCTGCAGCTCGCTGACCACCACCCGGCCGCAGTGGCCTGTTAACCGCAGCAGCTCCAGGGTGAAGAAGCCCATACCCGGCCCGGGTTCAAGCACCGTCATGCCGGCACGAACGTACGGGTGCAGGATCTCATGCGGATCATGCCATAGCTGCCGAATCGGATTCGCGAGCAGGTATCCGAGCCACCAAGGACAAACGCGATGTTTGGACATCTTGCTCCGTCATCTCTGGCCCAGGCTACACGTCGTTCCTCATCCGAGCCCAATCAATCCGAAAACGGTCGGGCGGCAGCCTCCGCCAGAAGAGCTGTTTCTTGGGCGTGCCGCGCGCATGGTGGTATAGGAGTGCAGCCCGCTCATAAAAGCCACGCGTGTGCGGGGAGTCGCGAAAGACGAAAAGTTGGAAATCCAGCTGATGGCAAAACTCGTGGCAAAGTGTGCTCATGAACGTGCCGAATGACGTGACTTGCTTCCGAACCGCCGTTCGCATCCAGACTCGGGTGACATTCTTTCCGATGTCATAATCTCCAAAAAGCTCCGTGCTCCAACCACTCTCATACACGCGGAGAGGCCGCGACGCAAGCACCCGTACGGTGGGCATGGGAACGCCATAAAACTCGGAAGCCGTGGCCAGGAATTCATGACACGCACGGTTCACGACCGTGCGCTGTCCCGACAACATTGCCTCTTCAATGTCCTTTGCCAGTGCAGTGAAGCGGCCGTCCTGCGGCAGCGCCATGTTGGTCATCCGATCGCTTTTCTCAAACTCCTTCAAAAGCACTTTGCTCCGTGGGAGACGATCCGTAGTCATTCCAAAACCTCTTTCGCCAGTAACAACGACACCGTGTCAGCCTGCAGTTTTTGGTCCTGTTGTCCTGCTCGGTTGCAGACCGGACAATCGACATCTCAAGTGTCAATTCTATGAGGTTTCCAGCGGTCGAGTTGAAATCATGGCCTCTTTCCTATGCTAGGTCCGGTCGGAAAGGAATTCGACATGTGGGCCATCGAGAGTCCGTCCCTGCGCAGAGCTGCAATGCGAAGATCTTCCAACTACATTGGATGAAGAACCGCTAAAGTGTCGCTGAAACGCATCAGGAGATTCCGAGAATCATACGGACGAGGCAGGTCGATCCCTGGATAATAGGAAGGAGACAAGGTCTCAATCGGCCAGATGGGAACATGAGTCGCGGCGGCGAGCACCAGGCGCGTTGGTGGAGGCCAATGCGCGACGAGCAGGAGGAGGTTCTGAAGCTGAAGCGCGATCTTGTACCGTTGAGGGTGTTCCGGCTGCTCTTCCTCGCTGAAGCGCAGCCATTGATTCTTCTGCACGTAGGAGAATTTCCTGGTGTGCTCGTGTTGGTTCGCAAAGACTCCTACTCCTGCTGGCAAGGTGTCGGAACCTTCATTGAGGGTCCGTGGATGGTCTTCCGGCACGACCGCGTCCAAGGGCGCAGCATGGCTCAGCACGAATGCGGTCTTTGCTGTCCATCTGCCCAAGATTAGGCGCTCCTCTGCGCTGAGCGCATGCAGGGTCCGCTGTCCAGTCATCAAGTCCATCAGAAATGGTCTTACTTGGTTCTCCAGGGAGCCTATCCATCCAGTGTTGCACTGATTACACACCCGGCCTTCGACAACGCTTTCTGCTGCCTGCGTGCGGTGCTTGACAAGCGCGCCTTCTCGCGTCTGTGCAATACCCTGGAAGAGATCTTCATCTCTCACGCCGAGATAGTCGACAAGCCATTGCGGGATAACGCGCTCACGGGCACTTTCGTTGAGGGGAGCAGCGCAGAACAGACAGCTTCGGATCTTCATCAGCGACCTCACCGTCGTTCGGGAAAGTGGGAATGGAGGATACCCGACACGTTACAGTGCGAGAGCCTTGGAAGATTTACTTTACAAACAATCTGAGTGATGCGAAAGGTATTCCTTCGCCACTTTCTGCAACGTATCCACTCCTCAGCCCGCGATATCTTAGCCCCGTTGGCGGAGAATCAAATAAGCAGTGAATATGACACCTCAAAAGTTGCTCGTAGCTGTTTTGCTTCTTACAACGATCCTCGAAATCCGAGCGGAAGAGAAGCAGTCCAGCGAGCCCGTGCCTCCCAAGCCCGTCAAACAACCGGTTGAGTTCAGTCATAAGCGCCATGGCGAACTGGGACTGGAGTGCCAAGTATGCCACCCGATGACGGATGGCGAGCAGGCGGGAATTCCCCAGACAGCGGACTGCATGAATTGCCATCAGAGCAGTGACGGCTCGAAAGCAGAGTTTCGTTCGCTCTTCGAGCACGCCGAGGCGAAGAGGCAGATTTTATGGACTCGGGTCTATCTGCTGCCTTATTTTGTTTTCTTCGGCCACAGTGCGCATCGAGCCGCTAAGGAGGGTTGCGCAACCTGTCATGGCCATGTAGCCAACCGCGATGTGCTGTGGAAAGAGCGCGAGACGTCGATGAAGGCGTGTATGGATTGTCACAAGGCGAACCGGGCTTCGGTTTCGTGCAGTTTCTGCCATGAGTTGAACCAGTAGTTAAGGGTCCCCCTTAAGAAGCGTCCGGGGCAGTGATGCGAGTGTGGGAGGCGTCCTCCGGACGGCGACCTTCCTGGCTAACCTCACGGGGTATCGCCGCGCGAAGCGCGCCTCCCACGTTCGTTCCAATCGGCGAACAGCATTACCCAGATGCAATCTTGAAACGTTGGCAACTACTGCCAGAATTCTGGATAATCACACTATGAAACCTAAACACTCACTCCGCTGTTTTTGCTTCATTGGACTCAGTTTGTCCCTTCAGGCTGCCACGAGTCAGATCCTGTCCCAAGAGCTGGGATACTCCGACACACCCATCATTCCCGGCACGCCGTGGCACGTACACGACGGCAAACGCCCGCAGCCCCGGGTCGTGACGCCCGGATCCTCCTCCAGCCCATCAGCCCCGTCGGACGCTACTGTGCTGTTTGACGGCAAGGATCTCTCGAAGTGGGAGAGTTCGAAAAGTGGCGAGGCCAAATGGAAAGTTGAAAACGGCTACATGGAAGCGGTCAAGGGCACAGGAGCGATCCGCACCCGAGAGAAGTTTCCGGACTTCCAACTGCATCTCGAATTTGCCACGCCCGCGCGGGTGGAAGGCAACAGCCAGGGCCGCGGCAACAGCGGAGTGTTGATCAACGGCATGTACGAGGTGCAGGTACTCGATTCCTACAACAATCCCACCTATCCCGACGGCCAGGCTGGCGCGATCTATGGCCAGATGCCACCGCTCGTCAACGCGAGCAGGCCACCGGGCGAATGGCAAAGCTACGACATCATCTTCGAGTTACCGCGCTGGGACCAGAACCAACTGGCCAAGAAAGGCAACGTCACCGTGATTCACAACGGCGTGCTGCTGCATCACCGGCGTGAATTTCTCGGTGCCACGGATGGAGTCGGTGGCGTCGCGCACAAGGCTCTCGCTGCCTATGTCAGGCCTCACCCACCTGAAGTGTTCATTGAACTGCAGGATCACAACAACCCCATCCGCTTTCGTAACGTCTGGATTCGTCCTCTGGGAGAGTATGACAAACCATAGGACTAGCTGCGCCCTTCAACTCAGGAAGCCAGGAAAGTCCCGGAGGTTTCACAAGTAGCTCCGACGGGAGCCTCGACTTGCGATGTTTGTTCATGTCTCCCATTTGTCGGAATACTCCGGTCGAAAGCGGCGTCACGCTGCAGCAAGACAGGGGGCTCAGATAGCCACTCAAGTTCTCGGCCTCCGCGCGAGAATTCTTTCAGACGCCCCTTGTCGAACAACCAGACTCCGATGCTGAACCTGCTGCGCATCACCTTGGCACTTTCGCTCATTCCCTCGTGTCTGGCCCAAGGCAGCAAGAGCGAGTCTGAAAAGAGCCAGGCGTCCAAGCCCGGATCGTCCACAGAATCTCAACCTCCTGCTTCGACTTCGGCGCCCGACAGTCAGGCTACACAACAGAGGCTCCAACTCAATCTGCTTGGACAGACGGATACGGCCTCAGGCGAAGGTCGGCGCAACGAAAACGTGCAATTCAATCTGATAGACACGAATACAATGCGAGAGTTGAATGCTCGCGTGGGGACAACCGCCACACCCATCGCCCAGTTTCAGCCCGACCGCAGCTACTTCGGAGCGGAATATGGGCGTCCACCGACCACGCCACTCCACCTCACCACTCCATCCGGCTCGGGAACGCATGGCGCGTTCTGGGAAACACACAGCAATCACTTGTTTCGTGCTCGATCGTTCTTCCAGGCAGGCAGCGTGTTGCCAGCGACTGAAAACGACTACGGCTTCCGATTCGCCAGCAAGCTCAGCGGAGCCGCACGGTTTTCACTTGAAGGCGGCCAACAGAAGCTGCGGGGATTTGTGAATGGAAATGTCCTTGTGCCTAGAGAGGACGAGCGAACGCCATTGGCGGCCGACCCGTTCCTGCGGAATCTGGTGGAACGATTTCTAGCAGCCTATCCGCCAGAGCTGCCGAACCGGCTGGACATCGACCCTCGTGCGTTAAATACGAACGCGCCACAACGGATCAACACGGACTCTTTCGGCTCGCGGATCGACCTACCCTTGCGACGTAATTCCCAGCTTGGTTTGCGGTATCAGTTCACCTCGCAGCGGGTGGATGCCTTTCAGTTGGTGGCAGGACAAAACCCAAATACGGATACTCACTCGCACACCGCGGTGATCACATGGTCAAGGCCGTTCTCTGCAGCGACCCTGGGCAGTTTCTCGGCAGCCTTCGAGCGACTGACCACGTTGATCCGTCCCGATTCGGGAGCGGTGGGACCCACAGTCAATGCAGCCATGGTGATTCAAGGACTGGGGCCGGCTCCGCCGATTCCCGTCATCAGAGCGCAAAACAAGCTGCGCTATGCAGCCCAGCTCCAACAGCTTCGCGGTAGTCATAGCTGGAGCATGGGCGGTGAACTGATTCGTTTGCAGATCAACGGACGCGAGCAGGATGGTGAACGCGGAATCATCACGTTTGGCAACGATTTCGGGCGCGATGCGTTGACGAATTTTCGTTTGGGTACTCCGAGTATTTATACACAGTCGCTCGGAAATACGCATCGTGGCTTTCGTACCTGGGGCGTTCTGCTGTACGTCGGCGATATCTGGAAGGTGAAGCCAAGTCTTACGTTGGACGCCGGCATTCGCTATGAGCCGAGCACCCGTCCCACGGAAGTGAACCACCTCGACACCATTCCATTTCCTTGCGACTGCAACAATGTCGCGCCGCGCTTTGGACTTGCGTACCACTTGCCACGCGCTTGGGGGACGGTTCGAACTGCCTATGGAGTTCACTACGGCGAGATTTTTGCAACCACCTACGGGCAAGTGCGGATGAGTCCTCCCGGAAGCTACCGTGTGATCGTGGCAGCACCGGACTTGAAGAACCCGCTGGGAGGGCTCACGCTTCAGGACATTGGCTCGAGTTTTCGCTCCGGCATCTTTGACGTATCTGCGAACATGAGGACGCCATACAGTCACCAATACAACCTCAGCTGGGAACATGAGCTGGGGCGTGGCATCAAAGCACAGTGGAGCTATGTTGGAAGTCGAACGCACAAACTGTTTCAGATGTGGTTCGATAATCGTGCAAAGGTTGTGCCCGGAATTCCCCAGACCACTGCCACCATTAACCAACGCCGCCCCAACCCCAATATTCTTGAAGCGCTTCGGCTGTTGAATGGTTCCAGAGCTTATTTCGATGCGGCCCGGGTAACGCTGATTGCGCCGCGTGCATTCGGAATCAGTCTCGATGCATCGTATTGGTTCAGCAAATCGCTCGACCTTGGCAACGACTTCACGAACACACTATCAGGCGTGGATGCGCGCCAGGGACGCAGTCAGTCTGAAGAACCCGTGCATGCAGACCTGAAGGGCCCCTCGCAGTTTCACCAGCCGCATGCCATGCTGGTGCACGGATCGTACGAACTTCCGGCGTCAGGGACGCGAAGTGGCTGGCGGCGAACCATTGCGGGATGGAGATTCTCCAGTATCGTCCTGCTCAAGAATGGCACTCCCTTCAGCGTGGAATCGGGATCTGACGGTCCAGGGTTCGGCAACGTCGACGGTCAAGGCAGCGACCGTGTGAATCTCTTCGATGCCTCCGTGCTGGGCCGCACCATCGGGAATCCGGACGATTCACAGACGTTATTGCCGCGAACAGCTTTCGGGTTCATGCAGCCCACCGACGGGCGAGGCAACCTGGGCCGGAATACCTTTCGCCGAGGCAAGATTGCCAACGTGAACGCCGCGCTGGAACGCACTTGGCGACTGGCTCGAGAGCTCAGCCTGCAGTTTCGTGCGGAAGCAATCAACTTTTTCAACACCCCACAATTTGCGGAGCCCAGCTACAATCTGGTGTCGCCGAGTTTCGGCGTGATCTCGAATACCTTGAACGACGGTCGACTCTTTCGCTTCCGGATGCAGCTGCAATTCTGAGGACGACCTTGGTTGGCGCCGACAACCCAGATCAGGTCGGCGCGTTCTTCGGCCCTTGGAGTAGTTGTCGAATCGCTTTCTGAAAGGACACGAAGTATGTTGCTTCAGTGCCGTCTGTGTCCCGGTTGGCTAGCCGTACTATTGTATCTAGGCCTCGGACTTCCAAGGAGCTTTGCCTTCCAACAACAGCCGATCACGGACCGGCTGCGCACACTGAACCCAGATGTCCTCACAAGCGCGAACCGGGAGGAAAACGCACAAACGCTGGCCAGCAATGTCCGGCGCCGCATCATGGCCGCCAACCGGCGGTCCTCAGAGGACTGGCGCAAGGTTTCAAATCGCGCGCAATGGGAACAGTTTGCGACAGAAAAGGTTCAGTTGCTGGGTTCCTCTCTCGGGACGTTTCCACCATCGTCCAAGGACATGGCGGTTCACATCACCCACACTCTTCCTGGAGACGGATTCACGATCGAGAACCTTGTGTTCGAAAGCAGGCCTGGACTTTGGGTTACTGCCAACCTGTATTCTCCTCAGCCGCGCCGAGCGCGAATGCCTGGCATACTGCTTTGTCACAGCCACCACAATCCCAAGACTCAGGGCGAACTCCAGGACATGGGAATGACCTGGGCGCGGCAAGGTTATCTCGTGCTGGTCATCGACCAGCTCGGCCACGGTGAAAGACGGGAGCATCCGTTTCGCTCGGCCAAGGATTACGTCGGTTCGTTTGAGGTGAACCGGCAGGATTACTACTTTCGCTACAACCTGGGAATCCAACTGCAGCTGATCGGCGACAGTTTGATGGGCTGGATGGTGTGGGATCTTCGGCGTGGCGTGGATTTGCTGCTCTCACGTCAGGGGATTGATCCGAAGAAAATTATTCTCATGGGCGCGGTTGCCGGGGGAGGCGACCCGGCGGGCGTGACCGCGGCATTGGACGCCCGGATTACAGCCGCCGTGCCTTTCAACTTCGGCGGCCCCCAACCGGAGGATCCGTTCCCCTTGCTTGCCAATCCCGAAGAGTCATTCAATTTTGCCGGCAATGGCAGTTGGGAGTCGACTCGGAACTTGACGCTCTCCTGCCAGGATGGATTCCTCCCCTGGGTCATTGTCGGAGCGATCGCTCCGCGGCGGCTCATCTATGCGCATGAGTTCAGCTGGGACCAGGCAAACGATCCGGTATGGAAGAGACTCCGCAGGATTTATGACGAGTTCTATCAAGCACCGGATCTCCTGGACTACACCCAAGGTTTTGGAGTCTTGAAAGGTCGGCCTCCCCAGGCGTCGCACTGCAACAACATCGGCCCTCCGCATCGCGAGAGGATTCACGCGGCTCTTAGCCGCTGGTGTCAAGTCCCGGTCAGCTCGAAAGAGGAGTACAGCAACCGGCGAACACCGGAGGAACTAACGGCGCTGACGCCGGAAGCGGCACGCAAGATTCAACCCCGCCCGCTGCTCGACATCGCTGCCGAGTTGGGCCAAGAGCGCACGACGGCCGCGTGGACTCAGTTGGAGAAGCTCGACTCTGCCCCGCGGGTAAGCTGGCTTCGGAACAAGTGGCAGTCGCTGCTGGGCAACATCGTTCCAGGCGGCAAACCTCGCCTGGTGTCCATCAGCCAGACCAATGAACCTGGCACCACCCTGCGAAGCGAACGTGTTCTCCTCGAGACTGAGTCCGACGTTCTGGTCCCGCTGCTCATGCTGAGCGATCGCCGTTCCAAGAAGCCAAAACCCGTGGTGATTGGCCTCGCGCAGGAAGGCAAAGCCGGATTTCTGAGGCATCGCGCCGATCTGATAGCCCGGCTATTGAAGGGAGACGTCGCGCTCTGCCTGCCGGATGTGCGCGGCACGGGAGAAACGCGCTCGGGTCTTGCACGCGGACGGATGAGTGAAGATACGTCTCTGTCTTCAAGCGAACTTATGCTGGGCGAAACCATGTTGAGCGCTCGGCTTCGCGACCTGCGAGGCGTGGTTCACTACTTGCGAACCCGCCGCGACTTCGATGCCCGTCGTCTGGCCGTCTGGGGCGATTCTTTCGCTCCGCCCAATGCTCCCGCACAGGATCTGAAGCTGCCGTACGGTATCCGCGAGGAAGCCGCAACTTCGGAGCCGCTCGGAGGCTTGCTGGCTCTCCTGCTCGGTCTCTACGAGGAGGATGTGCGCGCTGTGTATGTTCGCGGTGGCCTCGTGGGATTTCAATCCGCGTTGTCCAGTCCGTTTCTATATTTGCCGCACGACGTTGCAATCCCAGGCGCGCTGACTGCGGGTGATCTCAGCGCCCTCGCGGCGGGCCTGGCGCCCCGGCCGCTTGCTTTGGTTGGTTTGGTCGACGGATTAAACCGAGCGGTAGAGCCAAATAGAGTAGAGGCGGCTTACGCGCACACACGACAAGCATACGAAGCGGCAATGGCCCGCGAGCGCTTCGTAGTCGGCGGAGTGGAAGCCGCGCCAGCTCCGAGTCCGTGGCTCTTGGAGGCGCTGAATGGAAGGTAAGAAATTCCCCCTTAGAAAAGGGGGAAGCGCCAAAGGCGCGGGGGTTGTCCAGCAAGTCCGGAAAGCCAAGCGAAGAGAATGGCGGCATCAGGACAACCCCTAGCCCCCTTTGTTAAGGGGGAATACGTCACGGCTTCACCTCGATGACATCGGCGCGTAGAATCTCGATCCGCTTCTTGGGCTGATCGTTCTTACCCAGGGGCACCGCAGCGATCTTCCTCACCACCTCCATCCCGGAAAGCACTTTTCCGAAAATCGTGTACTTCTCGTCAAGAGACTTTTGACGGCCCAAGCAAATGAAGAAAGACGTTTCGGCGCTATCCTCCGCCTTGGCACGCGCCATCGACACCGTGCCCTCTTCGTGCTCGAGACGATTGAATTCCGGCTTCAGGCGATGCACGAACCGTACGCGGTCCTGCGGTGAGACCGGCGGCAGACGGGTGTCTATCGCACCACCCTGAATGACAAACCCCGGAACAATGCGATGCCAGGCTGTGCCGCCGTAAAGGCCCAGCTTCGACAAGTTCAGAAAATTCCGCACGTGTCCCAGAGCGAAATGGGGAAACAGATCAATCTCGATATCGCCAAACGAGGTCACCAATCGGATGCGATAGTTGTTCAGATCGGCTTTGGCGGTTTTGTCAAACGGCGACTCGGTGGATGTTTCCGGAGTCTGCGAGTGGCTGGGCACCGCAAAAGCCAGGCTGAAGGCAAGAATGATGGGAGAAAGACTCTGGCACATGAGCTTCTTCTGATCACGCCATCGGCACGGAGCACTAAGGCGGAAGAGCTGCGTCCTGCCGCTGCACTTCTAGAAAAACGTCGGATCTCAAGGAGTACGCTTCAACGGCGATTCTCGTCATTCCCGCGAAAGCGGGAATCCAGGGTCTCGAGGTAAACGGAGACATCACAGAATCAGGCGAGGTCTCACCTCACTTCTTCCGGCGGAGTTGCCGCTCCAGCAGGACGCTCAAGCTCAGCTGTTTCTCCTGAAGTCCTCGTTCCAGTTGGCTCGCACGCTCTCCATCTGCGCACCCTCTGAGTTCTGCTTTGGCCGCGTCGATCTCCTGCATCAATTGCACTTCTTCAGGCACAAACTCGGCGCCCTTCAACATGGAGTAAGCCATCCGCAAAGACTCGGGTGTTTGGAAGTAGCTTTCCAGCTCCAAAGCCTTTCCCTTGCCACGCAAGTTCTCGAACTCGCCATCAGCGATGGCCCTGCGAATCTGTTCTTCAACAATCTTTTCGAAGGACATTTCGGACACCTGACACCTGCAACCTGACACCTAACACCTGGCACTTGCTACAACTGCCCCCGATAGATTACCTCTTCGTGCAGCGTGCGATTCACAACCCAGCGCTGAACTGCAACCGTTTCGACAGGCTGAAGAGCCCCCAGCAGGCCGCCCAGATTCGCTGAGAAATAAGGCGGAGGGGTGCCTGGATGGGGTGGCACGGCCTGGTAGTCCAGCCACTGGAACAGGCCATTGTAGTGAGGTCGCAGCTGTTTCAGATCGAGACGACCATAATAATACACGGCTCGGCTGGAATCTCTGGCGCTGGAGGCGGAATTCAACAGGTTCCGCACAAACGCGGTCGAGTTGCCAAGAGCAAACAACGATCCTTTGGTGTCCAACGCCAGTGGAGACAGGCTGCCCAGCACTTCGCTGTTGCCTTCACCGCGAGTCCAGTTCGCTAGCTGGCTTCCATGATAGAGCCGGTTGTATTGGCTCTGGATGACCTGCTTCAGCCGGTCCAGATTCGGGGTCCCGGCTTTCAAGACGAAACCGTGTTGCGCGCGAACGTATCCTTCCGCATCCAGCTGGGACGACCGGCATTGCACAAGCGCCGCCGAACCCAGCGCTTGAAGTTCCGCCTCCAGTTCGCTCAGCATTTGCTGCATCTCGCGCTGCTGGCGTTCCTTCAGATTCTCCGCGGCGGGAGCCGGTTCGTTGATCTGCAAAAAGTACCGGTTATCTGTCTTCAGCAGCGGCGCCGTCTCGTAGGAATCTTCCCGTCGCGTCAAGGAGAGTGTCTGATCGCGCCGCCGCAGCGGATTCAGAAGGGTTTCGTGCAGTGCCAGCGCAATGGCCCTCGGAGTCGCCGTCTCCGCCCGAACCAGTTCGAGACTGTCGGGGAGGCCCTGCAAAAGCGCCGGGTCGATGGCTGGAGGCGCCGTCGCATCCTCCTTCAGCAGAAACTGCCGCTCTTCCCGATACTGTCCCGATTGCATCGCAAGGCGCACCACGCCGGCCCGGTAGCGGGCCGTTTCTTCCAGGTTCTTGTACAGCCACTCGTTCCGGAAATAACGCGAGTCCTGAACCAGTCCCATGTTGAGGTACATCCAGACATCGCTGCCTCGGGCCGGCGCCGTCTGGCTCTCCTGAAACAGCGGTTCAGAGCTCAGCCGTTCCCGCGACGCGGCCACACTGAAGTTGTGCAGTACCGTCCGGAGCAGGTTCTCCCGTGTCGCCAGAAAGAAGTACCCTCCGCGAATGGCGAACGCAATGGCGCCATTCGGCCCCGACCGGGCAAAGTACGCTCCGCCCTCAGCGGATCGCTGCTCGTAGCGCGCCCGCTGCTGGAAAAAAGGACCTTGCTCAAACGAACCAGTCGGGATTTTTGTGGCAAAAACAAACTCCAGATCGCGAATACTGTAGAGTCCCAACCCGGCCTGCTTTCCTGCCAGTGAACGCACCAGCGGCAGGTCGGTACTGAGCCCCGCCAGCGAATCAAACTCATGCAGCCGGTCTTTGAGTCTCAGGTAAAGACGCGATTTCTCAAATTCCGAAAAGTTCGCACTCGCAAGCCAGCGTTGCTTCACGCCCGAGTCGCTCCAGCGCTGCAACTGCCCAAGAAAGTCTTGCGACTCCAAATAAATCATCGCTCCCGGCGGTAGCAAAGTCGCGATGTCGATGTCTGAGGCCGTCTGCTGGAGCAGCGGTAGGGCGAAGAGGATGCTTCCGATCGCGATGGCCGCAAGCGCAGCGAGCACCGAGGGGCCATGAGAACGAAGCGTTTCCTGGAGCACTCCGAAGTATTCCCCCTTAACAAAGGGGGTGAGGGGGTTGTCTTTCATGTTTTCACTCGTATCGATGGGTCCTCGACTCGACCTAGCGCCAGCAATTCCCCGATGGAGGCAATGCGACGATAGGCGCGTCGCCTCCAGGGGTAGTTTTGCGAGTTCGGAAAACCACTCATCGGTCCGTATTTTCTGGATTCTAAATTTCGGCCACACCTTTCATGCTTGATGGTTAAGACAACCCCCTAGCCCCCTTTGTTAAGGGGGAATAGGTTGTCTTTCATTTTTCCTGATCCACCCTTCAATGGCACTCAACACATTGCCAATATCCTTCTTAACTGCCAAATCGTTAAATCGCAGGACATGAATTCCCGTCTGCTCCATATACTCCTCTCGCCGTTGGTCCTGGCTAAGCCGAAGCCGATGGCTCTCCCCATCAATCTCAATCGCCAACTTCAATTTCGAGCAGTAGAAGTCCACGATGAAATGATAAATGGGTTTTTGCCGCATGAATTGGTGGCCGAGCATTTTTCGCCGCTTCAAATAGTTCCAGAGCAGCACTTCTGCAAGAGTGCTGTTGTTTCTGAGTTCCCGGGAGCGTTGCTTCAGATCTTTGCTGTAGAGGATTTTCAAGACAACCCCTAACCCCCTTTGCTAAGGGGGAATTGCTCTTCAACTCCTCACCCTCTCCCGGTGCGGACGACTCACCGGTTTGCGTCGGCTCAATTCCTCGCCCAAGGTATCGTTCACCGAGAACCGCGCTGCCAGAGCCTCGGCTGACTGCCGAGCCTTTTCATCCAACTGTCTTGCCTGCGCAAGAAACGCCTGACGGTTCGAGGGAAGCAAGGCTGCCGAATTCCGAGCCTGCTGGGCGGCCAAATCATCAGCCTGAAGGCTGCTGTAGGCTGCGATGACGAGCTTCATCAGAGCAACCTTCTCCGCAGCGCTCGCGGAGATCGTCGTTAGAGGAGCAGCTCCGGCCACTTCTTCAGCGTCAGACCCTTCGAGCGGATTCCCCAATTCCGCGTCCCTGGCTCGATGCGCGCCGGTGTACTGAAACAGCCGCGGGCCGTACCCGCCGCCGTGCTGCTCGAAAAGGTCCACCAGCAATCCCGGGCGCTTGGCCCTATCGAAAGCCCGAATCAAGGCTGCAAACAAGCGTGACCCTAGCGCGTTCTGACTCCCGCTCGGCGGATGCAGAAAGAGAGCCGCTCTCAGACTCTCCAACGACGGCAAGGCAGCCTCGCCGCG
>Ga0180085_1000340_pt1 | contig 16647 bp, 17 predicted proteins | sample EasRiv730_16_10D_FD_123013 | JGI IMG/M metagenome (GOLD analysis project Ga0180085, IMG submission 123013) | Soil microbial communities from meander-bound floodplain in the East River, Colorado, USA - East River metaG ERMLT730_16_10D | ecosystem: Environmental > Terrestrial > Soil > Floodplain ... | reverse complement strand
GCATCAGTTCGCCGTTCAGCACAAAGATGGAGGACATGGACGACTTTTATGCGCAAGCAAAGGGGCTGATGTACAACCCGGCGGTGACGCAGGCTTTCACTCTTTCAACTACAGATCGAGCCCGCTACGGTAACACGGGCTTCGGAAACTCCTGTCTGCTGGCAAAACAGATTCTCCAATCGAACCAGGGCACGCGTTTCATCCAGCTCGATATCGGTGGATGGGACATGCACTCGGGCATCTATGCAGCCAATGCGCTGCCCGCCCGTACCTTGGAGCTGGACAACGGCGTTTCGGAATTGCTCGCCGATCTCGAAGCAACCGGGCTGTTGAATGAAACTCTGGTTGTGATGATGGGTGAGTTTGGGCGTACCGTGAACAACGTGAACGCGGCCGGTGGACGTGACCATCACCTGCAACAGTTCTGCGTGTTCGCTGGGGCGGGAATACGAGGCGGCCGGGCCATCGGCTCCACCGACGCAACCGGAAACAACGTTGCCGAGTCGGGATGGTCGCGCGGACGCACCATTCGCATGGAAGACGTCGAAGCTACAATCTACTCAGCTTTGGGCATCGACTGGACAACGGTTCGCTACGACGACCCGCTAAAGCGCGGCTTCGAGTACGTACCTTTCGGTGCAGCCGACGTGTACGGTCCCATCAACGAACTTTGGATCTGATATTCGCCCGGACCGGTTGCAATTTTCGAGGCAAGCGCCTCGCAGTCCACAGACCCCATCCAAAACAGGGGCTGCTGCTGAGTGCAGCGGCCCTCCTTTGCTTGTGAATTCTACGAATTCGCCAGCTTAGCTCGTCATTCGGGCCCGCATCTAATCTCTGAACCGGCCATCAATCCACTCCCTGCCAATCATTCGCAGTCTTGGAGCTTTCATGCTAGCTTTACAGCCCATGAAAGCACTCTTGGAAACTCCGCTGAAACTGCGGCCCAAAGGGCTCACCATCTATTTTGGATGTGTCGCTATCCTACTGACAGTGGTGACTATCCTGATTCTTGCAGTCTCTGGCGGGCGCCTGCCGGTCGACAAACGTTTCATTGCCGCGACTCTGTGTTTGAATGGTTTTCTGGCAATCTTGCTGCTCCTTGCTCATCGTGACATTCAATCGTGGATCACAGCGCGCGTTGCCAGTAACGGCAAAAGCACGGGGCTCTTCCTGTCCCTAGTCTTGCTGCTCTATCTCGCCTATGCGCTAGGCACGGATTCCTTCCGAAGTTTGCCGTTCCTAAAGCTTGCCGCTTATGTCCTGTTGCCAGCTTGGCTGCTGTTGGCGATCCGCCAGCCTGAACAGCGACTTGTATGGCAAGACGTGCTGGCTATCCTCGCGCTTTGGCTTCCACTCGACTTTCGTTGGATGCGCGACGTGTGGGGCTGGCCAAGCCATTCCCTGGCGTATTCAATGAACAGCCTCTTGGCGACCGGCTTGGCAGTTTTTCTCTTCGTCTGCGTGCGACGCCTCGAGGGTGTTGGCTATCGAGTTCATTTTGAAGGCTGGGATGGCTGGATTGGCCTTCGCAACTTTTTGCTGTTTGCTCCGGTGGCCATCCCTATCGGGCTGCTGACTGGATTCATCACGATCTCCGGGCGACAATTCTCCGGATGGCAAGTGCTTGTCTCGGCCCTTGGCATCTTTTTCTTGATTGCCATCCCTGAAGAATTATTGTTTCGCGGTATTATTCAGAACTTCCTGGAGAAGACCCTTCGCAAACCGATGTTGGCGCTCATCGTCACGTCATTGATCTTTGGTGCGGCCCACCTGAACAATGGTCCCAGGCCGGATTGGCGCTACTTTCTGTTGGCCTCGCTGGCCGGTCTTTTCTACGGCAATGCCTACCAACGGACCCGTGGTTTGATGGCGCCGGCTTTTGTTCACACCCTGGTTGACACGGTGTGGCGCGCGTTCTTCAAGTGAATCGTACACAACAGGCTCACTTATCCCCTCGCCGTCGTGATTGGTTGTCGGAGACGGCGTAGGACAGCAGGGACAATGTCTAAAGAAGAATCCACGCTGGTGCGACGCTCAGCCCAATCTTCTCGGTGGGTCGTACTCGAACTCGGTTTGGTCTATTCCCTGATCCAAATCTATATCTGGCGCTGGCAATCCACGCGGCCGAGTACCGTGGGGTTGATCTTGCTGCTCTTGCTCGCCTCGCACCTACGGCATCGGGACACTTTCCGCAGCCTTGGCTTTCGGATCGACAACTTCTTCCCAGCTGCCCGAGAGGCCTGCTGGGCCGCCATCCCCTTGCTGCTCCTGCTTGTGCTCATCGGAATTCTTAGCGAGCGCCTGTGGTCTATTCCAGTTCACTGGCAATCAATCATACCGGTTTTGCGATATACACTTTGGGGAACCTTTCAGCAATATGGATTGCAGGGTTATTTTCACAACCGCCTTTCAATGGTGATTTCGCAGCCGCTGTGCAGTTCCGCCATTAACGCCATCGCCTTCATGAGCTTTCACATTCCAAATCCGGTGCTGATGGCCTTCACGCTGGTCGGGGGCTTTGCATGCTCCATGCTCTATCTCCAGTCGCGGAACCTTTTTGTTCTGGGCGTGTTCCACGGCGCCATTGGATTGCTGCTTTCCAACGTCTTTCCAAGGGAATGGATGCTCAATATGCGAGTCGGCCCGGGATACTTTCGCTGATATTGCAATGTGCTATGCCGACGCATTCGCTGCTCAAAAGAACTTCGGTGCTCTTGATTCTCCGCTATACTTGCGGCTGACTTGCTAGAGTTGCCTGATCGCTGAGGAGCACTGAAATGGACCATTATTATTGCAGGCACGACTTGGCCAGGTTCTCGGACATGGGCAAGGAGAGTCCTGCACTCTGGGAAAAGTTTCTTGGCTGGTACAACGCAGTTTTTGCCGAAGGCGCGCTGTCGGAGCGAGAGAAGTCACTGATTGCCCTCGCCGTGGCGCACACGGTACAGTGCCCATACTGTATCGACGCTTACACCACAACCTGTCTGGAGAAAGGCTCGAACCTCGCGCAAATGACAGAAGCGGTCCACGTTGCAGCCGCCATTAGAGGAGGCTCCTCTCTGGTTCATGGCGTCCAGATGAGAAACATCGTGGAAAAACTCGAGATGTAAATGATGCCTGTACTGGAAAAAGGAACCCTGCTGAAGAGGCATTCTCCGCTGGCGCCCGCCAGTGAGCAACTGCGCATTATCGACAATACAAGCATCGTGCCGTCATTCGATGACGTCTTGAGGAAAAACGGACTCAGTCCTTTGTCCGCCACCGGGATTGAGATCTTTCAAATTAATGTGGGTAAGCGGTGCAACCAGATTTGCAGCCACTGCCATGTGGATGCCGGTCCGGATCGCTTGGAGATGATGACCCAGGAAACGGCTAGAGAATGCATTCGCGCGCTGGAACGCACCACTATTCCTAAGGTTGACATCACCGGGGGTGCGCCCGAGCTGAATCCCAACTTTCGTTGGCTGGTTGCCGAAGCCCGACGCCTGGGAAGACATGTGATGGATCGGTGCAACCTGACGGTCTTGCTGCTGAAGGGACAGGAAGATTTGGTGGAATTTCTGGCCTTCCATCGCGTCGAAGTGATTTGTTCGTTGCCTTACTTTCAGGAACGCGAGACCGACCGTCAGCGCGGCGAGGGCGTGTTTCGACGTTCCATCGAGGCACTCCGAAGGCTTAATGCACTTGGCTATGGGATGCCTGGCCGCGGCTTGGTTCTGAACTTGGTCCACAACCCGGTGGGAGCGTTCCTCCCTCCGCCGCAAGCCGCGATTGAGGCCGATTTTCGACGTGTGCTGGAACTCAAGTTTGGAATCCTTTTCAATCAGCTCTTTTGCATTACGAACATGCCCATCAGCAGATTTCTGGAGTTTCTGTTGAGGTCTGGCAACTACGAACAGTACATGGAACGGTTGGGCCAATCGTTCAATCCGCTCGCTGTGGAGGGCCTGATGTGCCGAAATACGATCTCAGTTGGATGGGATGGACGTTTATACGATTGTGATTTCAATCAAATGCTCGATCTGGAAGTGGGGTTTGCCGCACCGCGCCATATTTCAGACTTTGACGTCTCAGCTTTGAACAGCCGCCGGATCGTCACGGCACGCCATTGTCTTGGTTGCACAGCCGGCGCTGGATCGAGTTGTGCTGGCGCTACGGCCGGGGCCGGCTAGGAGCCTCCTTCCGTCGACAATCAAAAGGAGAGCTGTGAATCAAGTTGTGGAATTCGAGAAGCGAATCATACTGGCTCGGCTGCGAATCTGCGCCGATGCCAGGATATGGACCAATACAATCGCCGTTCCGCTGAACCTATCCTGATGGAATATTCCTTCTGCCCAAAATGCGGCGGCACGCTGGAGTCCCGGTTGCTGAAGACTTCAGAGCCTGCGAGGCTCGTTTGCAAACAATGCGACTTCGTTTTCTTCCTGGATCCCAAGGTCGCAGCCTGTACTGTTATTCACCAGCCAGGCGGTATCGTGCTTCTGCAGCGAGCCATTGAGCCGGGATACGGCAGATGGGTGTTCCCAGGCGGCTACGTTGACCGGGGCGAAACGGTTGCGGATGCGGCGGTACGAGAGGCCAAAGAGGAAGTCAACCTGGAGGTTCGACTCGTTTCGCTTCTGGGTGTCTATTCCTACCGACACAGTCCGGTGATCATTGTCGTCTACCTGGCAGAATCGGTTGGGGGGCTCCTAAGGGCAGCCGATGAAGCCCTCGATGTTCGACTGTTCGACCCAGAAGCAATTCCGTGGGACGAGTTGGCTTTTCCCAGCACCGAAGAGGCATTGCGTCATTACGTTGAAGGTTTGTGTGCAAACGGGGACGCGCACTCCAGTTTAAGGGGTAACTGAACTCGCATCGGTTGCCCCAGCCGCGATATCAATCCTTGGATCCAGCAATGTTTGAGAACACTTTCTCTTATGGAAAACGAACGACACAATCCGGCAATCCGCGTGATCATGATGCCCAAAGATACCAACGCTCGCGGCACGATATTCGGCGGAGTTATCCTGAGCTACATCGATCAAGCAGCTGCGATCGAGGCTCATCGGCAATTCAACCAGAATTTTGTCACCAAGGCGATGAACGCCGTAGAGTTCGTGGCGCCGGTACACGTTGGAGATGTGGTGAGCTTCTACTCCCGGGTCATTCGGCTAGGGCGGACTTCAGTAGCAGTACAGGTCGATGTCGAAGCTGAAGGGTTCAGACAAGGAAGTAAACAGCTGGTTCGGGTGACGGAGGCGGAAGTGGTCTGCGTTTCGGTGGACGATGAAGGCCATCCTGTTCCCTTTCGGGATGAGCAATAGCCTTGCAGCTCCTGGGCCTGTTATTTGACCTGGGCCTTGATCTCGGTCCAGACTTGCTCTGGAACATCGAGGAAACACTTCACAATCTCAGGATCAAACTGTGTGCCGCAACAACGGGAGATTTCATTGCGGGCGTCTTGGTAGGTGAGTGCTTTGCGATACGGGCGATCAGAAGTCATGGCATCGAAGGTATCTACCAGAGCGAAAATCCTCGCAGGCAACAGAATCTGCTCACCCTTGAGTTTCTGCGGATAGCCGGTGCCGTCGAATCTTTCGTGATGCTGAAGCACCATTTCAGCGGCTCCTGCCAAGAAATCAATCTTGTTGATAATGGAATAGCCAATCTCAGGATGCTTGCGAATTTCCCTCCACTCATCCTCAGTCAACTTGGCTGGTTTCAGCAGAATATTGTCGGAAATCCCGATCTTCCCAATATCATGCAAAAGTGATCCCCGAGCAATGTCCACCAGTTCAGTTCGCGGTATACCCAGGGCACGCGCGATCAGCAGCGTATACTCGCTCACTCGTTTAGAGTGGCGCAGCGTCTCGTGTTCCCTCGCATCCAGTGCGGAGATGAGGGCTTCAAGAGTGTGCGAATAGGCAATCTCTATTCGCTCCAACGCTTCCTTGATATCCGCAGTTTGCTGGTCAACGCGCTCCTCCAGAAAACTTTGATACTCTTTGTTCTCCAGAATCAGTTTTCGACGCTCCGCTGCCCGCCCGATCTTGCTGCGAAGCTCGAAGATGTTGAATGGCTTTGTTACGTAGTCATAAGCACCTATTGACATCGCTTCCACTGCGGAGCGAGCGTCATTCATGGCGGTGATCATAATCACTGCAACAGCAGGGTGGTTTGCCGTCACGTGTTTCAAAAGCTGCAGTCCGTCGACGGAAGGCATGCGAACATCGGTAAGTACAATTTGGTAATCGGAAGATAGGAGGCGGTCGATGGCTTCCTGGCCGTTCGAGGCGATACCCCACGAATACCCTTCAGAACTAACGACTTTCGAAAGGATGTCACGGATAATCGGTTCGTCGTCAACAATCAAAACCTTCTCTGGTTTCGGTCTGATTCCGCTCGCCAACATCTCTGGAACCACGGTTGGTGAAGTTGAATGTATATCTTGAGTTTCTAGCATCGGGTTAGTCCGCCCTTCCTCCCGCCAAGTCGACAGTCCTGAGTTGTGCATCCTGCGACACACCTTGTTCTGCGTTAAGCTTTTCGTCCCAAGAACTATGGGACGTTAATTTTTTTGTTTTATGCAATATAGTACAAAAATAGGTTGATTTCTTGAAGAAAGTTTCAATCAGTTTCATATCAGGCCGCTCAAATTCATCTATCTACAAGGGTTTGTAGCAAAAAATAAATATGCTAAAGTTTTGCACGCAAGGTTTCGAAATATTGCTTGAATTCGCAACTGAAGTCGCTGGAAATTGCACCTCCTCCAGCTTGACGCCCCACCTTCAGTGTCATGTTCATGACTGTTGATGTCATAGACTTGACAAAAACCGATCGGAACAGGCCAATCTGGAGTACACTAATGTACTTCAGGATGTCTTGCCCCTGCCCGCCTCGAACGATTTCCATCTCTAGTTTATTCATAATTATCAATTAGATACGCTGCAGATCAACGGGAAAGCATCCTCTTTTGCTACGGGACATTTTTACCTGGACCATCTCTTGCTTAAGAAATGGCAACACCCTTGGTGGAGTGAGTCTCAGAAAAAATGGTCAACGGTAACAAGCAATTAGGAAGCGATTTCAGTCTGGGACGTGCGTTGAATTCCTAACTTAGACCGGCAGCAGAGGACGACCGGCACTCGCTTTTGCCGAGGCGGGGTTTGAGGAGACAAAAACTAATGTTACAGACGCAGAAAAAAAACATGGTTACGAATCGTGCAGCCGTTGCAGCCCAGAAAAGAGAAGACCAAATTCTGGAGCACATTCCCCTCATCAAGTACCACGCCTACCGGATCGCAACACAGCTTCCGCCAAACATTGAGATCAATGATCTGATCAATGCTGGGATTCTTGGTTTGATGGACGCGATCGAGAAATTCGAGCCTTCGCGCGGAGTTAAGTTTAAGACCTACGCAGAGCTTCGTATTCGCGGGGCGATGATTGATAGCCTGAGAGAACTCGATTGGGCTCCACGATCCCTGCGAAAGAAGAGCAAGGAGCTATCGAAAGCTTCTCAGAAACTTCAGCAGGAACTGGGCCGGGAAGTGAGCGACCAAGAAATCTGCGATGAAATGGGCATCGAGCTGGACGAACTTTACAAACTGGAAGATCAGTTGACTGGGCTGAGTGTAGGAAGCTTCTACGACGCTTCACGCAAATACGGTGAGGACGAGAGCGATGCCGAAAGTTTGATCAACTATTATCCGGACGACATAGAGAAGGGCCCCACGCATGTCTTTGAGAAGGAAGAGCTCAAAGCCATTCTAGCCGAGGCAGTCGATGGTCTGAGCCGCAAGGAACGATTGGTGGTTTCTCTCTATTACTTTGAAGAGTTGACCATGAAAGAAATTGGCGCGGTGTTGAGAGTCAATGAGTCACGTGTGTCACAGCTCCACACGAAAGCAATGCTTCGGCTGAAGTTGAAGCTGAAGAGTTCTTCCTACCGGCCTCGGTAACCGAGACGGCGCCGAGAGGCCCGCGTCTCGAGATTTATCCATCAGATAGACCTTCGCGCTGCCACACGAAGGCGGGGAAACGGAAGTGTACTGAGAAGCCGAACCGCTGATAGAGCGCCAGCGCAGCCTGATTCAATTCGGTAACAGTCAACGAAACGCGCTGGTAACCATTAAGACCCAGATAGCGAACTGCCCTTCCCAGCAAGTCTGCACCGAGCCCCTTTCCCTGATGAGTCGGGGCAACGGCAATCTGAGGAATGTGACCGTCCTGGGGTGAAATCCGGGATGTGAGCACGTACCCCATCAAATCATTTGTGCTTGGATCCCTGGCACTATAAGAAGCCTCGGGTAGAAAGTTCCCACACCCGGGTCGAAACACCAGGTTGCTCAGGAATTCCAGACACTCAGCGACCGATTGATAGTGGTAGGTTACCCTCCGATCAATGACTGAGGCATACGTGTTCACGGTGAGCTTGGCCATTTCATCGAGATCGCTGAGACTCAATTGCCTCACCTCAGCAGTAATGAGATGACGCTGCAAATGGTCGATCTGGCAGTCTCGTACCATAAAGCACCGATCAAACTGGCTGAAGCCCCTCCCGGCAAAAAATCGAGCGATAGGCCATTCTCTGAAATTGATAAACTGCGATTCAATTCGCTGAAGCGCAGGATTTCTTTTCAAGGCCCTCAATGACTCTTGCAGCAACTGTTCTTCAACGCCCGCCGCTGCCTCTTGCGAAGCGAAACATCCCCCGAGAAGTCCTTTGAGTGACACTGTGACATAGAAGGTGTACGCCACAGGACAACCGTGTTGCATCGCCGCGAAACCAGGCAACGTTCCAGCGTCAACCATCGCGGAGATCACTCGCTGCGGCTCACGATAATCCCAATAGAGCTGGCGTTGCCATACTTCCCTCTCCTGATCAAAGAGCCTCCGTAGTTCCTGGCTCTTGAACTGGTGAAGCGGCCTTATTTCCATTGATGGATTCTTCTAGAGATACTTGATCAGTAAGAAAAGAAAGAGCAGGACGATGTAGTAGCAGCCCAAAATGCCAAATATGATGAGTCCGAAAATGGTTTCAAAGTTCCATTTGAGCTTCGGCTTTTTCATGAGCTGAGCAGGAATTTTGGAACGAAAGCCAAACTTAAGTCAGTTTTCTCCGGGCGGAGTGGTTTTGGGCATGTCGGTCATTAAGCTTGCCGTAATCTGCCTGCATTCCAAGGCGCCGGCGATCACGAGCTTGATTCGTTCCTTCTCCTTCTCGCCGGTGAGGCTCAACTGCATCAACTCGGCATAAGCGAGAATCTGGGCGACTTTGTTATTCAATTGATGTAGCGAATTTCGCGCCTTTTGAAAGTCGAAATCCATGGATGCCTCTCCTAGAGCGAAACGGTCACTCTGAGCCTCTGTGACGGATTTCGCAAGAATGTGTTGTATTGCTCGTTCGAAGACACGGATACGCTCCATCGTGGTTGCGTCTCTAAACTAAACAAACTATGGGGGAAATCTCCGAAAAATCGCTCATCGACAGGTGTCACGCTTCACTCATCAGACCCAACGGCATTCATCAAATCCAACCGCTTCAGTTTTTCAATCAAGGTGGTTCGCTTGAGATTGAGGAGCTTCGCGGCCTGTTTCTTGTTGCCACCAGATTTCTTCAGACTCTGCAAGATGAGCTCGCGTTCCAGAAATGACACTTCTGTGTTGAAGTTGACACCTTCGTCCGGAATGTAGATCTCCGAAATGAACAAATTGTTGTTGGTTTTCTGAACTTCACGAGGCAGATCGGAGGGCAGGATAATGTTGCGCGACCCAACCAAGGCTACGGCTCGCTCGATTGCGTTCTCCAACTGCCGAATATTGCCGGGCCAGCTGTAGTTCATCAGCATCTTCATGCCTTCCTGAGCAATAGTCTTCAGTTCGAGATTGGAACTCTGGCAGTATTTCTTAATGAAGTGTTTTGCCAGCAATGGAACGTCCTCGCGCCGGTCTTTGAGCGACGGTAAGTGGATCGGGATCACGTTCAGGCGGTAGTACAGGTCGCTGCGAAACTCGTTGCGATCCACCATGTCTTTCAGTTCCGCGCTGGTCGCCGCAATGATGCGCACATCCACCTTTACGGTCTCGGTGCCGCCCACACGTTCGAATTCTCTCTCCTGAAGGACGCGTAACAACTTCACCTGCAGCGTCTGGCTCATGTTGCCTATTTCATCAAGGAAAATGGTTCCTTTGTGCGCCTGCTCAAACCGTCCGATGCGCGTCTGATGCGCTCCTGTGAATGCTCCTTTCACATGCCCGAAAAGTTCGCTTTCCAACAGCGTCTCGGGAATCGCGCCACAGTTAATGCTGACGATCTTCTGCTCGCGTCGCTGGCTGTTGAAATGAATCGCTTTCGCAATAAGCTCCTTGCCTGTACCCGTCTCGCCGGTGATCAACACGGTGCTGTTGGTGCCGGAGATGGTCTCAACCATGTGAAAGACCTCGTGCATCGGCTTGCTGTTGCCAACGATGCTCTCGAAGCGGTACTTTTCCTTTAACTGCGTCTTGAGGTAAGCGTTCTCCTCCTTTAGGCGACGCCGTTCGAGTGCCTGTTTGATGACGAGGGAAATCTCGACCAGTTGAAAGGGCTTGGCGATGTAGTCATATGCCCCCTTCTTCATCGCCTGGACGGCACTTTCCACCGTTCCATAGCCGGTGATAATGATTCCAATCAGCTCTGGATAAAGTGCGAGCGCCTCCTGCAAAACAGTCGTTCCGTCGATGCCTGGCAGCTTCATGTCTGTTACCAGGATGTCAAATGGGACCGATTTGACCCGCTCCAGTGCCTCTTCCCCGTTGGAGGCCGCTTGCACTTCGTAGCCTTCCTGGGTGAGGTAGGCGACGATAGCGTTCCTCAAGTCCACTTCATCGTCAACGATCAGTACGGTTTCTCGTTCTGTTTTTTCCATGAGTGCCTTCTCGCTGGATAGGGTGTGGCCGTTGCGGCATCCAGAAACACAGTGCTGTCCGCAACGAGTAACAGCTTGAAAATTGTTCTAAAGAGATTGCTGGATGCTTCGGATGTTCGTGAAAAAGCGCCGGCTGCCATCCGCGAAGGATCTAGCGTCCGAGTCAAACGTTCATGCCTGCTTGCCCTTGTGGCGCTTCACAACTTCGTCGACTGCGTTGATTAGTTCCTCCATCTGGCACGGCTTGGAAAGCACGAGATCCACGCCGCACTCCTTGATCCTGACATCGTCAAGCTGGATGCCCCAACCGCTCAGCAAGACAATCGGCACCTGCTGATTTTTTACCCGAATCGCTTTGGCGACATCCCAGCCAGACATATCAGGCAGCCCCAGATCGGAGAAAATCACGTCGTATTGACCCGCTTCAAACATGGCGATGCCTTCAGGGCCCGTGGCGGCAACGTCCGCCTCGTGTCCGACCGTGACAAACATCTCCGCCAGGAAATCGCGAATGACGTCTTCATCATCAATGACCAGGATTCGAATCTTCTGCTTCTCCATGGGAGCGCTCCTCGCACGGTTGGCTCGTTCTGCCTGGGTTGCGGCTGGGAAGTACAGCATACAAGTGGTTCCCTGCCCCAACTCGCTTTCAAGAGCTATGTTTCCATGATGGCGCGCGACAATGCCGTACGCCACACTCATGCCTAATCCAGTTCCTTTCGGCCCTTTGGTCGAGAAGAAAGGATCAAACACCTTCTGTTTGACCTCATTTGACATGCCGATTCCCGTGTCCTTAATCTTGATTTCTGCGTACTCACTGTTCTCCGCTTGATAAGATCCACTGGAGATCTGGATGGTGCCTCCCTCCGGCATCGCATCAATAGCATTGGCGATAATGTTGACAAGGACATCCGTAAGTTCGGAGCTAATGCCGCTGATGGTCGGCACGTCTCCGGGTGAAAACTGCAAGTCAATCTTCACACCCTTCAGGTCACACTGATCTCTCCACACCGGCTTGATGACGTCGATTGCATCTTTAATCACCTGATTTAGATCCACGTGATGGAACTTCTGATCAGTCCGAATGCGCGTGAAATCCTGAATGCGCTTGACCGTCTGTGCTCCCTGAATGGTCGTCCGTTCGATAACTTTCAGACTGGTACGCAAGTTCTGCGGGTCAGGAACATTGCCCCGTTCCAAAGCGCCGAGCATCACCTGCGTCTTGCCCAGAATGCCCGCCAGAATATTGTTGAAGTCGTGCGCAACGCCACTTGCCATCTCCCCCAACGCCTTCAATCGCTCCACTTGAACAATTTGGTTCTGCAAATGTCGCTGGTCGGTCACATCCTTTCCGACAAACAGCCAGGCGAACAGCAGTCCATCGGAGCTGTACACCGGCGTGGTTGCAATCTCAAAACTGCCATTGAGCACCTGGTCTTCGAACTCCACGGCAATAATCTTGTCCTGCTCGTACATCTGGAGCTTTTGGTGGTGGCACCACGGCGACTGTGCGTCCTTAAATATCTCCACCGCCTGGCGATTCACCACGTCTCGTGGCTCCAAACCCAGTCGTCGCGCCAAGGCTTTGTTCACTCGAATGATTCTTCCCGCCAAATCCTGCATACAGATCAGCTCTGACATTGCATCGAACGTGGTTTCCCACTCGGTCTTGGCTTCCCGGATTGCATGAAAAAGCCGCGCATTCGCGATGGCAACGCTGATCTGGTTGCCAATGGAATTGAGAATCTCGATCTCCTCAGGACGAAAATCCTTGCGTAGATGGCGTCCACCAAAAACAAAACCCAGCAACTTCTCCTTAAAGAACAGCGGTAACAAGACAAACGAGGGAATGCGCTGCTGGCGGCAAAGCTCGGCCAACCGTCTGAAGGAATTGGACTCGCCCGCAGCTTGAATCTCTAGTTCCACCAGCACGCGCTTAAAGCGCACAAGGGACTCACGTGTGTCGGCCAGAAAGGTCTCGTCATTGAGCGCTTCTACGAATTGCTGCGAGAGGTTCACAGAGCCGCTCACCTGATAAGTGGCGTTGCTGAACCGGAGTGTCGCAATGGCACCACAATTCCAGTCAGCAAACTCACAGATTTTTTGTAGCGCCGCCGTGGAAATCTCTTCAATGTTCAGCGACTGCGCCATTGCTGACGTTACCGAAAGCAATGTGGTCAATTCACGATTGCGCTGCATCACCTCACGCTCAAGTTGCAGCCGGCGTGTAATATCTCTGCCAATCGCCTCAAACCCCGACACCGAGCCTGCCTGCATGAGTGTCGTTAAGCCCAACTCGAAACTCTTGCTTTCGCCCGCTTTCGTCAGGAAGTCGAGTTCCACGCGATTGTTGTTGAATCCCAATGTGTCGGATTGCAAGAGCTTTTCAGCTTTCCCCTGGCTCTCAGGAGTCAGAATCTGGAGGATGTTCCGACCGACCAACTCCTCAGCAGAATATCCTAGGAGCTGGTTCACGCGAAGCGTCAGAAAGTTGAACGCTCCGGAAGCGTCTAAGGTAAAGATCAAGTCATTGGCGTTTTCCGCCAATCGCCGGTACTTTTCCTCGGAATCCTTCAGCTTGAGCTGCAGTTCGTTGGTCTTGATCGCCTTCTCGATGACGGCCGGCAGCTGCTTGAAGTAGCCCTGGGTCTTGACGATGTAGTCGCTGGCACCACTCTTCATCGCCATCACAGCAACCTGTTCGTCTCCCTGGCCCGTCACCATGATCACAGGAAGCTGTGCACCGGTTTGCCTGATCTTCCGAATCACGTCAGTGCCGTCCATTTCCGGCAAACGGTAGTCCACAATCACGGCAGAAAATCGCTCCCGGGAAAGCCGATCGACGCAGGCCTGTCCATCCTTCACAGAGATGACCTGCATGTCGCCATTTTGCCGCTTGAACGCTCGCTCGGTCAGGAGAACCTGATCAGGATTGTCTTCGACCAAAAGAATTTTGATTGGATACCGAATCATCAGGACGAATCCCGCAAGCCAACCGCCTTCTCCTACAAATCCTGGCGGGGGCAGAAGCCAGCCTCACTCGAATACCATTTCAGTGCCAAAATTCAGACATTATTTCTACCATACTCAGAGGCTAAAATCTATGATGGACCGTGAAGTATTACGAAGTATGTCAAATCGTTGAATGCCTGACGAAACAGTGTTTGTTGGCGCCTTGGGATATTTATCGTCCAGAAGTCTCAAATTCTTATAAAATACGGGGTTAGTGCCGAGTCAGGTACGGTAGCGCTACACCAAATTGCCCGATGTGGGAGAACCTAACCGTCCCTGGGAGGGTCAATGACCATTCAGGAGAGAATCCAAGAAGACATTAAGGAGAGCATGAGGCTCAAGGACGCGCTCCGACTGGACGTATTGCGCGGGATGAAATCAGCGATTAAGCACAAGGAGATCGAGAAGATCCGAATCCTCGAAGAATCTGAGGTTTTCCAAGTGCTGCACACCCTTGTAAAGCAGCGCAAAGACTCAATTGAGCAATTCAAGAAGGGCGGAAGAGCAGACCTGGTGGCGCGGGAAGAAGACGAACTGAAGATCCTCGAGTCCTTTCTACCGGCTGCGGTCTCAGAGCAGGAAATCCGGCAGGTTGTGACAGAAGTCATCGCCGAACTGCAGGTAACCAATCCCAAAGACATCGGTCGGGTGATGAAAATTGTGATGGGTAGATTTGCGGGGAAGATTGTCGACGGTAAGCTGGTGAATGAGCAGGTACGGGCTCAACTTGGGGGCCAGGGTATCATCGAGCAATCCTAGTCGTCCTTGGCAGGGTTTCTGCCGTAATCTAATGAATCACCGTACCTCTGCCCGAAAGGGCGTCTGTGATCGGTAGGGCCCTTCGAGCATCTGCGAACACGACTTCTTTCACTCCTTCACGAATCGCCTCGACAGCCCCCAAAACTTTCTTCTTCATTCGGCCCTTTGCAAAAGCCGCAAACTGTTCAATGTGCTCGAAAGGGATCTCGGGAATCAGACTTCCCTCATCCTGCACGTCTTTTAGCAGCCCAGGAACATTCGAGAGAATAATCAGCTTGTCGACCTTCAGCGCTGAAGCTAGTATTGCGGCGGCACGGTCGCCATCTACGTTAATGGCTTCACCTTCATAGCTGATTGCGGGCGGCGTTAAAACCGGAGTGAAGCCTCCGGTCAATAGAAGGTGAATCAAGCCCAGATTCACCTTCTCCACCTTTCCGGTGAAATCATCTCTGAGCACCTTCTTCTTGCCCGCCTCAAGAATCGTGATCGTAGCCTTCCGCACACCCTCCCAGATGCGTCCATCCAGTCCTGACAGCCCAACAGCATTGACTCCATTTCGCTGCAACTTCTCCACAATGGCCTTGTTCATCTTGCCGCAGTAAACCATTTCGAAGATTTCGAGCGTTTCCCGATCTGTATACCGGGACTCGTAGCCCGAAATGGAAGTCACCATGCGGGGCGGCTTGCCGAGCCGTTCTGAAATGCGATTGGTCTCGGCTGAACCGCCGTGCACCAGAATTGCCTGTCGCCCCGCTTTGACGATGGATGCGAGGTCGGAGCACACCGCATCGTAGTCAATTCCAAGACTCCCGCCTACTTTGACAACAATCACTCGACGTTGCCCTCATTGTAGATTTTGGACGTTCTATGCCTGGTTTGCCAGCGTGCTACATCTTCTTCAGCCAATCGACTATGACTCCAGCTGCTTCCGGGATGTCCTGTAGAATCTTGACGCCACGAGCCTCGGAGTTCTCATAGATCTGCACGCGCACGGGAAACCCCGTTCGCTTTTCGAACTCGCGGGCTGAACTCGCGCCCTGCGAATCCCCCTGAGTAGCAATAAAAAGAATCGAATGCGGTTGAAAGTCAGGGATTGCCTTGGCCAAGACCCCGGCATTTCCAACGTCTCCAGAAATCACAATCGCCGATCGCACCTCCTCGTACTTTCCCGAAGCCAGGAAAGCTAGATCGGCGCCCAGTTCGCAGCCGATCATGGCAATGCGGTTCACATCGACGTCGTTTCTGGTTTTCAGCCACTGGATCGCCGCGCTAATGTCGAGTGGAAACTGCTTCGGATCGGAACTCCAGCTCGCTTCTGGGGTGAGCGCTGCCCCGGCCTTCTCCTTGCTTGCTCCATGTCCCCGCAAGTCGAGGGTCAGGGCAGCAAAGCCTGCCGGAAGCAATCGATCCCGCACAAAAGAGTCCCACTGTCTCCGATCCTGCCCATATCCATGGACCAGCAACACGGCAGGCAGCTTGGCATCACTGCCGCTCGGAGAATACCAGTCACCCGCCAGTTTGACCTGATCGGTTGTGTTCAGCAGTACCCCTTGGCCGGAAACAGCGGAGCCAGAGGTCGCATTCGGTGTGCTGGAAGAACCCAGCTCAAAATTGAAGACATTGTCAAAACGGTCAAGGAAGGAACTAACACTTCTCCTCTCAGAAACGAACTTACCGTGCTCCGCATGAACCTCATAATCCACTTTGGGGTCCAGACCATAGATCGCATAGAGTCCGTTTTCGTCAGTAATCAAGGTCGTCGTAGTCTTCTTGTTGACGTTACGGATAAACACCTTCGCGCCCACAATGGACCTCTTTCGCGCGTCGACGACATGGCCGTGTATCGACTTGGTGGGCAGTTCTTTTTTTTTCCACGCTTCGGTCGGGAGTGAATTCAAAAGAACAAACCCTGCAGCCCAGCAAACCAGCAGCACAACCTTTGGCAGTCGATTCAGCGTCATTCGCTCCTCCTCAGAAACCG
>Ga0180085_1000339_pt1 | contig 16663 bp, 14 predicted proteins | sample EasRiv730_16_10D_FD_123013 | JGI IMG/M metagenome (GOLD analysis project Ga0180085, IMG submission 123013) | Soil microbial communities from meander-bound floodplain in the East River, Colorado, USA - East River metaG ERMLT730_16_10D | ecosystem: Environmental > Terrestrial > Soil > Floodplain ... | reverse complement strand
GTGGTTCGTCCGCGATCTGGCGAACGGACAGGATCTCGGCGACCACCTGCGCTGGACGAAGTTCACGAACGCGGCCTGGACGCCGGACGGCAAGGGATTCTTCTACAGCCGCTTCGACGAGCCCGTGGCGGGCGACGAGTTCAAGGCGCTGAACACGAATCAGAAGGTGTTCTACCACCGCGTCGGGAGCGCGCAGGCCGACGACGTGCTCGTGTACGAGCGGCCGGACCAGCCGCAATGGGGCTTCGCACCGACGGTCAGCGAGGACGGACGCTACCTCGTGCTGTCGAGCTACGTCGGGACCGATCCGCGTAACCGGGTGTTCTACAAGGACCTGCTCGAGCCGTACGGCACGGTGCGCGCGCTCGTCGACACGATCGACAACGAGTACACGTTCCTGGGCAACGACGGCGCGCTGTTCTATTTCAAGACGGACCTCGGCGCCCCGCGGGGCCGCGTCGTGGCGCTCGACACGCGAGCGCCCCGCGTGGAGAAACCCAAGGAGCTGATCCCCGAGTCGCAGAACGCGCTGCAGGGCGCCAGCCTGCTCGGCAACCTGTTCGTGGCCACCTACCTGCAAGACGCGGCCACGCGCGTGCGCGTGTTCCGCATCGACGGCACGCCGTTGCGCGACGTCGAGCTGCCGGGCACCGGGAGCGCGAGCGGGTTCGGCGGCCGTCGCACCGACGTCGAGACGTTCTACGCCTTCTCGAGCTTCCAGACCCCCGACACGATCTACCGCTACGACCTGCTGACCGGGGAGTCGCGGCTGTGGCGTCGGCCGCAGGTCGACTTCGACCCCGAGCAGTACGAGGTCAAGCAGGTCTTCTACAAGAGCAAGGACGGCACGCGCGTGCCGATGTTCCTGGCCCACAAGAAGGGGCTCGCGCTCGACGGCGACCGGCCCACGCTGCTCTACGGCTACGGCGGCTTCGGCATCTCGCTCACGCCGTCGTTCTCCGTGACGTACCTGGCGTGGATGGAGCTGGGTGGCGTGCTGGCCGTGGCCAACCTGCGCGGTGGTGGCGAGTACGGCGAGGCCTGGCACGACGCGGGCAAGCTGGCCCACAAGCAGAACGTGTTCGACGACTTCATCGCCGCGGCCGAATGGCTCGTGGCCAACCGCGTCACCAAGCCGGCGCGCCTGGCGATCCAGGGCGGAAGCAACGGTGGCCTGCTCGTCGGCGCCTGCATGGTCCAGCGTCCGGACCTGTTCGGCGCGGCGCTGCCCGCCGTCGGCGTGATGGACATGCTGCGCTTCGAGAAGTTCACGGCCGGCCGCTACTGGGTCGACGACTACGGCAGCGTGGAGGACCCCGCGCAGTTCGCGACGCTCTACGCGTACTCGCCGTACCACAATCTCAAGCCGGGCGCGCGCTATCCCGCGACGCTGATCACGACGGCCGACACGGACGACCGCGTGGTACCCGGTCACAGCTTCAAGTTCGCGGCGGCGCTGCAGCGCGCCCAGGCCGGCGACGCGCCGGTGCTGATCCGCATCGAGACCTCGGCCGGGCACGGTGGCGGCAAGCCGACCGCCAAGATGATCGAGGAAGCGGCCGACGAGTGGGCGTTCCTGGTGCAGGTGCTGGGGGTCGGGCCTACAGCTGGCCGGTGAAGCCCCAGGCGTCGAGCCGCGCGCGGTAGTCCGGATCGTCGTAACGCTCGAGGCGGAACGCGTCGGCGTACGGGGGCAAGGGCGCCCCGGTCGCGTGCGCGGCGACGAGCTCCGCGGCGGCGCAGGCGGCCATGATCCCGTAGCCCGAGAGGGCACCCAGGACGTACGCACCCTCGACGTGGAGCGGTCCCGCGAGCAAGCGGTTCTCGCGCGTCTTCGTGTAGTAGCCGCCGTCGACGACCGAGCGCGGGAAGCGGCCGAAGTACCCGCGGAGCGCGGGGAGCATGCGCGACATGCCGCGCAGCGCGATCTCCGCGTGGTCGGGGTCGGCGGCGAACGGGAACGCCACCTCGACGCGCTCGGTGTGGTAGGTCCAGAGCAGCAGCACCGAGTCCGAATCGAGCGCCCCCTCGGGTCGTGCGTGCACGCCCGCGGGGAACGGCTCGAGCAACGGCTTGGTCTCGGGCGACTCCGCGAGCAGCGCGCGCTCCTCGTCCGACCAGGGCAGGCGAACGGGATCGGTCCAGATCAGCAGCGGGGCGTGGCGCGGGACCGCACCCAGCCGATCGTGGAGCGCGATCTTGAGGTGCAGCTCCGAGAACACCGGGAGCTCGAGACCGAGCAAGCGGGCCACCGGCGCGACGTACGGACCCGCCGCGTCGATGAATCGCGGCGTCGCGATCGTCAAGCGGCCCGCGGCGGTGGCCACATCGACCTCGTGCACGCGGCCGCCCGCCGTGCGGACGCTCTCGACACGTCCGACCGCCAGACGCGCGCCGTGCGCCTGCGCGCGCTCGAGCAGGTGCATGCCGAGCTGCTGCGCGTCGAGCCAGCCGCAGCGCCGTGCGTGGACCACGGCCAGGGTCTCCGGGGCAAGGTACGGGAAATGCCGGCGCAGCAGCGCCGGGTCGAGGAACAGGTCTGCGCCGGTCGGCAGCCCCTCGAACCCCGCGGGCGGCGCCGGGACGTATTCCGGATCCGCCGCAGCGCCGGTGTGCACGCGGAGCGGGCCCGCGCCGAGCGTCGCCGGCTCCTCGGCGAAGCGCCGGAGCGCCGCCACGCCCTGCGGATCTCCCGTGGCGTACAGGTAGCCGCGCCGGTTGAGCTGGAACCGATTCCCGCTCTCGCGCGCCAGCTCGTCGAGCAGGTCGATGCTGCGGTTCATCAGCGCGACCATGGCGTTGCCCGGACCGGGCCAGAAGTTGCGGTAGCACTCGGTCGACTTGTCGCTCGTGAGCGTCAGCGGTGGCCGCTCGTCGACGATCCAGACCTGCGCGACCGCGTAGCGAACGGCCAGCTGGTACGCCGCGGCGAGGCCCGCGATGCCCGCTCCGCACACGACGACCTGGCCCGACTCGCGCATCGGCTGCCCCCTTCCGGATCCCGAGGATACGACGCGTCGGGAACCCAGCAGTCGACAATCCCGTATCCCAAGGTGGGAGGGCGCGGCCATGCCCCAGGAAGTCAGGCGGATCTATCGCGAGCGGGAGGAGGCGAAGCTCGGCGGCGTGTGTGCCGGGCTCGGCACGTACCTCGAGATCGACCCGGTAATCTTGCGGGTGGTCTGGATGCTCACCACCGTGTTCACGGGGTTCGTGTTCGGCATCGTGGGCTACGTGCTGGCCTGGGTGATCATCCCGCAGCGGCCGGTCCCGCCGGTGCGCGCCGGCATGTCGGTCGAGGTGCCGCACGGCGGATGATGCCTTCAGCTGCCGGGCGCGAAACGCTCCAGGTAGCCTCGAACACGGAGCTTGCGTGCCGTGTTGTCGCTGCTCATGTAGCGGATCCGACCGAAGATCGGCCGCTCGGGGGCCCACGGCCGGTCGTAGCGGCCGAGGATCCAACCGATTCCCGAGTACGAGTTCGGGTCGCGGCCGTCGACCGCGTAGCGGTCGTTCAGCGCGATCAGCGTGTCGAGCGCGGCCTCGGGCGTGGGCGACCACTCGAGGACCTTCTTGCCCCACAGCATGCGCAGATAGTTGTGGATCCGACCCTCGCGGCGGAGCTGTGTCTGCGCGGCGTTCCATAGCGGGTCGTGCGTGCGTGCCTCGTCGAGCGCCGCGAGGTCGTAGACCCAGCGCCGGCGGTCGCCTCGGTGTCGGTCGAGCGTGGCCTGAGCCCAGGCCGGGAGCGACGCGTAGCTCGCGTGATCCGGGCGCTGCGCGGCGAGGTTGAATCCGACCTCGCGCCACGTCACCAGCTGGTCGAGGAACGCCTCGATCGGAGCCGAGAGGCCCCAGAAGCCCTCGCGCTGGCCGGTGGCGCGGCGGGACAGCGAGGATGTCGACCAGGTCTCGCGAGCCGCCAGCGCGGCGAGGATCTGGTGCACCGAGACATGCCCGAAGTGCAGGTAGGGCGAGAGGCGGCTCGTCGCCTCGCGCTCGGGGTCGTTGCGCTGGTCGGCGTAGCGGTCGATCCCGTCGTCGAGGAACCGGGCGAGACGGGCCTCCGCGGCGCGTGGTCCGCCGCGAAGCTCGATCGGGCCCACGCGATGGTCGATCGGTAGGCCAGCGAGCGCCGCGTCGCCCCCCGCGAGCAGCGCCCGGTCGGCCGCCGGCCAGCGCCGCAGCACGGCCGGCGGCAGCGCCTCGAGCCGCGGAAGCGCGAGCCGCGCCAGCGGATCGGCGGCCGGCGGCGCGGCCAGATGGTCCGCGAGCGTCTTCTGCAGGTGGCGGCGGAACGCGTAGGCCGAGGGAAACACCGTCGACGCCGCGCGCATCGGCAGCAGGCCGTTCGAGTCGACGCGCTCGAGCAGCACGTCCAGCCGGCGGGCTGCCGCGGCGACCATCCGCGGCACGAAGAAGGTCGGGAAGTCGTCGGTCACAACGACGGCCGCGCGCGAGGCGAGCGCGGCGAGGAGGCCGCGCCCGGCGCCCGGCCGGGGCTCGACGTAGGGGTAGTACAGCACCCGGCGGCGCGCGAGCGCGCGGGCGTTGTCGGCCATGCCGTCGAGGACGAAGCGGTGCAGGCGGTCGCTGGCCCAGCGGTAGTCGCAGCGCAGCGCTTCGAGCACGACGAGCGGCCGGTCGAGCTCGCGCGCGCGCTCGACCGCGCGCTCGAGCGCGAAGCTCCAAGCGGCCCGGCGCGTCGCGACCATCCAGTACAGGACGAAGTCGCGCTCGGGGCGAACCGGCGCCTCGTTGCACGCAGACAGGCGGCTGGTCGGGACCATGCGTGGGATCGTAGCGGGAAGCCGATATACTAGCCGCTCGTCCGACCACGAGGAGGGAAAACCGATGAGCACGAAGCCGGTCGTGGTGTGCGCCGCCGTCCTTGGGATGGTCTGTGGCCTCGGCCTGTCGGTCGCCGCGCAAGACGAAGCCCAGACGGATCCGGCGATGGCAGCGATGATGAAGCTCGGGGCGCCGGGCGAGCACCATCAACATCTGGCCCAGCTGGCGGGGGACTGGAAGGCCGCGGGCAAGCTCTGGATGGAGCCCGGCGCGCCCGCCGTGGAGACCGCGGGAACGATGCACAGCGCGCCGATTCTCGGCGGGCGGTTCCTGCAGTCCGAGTACGCGGGCGCGCTCATGGGCATGAAGATGCAGGGCTTCGGGCTCGACGGCTACGACAACCTGAAGCAGAAGCACATCGGCATGTGGATCGACAACATGGGCACGATGATGATGACGTTCGAGGGGACGTGCTCGGACGGCGGCAAGGTGACGACGACGACGAGCCATTTCGTCGACCCGGGGAGCGGGCAGCCGATGACCATGAAGAGCGTGGTCACGCTGGTCGACGCGAACCAGATCCTGTTCGAAGCGTTCCTGAAGCCGGCGGCGGGCGGCGAGTTCGTCAAATCGATGGAAATCACCTACAGCCGCTGACGCCGGCCGGAGTCTCGGTTGCCGTCCCCACACGCGCGCAAGCCGACGTACCGGGTCGATCTCGAGTACGACGGCACGAAATACCATGGCTGGCAGGAGCAGCCGAACGCGCGCACCGTCGCGGGGGAGCTGCGCGCGGCCGCGGAGCGGGCGGTGGGCCAGGTGCTCGACCTGCAAGGGGCGGGTCGCACGGACGCGGGCGTTCACGCGCTCCGGCAGGTCGCGCACCTGAGTCTGGGCGCCCCGATCGATCCCGGCGTCCTGCGCCTGCGGCTCAACGACGCGCTTCCGGCAGACCTCCACGTGCTGAGCATCCTCCCGGCCGCCAAGGGGTTCCACGCCCGGCACTCGGCAGCGGCCCGCAGCTACCTGTATCAGATCGCCCGCCGTCGGACCGCGTTCGCCAAGCGCTTCGTTTGGTGGGTCAAGCGCCCGCTCGACGCGCAGGAGATGGCGGATGCGGCCGCGCTCGTCCGCGGGCGGCACGACTTCGCGCGCTTTACCGAGCGCCCGGCCGAGCAGCCGAGCACGCTCGTCGTGGTCGAGCGGGTCGAGGTGCTCGAGCACGGCGCGCTGGTGCTCGTCCGGATCGTGGCGTCCCACTTCCTGTGGCGCATGGTCCGGCGCATCGTGGGCACGCTGGTCGAGATCGGAGCCGGTCGGGCCACGCGCAACGATCTGGCGGCGCTGCTCGCGGGTGGGAAGCTGCGCCACGCCGAGGCACCGGCGTCGTGGACCGCACCGCCCTCGGGTCTGTTCCTCGAGCGTGTGCTGTATCCGGGCGACCCTCCGCTCGAGCCGCTCGGCCCGGCCTTCGCCGTCTCGGCCGAGCCCACGGGGCCGGCGCCGCGCGGCGTGGCCCGTCGAGTCCGCGCGTGAGCACGAGGACGCGGGCTGCGGTCGCGCTGTGCGTGTGCGTGGGGCTCGCCGATGCGCGAGCGCTCCATGCCGCCGCCGCGCCCGTGCGCGAGGTGCGCCTGGTGTGGCACCTCGAGACGGCCGAAGGCCAGGTGCTCGAGGCCAGCGGCAGCGACGAGCCGATCAATCCGGCCTCGGTCGTGAAGACGGCGACGAGCCTGCGGGCGCTCGCCACGCTCGGGCCGGCGTATCGCTTCGAGACCTGCTTTCGGGTAACGGGCGCGCTCGACCCGTCGCGCGGCCTGCTCGAGGGCGACCTGGTCGTCGAGGGGGGCGGCGACCCCGACTTCCACGTGGAGAACGCGTTCCTCGTCGCCGCCCAGCTCAACCGCGCCGGCGTGCGGCGGGTGAGCGGGGCGCTGGCGGTCGACGCGCGCTTCTGGACCGGTTGGGAGGGCGGCTCCGAGGGAACGATCCAGGACCCGGCGCGCCGCGCGGAGCAGATGGCGGCGCGGCTCAGGCGCGCCTTCGATCCGACACGCTGGGACCGCGGGACGCACCGCGCGTGGCACGCGCGCGCGCGCGCCCTGGAGCTCGATCCGGCGCGGCCGCCGCAGGTCGTGGTCGCCCGCACGGCCTTCGCCGCCGCCGCACGATCGGGCGAGGTGCTGGTCACGCACCGCTCGAATCCGCTCGCGATGCTGTTGCGGCGCTTCAACGCCTACTCGAACAACGACATCGAGCGCCTGGACACGGTGCTCGGGCCGTCGGCCACGCTCGCGCCGTGGCTCGCCTCGCGCCTCGGGGTGTCCGCGGACGCGCTGCGCTTCGATACGACGTCGGGTCTCGGGACGAACCGCATGACCCCACGCCTCGTGGTCGCGCTCCTGCGCGATCTCGCGCGCGAGCTCGCGCGGCAGGGTCTGGCCCCGGACGAGGTCCTGTCGGTCGCGGGCTGTGATCGCGGGACCGTGGCGCGGCTGTACCCCGCCGTGTCGCGCACGCCGGGTGTGCTCGTGGGCAAGACCGGCACGCTGACCCACACCGACGGCGGCGTGTCGGTGCTCGGTGGGGTGTTGCGGACCGCCCGCGGCGATCTCACGTTCTGCGTCGCCGCGCCGGGAGTCGCAGGCCGCATCGACGCGGCGCGCCGCGCCACCGAGCGCTGGGTCCTCGATCGGCTGTCCCTGTACGGCGCGCGCGTGGGGCAGCCGTGCGCGCCGCCTCCCGTGGGCCCCGCCGATCACGTCGAGGTCGTCTTGGCGTCGGCGCAGCTCAGCGCACCGGGCTAGCGCGGTCGCTTGAATTCTCCGCGGCCGAGGGTCACAATCAGCCGTCCCGATGCCTTTGCTGCTCCTCGCTCTCGGCGTACTCGCGACGAGCGGCCTGGCCGCCGTTGCCGCCGGCCGCCGCGCCGAGTGGGCGACGCGGGCCGGTGTCTCGGGTGCCGTTCTGGGCTCGACCCTGGCGCTCGTTCCCGTGATCTCCGTGCTCGCGAGCGGCTCGCCGATCGCGTTCGAGCTGCCGTGGTCCGTACCGGGCGGGTCGTTCCGCATCGCCATCGACCCGCTCTCGGCCTGGTTCCTCGTGCCGCTGCTCGGCCTCGCCGCGGTCACGGCGATCTACGGTGGCGTCTACCTCGCGGCGCACCGCGGGGAGCGGTCTCTCGGGCCGCCGTGGCTGTTCTTCAACGCCCTCGTCGCCACCATGGTCCTCGTGGTCGTGGCGCGCAACGCCGTGCTGTTCCTGATCGCCTGGGAGTGCATGGCGGTCGCATCGTTCTTTCTCGTGACCTTCGATCACGATCGGGAAGCGGTCCGCAAAGCCGGATGGATCTACCTGGTGGCCTCGCACCTCGGCACCGCATTCCTGCTCGCGCTCTTCGCCGTGCTCGGGCACGCGGCGGGGTCGCTCGACTTCGAGCGTATGGAGCGGATCGCGGACCTCTCGCCGACGCTCGCGACCGTCGCGTTTCTCCTGGCCGTCGTCGGGTTCGGGACCAAGGCCGGCTGGGTGCCGTTCCATGTGTGGCTGCCCGAGGCGCACCCCGCGGCGCCGAGCCACGTCTCGGCGCTCCTGTCGGGAGTGATGGTCAAGCTCGGGATCTACGGCGTGCTGCGCACGCTCGGGCTCCTCGCAGGCAGCGAGTCGGCGTGGTGGGGCTGGCTGCTGATCGGGATCGGCGCGGTGTCGGGCCTCTACGGCATCCTGTGCGCGCTCGGTCAGACCGACCTCAAGCGCATGCTGGCCTACAGCACCGTCGAGAACACCGGGCTGATCGCCATGGGCCTCGGCCTGAGCGTCGTGGGCGGCGTGACCGGCCACCCGTGGATGGCCAGGCTGGCCCACGCCGGCGCGCTGCTGCACGTCTTGAATCACGCGCTGCTCAAGGGACTGCTGTTCCTCGCCGCCGGAGCGGTGCTGCACGCCACGGGCACGACCGACATGGAGCGTCTGGGTGGCGTCGCCAAGCGAATGCCGTGGACCGCGGCCGCGTTCCTCACCGCGTCCGCCGCCATCGCCGCGCTCCCGCCCTTGAACGGCTTCGTGGGCGAGCTGCTGATCCTGCTCGGCGCATACGCGGGCCTCGCCGCTCACGAAAGCTGGCTCGCCGGGCTCGCCGTGATCGCGGCGCTCGGCCTGATCGCCGGGCTCGTCGCGCTCGCGTTCACGCGAGCGTTTGGCGTCGTGTTCCTCGGCGAGCCGCGCGATGCGAGCGCGCGATGCGGCGCGGACCCGCCGCCGGCGATGCGAGTCGTGCTGGTCGTACTCGCCGGCGCGATCGTCGTGCTCGGCATGGCGCTGCCCTGGGCCCTGTCGAGCCCCGTGCTGCAGAGCGTGCTCGATCTCCCCGTGGGTCAGCCCGACGTGGCGGCGGTGTTCGCGCGCCTCGGCCTGGCCTTCGCGGGCTTCGCCGTCCTGCTCTTCGCCGCCGCCCTGGCGCGTCGCGGCCTGCTCGCCGGGCGCTCGGTCGAGAGCGGGCCGACCTGGGGCTGCGGCTTCCTGCGGCCGACACCGCGCATGCAGTACACGGCGTCGTCGTTCGCCGAGCCGGTGCTCTCGCTCTTCGCCCCGCTGGTGCGGATGCGCCGGCAGATCGCCGCTCCCCAGGGGCCGTTCCCGCTCTCGGCCGCGCTGGCCGAGCGCGCGGTCGATCCGTTCCTGAGCGTGATCTATGCCGTGATCTTCGCCGCTCTCGGCCGCGGTCTGGGCTGGTTCCGCTGGCTGCAGCAAGGTCGCGTGCAACTCTACGTGCTCTATATCGCCGTGACCCTGGTGGCGCTGCTCGTGTGGGCCACGCGCGTCGCGCCATGAGCGCGGCCGGCCTCGCGCCGCCGCTCTTGGGGCTCGCGCTTGCCCCGCTGCTGCTGGGGATCGTCTCCCGGACCAAGGCGCTCTTCGCCGGCCGCCGCGGCGCGCCGCTCCTTCAGCCCTACCACGACCTGGCGCGGCTGCTGAAGAAGGGCGCGGTGTACAGCCCGACCACGACCTGGGCCTTCCGGGCCACACCCGTGGTCACGCTGGCCGCGGGGATCGCCGTGCTGTTCGTGCTGCCGTTCGGCTCGCTCCCGGCGCTGCTGGCCTTCGATGGCGACTTCCTGCTCTTCGCCGCGCTGCTCGCGGCGGCGCGTTTCTTCACGATCGTCGGGGCGTTCGACACCGCATCGAGCTTCCCGGCGCTCGGCGCGAGCCGCGAGGCGACGTTCTCCGCGCTGGCCGAGCCGGCGCTGCTCCTGTCCGTGGCCGTGCTCACCTACCTGACCGGCAGCCTGTCACTCTCGACGATGCTCGGTGCGATCACCGGGCTCGAATGGCGCCAGGCCGGCCCGGCGCTGGTGCTGGTCGCGGCGGCGCTGTTCGTCGTGCTGCTCGCGGAGTGCTCGCGGATTCCGATCGACGACCCGGGAACGCACCTCGAGCTGACGATGATCCACGAGGTGATGGTCCTCGACCACGGAGGTCCCGATCTGGCATTCGTGCTCTACGGGTCGGCGCTCAAGCTCTGGGCCCTCGCAGCGCTCGTGGCCGGGCTGCTCGTCCCGGTCCGGACCGGACAGGTGGCGCTCGACGGGCTCGCGTTCCTGGGCGGGATGATCGGCCTCGCGATCGTCCTCGGCGTCGTCGAGTCCACGATGGCGCGCCTCCGCCTGCATCGCGTGCCGCAGCTGCTGGTCGGCGCTTCGGCGTTCGCGGTCCTGGCGCTCCTGCTGGCGCTCCGATGACGACCGAAAGTCCCTGGCTCGACACGCTGATGGCGCTGATCGTGTTCACGAACTTGCGCCTCCTCGGCTCGAGCCGCCTCGGCGCGTGCATCCGCACGGTGGCGCTGCAGGGCGTGTTCCTCGGGCTGCTCCCCCTGATCGCCCACTCCAACGACCTGGATTGGCGCATCGTCCTGCTCGCGTTCGCCGGCATGGCGCTCAAGGCCGGCGTGTTCCCGTGGCTGTTCTTTCGCGCGCTGCGCGGCGCCAAGGTGCGTCGCGAGATGGAGCCCTACGTCGGCTACAGCCTGTCGCTCCTGGCCGGGATCGCCTCGTTCGCCGTCGCGCTGTGGGTCGGCTCTGCGCTCGAGCTGCCCAACCGGGCGATCTCGCCGTTGCTCGTGCCGGTCGCGCTCTCGACGATGCTCGTCGGCCTGTTCGTGATCGTCAGCCGCCGCAAGGCCCTGACGCAGGCGCTGGGGTACCTGGCGTTCGAGAACGGAATCTACGCCTTCGGCATCGGCATCGCGCACGAGGCGCCGTTCCTGGTCGAGGCCGGGATCCTGCTCGACGTGTTCGTCGCCGTGTTCGTGATGGGCATCGCGATCTTCCACATCCGGCGCGAGTTCGACAGCATCGACACCGCGGCGCTGTCGAGCCTCAGAGACTGAGCCGTCGATGCTCCTCGCCCTGCTGCTCGTGCCGACCCTCTGCGGCCTCGCGGCCTTCGGCCTGCGGGCGTCCCGCCCGCGCCGGGCGTTGCTCGTCCTGGCCGCGCTGGTCCACGCGGGACTCACGCTCGCCGCATGGCGGAGACCGCCCGCGCCCGTGTGGCAGGGTAGCCTCGCGCTCGACCCACCCGGACTGCTGTTCCTCGCCTTGACGAGCGTGCTGTTCCTCGCCGCGGCGCTCTACGCCGTGGGCTACCTGGCGCGCGAGGAGGCGGGGCGACGCGCGGATTTCGAGGAGCAGTTCCTGTTCGCCAACCAGCCGGAGGCGGTGTTCACCGGCTGTCTGCTGCTGTTCCTGGCCACGATGACGCTCGTCGCTGTGAGCCAGCACTTCGTGATCCTGTGGATCGGGATCGAGGCCACGACCCTCGCCAGCGCCCCGCTGATCTACTTCCACCGCCAGCACCGCTCGCTCGAGGCGACGTGGAAGTACCTGATGGTCTGCTCGGTGGGCATCGGCCTCGCGCTGCTCGGGACCTTCTTCCTGTCGGTCGCCGCCGCGCGACCGGGAGCCGAGCCCGTGCCGCTGCTGCTGTCCGAGCTGATGGCCCATGCGGGCGAGCTCGAGAGCTCCTGGCTCAGGCTCGGCTTCGTGCTGCTGCTCGTGGGGTACGGCACGAAGATGGGCCTGGCGCCGCTCCACACCTGGCTGCCCGACGCCCACAGCGAGTCGCCGTCGGTCGTCTCGGCGCTGATGTCGGGCGCGCTGCTCAACTGCGCGTTCCTCGGCGTGCTGCGCGCGTACCAGGTCTGCGGTGCCGCGGGGCTGGCCCGCTGGTGCGGGACGCTCTTGACGTTCTTCGGCCTGTTCTCTCTGGCGCTGGCCGCGGTGTTCCTGCTGGGACAGACCGACTACAAGCGTCTCCTCGCGTATTCGAGCGTCGAGCACATGGGGATCCTGGCGCTCGGTGTCGGGCTCGGCGGGTCGGCGACCTTCGGCGCGCTGCTCCACGCCGTGAACCACTCGCTGGCCAAGGCCATGCTGTTCCTGGCCGCCGGCAACATCCTCGGCATGTACCGCACGAAGGCGGTGCACGAGGTCCGCGGAGTGCTCGGAGTGCTGCCCGTCACCGGCGCGCTGTGGCTCGCGGGCCTGCTCGTCATCACCGGGTCGCCGCCGTTCGGGATGTTCCTGAGCGAGTTCACGATCCTCCGCGCAGCGGTCGAGCAGGGCCGGGGCGGGGTCGCCGCGCTGTACCTCGTGCTGCTCGGGGTGATCTTCGTCGGATTGTCCACGGCGATGCTCGGCATGGTCCAGGGACAGCCGCCGGCGCTGGCCGGCGCTCCGCGCGGGCGGGACCGCTGGCTCGCGGTCGGGCCACCTGCCGCTCTGGGGCTCGGTCTGCTCGTGCTCGGCGTGTGGATCCCGCCGACACTCGACGCGTTGCTGCGGGCGGCGGCCCACGCGCTGGGGAGCCCGTGATCGGCGGAAGCGAGCTCGCCGCGCTGCGCCCGGGCGAGCGGCACGCGCTCGCCGCGCTGCCCCGTCTGAGCATCGAGCGCTTTCGTGCGGCGACGCTCGAGGCCGTGCAGGCCGGCGCGCGGATCGGAGCGCTCTTCGCGAAGCCGCTCGGCGATCGATGCGAGCTGTTCTGCGTGCTGCTCGACGGCGCCTCGGGCCGGTTCCGCGTGGGTGTCTGCGAGGTCGCTCGGGCCTATCCGGCGTTGACACCGGACTGCCCGCAGGCGCACCTGTTCGAGCGCGAGATCGCCGAGCAGGCGGGCGTCGAGCCGCTTTCGCATCCGTGGCTCAAGCCGGTCCGTTTGCGAACCGTCGACGATGCGGGATTCGCTCCGTTCCGCATGGACGGCGAATCCGTGCATGAGGTCGCGGTCGGCCCGATCCACGCCGGGGTGATCGAGCCGGGGCACTTTCGCTTTCAGTGCCACGGCGAGCGCGTGTTCCACCTCGAGATCGCCCTGGGGTACCAGCACCGCGGGGTCGAGCGCGCGCTCGTCGGGGGTCCGACGAAGCGGACGCTCCCGCTGATCGAGACGCTCGCCGGCGACACGAGCGTCGGGCACACCGTGGCCTACTCCCAGGCGATCGAGGCGCTCAGCGGTCGTCCGGCGCCGCCACGGGCCGAGGCGCTCCGCGCCGTGGCCCTCGAGCTCGAGCGGATGGCGAACCATGTCGGCGACCTCGGCGCGCTCTCGGGCGACGTCGGCTACCTGCCCGCGGCCGCCTTTTGCGGCCGCTTGCGCGGCGAGTTCCTCAACCTGACGGCGCTGGTCTGCGGAAGCCGGCTCGGGCGCGGCTGGATCCGCCCGGGAGGCGTGGCGTTCGACGCGGAACCGGCCCGCGCCGCCGGGATTCGCGAGCGCATGCGCGAAGCGCTGCGCGACTTCCATGGCGCGCGCGACCTGTTGCGGAACACCTCGACCGTGCGCGCACGCTTCGAGGAGACCGGTGTGCTCGCCCGCGAGACGTGCGAGCAGCTCGGGATCGTGGGTCTCCCGGCACGTGCCGCGGGTCTCGAGCGCGACGCGAGGCACGAGTTCCCGAGCGGCGCATACCACCTCGACCGGATACCGCTGGCCACGTGGACCGGCGGCGACGTCTTCGCGCGTGCGCGCGTGCGCTGGATGGAGGTCGACCACTCGGCGGCCTACGTCGCGGACCGGCTGTGCGCGCTACCGCAGGGTCCGGTCCGGGCCGAGAGGGGGCCGCTCGCGCCGCAGTCGATCGCCGTCTCGGTCGTCGAGGGCTGGCGCGGGGAGATCTGCCACGTGGCGCTCACCGACGACGCAGGGCGCCTCGGCGCCTACAAAGTCGTCGATCCGTCGTTCCACAACTGGACCGCTCTGGCCCTGGCGATGCGCGACCAGGCCATCTCGGACTTTCCGTTGTGCAACAAGAGCTTCAACCTGTCCTACTGCGGGTTCGACCTGTGACGCGGAGCCGTCGATGCTGAAGGCGTTGCACCAGCGCTTGCGCCAGGGGCACCGGACGTTCGCGTATCCGCGGCGCTGGCCCGAGCTGCCCGAGCGCTTCCGCGGGCTCCCGGCGATCGACGCCTCGCGCTGCCCCGAGGGCTGTCGCGACTGCGCGGCGGCCTGTCCCACCGAGGCCATCACGGTCGAGAGCTCGACGGTTCGCCTCGATCTCGGCCGGTGTCTCTTCTGCGGCGAGTGTGCGGCGGCCTGTCCCGAGGGCGCGGTCGGCTACACGAGCGAGTTCCGCCTGGCCGCGCGACGGCGCGAGGATCTGCTGCTGATCGGCGGCGGCGCGCCGGCCCGCGCGACGGCGCTCGACGAGAGGTTGCGCAGGATCTTCGGTCGCTCGCTCCGGCTGCGCCAGGTGAGCGCGGGTGGCTGCAACGGCTGCGAGGTCGAGGTCAACGTGCTCAACACGGTGGTCTTCGACCTGGCCCGCTTCGGGATCCAGTTCGTGGCCTCGCCGCGTCACGCGGACGGCTTGCTGATCACGGGCCCGGTCACGCAGGGGATGCGCGAGGCGCTGCGCCTGGCCTACCAGGCGGTGCCCGCCCCGAAGCTCGTGATCGCGGTCGGAGCCTGCGCCATCTCGGGCGGCCCGTACGTCGATCATCCCGAGGCCACGAACGGCGCGGAATCGACGGTGCCGGTCGACCTGTTCGTTCCCGGTTGCCCGCCTCACCCTTGGACGATCCTGGACGGGCTGCTGCGCCTGCTCGGGCGGGTTGGGGACTGACGTTGCGGACCCGCGAGGTACGAACTCGGCCAGCGCGCGACACGCGCGACGCGCTAGAATGACCCAGTCGATCGAACGGGGAGTTCCATCATGAAGGCCGTGCGGAACAAGACGAACGAACCGATCAAGATCCCGCTCGAGGGCGGCAAGGTGCTGCACCTCGGACCGCGCAAGACCGGTCAGGTCTCGGCCAGCGCGCTCGAGCGCGCCGCGGTGCGCCGGCTGATCGAGTCCGGCACGCTCGAGGTCGCGGATGCCGACGGTGCGTTCGCGCCGGGAGACGGGGGCGGGCCCGCGGTGCACGAATCAACGCACGGTCACCCGCAGCCGACGCAGGTCATGCCGAAGGGGAATCGGTAGCGCGGCGCTCGCGCGCGAGCGACAACCCGATCGCACAGGCGAACGTGCCCACCACGATGCCGAGCGACAGCCCGATCGGCACGTGCAGCCAGTGCGACAGCAGCATCTTCAGCCCGACGAATACCAGGATCAGCGCCACGGCCGGCTTGAGATAGCGGAAGCGGTCCACCGCGCCGGCGAGCACGAAGAACAGCTCCCGCAGGCCGAGCACGGCGAACACGTTCGAGCTGAAGACGATGAACGGGTCGCGCGTGACCGCGAAGATGGCCGGGATGCTGTCGATCGCGAACACGACGTCGCACCAGTCGATGACCAGGAGCACGACCAGGAGCGGCGTCGCGGCCAGGCGGCGCCCAGCGCCGCGGGTGAAGAAGTGCTGCCCATCGTAGGTGTCGCTGACCGGCAGGAAATAGCGCGCCAGGCGCACGAGCGGGTTCTTGTCGGGCTCGATGCGGATCTCGGTGTCGACCCACATCTTCCAGCCCGTCACGATGAGCAGGGCACCGAAGACGTAGATGATCCAGGCGAAGCGCTCGAGCAGCAGGGCGCCCGCCAGGATCATCACCCCGCGCAGGAACATCGCGCCGAAGATGCCCCACTTGAGCACGCGCGGCCGCTGGCTGCCCGGGACCGCGAAGTACTCGAAGATCATGAGGAACACGAGCAGGTTGTCGACCGAGAGCGACAGCTCGATCAGGTAGCCCGTGTAGTACTCGAGGCCCGTGCGCACGCCGCGCACGGCCATCACCACGGCGCCGAAGAGCAGCGCCACGCCGACGAGCGAGCCGCTCCACAGCGCGGCCTCGCGGATCGTCGGCGCGTGGGTGCGGCGGCTGAATACGGTGAGGTCGAGGACCAGCAGGACGGTGACGACGGCACCGAATCCGAGCCACAGCGCTTCCGTCGCCGGTTCCACGCCCCATCTTACATGGAATGAGGTCTCGAATCTTCGGGAATGAGGGTGGGGTCAGACCCCGAAGGGGTCTGACCCCGTCTGTTCAGCGCTGCAGGAAGCTGATGATGTCGTAGGGGCGTCCCGGGTTCGCGTCCTCGAGCACCGTCGAGCAGTAGTGCGTCCCGCTATTGCCGCCGCCGCTCTCGTCGTAGGTCGCCTGGCCGAAGCCGTCGTCGCCGCCGGTGCAGTTGTCGTCGCTCGGCCGGCAGGATTGGCCCGCGGGACAGTCGCCGCTGGCGAAGCAGCGCGCGCCGGTGCCCGTGCACACGTTGCCGTACACACCGTCGGGCCCCGCGATGTCGGCCAGGAACAGGCCGCCCGTGACCGTACCGTTGCCCGCGCCGGCGACCCGAAACGTACCGTCGCCGACGACGAAGATCAGCCCGTCCCAGTCCACGTTGCCCCCGAACTCGGCGAGGCCGGTCACGATCAGCAG
>Ga0180085_1000338_pt1 | contig 16719 bp, 17 predicted proteins | sample EasRiv730_16_10D_FD_123013 | JGI IMG/M metagenome (GOLD analysis project Ga0180085, IMG submission 123013) | Soil microbial communities from meander-bound floodplain in the East River, Colorado, USA - East River metaG ERMLT730_16_10D | ecosystem: Environmental > Terrestrial > Soil > Floodplain ... | reverse complement strand
CTCCAGAAAATTCTGAAGGACTCGAAACAATTTCAAATCGAAAAATCTCTTCCGGTTTCTAATCGCCTCGTGATCAATCTCTTAATGAATCAAACCACTTCAACGTTGGGACACTAGTGATGAAACCATTCAACCCAATTGGTCCCGATTCTGTTGCTGACGATTCAAATTGCAGAGGCACCCATTCCGCAGAGCAATCGAGCACCGCACATGTTCCCGAGTCGTCTTGCGAACTGTTGCAGGTTGTGTCCGGGTAACCTAAACAGTGCCCCGACCAATAGCAAAACACCTACGATGTAGTTGTGTTCGTAGAAGAAATAGACACTGGCGGCCAGCAGGCCGAATGTGAAGATCCTGGACATCATGAACGAGTTCTTAATGCTTAAGAGAATTTAGAGAGGGATGCTTGCACCAGTGGACAGCGTCGCGATCATATCAAGAGACGCTGACTGGCGCTATGGTTGACACAGTGGAATTGGGATGAATTGATCGTATGTCGCTAGCGGTTTTTGGGCAAACGGGGAGATAAAGATTTCTCGAGAAAAGATAAAATCCTTCTCAAGTGACCGGATAGCCGAGCGAGGTGAAGTTCAAGAATAGAGAGAAGCACGCGAGGTTGTTCGATCTGGGCATGGAAGCATTGCACCTTACTCCACTTCCCTTTTCAACTTCCCTGGGATTCAACCGCCTGGTCTTGCGCTGGTGCCTGCCTCATCTTCTGACACTTCGCGGGCGAGGAGTTCGGCGACGAGTTCCTGCGCTTCGGGGAGTAACTTGTAGTCAAGCTCACGGCCGAGAGCTTGAAATCCAGGTTTGAAGTGAGTGCAGGTAAGAAGGAATTAGAAGGACTGGCGGAGAGGGAGGGATTCGAACCCTCGGCACAGGTTTTGGCCCGTGCAACTGCTTAGCAGGCAGCCCCGTTCGGCCACTCCGGCACCTCTCCCCGTTTGAGGAGCTTGATTGTATAGCATGAGCTCGTAGAGCCATGCTACGGAAAAATCCGTAGCTCCCGGGCGCTCCAGCGATCGATCCGTACGATCTTCCCTTGGCCTGCGGTACGAGCAATTCGCAGTAGTGCGGCTCGGCAGACTACCGTGGGTATACTGTGTGAGAAATGATGCGTTTGACGTCGGCGGGACTTTCGGCAGCATCGTAGTTGGGTGCTGCTTCCAGGAGACCGTCGATGATGGAGCGGATGAGCATGGACCGTTTGAACTTGATGCCGGTGGTTTGACGAATTTCGAGACAAATCTTGTCCAGCGCGTGAACCTGCCGCGCCGACAGCATTACCATCACTTTTTCCACATCGCCATCTTCTCCTGGAGCCAGGCGACGCGAACCCGTTGGCACCGGTCTTCTGAGCGTTGAGGAGAAGAGGTCTTTCTTGCCTAGCTTCGACACCGCGCGAGAAACTCCTTTCCAAAGTAGATGTAGCATAGCGCGCCCATACTGCCGCTGTCGTACTCAAAGATCGTCTTGCCATGAGAGGGCGCTTCCAGCAGCTTGACGTTATGCCGGATGACAGTTCTGAACACCTTATCTTTGAAGTGCGAGCGTAGGAGATCGATGATTTCGGTGGTGATCTTCATGCGCAAATCCACCATGGTCGGCAAGATACCCAGCAGTTCGACTTTCGAATGCATGTTCTTCTTGATGACCTCCACCGTTTCCAACAGGGACTGCAATCCAACCAGAGAGAGGTAGGATGGGGAAACGGTAATGACGTAGTTATCTGAAGCGACGAGCGCATTGATGGTCAGCAGATTCAGGGAAGGCGGATTGTCGATGAGGATATGGTCGTAACGGTGGCGGAGTCTGTCGATGCGAGCCTTCAGAATCTTTTCCCGTCCTGGCACATCGGCCAACAAGACATCGCTGCTCGCCAGGCGTCGGTCCGCCGGCACGATGGACAAACCTGGAACGTTGGTGGGGAGGACCGCATCCTGCATCGGACGCTCTTCCAGCAGTACGTCGCCCAAGCTGCACTTCATGCTCTGGATATCGAGTCCCAGACACAACGTGGCGAAATTTTGAGGGTCCAGATCCACCAACAACACTCGCAGGCCGCCAAGCGCCAGATAGGCAGCCAGATTGACGGCAGTAGTGGTCTTCGCAGTACCGCCTTTCATTGAGATTAGCGAGGTGATCATTTAGGTCAGAGAGAGGGCATGCCCACTCGACTCCTGTCGGCGTTCGTCGTCCAGTCGACGCTCTTGCAACTCTAGAAAGCTATAATTCTAATAAAAGCCAGCGCGCGTATCATCGGCGCGCGAAAACTCTTTGTCAAGCGTCTTTGGACCTGAGCTCCAAAGTTGGTTCTGTTCACGCAACTCTTCGCGCCATTCTGTGTTCAAAGGGACTGAACAGGAGCGCCATCGCGCTGATCCGATCCGGCGCATGACAAGATATCAGGTGCTGGCGTGCAACGGCGCTGCCTTGGTAAAGGAGCAATCATGAAGAGGAAAATGACCCCGTGGCCAGGCGTCGTAGTCTTGGTCTGTTGTCTGGCACTGCCAACAATGGCTGCCCAAGGAACTGAATCACAAGAATCCGGGCCAAAACCCAGCCGCCGTGGCCATCACACGCGGGCCGAGGCAGAGGAACGATGGAAGAAACTCGATCAGGACAATGACGGCAGGATTTCTCGCTCGGAGTGGCAGCGCAACCAGCAAGCTTTTGACCGGATGGATACTGATAAGGATGGATTCCTTACCAAAGAAGAGTTGCAGTCAGCAGCCAGGGAGTTTCGGGGAAAACGTCGCAAGGGATTGCGTCAAACGGATACAGACGCGGATGGAAATATCTCGCGAAGCGAATGGACGGGTAAAGAGGAGACCTTCGACCGATTGGATACCAACAAGGATGGGTTGCTGAGCCGCGATGAATTGAAGGAAGCCAGAAGGCACCATGGACCCGGTTCGCGTCGGCCAGATCAAGGCGATAAGACGACGCTATGAAGGGCGAGGGGGCGTCATGGTAAGGCGAGGCTCCCGCCGAGCCGACTGGTCGCAAGCTCCTACTCAAGAAAGGCACGCCGAGGTCTCGCCTTCCCGAACCTCTTCACAACAGCCATTCAAGGGGAGTGCGGAACGATCGGGAGACCCGAAGACTTAGATACGGGTTTCTGGGGAGCGCGCCAGTTATCGATCATGGCAACCTGCTGGACGCAAGAAACAGTGCAATAGGGTGCGCACGATTTGGGGGCAGAGAACTCGTGCCGCATTTGCTCGAGGGTGTATTCAAACAGTGGAACCCCTGGATAGCCTCGCTGCTGCGAACAATAATGTACGAGACCATCTTCGCAAATGTAGAGGTATCGAGCGCCAGCTCGGCAGCGCCATTCATTGGGGCGGCCGTGCGCAATGTTTTCCTGAAAGGCATTGAAACGTGCAAACGATTTCTTGCCTAGCTGTTTGGTTTCTTCAAAGATCTCGCGCTCGCGTGGCTTCAGTGGCTGCAACTGCCCACTCCCATCGTGGATGATTCCCACGGTGCTGCTGAACCCTAGGGCAACAGCCCGATTAGCCACCGTTAGCGCATCCTCCGGGTGAGCAATTCCCGAACCCACCACCGAGTTGATGTTCACGCCAAACTCGGCGTGCTCGGCCAGCATTTGCAGTTTCTTGTCCAAGACCTTCAAGCTTTTCTTCGAAACGGCATCCGGCTGAGCGTTGTCGATGCTGATCTGCAGGTGCTCCAATCCAGCGCGGTTCAGCCGCTCAATGCGCTCCACCGTCAAGAGATAGCCGTTCGTGATCATGCCCGCGATAATCCCCCGGCGGCGCATGTGACGGATGATGTCATCCAAATTCGGATGCAAAAGAGGTTCACCACCGCTGATCGTGATGATGGAAGTACCAAGGTCCGCCAGGCGATCGATTCGGCGAAGCATTTCTTCGGTCGGAACCGGATTGGAGAAATCGTCAAACTCGTTACAGTACGTGCAGGAAAGATTACATCGGCGTGTTGGGATAATGTGGGCGAGCACCGGATGCCTGGTCGACAGCAACCCCTTTGCAATCATCTTCCACTCGCGCAGGCGTCTGTGCGCAAAAAGCAGCCGCTTGCGAAATTTTTTGTTGGTCGTCATCTCAGGGTTGGGAACGTCGGGGAAGAGGCTGCCCGCAAAAGGATGCAACTATAAACAAAGGGGTTCGAGCCTGCAATCCGAAATCAGCCAACAGTCATAACACAGCCGCTTTCTGTTCCCCTGTTGCAGCCAGCGGCCTTTCTGACATTCACGGCGGGAAGACAAAGCGAAGACCTTGGCTGAGATCTGTCACACTCCCAGACAGTCTTCAGTTGTTGGGTGGCTAACGTCACAGCGTCGACTTCTTGCCCAGCGATTCCTCGACGACATCAAGAAAGGCCCTCGAAGCGTGTGACATATAGCGGTTCTTTCTGTGGATGAGACCCAGTTTTCGGATGAGCTTGAAGTTCCTCACCTTTACCAGCCGCAGTGTCCCGCGCTCCATTTCATCGCTTACGTAACTTTTGGGAACGATGGAGATCCCCATTCCGATGGAGACGAATTTCTTGATGGTCTCAATGCTCGCCAACTCCATGGAAATATTCATCTTTTCCCACAAAGGCCCCAGGTGCTTCACCAGGCGTTCACGCGTCGTGCCCGCCTTGTGAAAAATGAAGGGGTGAGAAACCACGTCTTCCAATACGACGGAAGCCTGGTCGGCCAGCGGGTGATTCGGGCTTGTGATCAGCCAGAGTTCATCTTCGGCAATAGGCATGACATGTAAGTCGTGGTCGGGAACGGGGAGAGTGACAATCCCAAAATCCAGTTGGTTCTCCAAAATTTTGTCGACAACTTTCTTTGAGAAGTTCCTGTAGATACTGATCTGAACCTCAGGGTATTTCTCCTTGAACAAGGCAAAGAGTTGCGGCAACACATAAAGACAGGTTGCTTCATTTGCGCCGATTAGGATCTTGCCACGAGGCGAACCATTTAACTCCGTAATGGCCAGCTTGGCTTCATCATGAAGCCTGAGCAACCGCTCGGCGTAACCGAACAGCAATTCCCCAGCTTGCGTGAGGCAGACCTTCTTGCCGATCCGGTCGAAGAGCTTCTCGCCCAGCTCTTCTTCGAGCATACGGACTTGGGTACTTATGGCAGGTTGGGTTCGAAAGAGCTTCTCTGCTGCCAAGGTGAAGCTCCGGTGGACAGCAACTTCGTAGAAATTTCGGATTTGATCCAGGTTCATAAGATTTCAAGACTTCCAAGATAAAGATTCCTTATAGATAACACAGATAGGATAACTGTGGAAAGGTTGAGGGCTTGGCGGATAAGGTGGGATGCAGACCAAAGCCCGGTAGGTTTCACTTCTTCTTGTCCTTCAACTGCTGGATCTTCTCTCTCCAGCTCTTGAGTCGTTCCCGAACAGTCTGCTCAAAGCCTTCGTCCGATGGCGTGAAATACACTCGCTGCTCCAGGGACTTTGGGAGGCAACTCATGTCGGTTAATTTGTCCTGAAAGTCATGGGCATACTGGTAGCCCTTGCCGTAGTCGAGTTCCTTCATGAGCTTCGTCGGGGCGTTGCGCAGATGCAATGGAACCGGCTCGGCCAAAGTATTCTTCACATCTTGAGCGACAGCACCATAGGCGCGATACAGGGCGTTCGACTTAGGTGCCGTAGCCATATAGACGGCCGCTTGCGCGATAGCCAGGTTCCCTTCTGGCAAGCCAATGAAGTCGAACGCCTGCATCGCGCTGACAGCCAATGGCAAGGCCATCGGGTCTGCCATTCCTACATCCTCCGAAGCAAATCGGACAATCCGCCGGGCAATGTAGAGTGGATCCTCTCCCGACTCCAACATTCTCCCGAGCCAATAGAGCGTCGCGTCCGGGTCGCTGTTGCGCATCGACTTGTGCAGCGCCGAAATGAGGTTGTAGTGTTCCTCGCCCGCCTTGTCGTACAACAGCATCCGTTTCTGAAAGGCGTCTTCCAGTATGTCCGGCGTTACCGCCTTCACTCCGCCTGCATCCGAAGGTGCCAACTGTGCGGCAATCTCCAGCGTGTTGTAGGCCGTGCGTGCGTCCCCGTTTGCAAACACGGCCATCTGCTCAATCAACGAAGGATCGATGCGAATCACCTCCGCGCCGAGTCCGTTTACCGCGTCCGTCAGTGAGCGATTCAACAGTCCAACAATGTCTTCCACCGAAAGCGGATGAAGCACAAAGACTTTCGAACGTGAGAGCAGTGCTGAATTGAGTTCAAAGGAAGGGTTCTCTGTAGTCGCTCCGATGAGCGTGATGCTGCCATTCTCGACATACGGGAGAAAGGCATCTTGCTGTGCTTTGTTGAAGCGGTGGATCTCGTCCACAAAAAGAATCGTCCGCCGCCCGTAGTGGCGGGTCCTTTCAGCCTCGCCCATGACCGTTTTGATTTCTTTGATCCCCGCCAGCACGGCACTGAAGGGGATAAAGTCGGACCGGGTCATCTGAGCGATGATGCGCGCCAACGTTGTTTTGCCTGTCCCAGGCGGCCCCCAAAGGATGAGAGAGCGAAGTTGGTCCTTCTCGATGCTGACCCGCAACGGCTTGCCCGGTGCCAGCAAGTGTTTCTGTCCCGCATAGTCCTCTAATCGCTGTGGACGCATGCGATCTGCGAGCGGCGCATCCTTGTCGGGAGCTTTTTTCTCCAAGGGTTCAAGGTTTGAGAACAGATTCATAACGAGACAACATCCTTAGCCAGGGCGGAGGCCTCTCAGAATTGAGTCGCTTCATATCCTAATCTCCGATGGTACCGTAACTCCTGATTGTGAGATTGGTTTTTCGGTGTGCGAGCCAAGGCTGCGATCAACTTAGGCCGAGACAGCTTTCTCGATGCTCGGGATTGGAGCTTCCACAGGCTCGTCGCTCTGCTCAAAACGTTGCCATGGCCATCCGGCCAGGTGAGGCCAGAGGTGATTTGACCGAGACGCATGTGCTGTGGCAGATCGACCGCTCTGTTCCCGTCGTCTCGTCACCCTTGCTTTACGAGGATGTGTGCTCTACACCATCAAAGACGGTGGAATTCTTTCGGCTTTTGACCCGGCCAGTGGCCAAGTTCACAAGCAGGCACGGCTGCCTGGAGCCATCGACAGCTACTACGCTTCGCCAGTTGCCGCAGATAGCAAGATTTTTGTGGTCAGCGAGACCGGCAAGCTCAGCGTCGTGAAGGCTGGGAAAGAATGGGAGCTTCTTTCACTAACGATCTGAACGAGCCCTGTTACGCGACTCCAGCGCTGGCTGACAGCCGGACCTACCTTCGCACCCAGACAAAGCTGTACTGTTTCGGAAAACGCTAAACCAGGGTCAGAAAGGGTCCTGCCACCAGCCCGCAGGGTGTGCTGCTTTACCCAGCGCACGAGACACCTCGAGAGGTGCACCTAAGAAGCAGTGCTCGCTAAGGGCTTCGAATGCTTTTGTCTTCGTTGATCTGAGTTTGGTCTTGAGACCTTTGGGGAATTTGGTTGAAAAAAGCCAGGTCTGAAGGTATTTTCTTCAGGTTGTAGTCAGCGTACCGGACGACGATGTGCCGGTGGTCTTCATTCTTTCGTGCCGACAATCCTAATCCCGCCTAAAGAAAGCGGTTGTTTCCGTCGAAATTCAAGCTTGATTTAGGTCTATTGGTTGCCAGAATCCTGCCGCGTTTCCTGGTCTGAGACGTCGAAGCCGGAGCAGCTCTGAAAATTGATGAGCGGGGACTTGCCGCAGAGACGCGTTATGCGTCCGTTCATCGCAGTCCTCGGAAAGTGTAACTCTTATGCCAACTACTGTTCCCATTGAAAAAGACAGCGATATTGACAAGTCACACCTGGAAGGGGAACTGCATCTACTGTACCTCATGCTTTTGATTCGCCGTTTTGAAGAGCGCGCGTCGCAAGCCTACCAGCAACAGAAGATTGGCGGATTCTGCCATCTCTATATCGGACAGGAAGCTGTTATTGTTGGAGCTGTGGCTGCCGCCCGGCAAGACGATTACATCATCACCGCATACCGCGACCACGCCCATGCCATTGCGCGGGGTACCACCCTCAATGCTGCCATGGCGGAGTTGCTCGGGAAGGCGACTGGAATTTCAAAGGGTCTCGGCGGTTCCATGCATTATTTTGACAAAGAGAATCACATGTATGGCGGCCACGCCATCGTGGGCGGCCACCTGCCTCTGGCAACCGGGATGGCATTTGCCAGCCGCTATCGCGGTGAGGATCGTTCCACACTTTGCTTCTTTGGTGATGGCGCCATCAATCAGGGAGTTTTCCACGAAGCGTGCAACCTGGCCGCACTATGGAAGCTGCCCGTAATTTTCGTCTGTGAGAACAACCTGTTCGGAATGGGCACTCACGTCGAACGTGCCACGGCGGTTAAGGAGCTGACCAATCGCGCCAAGGGCTACGACATGCCCTCGATGGTGGTGAACGGAATGGACGTGCGGGAGGTGTGTAGCAGTTTCCGCACCGTTCTCGACGCCATGAGAAAGAGACCCTACCCCTTCCTCATCGAAGCCCGGACCTACCGTTATCGCGGCCACTCGATGTCTGACCCGGCAACCTACCGTACCAAGGAAGAGCTCGACAAGTACAAGAACGAAGATCCCATCATCGGTTTCAAGTCAGTCCTGTTGTCTGAAGGCAAGCTGGATGACGCTCGCTTTGCGGAAATGGACCGCGAAGCCAAGCAGCTGGCCGCAGAATCTGTGCGCTTTGCGGAAGAGAGCCCGGAACCTCCTCTGGAGGATTTGTACAAATATACCTTCGTGGAGGAGTCGAACCAGTGAGAGAGATTACCTATCGCCAGGCTGTGAACGAAGCGCTGGATGAGGAAATGCAGCGCGACCCTAACGTTTTTCTGCTGGGCGAAGAAGTCGCGGAATACAACGGCGCCTACAAGGTCAGCCAGGGGTTACTTGACAAGTTCGGACCCAAGCGTGTGCTTGACACGCCGATTAGCGAAGGTGGGTTTGCCGGATTGGGCATTGGCGCCGCAATGGTTGGATTGCGACCTGTTGTCGAATTCATGACCTTCAGCTTCTCGCTCGTGGCATTCGACCAAGTCGTCAACAACGCCCCAAATATGCTGACCATGTCCGGCGGTCAATTCAACATTCCGATCGTTTTTCGGGGTCCTAACGGTCCCGCCCACCAGTTGGGAGCAACGCACTCGCACGCCACCGAACCTCTCTACGCGAATTTTCCGGGGCTGAAGATAGCAATACCTGGAACGCCTCGTGATGCCAAGGGATTGCTGAAAACGGCTATCCGCGACGACAACCCGGTTCTGGTGCTCGAGTCCGAACTGCTCTACAACGTGACGGGTCCAATCGAAGACAAAGAGGTTGAGTTGTTGATTCCTCTGGGCAAAGGCGAAATCAAACGCGAAGGCGCCGATGTCACCATCATCTGTTACGCACAGACGGTGCGCATGGCCTTGGCAGCAGCCGAGACTTTGGCAGGACAAGGTGTTCACGCCGAGGTGCTTGACCTGCGTTCCATCAAACCGTTGGATCTGGACTTGATTCTCAATTCAGTCGCGAAGACACACCGTTGCGTGATCGCCGAACAGGACAAGCCGTTCTGCGGCATTGGCGCCGAGTTGACGTACCAAATCCAGCGTGACATCTTCGATGAGTTGGATGCACCCGTCGCCCGTGTGGCTCAGGAAGAGGTTCCCATGCCCTACAACGAGAGGTTGGAAGCCGCGGTCCTGCCAAACGAGGAGAAGATTCTTCAGGCGGTTTACCAGGTTTGTTACCTTTGAGTTTAGGAATGTGGGGACTCTCGGCATTCCCGCGAAGGAACGTCAAGCAGTTCTGGCGGAAGCGGCCAAGACTTCGACTACGCAATCCATAACTTCAACTTTGAGGCAGGAGACCCATGGCTGAAATCACCATGCCGAAGCTCAGCGATACGATGACAGAAGGTGTCGTCGTGCGTTGGCACAAGAAAAAGGGCGATGTGGTCGCCACGGGCGACGTCCTTGCCGAGATCGAAACCGACAAAGCCACCATGGAAATGGAGGCCTTCGACGACGGAGTTCTGAAGGAGATTTATGTTCCGGAGGGCCAGAAGGTTTCGGTGGGCGAGCGCATTGCCCTGATCGGCAATGAGCACGAGTCGCCCTCGGCTCCAGTGCAGAAAGTGGACGCGCTGCCCAAGCGCATCGTGAGCCAAGAGAAGGCGCCCGCCCGCAAGCCCAAGCCAGACGAGATCCAGCACGCTCACAAGACAGCAAGCGTGGAAGAAGGCTATTCACAAGCGGTACCGAAGAAAACAGAGCCGGCTGCTGCTGAAGGGGCGAAAGGCGTGCGCGTCAAAGCTTCCCCACTAGCACGCAAAACAGCGACTCAGATGAGTGTGGACCTGGCACGGGTTGAGGGCTCCGGGCCAGGGGGTCGGATCATTCAAGAGGATGTCTTCACGGCGGCCAAGGCCAAAACGCCCGGCCCGGTTCCAGTGCGGACCACGCCGGAAACTGAGTCGGAACTCATACCGCTCAGCCCCATGCGCCGCGTCATCGCTCAGCGCATGGTGGAAAGCAAGACGACGACTCCTCACTTCTGCCTGACGGTGGAATTGGATGTGGCTAAGTTACTCGAGTTGCGCACACAGGCTAACGAATCTCTGGCCGCGACGGGCGGGGGCAAATTGAGCATCAACGACTTTGTGCTCAAAGCTTGCGTCGAGTGCTTGCAGCGGGTTCCGCAGTTGAATTCTTCTTTCAGCCAGGATGGCATCCTCCGCTACACTCACGTCCATCTCGGTTTTGCGGTTAGCCTGGATGAAGGTTTAATCACGCCCGTGCTGCGCAATGCAGAGCGAAAAACCTTGCGACAGCTCAGCGCCGAAGCCAGGCAAATGACTGAACGTGCCCGTGCAAAGAAGCTGAAGCCCGACGAATACCAGGGTGGAACGTTTACCGTTTCGAATCTCGGCGCTTCCGGAATCGACAGTTTTCAAGCCATCATCAACCCGCCACAGTCGGGAATCCTTGCGGTTGGCAGCGTAATGAAGAGGCCTGTCGTCAGCGCCAACGATCAAATCGTGGTAGGACACCGGCTCAATGTCACGCTTTGTTGCGACCATCGCGTCGTTGACGGCGCCGTAGGGGCAAAATTCCTAGAAGAGTTCCGCGCGCTCATTGAGAATCCGACGCTGATGCTCTTGTAACGTAAAACGTGATTCAGCCATTTGCAGCTGGTGTGTGCATGAGCTTCGAAGAGTCCCACCTGCAAATTCACAGGTCTAAGCCCCGCCGGTCTAAGTCCGAGCCAGCCTGCAAAATCATCTCGCATCGACTGGTAGCAGTACGGGCCAGTAGTGGCTCTCGCTTCGCGGTTAGACTAGAGCTGCGGCAGTTCCGGCAAGACGAAAGCGGCAACGGCAAACGAATCGATTCGAGGGTAGGCACCCACCTTGTCAATCTCGGCGTTCCTTCAAGGATACCGGCGAACCCTTGATTTCTCGCCAGCAACCCGACAGTCGAGTCCTTTCACTTTTGCCAATCTGATTATTCAATTGCCAAAATTCACTAGAGCAGTGTGCAGAATTTAATGTGGATTGAGTTCCGTTCGCAAGTTTAGGGTGCGTAGCTTTCCAGAGAGCGTCGTCCTTGAAGAACATAATCGTTTACCCCGACTGGGTTCTTGAAATTGTGTCTCCCGGCGACGTCCACGCGAGCCGGGTGGATTTGATGCGAGTCTGCATTAGAATCGCATCGGCCAATGTTGACAGGACAAGCGGGGGGCCTTTCGGAGCTATCGTGGTGACCGACAAAGGAGAAGTCGTTTCCATTGGCTACAACGCGGTGGTCCCTAGCAACGATTCCACTGCTCACGCCGAAATTGTAGCGTTGCGACGCGCCGAGCGCCTCTTCGGCTCATTTAAACTCAGAGGCAATGGGCTGCCTAGGCTCAGTCTTTTCACCAGTTGCGCTCCCTGCATCATGTGTGTGGGCGCAATCCACTGGGCAGGTGTTCCAGAAGTAAATGCGGGCGCACGTCGAGAAGACGCAGAGGCCATTGGATTCATCGAGGGACCTGCAGACATGGATGTCCCGAGATTCATGAAGGAAAGAGGGATCTCGTACGAAGGTGATCTTCTTCGGGACGAAGTCCTGGATGTGTTTAAACACTACAAGGGAGTGATTTACAACGGATAGGTAAGCTTTCTTTATTACTGTGCTGAGCCAGGATACCAAGTGCTTGGAGCGCGTCCAGCTTGCTCCTGCAACGTGAACCCGTGGGATCTCCCTGCAACAGTCCGCAATGCCACGCGTCGACATCAATCCTTAGAATGTCGCCTGGGTTTAAGCGATTTCGCCCGTCTTCAGATGACCTTGAATTGTGCGGGTTGACGTACAGGCGTTAGGTTCGTGAGCAACACCCCGGATCGATCTCGAATCTCCCCGCGAGTACACTACAAGATGAAGGGAAAGTCAGAAATAGAGAGGCAGCACGTCGGCACCGGTCGAGTGATCAGACCGAGTAATCCTTTTTCCGAATTCCGCCGGGAGGACATAGAACAATCCATTCCAGCTCGGTTCTCCCAAAGCGTAGCGTTGGCCCCGGATGCGGTTGCAGTCAGTATGCAGGACGGCTCACTCACTTATTCCGAGCTTGAGCGCTTATCAAATCGGATCGCCCATGGGATTTTGGAGGTCTCAGGGGTGGATGCGGAGCCCGTGTCCATCCTTCTCGATCAGGGTGCAACCGCGGTTGCAACTATCCTTGGAGTGTTGAAGGCGGGCAAATTCTATGTACCGCTCGAACCGTCACAACCACTAACCCGAAATGCGTCGATGATCGAGGAGTCTGGCGCGCGACTCATCGTCACGGTGGGGGAATATTGGCAAATGGCGAATCAACTGGGCAGCCATTTGAAGGTTGTTGACCTCGACTGTCTCGATGGTAAGTTCTCATTCGATTCACCACGAATCCCCCTTGGTCCCGATAACCTAGCCTACATCTTCTACACTTCAGGTTCCACCGGCAGAGCGAAGGGTGTCTTCGACAACCATCGGAACGTCCTGCACAATGTCCTCCGATATACCAACACCCTTCACTTCGCTGCCTCTGACCGGCTTACGCTTCTGCAGTCATGCAGCTTCAGCGGCACGGTATCGAGTCTCTTCGGCGCCCTCCTAAATGGAGCTACAATCTGTCCATTCAATGTTCAGACCGCGGGACCCGCGGATCTGGCTGAATGGGTAAATCGGCAGAAGATCACGATCTACCATTCTGTGCCTGCGCTATTCCGAAGTTTTCTCGAAGGCGACCGGTTTTTCCCCAACGTGAGGCTTATCCGTCTGGAAGGTGACCAGGCGTCAAAGCTGGATTTTGAACTCTTTCGGAGATACTTTTCACCTGACTGTATCCTGGTGAACGGACTTGGCACAACGGAGACCGGCATTGCCAGCCAGTACTTTATGGGCCGGGAAAGCGTCATAGAGACTGCGAACCTTCCAGTAGGCCATCCGACTCCTGATGTGAATCTCTTGCTATTGGACGATGACGGAAAGCCAATTCGCAGTGGCCATGTCGGAGAGATTGGAGTCGAAAGCGATTTTCTCGCACTCGGTTATTGGCGAAATCCCGAGCTGACCCAGAGGGCTTTCCAGTCCCCGAGTCTATGCGGCGGGCGGCGTTTGTACAGGACCGGCGATCGGGCCGAGTTCCGCTCCGACGGTACCTTCGAGTATCTGGGGCGCAACGATTTCAAAGTCAAGATCCGCGGCCAGACGGTCGAAGCCGCCGAGGTAGAATCGGCACTCGCTGAGCTCTGCACCGTCAAGAACGCTCTCGTGGTTGCCCGCGAAGATCCCCGGGGGGAACTCCGTCTTGTCGCTTACATTATCCTTGCCGAGGGAGCCCATCCTACTGTCACGCAGATTCGTCAAGCCCTCCTGAACGTACTCCCAGGCTTTATGGTCCCCTCTCACTATGTCTTTCTCGAGGAGTACCCGCTTAGCTCAAACAAGAAGGTAGTCCGCCAGGCTCTGCCCGAGCCGGATTGGTTGGGTGCCCATGCGAATCGGCCGCAAGTATCACCTCGTTCAGCGCTAGAGATCCAACTCGTGCAGCTTTGGAAGGAAACTCTCGACATTCGTTCCATTAGCGTAACTGACGACTTTTTCGAACTGGGTGGCCACTCGTTACTTGCCGCTCGGATGTTAGAAAAGGTCGAAGTGATGTTCGGGAAGCGAATTCCGCCCACAGTACTACTTGGGGGTGCAACGGTTGATCATTTGGCCCGCGCTCTGATGAGCGACTCTGACGATCTTCACATGCCGTTTGTCGAGATACACCAAGGCAGTGGCCCCCCATTCTTCTTTTTGCATGGAGACTACAACAGTGGGGGGTTTTACTGTCTCAACTTATCCCGGTTTCTAAATGCCGACGAGCCCTTTTGCGCCCTTCCACCTCAGCATTATGACCTTTCAAGCTTCCCGCGAACATTTGAGGCGATGTCGGCTTCCCACATTGACACGTTGCGACGACTTCAACCTGAGGGCCCTTATTTCCTGGGGGGTGTCTGCAACGGCGGTCACGTGGCATTTGAGATCGCCCGGTCTCTTGAAGCAAGCGGTCAGCAGGTGGCACTGCTCGTGATAATCCGTGCCACGGCCAAAAACGTCCGGTACATGGGCATGTGGCGGGTTTTGAGGTCGCTCGGGAATCTCCTCGGTCGTGACGGCGAATGGCAGCGAGAGTGGTTTCAACGTTGGCAATCGTTCGTCCAGAATTATGAGAGTCGCCCAAAGCAAGAGCGCCCTGCGTTTGTTCTGGAGAGATTCAGAAAGCTTGCTGGCCGGCTGGGTTCCAGCCTCTTGAAGAGCTCGATCCAAGCGACCGCGCTCCCCCTAGACCCACCGCACAAACTTGCCAGCACTCAGGATTCTTCCAGGGCTGACCTTTACGGGGCTTATCGCTACCTTGAGGACACCTTCATTCCGAAAATGTACCCGGGACGGATCACGCTCTTCTGGCCGAAAGAGGACGAGGAAAGCCCCGAGGAGGCGGCACATTGCTGGAGTAAGTTTGCCCGGGACATTGACCTTCATGTTCTGCCCGGTGATCACGTCGAATGCATTACGAAGTATGCATCGATCCTGGCTCGGAAACTGCAGGTTTGCTTAATGAAAGCTAGGGATGATTTGTATGCCGCGAAACAATCCAGGCAATGAGCTGTCACGATCCGAAGCCTCTTCCACTAGCTTCGTTACCTCAACACCGTGTGATTCTGCGGTCCTCAACCATGCACCCGCATGACACAGTGCAGTGTTGCGATTGGCTCGATCCAATCCAAATTGGTCGATCAACCTCTCTTCAAGCGCGCTTCAATGAGTCCTGAGGGCGCCTCGACTGGTACAAAGACTTCCCGGTCGTTCTCGAGGCCGAAAGCGGAAAGATCCACGCGCAGGCAGTGTCGATTCGGGAGAGAGAGTGAGATCTCCCCGATTGCGTCATTCTGTTCAAGAACGGCACTTCCGAGGAAATGAAGCGTTTGCTGGAGTGAGGCGCTTTGGTGGGCTGCAAATCGTTCGAGCAACACGAGACGCGCCCGTTGCCAGGAACTATCAAAGTCAATTTCGGCCGAAAGGTAGGACCACATGGCGCCAATCTCCGTGGACAGGATGCGGTCGCCACTCTCTGTGAGGGTTGTGAAACGGTCGTGGAGAAACCCTTCGAATCGAGAATCGGAGGTCTTCAGGACTGCTAGACCCTCAATTCCAGCCTCGATGAGAACCTCGTGTCGGGTTCCGCTAACCCGTGCGATGCGCCGCTCGCCAGTTTTTTTATAGAAGGCAGTCCGGTGCGGTTTCCCACCAGCCTCAATGTGCTCCCAAAAGGCTCCGGAAAAAGAGATTGTCAACTGGGTTACCTGAGGGTGTTCGCTGAAAAATTGGCGGAGGAGTCTTATCCCGAACAACTCCATGGTCTCCCCCCGATGACCGACAGCCATTGCATAGATCCTGTTTCGCATGCTATCCGTTGGCAGAAGCTGACGGTTGTCTCCGCGAATGTAAGCCTCGTCGAAGTTCCCACGTGCTTGTAAATTAATGGACCATTCCTGTAATTCGTGGCGGTCGGGAAAGCGTGACACCCGGATAAGTCGAACGTCGGTCTTGCCGTAGCTGCTTTCGGCGAGGATTGCAACCATCTCACGTGCCTCGATAGGTTGAATATGCGTAAGGACTCAAGAGTAGAGGGATATGGTAGTGCTCCATTGGTTTTTCGATAAGGAAAGTCACTGCAACCTCGGCAAAAAAGCTTGCCGTGCCGAGTGCACGAAAATAATCAGCCGTTTCGTAGGAGAGACGATACGTTCCTGTTGTGAGAACGTGTCGCAAGTCGAGCATGTCGCGGATGCGGCCGTCCACGTCTGTAGTGCCAATGGCCAGCGGTTCCCATTGATTTGAGGAGGAGAGCTTGTGCAACGATACTGTGATGCCGCTTGCGGGCCGGCCGCGAACGATATCGAGGACATGGGTCGAGATTGTGCTCATAGTTCCAAGAGAAGTTTTCGCAGTCTGAGGTGGGTAATCCTGCGTTGCTCCTCAGCTGCGGTTCGAAGCTCGGCCTCCCGGTCTCTCTGCAGCCGTCCCAAAAGCATCGGCAGGATCTCTTGGGAGCTCTTTCCAGTCGCACAGACAATGAATATGAATCCAAATTTTTCCAGGTAGGCGCGGTTGGCCTCCTGAAGTTCATGCAAGACGCTTTGCGT
>Ga0180085_1000337_pt1 | contig 16741 bp, 9 predicted proteins | sample EasRiv730_16_10D_FD_123013 | JGI IMG/M metagenome (GOLD analysis project Ga0180085, IMG submission 123013) | Soil microbial communities from meander-bound floodplain in the East River, Colorado, USA - East River metaG ERMLT730_16_10D | ecosystem: Environmental > Terrestrial > Soil > Floodplain ... | reverse complement strand
CTTCATTGATGGTCCGTGGGTTGATGACGTAGGAGTCGGAAATCACTATTTGGCGCTGGTCAATCGGAATCGGCGCGCCAATGTAATCGAGATCGGGGTTGGCCAGCTGCATCTGCCAGTAGCTGCTCATGGAGCGGTGCCGGGCGTTCGAGTAGCGACCAAAGATCTTGTGGTTGGCGCTGAACATGTGATCGATCTTGGTGTCTATGCCCGTCCGATAGGAATTCTTGTCGGTATCGGCGCTCAGGTTGAGGTGAGGTCCGGTGCGGTTGTAAAACGTCTGGTTGTTGCGGTTGTTTTCGCCGCTGAAAGGATTCAAGCTCAGGAACTTTAAAGCGACCGGATCAAAGCGGTCCCGCGGAATCCGATTGCCCGGGAACGGGGTGCGCGAATATCCTCCGCCCGGCAGTGCCACCAAAGAATCGGGGTCGTAGATAATGTCTGCCGGCGCCGACGATTGAGGAAAGCTGAAGTCTCCGGCTAACATGGCCGGACTGGGTACATCAACATCCATGTTGTTTCCCGATCTCTCATGGTGACGCTGCCAGCCGACCAGGAAGAAGGTTTTGTTTCGCTTGATGGGACCGCTGATGTTCGCGGACATCAGGTGGAATGAGAAGGGGCCCGTGGGCACCGCGGGATCGGACCAGGAGCGATGAATCATCTTCTTGCCGACATAACGTTCTTCCGCCAGGCCATGGAACTCGTTTGTGCCGCCCTTGTAGGAGATGTTCATGATTCCGCCGCCGGAGTGGCCATACTCGGCGGGCAGGGCTGTCGTCAGGACTTTGATCTCCTGCATGTCGTGCTCGACCGTCGTAATGTTGCGCGCGGTCCCTACGGTGCCCTCGCCGGGGTTGGTTGCAGAAACTCCGTCTGTGGTCATCTGAAACGCCCGTGTGCGCCCCCCGGCGGTGTGTCCGGGGCCGGACTGCGAAGTTACGCCCGCCACGTACCAGATCATGCTCTCGATTTTCATTTGGGGTGTTGGCAGCGTGGTCAATTCGACGCCGGACACCAGGTGGCCAGTTGTGGACGTCTCGGTTTCCAGCAACTGCGCGCCAGCCGACACCTCGACCGACTCCACAACATTGCCGACTTCCAAGCTTATGTCCAAACCCAGAGTTTCTGTCGATCGGATCTGAACACCGCTGCGCACCATCCGCCGGAACCCTGTTGCCTCGTAGGAGACTTCGTATAAGCCGGCGTTCAGGTACGGCACACGGTAAATTCCTTCCTGATTTGTAACGGCCTCGTAGGTAAACCCGGTACTTTGGTTTTTGACGACTACCGCCACAGAGGGAATTACCGCACCAGACGAGTCTGTTACCGAACCCGTAAGGGTTCCTTGTCCAGTTTGGGCATAGACAGCAGCCCCTGAAAAGACCAGCGCGCCAAACAGCAGGAACAGACTCAGCGATACCCTTCCAAGTAGTCGAACCATCTTAACCTCCTCTTTTTGCTTTGAGCGGAATCCCCGTCGGACCCGCCGGTAACAATTTAGAGAACCGCCTTGGCTGTGTTCAGGGTGCGGCTAGAGAAACAGAACTGCTAGACTCCGATGAAAATAGCTTGATGAGTGTGGGAGGCGCTGTCCCAGCGGCGACCCGGAAGATTTATCCTGAAGCAAGATCGCCGCGCGGAGCGCGCCTCCCACATTTTCATAGGTCGTGGCGCCACTCAGCTGCATGAAAAATTCCTCAGCACGCCGACACATGGGAACGCAGGAATCGGGTTCCCCTCGGCATGGCCGTCATTTCGTCCTCCTTCCCCTCGTAAACGAGGCTGACGAAACCGTTGTAGTGCACGCCTCGCAGGATGTTAAAGACGCGCTTGTAGTCGATAAACTTCTCAACTCCCTGATCGTCGAGCTGGTAGAGCTTGGCGCGCACGAACTGGGTGAGCGTCGCAACCTGCTCGATGCTGCGGTAGTAGTTGTCATAGGTGTGACCAGCGATCTTCGGACCGTTGGGACCCTCGCGGCCCGTGAAGTGGCCCGTGTCGAGGAGCAGCGTGAAGTTGGGATGGTTCACCGTCTTGTAGAACTTCAGCATGTCATCGCCCGTCGAAGTCAGCCCGCTGTGATTCTGGAGCGCTACGGGGATCCCCATCTCGGCGCCGTACTCAGCGCACTTGCGAAGTGCATCGGCCCCGCGCTGAAACGCTTCCTCGGCCTTGTCGGGCGAAGGGGCCGAGCCGACGAATACACGCAGCACCGGGGCGCCGAGCATCATCCCCACTTCTATGGCCTCGCGCGCCTTTTCGATCTGTGCCGGCACTGCCGCCGCGTCTCGGCCGAATTCCGTCGACACGCACATGCTCGCGATCGAGAGTCCTGAGTCGAGCGCCAGCCGCCGAACCTTCTTCAGATGATCCTTCCCGGTTCCGCCCAGGTTGTTCATGTGCGGGTCGATCCCGTCGAAATTCAGCGCCCGGCATTGCTGGATGAACTTGAAGATGTCCATCTTCCCCTGCTTGAACTGGTTCTGAAAACTTAGTGTGAGACAGCTTAATCGCATCATAGTGTGTTGGCTTGTGTGGGCAAACTTTTCAACGACCGATCAATAAAATAGAAGCTCGTCAAACAGGTCGAAGGTACAGCCATATCCACTGCGTTGCTTGCGCCTCTGGCGTTTTTATATTTGTCCCCCTTTTCCAAGGGGGACGCCGCGTTTCTTGCGGCAGGGGGTCCTCACAAGTTCGTAGCACACCCCCTGTGGTCCGCCTTGCCAAGGGGGACAAAACCCTGGCCTTCGGTCAGGAGATCATAGGCATTCTGCCCATGATCAGGCGCAGCAAGCTACCGCACTGCTCCAAACTACTAACGCATTACGCGCCTCATCAATCGAAGCTTGTTCATCGACGCCCCTTGACCAGATGATACGAGCCCACTACTTAGGAAAAGGCCAGACGCGCTCGATGGTCTTCGACAGGATCCACTCGCGGTCCTTGTCGTTGAGGAAATCCATCTCGTCACGGACGACGGCGAGCGCTTGAGCATACGATGAGTGCCGGTTGACAACGGGCCAGTCCGTTCCCCACGTCAGACGCTGAGGACCAAAGTTATCGTAGAGCCGTTTGACCTGGGGCCAGGCGTCGCGGAACGGGAAACCTTGTTTCGACAACGACCAGGTGTGTGAAACCTTGACGAAGACCTTGGGGTAACGTTTTAGCTCGATCAACTTCTCGAGCAGATCGGGACGGTCGATGGGACAGTCGGCCATATGGTCGATGACGACCGTGAGATCCGGGAACTTGTCGCAGAGTTTCTGCACGTCTGGCATTCTAGTCGCGGCGGTGAGAACCGTCATGGGAACTTTGAGATCCTGGCAACGCTTCCACAAAGGCGGCATCAGGGGACCTCGGATCCAGTCGCCGGCAGCATCTCCGCCCGGCGAGATGCGAACACCCCGGAATCCCTGCTCCTTTACCAACATCGAAAGATGATCCGGCGCGGCGGGATCTTCGGGATTGACGCGCGCCACACCCCGGAAGTCCTGCGGGTAGCGCTTGAGGACGTCGGCCAGATAGCTGTTGTCCCAGCGATAGTGGATCACCTGGATGATGACGGTTCTCGCGACTCCGTGCTGGCGCATCAGTTCGAGCAGCATTTCAGCTGTCGCGTCTTCGGCGGGAGGATTCCTGGTCTCCTTGGCCCACGGGAAACGCTGGTCATGTTTCCAGACGTGGACGTGAGGATCAATGATGCGATACGACGACGCCCCTCGAGCTGAGAAGGCGCCGACGGCGCCGGCCAGCGCGCTTGAAATCAGAGTTCTCCGCGTGACGCGAGTCATGAACCTATCATCCGGGATTTCGGTTGAGCCAGTATACTCACAATCGAGTGTTTGGGGCCTTTTTTTTCACGCGCGGCGATGCGAAGTATCACTTCAACCTGTGGCGTTCGGGTCGGGCTATTCATGAGGCGGCGACGGATGCACGCCGACGCCACTGCCGACCCGACCTGGAAGTCCTTGGTGGGCTGTCTAGGGCAGCGAAAGGCTTCACTTTCTCGAAGAGGCAAAGGTCAATGCATCGAGACTTCACAATTCCAAGTCTGCTGTTTCAGGTAGGGCTACGGGGTGTCTCTGCTGCGGGTCGCAAGGATCGATTTTTCGTCAGACATCCTGGTCATCAACTGCTGGTAGATCGTTTGGACTGGACTTCCCTTCTCACTCCGGAAGCGGAACGTCTTGTCCCTGTAAGTAATCTTCAACCTTTCCCCCTCATCATTGAGGACGATGGAGTCCAGATTTTCGGCAAACCCATCTCCCGATCCCCCAGAAGGTACATAAGACACTGCATAGGCATTAAATTTTAGTATTCCGGAACAGCTCCCCAGCTTATGGTCGTGCACCATCGTATAGTTTCTAAAGCTAAGCCTTTCTAGCTCTCGCTTGATATCCTGCTTCGGGTAAGGAAATGCCTCGTCCCCCGCAGCCAGGTAGTCCATGGAAGCATACGTCAGTCGAGCCGCATCAAACTTTCCGCGCTGAATCCAGTCTTTGGCCTGTGCGACGGCCCTTTGCACGATTTCCTTCTTCAAATTCGTAGCTCTCTGGTTTTTCGGGTCTGCCTTTAGTGCCAGATTGCAATAAACCAAAACATTGTCATTGGGCGGGGTCACATAGCGGCCACCAATCCAGGCTGCCTCGGCCTTTTCAATCAAGGATGACGCTAGACTGTTCTGTTTTTGCACTTCCAGCCTGAGCTGTTCACCCAATGCTCTGACCTCAGGGTTTTTGGGAAATCCACTTTCGAGTTGCCCCAACAGTAACCGGGCCTGGTCAAAATCCCTGGCTTGAATCCTGTTATTCAGTTCGAGCAACTGGTCAGGTCTGATTTGAGGCACTGTTGCGACCTGACTGGCAGGGATCGGGAGCGCAGGTGAGGGTGGTGCCGACACGGCCTGATTTGCGGGGGTCATCTGCTGTCCTACGGACCTCTGCTCGCTCGGTTTCTGAACCCTTGCATCCAGTCGCTTGAGGTTCAAAGTAGCGGGGTCGGTGGACAACGCTGGGGGCAACGGCGCGCTCGAAGTCAGGGGCTGACCCCGAACCTGCACATTGTCGGATCGGGCCTCCGGTGGCTGAACCGAGGTTTGGTGCAATTGGGCTGTGCGCTCTGACGGCACGGCCTCGGTCGCCGGGGTTTTCGGCTCAGCCAAAGAAGCTCTAACGTAGTCCTTCAGAGATACTGCAAAGCTGTCCTGTGGATCCTTGGACAAGATGGCTTCACAAACTCGTCCGGCCTCTTGGAATTTGCCGGCATCGAATAGCTCTTGAGCTTCTTGACGGAGACCTGCTAAAGGATCCTTGGTTGAAACCAGTTCTTCTTCGATTCTAGATTGGGAAGCTGACAGAGTTTCTGCAACAGAACTCCCGGGTTGGAGTGTTGAGAACCAGTAGAACGTCGCTGCAATTCCCAAGGCAACCACGCCCGCCACAACCAGAAACCCGGTTTTCGTTGAATGCGGCGGGGTTCGATACATCTCGTCGATATGAGCGGCAGTCTTCAGTTCAATCTCTGCCAGGATCTGCGGCTCGATCGTCTCAGGTTCCTCGTGTGGGTCCACCTGGAAAGCAGGCAGCGGACCTTCTGGTTCGCCGGCTCCGGTTAGGGGTAATGCAGCGCCAGCGACTCCTCTTCGCTCAACCTCTTCGCGACGGCCATTTGTTCTCGGCGTCTCACTCAGCTGAGGGTGATTTTCATGGGCCAACGGCTGTTCACGGTCACGGCCTTCGGAATGAGGCGCGCTGTCGGGGGCTGCGCTAGTCCTCTCCGCTTCATGCTCCAGCTGCTTTCGACGGCTGAGCTCCAGGAAATTTTGGAGGTTCTCATCGTGGGGTTGAACCTTGGCCAGGAAGGTCAAAAGTCTTTCACACTCTCGATATTCTCCTTTGGTGAAGTAATCAATGGCACACTGCCTCACGTTTTCGAGGTCCAGCTTTAGTTCTCCTTCCAAGTCCGACAGCCTTTCCTGGTCATGGTTATAGCTCTCGCGGATCTCGATGAGGGAAGACAGGATTCTCTGCCGAATCGTATCGATCTGGGTTTGGATCTCTCTGACATTTCCGTCGCTTACCTCAAGGTTATCGCCTTGACGCGACCTCGCCTGCGCGCGACGGAGTACCTCCTCGAGATCTTCCAAACTCGAATTGGCATTTGCGATCAGGGCTTCGAGTTCTGCCTTGAAAGACATTAAAGAGCCTTCCTTTTCTTGCCTTTAAGACTCAGCATTGTGCGCCCTCCACGGAAAGCGAACTGTGCACTTTTATACCCCGTCCAGCGAGAATACCTAGTATTTTACACGCATTTTGGCATTATGAGCATCTGTAGATACCAAGTCAGCAAGTCGGAACCGGAAGGAGGAGGACTATGAAATCTGTACCGGCTAGGGGCGGGTCTGTCAGCAAGCGCTGGCGCAGAACATCGCGCTCTCTGCTAGCGGTCGTCATGGCACTGGCATCGCCGCGTATCAGACTCGTAGCTCAAGATCAGGAGGCTGTCCGCCCACCGTCTATCAAGGTGGCGGTTGTGGCTGGGCAGGCGAGCACCAACAACATCAGAACCCGTAAAGGTGTCGAACCAGTCGCTTTGGTCACCGACGAGAGGGGCCAGCCTGTTTCGGGCGTTATGGTCATTTTTACTCTTCCAGAGACTGGTCCAGGGGGAGCTTTTGCAGACGGTTCAAAGCGTGCCATCGTTTACACCAACGCGGAGGGCAAGGCGACGGCCCGAGGCCTCACTCCAAACACGACTGCCGGCAAATTTCAGATCACGGTGAACGCCTCCTTCCATGGTTTCACCGCTAGCGCAACCGCTGATCAGACGAACGTTCTGCCTGAGAAGAGCAAGAGTAGCTCCAAGCTCATTGCTATTTTAGCTATTGCTGGCGGGGCGGCCGTAGCTGGCGTCGTCGCTGCGAGCGGTGGAGGCGGCTCATCCCAGAATCCTGCGGCGCCTCCGACTCGTACTGCCACCAGCATTACTCCAGGAACGCCCGTTTTCGGGGCTCCTTAGCAAACAACGTCGCACGGAAGCCATTTGTCATGACTTCTAAAACCAGGCGTCCAAAGTTTTTCGTGTGGCTGCTGATCGTTGCCGCATTGTTCATTGCTTCGGAGAGAACCGACGCTGCTCCGGTCATCTCCAGCCTTGTCCCAAATTCCGCCTTTGTTAAAGGTCCGGCCTTTACGCTCACTGTGAACGGCAGTGGCTTCGGTGGTCTTCTTGGGACGACGGTGCTGTGGAACGGGTCAGCACGCACGACAACCTTCGTCAGCAGCGCACAAGTGACTGCCCAAATTCCGGCTTCGGACATCGACAATGCCGGCACGGCCCAAATAGCCGTCCGAAATGAAGGTGTGCCCGACGAAACTTCGGCGACCGTCACGTTTAGCATCCTTAATAACCCGGTCCCTGTCATAAGCTCCTTGAGTCCGACGTCGGTTCTGGAGGACGGCCCAGACTTCACTCTTACCGTTAATGGATCCAACTTTGTCACAGGCTCAAGAGTTCGCCTCAACGGCTCTAACCAGGACACCACGTTTGTCAGCCCGTCGCAGTTGACTGCCAGGATTAAAAACGATGATATCCGCCAGCCTGGCAGCTTGAACATCACCGTGTTCAACCCCACCCCCGGTGGGGGCACCTCCAACGCGATGACTCTCACCGTCACGGCTTCCCTGACCATCACAACAAGCTCGCCTCTACCGGCGGCGCAGGTGGGGTCTCTCTATTCTCAGACCTTGGCGGCATCCGGTGGCCTCCTCCCATACAGCTGGTCAATAGCCACTGGCTCGCTTCCCAGTGGACTCGCACTTTCTTCATCGACCGGGGTTCTCAGCGGAACTCCTTCGACTTCGGGCACTTTCAATTTTACCGTTCAAGTCGCTGACGCCGGTCAGCCCACTCCCCAAACTGCAACCAAGGCCTTTAGCTTGGTGGTCTCTGGCTCAGCGCCCGTGCTGACCAGCCTAAACCCGAGCGCAGTGCCCGCCGGAGGTCCTGCCTTTACTTTGACGGTTGACGGAATGAACTTTGTCTCCAACTCGACTGTGAGATGGAATGGCTCGAATCGCACGACAACGTTCGTCAGTACGTCCCAATTGACGGCGTCGATCCTTGCCGGCGACATTGCCTCTCCAGGAACGGCCAATGTCACGGTGGCAAACCCCGGAGGAAGTACGTCGGGCGCTCTGACGTTTACCATTTCTCCGCCGCTGTTGACCATCACGACTTCCTCGCCTCTGCCGGGTGGATTGGTGGGCGTCGCCTACTCGCAGACACTCAGTGCCACAGGGGGGCAATCTCCCTACACCTGGTCGGTCGTGACAGGATCCCTTCCTGCTGGACTTGCACTGGCACCCTCGACCGGAGTTATCAGTGGAACCCCTTCGACCTCAGGCAGTTTCAATTTTACCGTTCAGGTCTCTGACAGCGGTCAGCCTACGCCGCAGACTGCAAGCAAGTCTTTCACTCTGGTGGTTTCTGTCTCGACACCAGTGCTGACCAGCATCAATCCGAGCACAGTGTTGGCCGGAGGTCTTGCTTTTACGTTGACCGTCAACGGAACCAACTTTCTCTCTAACTCGGTGGTGAGATGGAATGGATTGAACCGCACCACAACCTTTGTCACCAGCTCTCAACTCAGAGCTGCCATCCCTGCTTCTGACATTGCAGCCCCTGGCACTGCGAGCATTACTGTGGCAAGTCCTGGTGGAGCTATTTCGAACGCAGTGACTTTAACCATCTCTGCGCTTGCTCTCACAATCACGACGAGCTCTCCTCTTCCTCAAGGTACGGTTGGCAGTTCCTATTCTCAAACGCTCGCGGCCTCGGGAGGAATAGGACCGTATAGTTGGTCTTTGTCCGCCGGATCCCTTCCAGCCGGGCTGACTCTGAACCCTTCGAGCGGAGCTATAGGAGGGACGCCATCGGCGGTCGGGAATTCCACTTTCACGGTGCGAGTCTCAGACAGCGCGTCGGTCAGCACTACCAAACAATTCCAGCTTTCCATTGGTTCCACCGCGACTCCTGTCTTCACGATTTCTGGGGTTTCCGACATCGTCGAACCCGCCCAGCAACCGAGTCTCGAGATAACGTTATCGTCCACTCATCCGTCACTGATCTCGGGCCAATTGGCACTCAAGTTCAACTCCAACGCCGATGTGGCAAGCGACGACCCGTCCATCCAGTTTTCAACAGGGGGTAGGACTGTCAACTTCTCGATTCCTGCCAACACGACTCGCGCGGTGTTTTCCAATGGTGCCTCCAATATCGCCTTTCAGACAGGCACGGTGTCAGGGACGATCGAACTAAGCGTTTCGGGCCAGAGCGGAGGAGGCTCCGGCACTCCACTGCCGCCTGCCAGCCGTACCTTGACATTGAGTCGTCGAGCTCCGGTTATCACGCGGCTGATCATCGCCTCCCGCAATGCGTCTGGCTTCGAGTTGGCCATCACCGGTTTTTCAACGCCCAGATCGCTCACACAAGCGACTTTTAGCTTCACAGCAGCCCAGGGTGCCACTCTGGATACCGGCACGGTGATGTTGAACCTAGCCATTCCGGCCACAAGCTGGTTTCAAAGCCAAACCGCAACAGCGCTTGGGGGACAATTTCGCGTGCTGATGCCATTTACCGTACAGGGCCAGGTGACTGCCATTCAGTCGGTTTCCGTAACGCTGGCGAACGGCGAGGGAAGCTCCGCAGCTTCCAGCGTTCAGTTTTGAGCCGACCGCAGCTGTCAAGAGATAATTCTGAAGTCACGGTTCTGAGGACGAAGCGAAAGGGCGGTTAACAGGTCATGGCAAAACAAAAGCTTCTGGTTTCCCTACTCTTACTGTTGCCGAGTTGGCCAGTTTGCGCCTGGGGAGAACGCGGCGCGATCCCGGCCGAGTCGACTGCGGCCCAAAATGAAACTGGAGCGGGTGGTGAAGCAACGTCTCCCGATCTTTTTGGGACACCCAGCGTCGGCTTTGTGTTCGAACCCGAAGCTCAGGCGTTGCGGCCCATCCTTGGAACACCCGGAGCAGCTCTCTTCGGATCCAAAGTCGAACTTGGGATGAATGTGAGGCGAGCCTGGGTCTCCCCCCGCCAGTCCTTTGTGGTGGCAGAAGTGGAACAGTCTCCGGAAGTCCTGCTTCTCGATCTGCAACAGGGAGCACAGACGTCGAAGACCTTGCCGACTCTTTCCGTAGGAGCTGAGCGGGTGGCCGTGAGTCCGACAGGCACGGCAATGGCGTTCTACTTCCGCAACGAGAATCGGCTACAGATTGTTTCCGAGTTACCGGCCTCGCCCGAGGTTGGCCCTGGAATCGATCTCGCTGATATTCCTGGACTCTTGTCAAGCCTGGCGGTTAGTGATGATGGCCGGGCCGCGCTCGTTGCAGTCACAGATGGGGGCACGGGTGCTGTTTATCTGATTACTTCGGAACAGAAGCGAATCATCGCCCAGGCGGGAGATGTTCGTGCCATGACCTTCCTGACAAATAGTCTCAGCGCGGTGATTGGCGACACAACCACCAACGAAGTACGTCTTTTGGACGACGTCATGGGAGCGGCAGCGACTCAGCTCCTGGCCGAAGAAAGCCGTGGTATTTCACATCCCCTGGCTCTTCAGGTTTCCGTCGATAATAGCCGAGTCTTCGTTCTTAACAGCGGAGCCCAAGCAATCACGACTGTGGACCTGACAACGGGACTCCTGAGTCATTTGCCCATCAATGGTTCCGCCTCAAGGTTACAACGGCTCGGTGGCGACGTGTTTCAACTTACCGACGATTTCAGGCAATCGACGCTGCTGTTTGACGCCACCAGCCATGAGGCGCGAATTGTCTTTGTTCCCCAGGCGGTCTCCGAGAGGTCCAGCGCCCGTTCTGCATCTCGCGATCGAGTATCCGACAAGCGTCGGCCGTTGCCTCTTCGTTAACAACGAGACTGACAGGATTTGCCTCCGGATTCCTCCTTCACCGGCTAGTAGCAGCAAGAAACAATTTCTTCACGCGGACGATTTTCCAGAACGGCTTCCGACAATTCTCCACGGGGGTTATCATCCTAAAATCGGCAGTCAAACTCACCGCGGAGACGCCGAGACGCAGAGAGAAACAAAGAGAGGACGTGCCGTTCTGGTGTTTTTGGGTCTCACTGCGAGGGTGATCGAAGAATAGCTACGCGACATTCAAATGCTGCAAACCAACCATCGTGAAATGCTGACTGATGCCTGTTCTTATGGGAACCCCTGTGCGTCTCAGCGTCTCTGCGGTGGGTTCTAGCGCTGTTTTTCGGATCATGAAATCTTGGGACCTGAATAAGTCCCAACGTTTCGCCAAAGAGGATTTGTCATGCCCGGCTTTGGAGAAAGATCACAAAAAAAGCAGAAACCACCCAGTGGTTCCCGGCATATTCGTGCCTGGGTCTTCGTCGCCTTGGGAGTCTTGCTGTTTGCTGGATTAGGGATCTCACTCTACATCAACCGCACGCGGAGTAAAGCACTGCAGCAAGAGGTTGCCGGATTGCGGCAGCGGATGGAAGAGATCGACAACAAGGCCGAAGCGGCGCGTACCCGAGCGACCGAAGCAGAACAGAGCGCCCGACAGGCCGCCACTGCCAAAGACCAGGCAGAAAGCAAAAAGGAAGCGGCTGAGGCAGAAGCGAAGCTGGCCGCGCAGAAAGCCGACGAAGCACAGCAGCGGGCAGATGCAGCCGAGAAAGAAAAGCAAGCGGCAGTGCAGGAAACCGAGCGGATTCGAAAGGAGCGCGAGGAGGAACTAAACCGGCTACAGGAAGCTCTCCAAAAGATTGCGGAGACTCGACGTACGGCGATGGGGCTCGTGATGAACCTGGACAGCAACGCCATTCAGTTTGAATTCAACAAAGCTGTCCTCCTATCCATGAACCGCGAGCTCCTGAGCCGGATTGCAGGCATTCTCCTCACTTCCAAGGGGTATTCCATCAAGGTTCATGGTCACACCGATGATGTCGGCTCAGACGCTTACAATCGGGAACTCTCTGAAAAGCGGGCTCAGGCCGTCCGCGATTATCTGGTCGAAGCGGGTATTGGCCGGGAGATTATCACCACCAAGGGTTACGGAAAGAGCAAACCCCTGGTGACCGCAAAAACCCCTGAAGCCCGAGCCAAGAACCGACGAGTGGAAGTTGAGATTGTCGATACTATCCTCAACTTTAACCCGCCCAAGTAGGCAATCGACTCGATGCCGAGACGGAGGCTGGACCCCGGCGTTCGCTGGGGTGACGACGGACAACCGTCATTCCGGCGCAAGAACGTCACCCCGGCGGTTAGTAAGCCGGGGCCGGAATCCAGGAAGCTCTCAGGTGCCATGTTCCAAGTTCGTCAAATTTCTCACAGGACTCAGTCAGCGAATCAACGTTGTTTTTCAGCTAGCAGCCTTCTCTGCTTATTGATCCGTGGCTCGAATTTGATTCTCAGGGCGTCATCGAGTTCGAAAGATTTCTGAAAATCCTTTCCTGCACCGAGTTCGTCGCCGAGCAGCAATCGAGCCCAGCCGCGGTTTGCATAAGCAAGGGCTAACCTGGGATCGAGCTCGATGGCGCGGTCATGGTCTACCAAGCCGGCTCTAACTTCTCCTTGGGCCACACAGGCGTTCCCGCGGTTCATGTAAGCCACTGCATCTACCGGATTGAGTTGGATCGCTTTGTTGTAGTCCACAATGGCGTGTGCGAACTGTCGTTGTTCAGTGCGGGCGTCGCCGCGGGCACGATAGGCCGCAAACGATTTAGGATCCTGCCCGATAGCGCGGTCGAAGTCGGCAATTGCACCGAACAAGTCTCCCACCGCTTGCCGGGCCAGGCCACGATTGTAGAACGCCAGCGGGTTACGAGGAGAGATTCGAATGGCGGTGTCTAAGTCACTCAACGCTCCTTGAATGTCTCCCTTTATTCCGCGCACCCCTCCCCGACCGTTAAGAGCCTCAGCCAGGCGCGGCTGCAGTTCGAGAGCCCGATCATAATCACGGAGGGCCCCATCCAGGTCGCCGGAATGCGAGCGCACATGGGCGCGAGTGCAGTAGGCAAGGGCAAGCCTGGGATTGAGTTCAATCGCTTTAGAACAGTCGCTGACGGCTCCTTGCAGTTCACCATTCATCAGACGAGCAAGACCCCGCGCGATGTAGGCGTTGGCGTATTGTGGATCGAACTGCAGTGCGATTCCGAAGTCGGCGATCGCGCGATTGAAATCTCCTTTCGTTGCGAAGCCTTTTCCACGTTCCAGATAGGAGGCTGCCGAGATCTCCCGCGGAGTTTGCCCGTCACATTGCATGGCCAAAGGACAGATCATCGAAAAGAGAACAACGAATGTTCCAGGCAGTGGCAGACGGCTGATCCGCCTTCTCTGTATTTGTAGCTCTATTAGAGTGGGAATTTCCGTAAACTGGAGCATCGGCGTCACCTCCGTGGGTTGCGGAATGACGGCGACTCTCGGTCAGGTTGGGCGGCAGGTCAATGCACAGCGGCTCCTTTTCAAATCATCCGATTCAGAATCCCGATCCAAATTCGATCCGCAGGTAATGTCTTGAGAATTCGCGGCTTCGAACGAGATCTCCGTTGGGGTTATCGGGTGCAATCAAAAGTGGCGGGCAATCTCTTGACTCCTCCCTTACGGTCGGGCTACTGGCCTCATTCAAGCCGAAGGCTTGCAAGCCATTAGCCGGGGGTGGAGCGAGGTCGCTCCACCCCCGGTGTGCATGAGGGGAAAAGGATCGCACCCCGGAGGGGTCGTAGCGCCCGCCTTCGGCACCGATTGAGAAGCGTTCAATCGACATAACGAGTGGCACCCCCTCCAGGGTGCGCCTCGTTATTGCATCGTTATTGTTCCATAAGCCGGTGGTGTCGCTGGCGTTCAACCACCGGCTAATAGCTGCGAAGCCTCCGGCTTCTCTAAAAGTCGTGACCAGTGCCTGTGACTTCCTGTGTGGGATGCCCGCCACTTCATAATTGCACTCGAAGTTATCCTCGCGGTCAGGCCGTTCACTGGGACTGTGATAAACTGCGCCACATCCTTTCTTTTTTTCTGACAGAAGGCGCTTGACTCGTGTTTTGCCAGAGGGAGTGAGATGGAATGACTGTTCGGCCAGACACCCGCTCTTCCTCAAGACTTGTCCGTTTCGGGGTCTTTGAAGCGGATCTCATGTCGGGCGAACTGCGCAAGAACGGACTGAAGATCAGACTTCCAGGACAGCCCTTTGAAGTACTGACGCTGATGTTGGAGCGACCCGGCGAGGTCGTCACCCGGGAGGAATTGCAGAAGAGACTCTGGCAAGATGGAGTCTTTGTCGACTTTGACCACAGCCTCAACAACGCAATCAACAAGATCCGTGAAGTGTTAGGAGATTCCGCGGAGAGTCCGCGCTTTGTGGAAACTCTCGCGCGACGCGGCTATCGTTTCATCGCGCCCGTGGAGACTCTGGACTTGCCAGTCGCCCAGGTTTCTTCCGATGCCGGAACAGGTTCCAGTCTGGACTCGGGCGTAAGCCGCCCGGCTGAACCGTCGTCCCAGCTTTCTGAGAACGAAGCGGTCATGCCGCCGGTAGCGTCAGGCCCAGTCAACTTTAGCAAGCCACATCGGCTTTCTCGGCAAGGGAAACTGCTTGCTGCCAGTTTGGTTCTCTTCCTGTCTGTGGTTTTTCTTTTCTGGTGGTCGCTGCGTCGCCCAACTCCTTTCCGTGAACCTTTGCTTACCCGGCTGACCTCCGACTCCGGTCTGACCACCGATGCAGTCATTTCACCCGATGGAAAACTGATCGCTTTTGCTTCGGATCGAGGCGGAGACAATCTTGACATCTGGGTAAGGCAGGCCTCAGGCGGAGATCCCATTCAACTGACACGGGACCCTGCAGACGATCACCAACCTTCATTCTCTCCCGACGGCGGTCAGATCGTCTTTCGATCCGAGCGGGAGGGTGGCGGGATCTACATCATTTCCGCGCTCGGCGGCGAAGATCGACTGCTGAGTCCGAAAGGACGCAATCCTCGCTTCTCGCCCGCTGGAGATTGGATCGCCTTTTGGATGGGACCGGTCGCAGGCGCCCCTTTCGGAGCTCAAGCCGGAAAGATCTTTTTGATACCTCCCACCGGAGGAACCGCAAAGGAAATCGATCTACCAGGTATTCGTGCGGCTGGATGCCCGATCTGGTCACCGGATGGGACTCACTTGCTTTTCTATGGAAGCGATTCATACAACTTGGCGGTATGGTTTCCAACCTCAGATTGGTGGGTGTGTCCGCTGGCTGGAGGACGTGCCGTCAAGACCGGGGCGTTCGAAGCCTTTGCAGCCCAGAATATCGACCTGACCCTTCCTAGCCTGGTTCCTGCGCCGGCCGAGTGGATGGGCGACCGGGTTTTCTTCAGCGCCAAAGCGGGCGACAGTGTGAGTTTGTGGCAGGTTTCCATCGCGCCGAAAAACTGGCGGATCGCAGGGCCCGCCCATCGCCTGACCCGGGGATCGGGACTGGACGTTCGACCGTCTCTGGCAAAAACAGGCCTCCTCGTCTTTTCCAGTCTGATCGCGAATGCTGACATTTGGAGCCTGCCGATCGACGCATCCCAAGGCCGGGTGAAGGGCGCTCCAGGGCAGCTCACCCATGACTTGGCTCTTGACTACTCGCCTTCCATGTCTGCTGACGGCAAAAAGCTGGCCTTTGTTTCCCTGCGCTCGGGGAACCCGAACATCTGGATCAAAGATCTGGAGAGCGGAAAAGAAAAGCCGCTGACTGAATCCCCTGCCGAAGAGATTCAGCCGAGGATATCTCCGGATGGAACTTTGGTGAGTTATGCGACCCGCACCGGGCCCCGGCCACGAGTTGAAGACATTTATGTCATTCCGGCAAGGGGAGGGCTGCTCCAGAAGCTCTGCGACGCATGCGGCTCCCCTTGGGGCTGGTCCCCAGACAACAAGTTTCTCTTTTTCGCACAGGGTGAAAGAAAATGGAGGACTGTAGGCTTGATCAACCTTGCCACTGGCAAAGTTGGCAATTATCTTCAATCTTCCCAGCTCTCACTGTTTCACGCCAACCTAACTCACGATGGCCGCTGGATTACTTTCGTGGCATTGGACAGGCAAGCGTTCCCGAGTCGCCTGCAGGTGTTGGCCGCAGCCTTTCAGCTTGGTACTCCTTCGAATGAGAGCGACTGGATCAGGGTCGTCAGCGACCAATACTGGAACGACAAGCCGCGCTGGTCCCCTGATGGGGACCGCATCTATTTTGTCTCGGACCGTGACGGCTTTGCGTGCCTATGGTCGCAGCCCTTGGAGCGAGAAACCAAGCGTCCTGTGGGGCCACCTCTGCCCCTCTACCACATTCATCAGATGAGGCGCTCGATCCTGAATGTTGGTTACGGCCTCATGGATATTGCAGTCGCGCCAGACAAGATCGTGCTCAACTTAGGTGAAACGACCGGCAACATCTGGATGACGCAACTTCCGGGGAACTGAAATCCTTTCCTTCCACCCCCGTCATGCAGGTAGTACCGATGTTGCTAACAACGACAAGTATGTTGATGGTCATCAAACTCCCGATTCCCATGCGTCGTGCCTGCGAAGGGGCAGAACCCTGTTTTACGGTTGTTCCGGGCGTTCAGAGATGCTGATAGGGGTAGGGAGAGCGTACTGCTCCCCCTCCCTCCGAACCGTACAGGCGGATCTCCCGCATACGGCTCTCCAGTCGGTGGTTTTACCTGGTTGAGGATTGACAGGCCATAGCATGGG